>Ga0207691_10007886_pt1 | contig 10259 bp, 7 predicted proteins | sample KBSM13metaG_FD_184327 | JGI IMG/M metagenome (GOLD analysis project Ga0207691, IMG submission 184327) | Miscanthus rhizosphere microbial communities from Kellogg Biological Station, Michigan, USA - KBS M1-3 metaG (SPAdes) (version 2) | ecosystem: Host-associated > Plants > Roots > Rhizosphere >... | reverse complement strand
CGGGTGGTAAGCTGAGAAGGTCCCGTGACCTTCCAGTCCCTGCCCTATCGGCCGCTGCTCAGCGGCGGCCACAAGCAGACGTTGTACGCGTGGGTGAAGCCGCGGCGCTTCCCCAGGTTGCCGGCGCCGGTCGAGCGGCTGTTCCAGGTTGCCCCGGACGCCCGGGTCATGGCGCACTGCCACTGGCACGACCGGCCCGATCGCCATCCCACGTTCATCCTGCTGCACGGGCTCGAAGGCAGCTCGGGCTCCCACTATGCCCGAGCGATGATGGCAGCGCTCGAGGCTCGCGGGTGGCGCGGCGTGGTGCCGCACTTTCGCGGCTGCGGCGGCGAGCTCAACCGCATGCCGCGCGCCTATCACTCGGGCGACCATCTGGAGGCGCAGGCGATGCTCGCGGCGATCCGCGCGCGCATCCCGCCGGCAGCACGCGTCTATGTCGTCGGGGTATCGGTCGGCGGCAGCGTGATATTGAACTGGCTGGGGCGCGCCGGCCGCGACGCGGCGCGCATGGTCACCGCGGCCGCCGCCGTCTCCGCGCCGCTCGATCTCACGGCGGCAGGCATCTCGATCGGCCAGGGTCTCAATCGCATCTACACGCACAACTTCCTGACCACGCTCAAGCCGAAGAGCCTCGCCATGGCGGAGCGCTTTCCCGGGCTCATCGATGCAGCGAAAGTGAAGCGGGCACGATCGATGGATGCGTTCGACGACGCGGTCACCGCGGTATTGCACGGATTCGTCGATTCCGCCGACTATTGGCGCCGCGCGTCGTCGAAGCCGTGGCTGTCCGGCATCGCGGTGCCGACGCTCGTGCTGAACGCGAGAAACGATCCATTCGTCCCGGAAGAGTCGTTGCCGATCCCCACCGAAGCGAGCGCGGACGTGTTGCTGGACCAGCCCGGCGAAGGCGGGCACGTCGGATTTCTTTCGGGGCCGTTCCCCGGCAACGTCGATTGGCTCCCGCGACGCCTGCTAGACTTCTTCGTCCACCAGCGCTGACCGCGCCGATCTCTCGTCCCCTTCTCAACACATCGATGAGCCTGCCGCCCGAAATCTTCAAGGCCTACGACATTCGCGGCATCGTCGGCAGGTCCCTCACCCCGGATATCGTTCGCTCGATCGGCCGCGCGCTGGGATCGCTCGCGCGCGAGCGTGGGCGCAACGCGATGGTCGTCGGCCGCGATGGCCGCCTCTCAGGGCCGGAGCTCGCGGCCGCGGTCGCCGACGGAATTCGCGCTACCGGCACCAGTGTCATCGACATCGGCATGGTGACGACGCCGATGACGTACTTCGCCGCCCATCATCTCGACACGCAGTCGAGCGTGATGGTCACCGGCAGCCACAATCCGCCCGATTACAACGGCCTCAAGATGGTGGTGGACGGCACGACCCTGTCGGGTGCCGACATCCAGGACCTGCGCGCGCGGATCGAAACGGGGCGCCTGACGACGGGCGCCGGAACCTACCGCACCGACGACATCAAGTTCGCCTACATCGAGCGCGTCGCCGATCACGTGCGCCTCGCCCGAGCGCTCAAGCTCGCAGTCGATTGCGGCAACGGCGTGGCCGGGGCGTTCGCGCCCGCGCTCTACCGCCGGCTCGGCTGCGAAGTCACCGAAATGTTCTGCGAGGTCGACGGCCGTTTCCCGAACCACCATCCGGATCCGTCGAAGCCCGAGAATCTCGCGGACCTCGTCGCACTGCTCCAGAAGGGACAGCACGATCTTGGCTTCGCCTTCGACGGCGACGGCGACCGCCTCGGTGTCGTCACCCGCCAGGGCCACGTGATCTACCCGGACCGGCAGCTGATGCTCTTCGCCGCCGACGTGCTCGGGCGCGAGCCGGGCGCGACGATCATCTACGACGTCAAGTCCACGCGCAATTTGAAGCCCTGGATCCTTCGGCACGGCGGCGTGCCGCTCTTGTGGAAGACCGGGCATTCGCTCATCAAGACCAAGATGAAGGAAACGGGCGCCGCGCTCGCCGGCGAGATGAGCGGCCACACGTTCTTCAAGGAGCGCTGGTACGGCTTCGACGACGGCCTCTACGCCGGCGCCCGCCTGCTCGAAATCCTGTCGCGCCATGAGGATCCGTCGGCGCTGCTCGACGCGCTCCCCGATGCCGTGTCCACGCCGGAGCTCAACGTGGCGTGCGCCGAAGGCGAGCACCATGCGCTCATTGCGCAACTCGCCGCGACGGCGCAGTTTCCCGGCGCCACGGACATCATCCGCATCGACGGCCTGCGCGTCGAGTACCCCGACGGCTTCGGCCTGGCGCGCGGCTCCAACACGACGCCGGTGATCGTGCTGCGCTTCGAGGCGGACGACATGGCTGCACTCGACCGCATCAAGAACGAGTTCCGCCGCGTGCTCACCATCGCGAAGCCGGACATCGCGTTGCCGTTCTGACCGCACTCCTCCGCCCCCGCTCCGACGTGGTCACGCTCGCCGACATCGAAGCCGCCCGCGACCGGATCGCGGGAGGCGTCTACTATTCGCCCTGCGTCGAATCGATCCCGCTTTCGCAACTCACCGGCGCGCACGTCTACTGCAAGCTCGATTACCTGCAGCGCACCGGCAGCTTCAAGGAGCGCGGCGCGCGCAACGCGCTGCTGAAGCTCCCGCCCGACGCGCGGCGGCGTGGGGTCATTGCCGCGTCCGCGGGCAATCACGCCCAGGGCATCGCCTATCACGCGAAGCTGCTCGGCATCCCGACGACCGTCGTCATGCCGGTCTTCGCGGCGCTGATCAAGGTCACGAACTGCCGGCAATTCGGGGCGAACGTCGTGTTGCACGGCGCCGACCTGACGGAAGCGCGCGCGCACGCCGGCGAGATCGCCGCCCGCGACGGGCTCACGTTCATCCATCCCTTCGACAACGCTGACGTCATCGCCGGCCAGGGCACGATGGGGCTGGAAATCCTCGAGCAGACGCCGAACGTCGAAGCGATCGTCGTTCCGGTCGGCGGCGGCGGCCTGATCGCGGGCATCGGCACGGCAGTCAAGGCGAAAGCGCCGCAGGTGTCGATCGTCGGCGTCGAACCGGACCGCGCGGCCTGTCTCACGGAGGCGCTCGCGCAGGATTCGCCGACGACGGTGACGCTGTCGCACACGCTTGCCGACGGGCTCGCGGTGGGCAGGCTCGGCGATGCTCCCTTCGGCATCGTCAAGCGCGTCGTCGACCGCGTCGTGACGGTGGACGAAGCGACGATTGCGCTCGCCATCCTGCGCCTGATCGAGCTCGAGAAGAGCGTGGTCGAAGGCGCCGGCGCCGCTCCGCTCGCCGCGTTCCTCGCCGGGCGGCTCGACATGCTCAAGGGGAAGCGCGTCGTGCTCGTGCTGGCGGGCGGCAACATCGACTCGTCCGCGCTGGGGCGCATCATCGACGTCGGGCTCGTCGCCGACGGCCGCCTCTGCCGGTTCACGGTCACCATCAGCGATCGACCCGGAGGCTTGGCGCGGCTCGCGGAGATCATCGCCACGACCGGCGCGTCGATCAAGGAGATCGTCCACGATCGCGCGTTCGCCGGCCCGGACCTGTCCGCAGTGCGCGTCGTGTGCGTCGCGGAGACCACCGGCCACGAGCACGTGCAACGCCTGCATCGAAAGCTGCAGGATGCGGGACTTCCGGTCGATGCGGAGACGGCGTCCTAGCAAGCGCCGTTTGTCAAAGCTTCCGCGCGAATTCGCGCTCAATACGGAATTCCCACGCGGCGGTAGACGAAGTGCAGGAGCCACGCGGGGCCGACGAGCAGGAATTTCACGTCCTCGAAGAACGACGGCTTGCGGCCCTCGATTGCGTGCCCGACGAACTGGCCAATCCACGCGAGGACGAACACCGCCGCCGCGACGGCGAGCGTGCTCGAGCCCAACAGCGTCAGCGGGTACACCATGAGCGCGAAGAGCGCGAGCATGCCGACGGCGATCTGCGGAGAGAGCCACGCGTAGAACGCGACCGCCAGCGCGATGCCGACGTAAGCCGCCTCGGGAGAAGCGGCCCACAGCGCCGCGAGCACGCTCCAGGTGATGAGCGGAACGCAGATCCAGTGGATCGCTTCGTTCGTCGGATGGCGATGCGATTCGCCGTAGCGCTCGAACAGTTCGTCGACCTTGCGCATGTCGCCTCGGCGGCGGACGATGGTGCGGAATCGGGCCCAGGCTCGCGCGAAGGCGTGCAAGCCGTTCCCGGCCGGTGCGAGTATTGAGGGTCCGGCTGCGCCGGTCAAGCTGCCGCGACGCGGCGCGGCAGCGCGTTAGAGCGCTTCAGCTGCCCGAAGATCGCGGGCCGGGCGATCGCGAATCCTTGCGCGTAGTCGACGCCGATGGTGCGCAGCGCGTCGAGGATCTCGGTGCTCTCGACCGATTCGGCAATGGTCTTCTTGCCCATGATGTGCCCGATGCGATGGATCGCCTCGACCATCGCATAGTTGACCGGATTCTGCAGCATGTCGGTGACGAAGCTGCCGTCGATCTTCAGGAAGTCGACGGGCAGGTTCTTGAGATACGTGAACGAGGACACGCCGACGCCGAAATCGTCGAGCGCGAAGCGGCAGCCCAGCCGCTGCAGCGCGAGCATGAAGTCGGTGGCCTTCGACAGGCTCGTTATCGCGGTGGTCTCGGTGATCTCGAAGCAGATCTGCGTGTGGGGAATCCTGAACTGCGTGAACTGGTTGCGCACGAAATCGAGGAACCCGTCCTCGCCGATCGAGGCGCCCGAAATGTTGATCGCCATGCTCTCGCCGATCGGCTCGCCGCCGTTCGCCTCGAGGTGCTGCGCCAGCATGCCGAACGCAGTGGTGATGACCCAGCGATCGATGTCGGGCATCAGGTTGTAGCGCTCGGCCGCGGGGAGGAACTCAGCCGGCGGGATGAGCTGGTTGTTCTCGTCGCGCAGGCGCAGGAGGAGCTCGGTGTAGGGCGGCGTCTGGCTGTCGCCCCGAGTGCCGCACACAGGCTGGGCGAACAGGCAGAAGCGGTGCTCCGCCAGCGCGCTGTGCAGCCGATTCACCCATTCCATCTCGCCGTGGCGCAGCGCGACTTCGTTGCTGTCGGGGCTGTAGACCTGGACACGATTGCGCCCGTTGTCCTTCGCCATGTAGCAGGCGGCATCGGCGGCGGACAGCACGGCAGCCAGCGTCTGCGAAGCGTCGGAGACGTTCACCACGCCGACGCTGACGCCGACATTGAACGCGCGGTCCTTCCAGACGAAGCGAAAGTCGGCCACCGCGGTGCGCAGCATTTGCGCGATGTGCAACGCGGGTCCGGCAGCGCAGTGCTCGAGCAGCACGCCGAACTCGTCGCCACCGAGCCGCGCCAGCGTGTCGCCTTCGCGCAGCCGCGGGCGCAGCAGGAGCGCGATCTGGCGCAGCAGTTCGTCGCCGGCCGCGTGCCCGCACGTGTCGTTGACGAGCTTGAACTGGTCGAGATCGAGGTACAGCACCGCGTGGTTGACGCCGAGTTGCGCGCCGTCGACGAGAACCGTGCTCAGGCGCCGCTCGAATTCGCGCCGGTTGAGGAGACCGGTCAGCGGATCGTGGCTCGCGAGGTGCGCGAGCCGCGTCGCGTACTGGCGCTCGCGGCTCATGTCGTGAAAGACGAGCACGGCACCGATGACCGCACCCAGGCGATCGCGGATCGGGGCAACGCTGTGGTCGATCGCGATCGGCGCATCGTTCTTCCTCCGCAGCACGACGTTGCCGTCGGGCTCGACGATGCAACCATCGCGCAGCGCGCGGGCCACGGGATCGGGAACCTCGATGCCCGTGGTTTCGTCCATGACGGCGAACACTTTGGTGACGGGAGTCTTCTGCGCATCTTCGTTGCGCCAGCCGGTCAGGCGCTCCGCCACCGGATTCAGGAACTCGACGCGGCCGGAGGTATCGACGGTGATCACGGCGTCCGCAATCGACGCGAGCGTCACTTGCGCCCGCTCCTTTTCGGCAAAGACCTGCGCTTCGGCCTGCTTGCGATCCGTGATGTCGGTCAGCGCCCCGGCCATGCGCTGCGGCCGGCCGTCGGGACGCAGCACCGAGCGGCCGCGCGTGCGGAACCAGCGATAGGAGCCGTCCTCCATGCGAATGCGGAATTCGAAGTCGAACGACGTGCCGGAGCGGAGGTGTGACCGCAAGCCATTGGCCGCGGCATGGCGATCGCGCGGGTGAATTCGCTTCAGGAACGAGGCCGGGGTTTCCTGCATCGTCCCGGGCTCGAACCCCAGCAGCGACTCGAATCGCGGTGACAGAAAGAGGTGCTCGCTCCGGAGGCTCCAGTCCCAGATCCCGTCGTTGCTCGCGAGCACTGCGTACTCGAAGCGCTCCTCGCTGACGCGAAGGTCGTCTTGGACGCCTTCGCGGTTACGCACGGCGCGATATGTCGCGACGATCGCGATCAGCACGAGCACGAGCCCGATCGCCGCATTGATCAACATCAGGAAATGACCGGTCTGCCGTGAGCCTTCGGCCAGGGTCACTGCGATCGTGTCGCCCACCACGACCGCTCCTCGATCGAGGGACCGTATCCGGACGAGCGTCGGCTGCAAGGCCTCGGCATTTGCTTTGCGGCCGGCGATCGTGGCGTGCAAAGCCTTGCCCGCCGCGGCGAGCTCGGCGACCTGCGCGTCCGCCTGCTCCCACAGGGCGATGGCGGTCGTCATGAAACCGACACGGGAGAACCGTCGATACAGGTTGCAAAGGCTTTCGATGTCGTCCGGCGCGACGCGCGCATCGGTGAGCCGGCGCATTGCGAGCTTCAGGTCGGGGCTGGGTCCCTCGAGCGCGACGCGCGCGTCGCGCAATGCGGTCGCGGCCGCCATGTCGGCAAGAAAGCGCTCGTACGCATCATCGTCGCGCATCTGCGCGTATTGCTCGAGGTCGCGCACGGCGTAGGCCAGCGCTTTGGATCGCGCTCCTTCGGCATTCGACAGCGCACGCATCCCCGACATCACGTCGAGGCTCGCGTTGCAGAGCACGAGCATCAGCGCGACGATGACGGCGAACGGCCACGCGAGGCGAACGCGGTGCCAGGGAATCGAAGCCATGAAGGCGCTTGGGGCGAGCTCGAGCATTGTCGGGAGGCGGGCCCCGGGGGCCCGAAACGACCGTATCCGGCCTCGGCAGTGAGTAGACCTCGTTGGCAAAGCAATTGCCGCGCCAAGGCGCGAGGGCGATCGGAGGGCCGATCACAGGGACCGCCGACAGCAACCTTTGGGAAATCAGTTGACGTTGCGGAAGCGCTCGGAACCGGTCTCGTGGGCGACAGGAAAGAGCCTGCGACGGGCAGCATTCATTCGAACCGGCCCGAATTCGAGACATTTGGCCCAAACATTGCTTCGGTACCGACAGCCGTCGTAGTGTGCGCGGCATAATCTACTGACAGAGCAAACCAGGAAACTTGGGCAGATCACCCCGTTTTGGGGGGCCATGACCATTTCACGCGAGGAGTGGCGATGAAATGTCGACTTTGTGACCGACCGACTGCCGCCGGCAGCGGCAAGCTATGCTTCGATTGCACGAAGGCGTTGCACCGCGCGCGCGGCGCCAGTCAGCGCAAGCTCGCCTCGGCGCAGACCGAACGCGCCGAGACGGCGGCGGCCATCGACCTTCCGCTCGCCGTTCCTCCACCGAGCGCCGCGGCGTCTTCCGCGAAACGGCGTGCCGCCTGGGCCGCGATCGGCGTTGCGGTTATCGCTGTCGCCTGGTTCGTCCAGCGCGAGCTGGCGGGTCCGGCCGGTGTCGAGCCGAAAATCGTCGATCGCTTCCCCTCAGCGTCAGCGCAACCCCCCGCCTCCGAGCCCGCGCCGGCCATGCCACGCATCGAGGAGCCCTCGTGGACCGCGCTCGGAAATGCCGCAGAGGATGCAAACGGCCCTGCCGGGTCCCAGGACCAGGCCAATGCGGCGAAGCCCCAAATGTCCGCCGCCGCTGTCGCGGCGAGGGCAGGCATGAAAAGAACGAAGAGCGCGAATCCGGACGCGAAAGCGTCGCCGGCTCTCGCATCCGCCAACGAGGCCGTCGCGCCGGTGGAACCCGAACCGCCCCTGCAGCTCGCCCGGGCGAACATCGCGCCGGCGCCTGCCGACGGCACCCAGGTCCTCGCCGGGGCGATGGAAAGGTGCGGCAAGGAAAGTCTGCTTTCGAAGTTCATCTGCGAACAGAAGACGTACCTTGCGTACTGCGAGGACAAGTGGGACAAGGATCCCCGCTGCATGCGCAACACCGCAAGCAGCCGCTGAGCGTCAAGCCGCGACGCGGCGCCGCTTCACCCACTGCCAGGCGAGTACCGCCGCGAAGCCCGCGAGGCCTGCCGCGTCGGCCGCAGCTGCCGGATAAATGAGCAGAAGCCCGCTCGCGACGAGCACCCAACGCTCGGTGTTGTTGCAGGCCGTCAGCAGCCACTTCTGGGTGCCGGCGGCCAGCGCGAAAATTCCCACGCACGCCGTGAGCGCAATCCATGCGACGCTCGCCCAAGAGCCGTCGGGCGGCATCTTGAGGAGCAGCGCGACGCCTTCGGGGCTCAGCACGAACAGGAACGGGACGACGAAGGCCGGCAGCGTGTATTTCCACGACTGCAGCGTCGTGAGGTATGGGTCGCCGCCGGTGATCGCAGCTGCAGCGAACGGCGACAGCGCCGTCGGCGGCGACACTTCGGAGAGCACCGCGTAGTAGAAGATGAACATGTGCGCAGCGAAGTCCGGCACCCCGAGCTTGGTGAGCGCAGGCGCCGCGATCACCGCGCAGATGATGTAGCTCGCCGTCACCGGCACCGCGAGGCCGATCACCCACACGATCAGCGCCGTGTAGAGCGCGGTCAGGAACAGGCTGCCGCCGGCGTAGGCGATGACGATCGCGCTGAACTTGAGGCCGAGCCCGGTCTTCGCGACGACTCCGACGATGATTCCCGCGGCGGCGCAGGTGGCGGCGACATTCAGCATCTGGCCGGAGCCGTCGCGCAGCGCTGCAATGACTTTCCGCCATCCCATTGCCGTGTCGCGGCGCAGGAACGACACCGCGAAGGTGACCACGGTCGCCCAGAAGACTGCGAGCATCGGCGAGAAGCCCCAGACCATGAAGGCGACGATCGCGACCAGCGACACGAAGTGGTACCAGTAGCGTTTCGTCAGGAGGGCGAGCTGGCCTTCCACGGCAATCGCTACGTTCGGCAACCCGAACTTGCGCGTGTCAAGCTCCACCATGAGGAACAGCGACAGGTAATAGAGTAGCGTCGGGATGGTCGCCATCAGCAGCACATCGAGATAGCTGATCTTCAGGAATTCGGCGATGAGGAATGCCGCGGCCCCGAGCACCGGCGGCGAGATGATCGCGCCCAGGCCGCCGGCAGCGAGCAGGCCACCCGCTGCTTCCTTGCCGTAGCCGGCGCGCTCCAGCATCGGGTACGCGACCGAGCCGATCGTCACCGTCGTCGCGACCCCCGAGCCCGAAGGCCCGCCCAGGAGGAACGACGCCAGCACCACCGTGCGGCCGGCACCGCTGTGCTTGCTCCCCATCGCGGCGAAGCTCCAGTCGAGATAGAACTTGCCGGCACCCGACTGCTGCAAAAATGCGCCGTAGATCGTGAACAGGATGATGAGCGACGACGACACGTCCACGGCAGTGCCGAAGATGCCTTCGAGCGTCTGGTACATGAAGCCCGACACGCTCGAGATGTCGTAGCCGCGGTGCGCCCATTGCCCGGGAAGCCAGGGGCCGATGAACCCGTACAGCAGGAACAGCGAGATCACGAACAACAGAATCCAGCCGGACGTGCGGCGCACTGCTTCCAGCACGAGCAGCACGAACGTCACGCCGAAGAAGACGTCGGCGTGGTTGGGCAGGGTGTTGCGGTCCCAGAAGTCGTCGCCGCCGGCGAGCAGATAGACGATCGTCGCGACGCCCAGCGCGGCGCACACCACGTCCCACCACATGAGGCGGTTGCGATAGCGGGCGGCGATCGGAAACAGCAGGAAGACGAGCAGCAGCGTCCATCCGACGTGGACCGGGCGCAGCACCTGCGCGGGGACGATCGCGACGGCCGCGTAGAGGTGGAACAGCGACATGCCGACGAGCAGCACCGTCGCGAGACTGGCGAGCGCCCCCGCGTAGCGGTTGGTCGCCCCTTCTTCGGCCTCGATGTACGTCGCGGCTTGCTGCAGCCGCTCCGCGGTGAGCGTCTGCGACGCTTCCCCGCGGCTCGTCATCTCATTTGACCTTGATGCCCTGCTCCTCCAGGTACTTCTTCGCGCCCGGATGGAACGGGATCGGCG
>Ga0207691_10007884_pt1 | contig 10260 bp, 6 predicted proteins | sample KBSM13metaG_FD_184327 | JGI IMG/M metagenome (GOLD analysis project Ga0207691, IMG submission 184327) | Miscanthus rhizosphere microbial communities from Kellogg Biological Station, Michigan, USA - KBS M1-3 metaG (SPAdes) (version 2) | ecosystem: Host-associated > Plants > Roots > Rhizosphere >... | reverse complement strand
AACCCGTCGCATTTCTCACCCAGGACCGGCAGTCGACAGCGAACGCTGAGTATCAACGCCTTCGGAAGCTGCCGTGCGCCCCTTCGTACCTTGGCACCAGGGTCCTTGACTACGCCAAATCGAATCCTGCCGATCCCGATATTCCAGAGGCGCTCGCCCTCACGGTTCGCGCCACACACTACGCCTGTTTGGAGTGGAGCACCGATTCAACCAACGCCGCGCAAAACACGGCTGTAAGCAAAGCCGCGTTTCAGTTGCTGCATAGCCGCTATCCAAACTCCGCATGGACCGCCAGGACGCGCTACTACTACTGACGCGATCAAAACCTCGCTTCAGATTCCCGCATACCAGGAGTAGCCAAGATCGGGGTTAATCGAGCCCCGTCCCGTCCCTATGTTTTTCAAAGAGTCGACTAGCGTGACACGCGAGAGAAATTTGACGCTCTTATAGCCGAGTTGACGCGCAACTCTTGCGCGCAGCGGCGCGCCGTGATCGGCAGAGAGACCCTTGCCGTTAAGGTTGTAGGCCAGAAGCGTCTGCGGATGATACGCATCGAGCAGGTCCAGGCTATCCCACATACCATCGTAGGGAGCGAAGACGACGTACTTTGCGCGCTCCGAGACCCCCACGAAATTCAAAACATACGACAGCGCCACGCCGTGCCATTCGGCAATGAACGACCAGCCCTCCTCGCAGGCTTGATGTGTGATTTGCGTGCTTGTCGGCATGCGCTTGATCTGGTCAAGCGAAAACGTCGCCGGTCGAGCCACCAGCCCGTCGACAGTAAGCCGCCAGTCCTTGAAGTTGTTCGCCAACAACCGCTGGTACGGATCTGTCTTGGGCGGAAGGCCACTCACGGGAATACCTTTGGAGACTTCACTACGGCTGAATTCGCGCGCCATCGAATGGTGCGACATCAACACCCGCTGCGCTGCATAAGTCAGCGTTTCACCCACACCCCAGACACCGCCGCTATCGGGCGGGATAAGTCCGTAGCGATCTGCAATGCGTTCTGCCGCCGCCAGTCCCGCGATCCCGGCGACACTTGCCAATCCGCCAGTAATCAGTTTGCGGCGATTAAGAAACTCGCTCATGAAACATCCTTTCTTGTCGCCGATCCGCCCGTAATCATCGACCGCATGCGCCTCAGGAATCCCGAGATCGCGATCATCACGATGTGAACGATGAGAAAGAGAAAGAGCAGATTCGCCAGGAAGAAATGAATGGTACGCGCCGACTGATGCCCGCCAAAGAAGATCACAATCGACGGGAAGACCGAAGTGATCGACGGCGACATGGCGAATCCAGAAAGGATCGTCATCGGGAAAACTACGAACACCACTCCAAGATAAGAGAGCCGCTGCAAAATGTTGTAGGGCGCATCGCTCGAATGCCGTTTTAAGCGCAGATGATCGCGAACAGTCCCGCCTAGCGCGCTCCACGAGAGCTGCTCGCGAGTAGGAACAAGCTGACTCCGAAAATGGTTCGAGAAGACCCCCGAGATCACATAGAGCAGGCCCGAGAGAATTGCAAACCACGCTGACTGAAAATGCAATGACCGGCCCCAGCCCGACGGTCCGCCGAGTATCGTCGGAATGGGCAGACTGAAGAGGGCCGGCGTTTGCAGATTTCCCGTCTCGCCCCAGTAGAAATGCGGGTGCGCGTAAATGATCCCGATTCCACTCACGACGAGACCAAAAAAGCTCAGCGTGAAAATCCAATGAGTCACGCGGACAACCAGCGGGTGCCGCTGCGAACTCCGAGCCTTGGCGTCTTCGACTGCAATCTCGGAAATGTACGCTGAATTGGCCATTGGGTGCGCCGAGTCTAGCACACGAATTTATGACGTGGCAGCAGAAATCGAGAGCCAACCGGCGATGCCCTAATCCGGAAGCAGGAAGCAGCCGCGGGCTGTGGGCTTGCCAGGCGATTGAGAATTTGGTCACTCAATGCATCCGGCGCGCACGCGTTCGGCTAAACTTCTCAGCATGAATCCAGCCTTCTCGCGGCGATCCTCGGTTTGCGGAGCTATGTTAATGGCCGCATTCGCGATCACCGCATGCTGGTCGCAAGTGCAATCCCCAAGCTCGGAGAATCGATCAAAAAGCTTCGGCCCAGACGCCTGCGGCCCGGCAGACCCCACCTATATCCGCACCGCAAACGAAACAGGCGGCATTCCCATGTTTCTCCAACGGTCCGAAGTGGGTAAGTCCTTCCAACTCGTGAGGGAGTCGACGAGAGAGAACATGTCCACGGTGTTGTGGGCAACCGGTCCGTTCGATGGCAAGGCACAAATCTTCAAAGTCCCCGTGGACTCCGTCACGCAGCGCATCACATTCACGTTTTCAGTCAACACCAAGGGCGGCAAGGTCCAACTCACACAGCCCTCCGGCCAGGTAATTACCCAAGGTTCCCCGCGCACAGAGAATACTGATTTGAATTGCGGCAGGATTGTGACCGTGACGTCTCCTGAAGCCGGCATCTGGCACGCCGAAGTTTCCGGCGCAGGAACGTTTTGGCTCGAGGCACAGGCGCAGAGCGATATCTACTTATTGAAAGCAGAGTTCGTAAAAGAAGGCGGCCGCCCCGGTCACGAAGGGTTATTTCGGATACATGGCCAGCCCCTCATCGGTGCGCCCGCCACTCTGCAAGCAACGATCGCCGCCGACAAGACGTTGACCAACGATTTCTCCCTCGTAAGCCAGCGAGGAGATGTGATCCAGAAGATCCATATGAATCGAGTAAACTCCGACCGGGAATTCCTTGAACTTGTCGGAAACCTGAATCTCCCCAACGTCCCATTTCGCGTAGCCGTCACAGGACGCGACACGCACGGCAAACAATATCAGCGATTCAATGCTGCACTCTTTCATGCGGAAAGCGTGGAAGTATTATCCAGGCTGGATTTTGATGAATTGCAGCCGGGCCAAAAGAAACAAGCCGTCTTTGCCGTGCGCAATCTCGGTTCACCGCGGACATTCAAGGTGACCGTCGTCGACACCCGTAACTTCATGACCAGCTCCGAACCCAAAGAATTATCGCTCTCGCAGGGCCAGTCCGGCATGATTCGCGTGGATCTAGCGGTCCCTCCCGGCGCCCCGTTGGGAACCGGAGACGATATTGTGGTAGTCGCCGCAAGCACAACCGGGCCTTCCACTTCGAACTCCAGCGTCGTACATCTCAACGTCACCGCTGCGCACTGATCTCTCATTCACTCAATCAAAGCCGACCGGCTTTCCACCACTTCCACATCGCCCAGCGGGCATCGGCCTTATCCTTGACTACACAGCCCAACCGTGTCCGACTTCGCACAAACCGTTAAGCAGCAGGTCGACATCGTCAAGGTGATCGAGAGCTACATCCGTCTGCGCAAGGCGGGAGCTCAGAACTACTCCGGCCTTTGCCCATTCCATAAAGAGAAGTCGCCATCCTTCTCCGTCCATGCCGTGCGCCAGTTCTATCACTGCTTTGGCTGCGGCGTATCGGGTGACGTATTCAGCTTTGTCGGCAAAATCGAGAACGTAGGTTTTCCCGAAGCAGTGCGCATCGTCGCGCAAAAGAGCGGAATCCCTCTGCCGAAGCGAGAATTTTCCTCGCCTGAACAGGCCGCCGAAGCGCGCCAGCGCGGAAAACTCCTCGATCTGCATGAGGCTGCCGCGGTTTGGTTTGAGGAGCAGTTGCGCGGACCCGAAGGCGCAGTCGCGCGCGAGTACCTGGCCGGGCGTGGATTGACACCCGAAGGAATCAAGGTCTTTCGCATCGGCTTTGCGCCCGACAGCTTCAACGCGCTTCGCGATCGATTGAGCGGCATGGCTGATCAGGAGACTCTACGAGCCAGCGGATTGTTCAGTGCCAAGGAACAAGGCGATGGAAGCCAGGGGCCCATCTACGACCGTTTCCGCAAGCGGGTCATGTTTCCCATTGCCAATGAAAGCGGCCGCGTCATTGCGTTTACCGCTCGCACTCTCGACTCGGGAGACAAAGCCGGACCCAAGTACATCAACTCCCCTGAGACACCGCTTTATTCCAAGGGCCAGGTCCTTTTCAACCTCGACAAGGCGAAGACGGCGATCCGGCAGGCTGGTTACGCGTTGCTCGTCGAAGGGCAGATGGACTGCATCTCGCTGTTCCTTCGCGGCATCCAGCACGTGATTGCAACCAGCGGAACAGCCTTTACCGAGCAGCAAGTGGCGATTCTGCGTCGTCACACCTCCAACGTCGTGGTCAACTTCGACCCCGATGCTGCTGGCGCCAACGCGGCGGAAAAGTCCATCGCCTTATTGACCGAGGAGGGCTTCAATCTAAAGCTCGTCACGCTCGAGGGTGGCCTTGACCCTGACCGGTTCATTCGCGAGCGGGGAGTGGAAGCCTACACCCAGGCAGTGCTTGGCGCGAGACGCCAGTCCGACTATCTGATTGAGCGCGCCAGGCAAATGTTCCCCGGTGCCGCCGCGGAGCAGAAGGTCAAGGCTATGAACTACTTGCTCCCCCATATCCGTCGCATCCCAGAAAAGCTTGTGCGCGATCAGTTTGCCATGGACGCCGCACAGAAACTGGGCATCGATTCCTCCCTGCTTCGCGAAGAATTGCGCCAGGCAGCGCTGCGTCGTCGAGATCACATCGAGGTGCGCTCTACCGCCCTTACTGAGATTGAAAGAGTCGTTCTCCGCGCACTCGCGATTACCGACCCTGAGCACGAGTCAGCCCGACGATTGGCCATTGAAGCCGTCTCGCAACAACCTGAATTGTTTGAATCACTTGGCGCGCTTTCCGCCATACACGCACTGGCCGCGCGCGGTGCCCTCGATCCCATGGGCGCCGTTGACGATCAGGCCCAGCGCGCTTTGCTTGCCGAGTCACTGCTGGCTGAGACAGAGCCCCCCTCCCCCTCCGCAGTCGAGGGAGCAATCGCCAGCCTCAAGCAACGGCAAATCGAAGGACAGCTGCGTGACTTGAGGGCCCATATCGCGGAAGCTGAGCGGCGTGGCGATTTTGCTGAATTAGCCCTTCTGACTCAGCGCAAGCTCGAGCTGGACCGAGGCCTCCGCCAGCTACAAACCAGAAAACCAGCCGTCCACTAGGCCTCCACTGAGACGGCCCGGGCCAACCCATTGATTCTTTGCGTCGAAAAATGCCTGCACGCGTCTAATTCTTTAGGGTCGGAGCGGAACGAGAAAGCAAAGCTGCCGGCCGGTTCGGGTCAAGCTTCGAGGCTGCGGTTTACTACCCTGAAGCTGGCCCGTCATTTCGCCGTTTTATCGCGAAATGATTTGTGATAATCTATTGATCTCTGTGAGGATGCGCGCCCCCTTGCCCCAAAGATGAGCTACGGCTCGCGGGCGACCCAGGCGAAACCTGAAGCGCGACCATCCTGATCCGAGCAATTATCGAGACCGCTTTTTTGCGGGTGACCGCAGGCCCGTCTTTGCGCGATGTTTGATTTCCACATGGAAATCTTTTTTTGGGGCGCGCGAAATTGGCCACGCACTGGCGCGCGATCCGGTGCATCAAAACTTGTTCGCGCTGGGGGAGTAGGAATCTTTTGGCTATCAACGACAAATTCGAAAACGATATTCAGAACCTTATCGATACCGGCAAGGAGAAGGGCTATCTCACCTACGGCGATGTGAATGACATCCTGCCTGAAGAGATTGGCTCTGCCGACGATCTCGACGATCTGATTACAACCATTGGCACCCAGGGCATCGACCTGCTTGACGCTCCCAAATTTGGAGCCGACAAGGACTTCGAACTCGAAGAAGGTGAAGACGTCGAGCTTGACCTCACACCTGGCACGCTCGAGAAAACCAACGATCCTGTGCGCATGTACCTGCGCGAGATGGGCACTGTTCCGCTACTCACGCGCGAAGGCGAAGTTGAGATCGCGAAGCGCATCGAGCGCGGTCAACTGCGCGTAATGAAAGCGATTTCCCGCTCGCCCATTGTGATCCGCGAGATCGTTGCACTTGGCGAGGACCTGAAGCGCGGCGTGCGCAATGTAAAAGAAGTCGTTGTCTTCGATGAAGAAGAACTGACCGAAGACGTAGTCCAGGCCCGCGTGCGCTCGACCGTAGCTCGCATTGACGCGTTGCTCAAGCACCAGAAGCGCATCGCGCAGCTTGAAGAAAAGCAGGCTGCGACCTCCAAGCCCAGCGTCAAAGAAGCGCGCAAGACGCGCTGGCTGATCGCTCGCGAAAAAGTTTTTGTGTCGCGCATTGTGCGCGAACTCAAGTACACGGGCCTCGAGCGCAAGCGCCTGCTCGACAAGGTCAACAAGACCGTCGACACCATGCGTACGCTCGAGCGCCAGATTCGCTCGCTCGATCAGAAGCACGAAGCCTCGAAGAGCGAAGAGCTGAAAAAGGAATACCGCCGTCAGCAGAAGAACTGCAAAGTCGATCTCGAAAAGATCGAGGCCGACGCCGGCGTTTCCATCGTCGAACTGAAGCGCACGCAGCGCGAAATGATTCAGGGGGACATGGATGCCGAGCAGGCGAAGCGCGAGTTGATTGAAGCCAACCTGCGACTTGTCGTTTCGATTGCAAAGAAGTACACCAATCGCGGCCTTCAGTTCCTCGACCTGATCCAGGAAGGCAACATCGGCCTGATGAAGGCGGTGGACAAGTTCGAATATCGCCGCGGCTACAAGTTCTCGACCTATGCAACCTGGTGGATCCGTCAGGCCATCACGCGCGCGATTGCCGACCAGGCCCGCACCATTCGTATTCCGGTGCACATGATCGAGACCATCAACAAACTCATCCGCACTTCGCGCCAATTGGTCCAGGAGCTTGGTCGTGAGCCCAGCAGCGAAGAGATTGCGCGCCGCATGGATATTCCAGTTGCGAAGGTGCGCAAGGTTCTAAAGATTGCGCAGGAGCCAATCTCGCTCGAGACGCCAATCGGCGAGGAAGAAGATTCGCACCTCGGCGACTTCATTGAAGATCGCCAGGCCGTATCGCCTTCCGAAGCCGTCATCAGCGTAAACCTGAAGGAGTACACCTCGCAGGTGCTGCGTACCCTTACTCCACGCGAGGAGCGCGTCATTAAAATGCGCTTCGGCCTCGAAGACGGCTCCGAACACACCCTTGAGGAAGTTGGACAAAGCTTCCAGGTCACGCGTGAACGCATTCGCCAGATTGAAGCCAAGGCCCTCCGCAAGTTGCGGCATCCGTCGCGCTCGCGCAAGCTCAAGGCCTTCGTCGAAGGCGTCAAGGAAATGTAATCTACATCACATCGAAACGGAATTGAGCCGCAGCCTCCGGGTCGCGGCTCTTTCTTTTGGCGTGACCTTTCCCCTCTCGAATCAATCCGGTTTTTTGCGCTTCCCGTTTCCGCTTGATTATCGGTCCACAATTCTGCTAAAACGTTTTGCTTGGGATGATTCGCATTGTTTCGTTGAAAGGAAATCGCAAAATGAAAGTAATAACTCGCCGCCAGTTTGGCAAGACGGCCGCAGCGGCAGCGGCAGCCGCTTATGCCGGCGTTGCGTTGCCAAAATTCGCATTTGGTCAGCCTCACCCTTCGAGCCTCGCTTACCCGAAGGGCTTTCTGTGGGGCTGCGCGACCGCTTCCTATCAGATTGAAGGTGGCGCACAAGACGATGGCCGTGGCCCATCCAACTGGGACACGTTCTCACACACACCGGGAAAAACCTACCACGGCGACACCGGTGACGTTGCCGATGATTCCTACCATCTTTACAAAGAAGACGTGAAGTTGATGAAGGCTATCGGCGTCGGCACCTACCGCATGTCAATCTCGTGGTCGAGAGTATTTCCCAACGGGACTGGCCAGCCCAACACGAAGGGTCTCGATTACTACAGCCGCGTCGTCGACGAGTTGCTCGCCAACAACATCGTGCCCTATGTCACCCTGTTCCATTGGGATCTGCCGCAGGCCCTGCCCGGCGGTTGGCAATCGCGCGATACGTCCAAGGCCTTTGCGGAGTATGCGGCCTACGTGTCCAAGCACCTTGGCGATCGCGTAAAGAACTGGATGACGACCAACGAGTTCGTATGCTTCACCGATCTCGGTTACAAGATTGGACAGTTTGCGCCCGGGCTGAAATTGGCTGATGGCCCTGTCAACCAGATTCGTCATCATGGCATCCTGGCCCACGGCCTGGGGGTGCAGGCAATTCGCGCCAACACACCAAGCGGAACGCAGGTAGGGCTCGCCGAAAACGCAACCGTCTACGTTCCGGTGATCGAAACCGAATCCAACATCAAGGCTGCGCAAAAGGCGACGCGCATTGGCAATGCGCCGTTCCTGACTGCGTTGATGGAAGGCAAGTACATCGACGAGTACTTGAAGCAGGAAGGTGCAAACGCTCCCAAGGTCGAAACGGACGATATGAAGATCATCTCCAGTCCTCTCGACTTCATTGGACTGAATGTCTACACCCCCTTCTATGTGCGCGCCACTGATTCCGCTCAGGGATATGAGCAGGTTCCATATCCCACCTCGACGCCGCACATGGCCTCGCCATGGATTCTGCTCGGACCCGAATGTCTCTATTGGGCGGTCCGCAACGTGTGCGATCTGTGGAAGCCGAAAGGCATTTACATCACCGAAAATGGTTGCTCATCCGACGACGTCGTCACGTCGGCCGGTCGCATCGACGACATCGATCGCATCATGTATCTGCGCAACCACCTCACGCATCTTCATCGCGCGGTCACAGAGGACTATCCGGTGAAGGGCTACTTCCTCTGGAGTCTGCTCGACAACTTTGAGTGGGCCGATGGATACAGCAAACGATTCGGCATTCACTACGTCGACTTCAAAACGCAGAAGCGGACGCCCAAGCTGAGTGCGGAATGGTACAAGGACGTAATTGCGAAGAATGCAGTGGAGTAAATCCCCCCACTCTCGGCCTAACTCGCAATAGCCCTCCACTAGAAAGAGCCGCTTCCCAACAGGGTGGCGGCTCTTTTTGTCGCCTCAGTGCCCGAACACGAATCATCGAGTCTTGTCACGTTGCCCTTTGTTCGGGCTTGCCTGTCTACACGACCACTTACGGAATCGCGATGCGGTCAAGGCGTTGATCGCCCGGGTCCGCTCAGCAGCAGCAACAGATGCTCGCCAGGCTGCCGCGGCGCTGCGAGCAGCATACTGGTTGAGTTCGGGCGCACGGGACGAGTCACCATCGGCGCGAGCGACCGCGAGCTCCAGCATTCGAGGAACTTCCCGTTCGCGGAAAATCGGATCGCCCTGCAGCTCGTAATGCATCGTTCGCCGCTTGGCGATGAATCCCGCGTTCTCAATGTTCCGGACGATCTCGATTTCGTCCATGCAGTAGGCGGCCCCGGCCGCACGCACGACGTTCTCCTCGATCATCACGCTGCCCATATCGTTCGCGCCGAACGCCAGGCTGAGCTGACCGACTTTTCCGCCCTGCGTCACCCATGAAGCCTGCAGGTTGTCGAAGTTGTCGAGGACGAGACGCGCGATCGCCAGCGTGCGGAGATAGTCAACCCCCGTCGCCTCCGAGCCGCCGAGCTCGGTATGTTCGGGTTGGTAACTCCAGGTGATGAACGCCGTGAAGCCGCCCATCTCATCCTGCAAATCGCGCAGCCGAAACAAGTGTTCGATCCGCTCCTCGACGGTCTCGACGGTTCCGTACATCATCGTCGCTGTCGTGCGGAGCCCGGCGCGGTGCGCGTGCCGCATCACATCGAGCCACTCGTCGGCGGTGGCTTTGTTGTAGCAGTTCAGCAGCTTGCGAACGCGATCGACCAGGATCTCGGCGCCGCCACCGGGAACGCTGTCCAGTCCGGCGGCGATCAGCCGGTCGAGCACCTGCCCCACCGGCAGCCGCGACAACCGGGACAGGTGAATGATTTCCGGTGGCGACAAGGCGTGGAGCTTGAAGCGCGGGTACTTCAGCTTGACGGCGCTGAACAGATCCTCGTACCACTCGAGCGGGAGGTCAGGATTGTGTCCGCCCTGAAGCAGCAACTGGCCGCCGCCGAGCGCGATCGTCTCATCGATCTTTCGAAAGATCTCTTCGAACCCGAGCACGTATCCCTCGCCCGAGCCGACAGGACGATAAAACGCGCAGAAGGTGCAGCGCGCGACGCAGACGTTGGTGTAGTTGACGTTCCGATCGATGATGTAGGTGACGACGCCGTGGGGATGTTTGCGGGCTCTGACTTCGTTCGCGAGCTGGCCGAGAAGCGATGTGGACGCGCCGGTATAAAGTTCGAGGGCGCCGGCGCGATCGAGCCGTTTGCCGCTGCGCACGTCCGTGGCGAG
>Ga0207691_10007875_pt1 | contig 10264 bp, 8 predicted proteins | sample KBSM13metaG_FD_184327 | JGI IMG/M metagenome (GOLD analysis project Ga0207691, IMG submission 184327) | Miscanthus rhizosphere microbial communities from Kellogg Biological Station, Michigan, USA - KBS M1-3 metaG (SPAdes) (version 2) | ecosystem: Host-associated > Plants > Roots > Rhizosphere >... | reverse complement strand
CACGAATCCAGAGTACCAGAGGAGTGAACCAAAGGAGTCGCCAACTGGTAAAGGAGTGAATCAAATGATTCAGCGTGGTGAGCGAAGTCCTCGCGGCGCCGACCCCGGCCGAACCTCTTACGAGGCCAGGAGCACGCCATCCTCGGAGCGTGGGGCGGGTGATGCGCCAAGTGGCACTCGCCGCGCGTGCCAAGTGGCAGCCCTTCGACGTGCTGATCCTGCGTGACGACAGTACTAATGGTGTAGGTGGCCGTCCCGGGCTCGGCACTGGCATCGCCGACGGCCAGTTCGGCGACGTGCAGGCCTGCGGCGACGTACCGATCGAGCATCAGCGGTGATGTCTTGAGCGCGCTCGCGACGTTGTCGAACCCGAAGTCCCCGCCATCGCTCGGCAACAGATCCGTCTCATCGATCGTGACGCCGAGAAGATCGCGCACAGCGTTCCCGTACTCAGTGCGATTCAATCGGTGTACGACGAATTGACCGGGCTGCTTGGTCTGGCTGGCCGCGCGATCGAGGCTGGTGATCAGCGACGCGCGAAATCGTGCGAGTTCAGCAGCACCCGGTGTCGGCGAGCCCTGCGGCGGCATGGCGCCGACGCCAAGCTTCCTGACGACCCGTTCCCATGTCAGCGCATCGGCGCCTGGATCTGCAAAGTTCGCCTTGTCGAGCGCGAGCGGCGCGCCGGCAGGCAACGGGTTTCTCGTGCTGTGGCACCCGGCGCAGTAGCGCGTGACCATCGGCTGAAACGACGCAGGCGTCTCAGACGCAGGCGGCGACGGTCGTGTTGTCTGAGCGACTTGCGGCGTCGGCGTAGGCGCCGGTCGGGGTGCCTGAGCCTGTGGCGCCGGCGGAAGACCGCTCGCCGACACCAGCGCCGTCAACATCAATGAGGCGGCCGCAACCAGAAGCTTCCTCACTGAGCGGCTCCCGCCTCGGTTGAGGGCGCTGCAGGTGGCAGGCCCATAAGCTCGCGCAGCAGCTTCGCAACATCCTGCGGCGTGGCACCGCGCCCACCACGGCGCGGTCCACCCGGAGGCGGAGCGCCTCGGCCTGTCGCTGACGTGGACTGCTTCCCTTCGGCGATATCCAGGGCGGTCAGGCCATCGCCGTTCGTCTGAGCGAAGTCCACTTTCGCCGTGGCCAGCACGCGAATCATTTCCAGATTGCCCGCGCGGGCGGCCTGATGCAGCAGTGAATTGCCGTCGGGTGCCTTTGCGTTTGGATTTGCACCCGCCGTGAGCAGCACCGCCAGGGCGTCTTCAGGCTTGCGACTGCCCTGCTCGCGATATGGCGCGGCACCGTCGCGGATGTAAGCGGGGCCGCCGGTCATCGCCGGTCCGCGGCCGCCGTTCATCGCAACCATGGCTGGTGTGCGGCCCGCATTCGGATTGGCGCGGCGCCCTCCAACCGTGATATCGCCAGGCTTTCTCTCGGGTTCCGCTTCAACCGGCGGCACCTGATCGAGCGTGGCCCCGTGCGCGATCATCACCTTCAGCGCCTCGACGTCCGCCGCGACGGCGGCGCGGAAGAAGGGGGTGTTGTCGAAACGGTCGGTGTTGGGCATGTGGGTCGAGTGGAACTGCCCCTGGAACCGCAGGTTCGGGTCGGCACCGCGCTCGAGCAGCATCCGCATCAGGTCAAGAGCCGTCCGGGTATTGGGACTGTCGGGCCGGCGACGCGACCCGTCGAATGCGAACTGATCGGTGGTGGCGTCGCGCATCTCGGCCGCCACGTAGAGCGAGCCGTCCTTCACGTCGGACCCGAGCTCGATGAGGGTGGCCGCCACATCGAAGCGGTCGTTGTAGATGGCGACCATCGCCGCCGACGCGTCGTCGCCGTTCTTCGAGTTGATGTTCGCGCCGCGCGACAGGAGCTTCCGCACCATCGTCTCGTCGCCATTGCGCGCAGCAAACATGAGCGCCGTAAAGCCGCCGGTCGGGTGGTCGGCGTTATGGCGGGTGGTCAGAGTGGTGATCTCGCCCTGACGGTTCGGATCCGCGCCAGACTCGAGCAGCAGATCGACGACGTCGGTGTGTCCCTCCGCGGCGGCCCACATCAGCGCCGTGGTCTGTTGAAGGGTCTCGGCGGCGTTCACGTCGGCGCCGCGCGCGAGCAGCAGGCGCACCGCGGGGACGCTTCCAGCGCGCGCCGCGCCGAGCAGCGGCGTCTCACCCTCCGGGTGCGAGCGCTTTGGATCGGCGCCAGCCCGCAGGAGCAGATCCACCATCGCGGCGTCGCCGTTGCGGCTCGCCTCGAGCAACGGCGTCACGCCGAAGTCGTTCGGTGTGTCGACGGCTGCCTTGGCGGCAATGAGCGCGCGCGCGATCTCGACGTTGGAGTTATGAGCGGCCCACAGGAGTGCGGTGGATCCATCACCTGAGCGTTGATTGACGTCGGCCCCAGACTTGATGAGCGCGCGTACGGCGGTGACGTCGCCACTGTTAATGGCATCGACGAGCCCACCGCCTCTTCCGGCGGCAGCGACAGTGCTGATCACCAAGGCGGTCAGCACGACCGCAACTGAATACCGATTCACGCGACCTCTCCTTCAATCGAAAGACATTCGATGATTGGTCGCAAAGTGTATCAAGTAACCACGGCAGCAGCACCTGTTCTGCGCAGCGCGAAAAACTCTTCGGGGCCTCAGGGATCGCCTTGCTCCTTGCTCGCCGGAGCGATAGCATGGCCGCGAACCTCTCGAAATTGTCGATGTCCAGTGACACCCCGAGCGTGACAACTGCCCGGCCCGTCTTATCGCCTTTGCACGTCGATGTCGGCGCCCTGACGCATGTGGGACACGTGCGAACCAACAATGAGGATCACTTCCTGGTCGCCAGGGCGACGCGCGCGTTGGAGACAATGCTGACGAGCCTCCCTGCCGGCGACGTGCCCCAGCGTGCGGACGAAGTCAACTACGTGATGGTCGTCGCCGATGGGATGGGCGGCCATGCCGCCGGCGAGGTTGCAAGCCGGCTGGCCATCAGCGCCCTCGTTGATCTGGCCCTGGACATCCCGGACTGGATCTTCTGGGTAGATGAGGACCACGCGCCTGAAATGGAGCGGCGCGCCCGCGAAGTCGTTCAAGAGGTCGGCTCGATCCTGATCGAGCGAGGCCGTCAGGACGCCGCGTTGCGCGGCATGGGATCGACGCTGACCGCCGCCCGATGCTACGGCCGCGACCTGCTGGTCGTCCACGTCGGCGACTCGCGCGCGTACTTGTTACGGGGCGGCCGCCTGGAACGTCTGACGAAGGACCATACGTACGCACAGATGCTAATTGACAGCGGGCAGCTATCGCCCGATGATGTCGCCCTCTCGGAGTGCCGTCACATCCTGATCAACGCGCTCGGCGGGAGCGGCCAGCACGTGGACGTGGACGTCGATCTGCTGCGCATCGAGGACGGCGATCGCCTGCTGCTCTGCAGCGACGGGCTCACCGACAGCGTCGATGATGACACCCTGACCGCCACACTTGGCGGCGCGCTGCCCTCGAGCGAGGTCTGCCAACGACTCCTGCAACTCGCGCTCGACGGTGGAGGGCGCGACAACATCACGGCGATCGTCGCGACGTTCGGATCTTCTCGGGAGTCTTGAAGCCGCGAGCTGCTCTCTCTCAGCGGGCGGTGAGGGCAGCCGCGCAGCGCGACGCGGTCGAGCTCTCGGGCTCACACTTCCTGCAGATGGAGAAGCCGCGCGAGGTTCATGCCCTGTTGTTGGAGCTGCTCGACCGCGTCGCGCTGCGCGGCTGACCTCACCGCCCGCTGGCTACCGTGTCGGGATGAGACGGCTGGCCTTGCTGCTCGGGACCGTGGTGCTCGTCGCCGGCTGCGGGGGCGAGGCGGACACCGGGCCGTTCAAGACCTCCTCGCGCGGCCCCGACCCGACGGTCGCGTCACCTGCTCGGCCCTCGCAGACACCGTCAGGCTCCTCGTCGCCCACCGGGACCGAGGCCACCGGGCGACCGCGGGTGGTCGGCACCGTCGCGGCGCGACTCGCGACGCCGTGGGGCATCGCGTTCCTGCCCGACGACTCCGCGCTGGTGACCGAGCGCGACTCCGGACGCGTCTTGCACATCGCGCACGGTCGGGTCACCCAGGTCGGCGACGTCGACGAGACCAGCGCCCAGGGAGAGTCCGGGCTGCTCGGCATCGCGGTCTCCCCGTCGTACGCGAGAAACCGGGCGGTGTTCGCCTACGTCACCACCGACCGGGACAACCGCGTGGTCCGGATGACGTTCGACGGCACCCGGCTCTCCGCGCCGAAGCCGATCCTCACCGGCATCCCCAACGGCTTCATCCACGACGGCGGCCGGCTGCAGTTCGCCCCCGACGGCAACCTCTTCGTGTCCACCGGCGAGACCGGCAACCGGTCACTGGCCCAGGACCCCGACTCGCTGGGCGGCAAGATCCTGCGGGTCACCGAGCGCGGCAAGCCGGCACCGGGCAACCCCGACCCGGGCTCGCCGATCTGGACCATCGGCCACCGCAACGTGCAGGGGCTGGCCTTCGACGACCGGGGAAACCTGTGGGCCTCGGAGTTCGGGGACAACACGTTCGACGAGCTGAACCTGATCCAGAAGGGCAACAACTACGGCTGGCCCGAGGTCGAGGGCAAGGGCGACCAGAACCGCTACCGCAACCCGCAGGTCGTCTGGAGCACCGACCAGGCGTCCCCCTCCGGACTCGCGTTCCTCGACGGCCACCTCTGGCTCGGCGCCCTGCGCGGAAACCGCCTCTGGCGGATCGACGTCGAGGGCCAGCGCGCCAGCGCGCCCACCGACTTCTTCGTCGGGGTGTACGGCCGGATCCGCACGGTCGTCGCCGCCCCCGACGGCAACCTCTGGGTGACCACGTCCAACCGCGACGGCCGCGGCGACCCCGCTCCCCGAGACGACCGGATCCTGCTGGTCAGGACGGGGAGGTAGCGCACGGCACGTCAGGACAGCTTCTCGAGGATCAGCTCCCGGACCCGGCCGGCATCCGCCTGACCGCGCATCTCCTTCATCACCGCGCCGATCAGGGCACCGGCCGCGGCGACCTTGCCGTCGCGGATCTTGTCGGCGACCTCGGGGTTCGCGGCGATCGCGGTGTCGACGGCCGCGGAGAGGGCACCCTCGTCGGAGACCACAGCGAGGCCACGGCTGGCGACCACCTCGTCGGGAGTGCCCTCGCCGGCGAGGACCCCGTCAAGAACCTGGCGTGCCAGCTTGTCGTTGATCGTCTTCTCGTCGACCATCGCCTGCACCCTGGCCACGTCGGCCGGGGTCACCGGCAGCGCGGTCAGCTCGTTGTCGGTCTCGTTGGCGCGCCGGGCGAGCTCACCGAGCCACCACTTGCGGGCAGCCTGCGGCGAGGCCCCGGCCGCGATCGTCTCCTCGACCAGCCCGAGCGCCCCGGCGCCGATCGTGTCGCGCATGTCGAGGTCGCTGAAGCCCCAGTCCTGCTGCAGCCGCGCGCGCCTCACGCGGGGTGGCTCCGGCAGCGTGGCCCGCAGATCCTCGACCCACTCGCGCGAGGGCGCAACCGGCACCAGGTCGGGCTCGGGAAAGTAGCGGTAGTCGTCGGCGTCGGACTTCTCGCGACCGGAGGTCGTGACCCCGGTGTCCTCGTGCCAGTGCCGGGTCTCCTGGAGGATCGAGCCACCTCCGCCGAGGACTGCGGCATGGCGGCTGATCTCGTAGCGGACGGCGCGCTCGACCGACCGCAGCGAGTTCACGTTCTTGGTCTCGGTGCGGGTCCCGAGACCGCCCGAGCCCCTGGGCGCGAGCGACAGGTTCACGTCGCACCGCAGCGACCCCTGCTCCATGCGGACGTCGGAGACACCCAGGCCAAGCAGCAGCTCACGGAGCTGGCCGACGTACGCGCGGGCAACGGCCGGGGCGTGAGCACCCGTGCCCATGACCGGCCGGGTGACGATCTCGATCAGCGGGATGCCTGCGCGGTTGTAGTCGACCAGCGAGTAGTCGGCGCCGTGGATCCGGCCGGACGTGCCGACATGGAGCGACTTTCCGGTGTCCTCCTCCATGTGGGCGCGCTCGATCTCGACCCGGTACGTCGTGCCGTCGACGTCGACCTCTGTCCAGCCGTCGAACGCGATGGGCTCGTCGTACTGGGAGGTCTGGAAGTTCTTCGGCATGTCCGGGTAGAAGTAGTTCTTCCGCGCGAAGCGGCACCACTCGGCGATCTCGCAGTTCAGCGCGAGGCCGATCTTCATGGCCGACTCGACGGCGCTCCGGTTGACCACCGGCATCGACCCGGGCAGGCCGAGGCAGGTCGGGCAGGTCTGCGTGTTGGGCTCGGCGCCGAACTCGGTCGGGCAGCCGCAGAACATCTTGGAGGCGGTGTTGAGCTCGACGTGGACCTCGAGCCCCAGCGCCGGGTCGAACTGCTCGAGCGCGGCGTCGAAGTCGACCAGGGTGCCGGTCACACTCATCGTGTCTCCAGTTCCGGAGCCCGGCCGAGAAGGGGCCCGCCCCACGTCTTCTGCAGGAGCGTCTCCAACGCGGCCCCCACCCGGTAGAGCCGGTCGTCGGCGAGGGCCGGGGCCAGCACCTGGACGCCGGCGGGGAGGCCGTCCTCCTCGGCAAGCCCGCTCGGCACGGAGATGCCGGGCACGCCGGCGAGGTTCGCCGGGATGGTGGCGATGTCGTTGAGGTACATCGCCAGCGGGTCGTCGAGCTTCTCGCCGATCCGGAACGCCGTGGTCGGCGCCGTCGGCGAGACCAGCACGTCGGCCTGATCGAACGCGGCCGCGAAGTCACGCTGGATCAGGGTCCGCACCTTCTGCGCCTGCCCGTAGTAGGCGTCGTAGTAGCCGCTGGAGAGGGCGTAGGTGCCCAGGATGATCCGCCGCTTCACCTCCTCGCCGAAGCCGGCGTCGCGGGTCGCCCGCATCACGTCCTCGGCGCTCGGGTTGTCGATGCCCTCCGGGATCACCCGCAGGCCGTAGCGCATGGCGTCGAAGCGGGCGAGGTTGGAGGACGCCTCGCTCGGCATGATCAGGTAGTACGCCGCCAGCGCGTGCACGAAGCTCGGGCACGACACCTCGACCACGTCGGCACCCGCCTCGGTCATCAGGCGTACGGCGTCGTCGAACCGGGCCTCGACCCCCTCCTGGTAGCCCTCGCCTCCAAGCTCGTTGACCACGCCGATCCGGAATCCGGCCAGGTCGCCCGAGGCGCCCTGGCGCGCGGCCGCGACCAGCGTCGGCAGCGGGTCGATCAGGCTGGTGGAGTCGAGCGGGTCGTGACCGCCGATCACCTCGTGGAGCAGGGCCGCGTCGAGCACGCTGCGGGTGACCGGGCCGGCCTGGTCGAGCGAGTTCGCCATCGCGACCAGCCCGTAGCGGCTCACGCCGCCGTAGGTTGGCTTCACCCCCACCGTGCCGGTCACGGCGCCCGGCTGCCGGATCGAGCCGCCGGTGTCGGTTCCGATCGCCAGCGGCGCCTCGAACGCGGCAACGGCCGCGGCGGAGCCGCCACCGGAGCCGCCGGGGATCCGGTCGAGGTCCCAGGGGTTGTGGGTCGGCCCATAGGCGGAGTGCTCGGTCGACGAGCCCATCGCGAACTCGTCCATGTTGGTCTTGCCGAGGATCGGCAGGCCGGCCGCGCGGAGCCGGGCCGCCACCGTCGCGTCGTACGGCGGCACCCAGCCCTCGAGGATCTTCGAACCGACCGTGGTGGTCAGGCCCTTGGTGGCGATCACGTCCTTCACCGCGATCGGGACACCGTCGAGCGGCGAGGCGACGTCGCCGGCCGCACGCCGCGCGTCGGACGCCCGCGCAGCGGCGAGCGCGCCCTCGTGGTCGACCTGGAGGAACGCGTGCACGGCACCGTCGACGGCCGCGATCCGGTCGAGGTGCGCTCGGGTGAGGTCGACCGACGTGGTCTCGCCGGCGTCGAGCATCCCGGCGAGCACTGAGGCGTCGAGGCGGGTCAGGTCGGTCATTCGGGTTCCCCGCGGAGGTGTGAGCGAAGCGAGCAGCTTCGTGGGGGGCTCACTGCTCGTCTCCGAGGATCCGGGGGACCTCGAAGCGCTGCTGCTCCACCCGGGGCGCGCCGCTGAGGGCCTCCTCCGCCGTGAGACCCGGGACCACCACGTCGTTGCGGAACACGTTGCTCAACGGCAGCGGGTGGGACGTCGCCGGCACGTCGTCGACGCCGGCCTCGCGGATGGACGCGATCGACTCCAGGATCACCGCCAGCTGCGGTGCGAGGTGGTCGAGCTCGGCGTCGTCGAGGTCGATCCGGGCGAGGTCGGCCAGGTGGGCCACCTCGGCGCGACTGATCTCTGGCATGCGGAAACTCCTGCGAACGAGGGGGGACAGACTCATCCTAGGGGGCTACGGTCGGGGCCACGGACCCTGGGAGGGATCATGAAATCTCGGCTGCACGCCCTGCTCACCGGCCTGATCGTCGCCGGCCTGGCCACGATCGCCACCACCGCCGGCCCCGCCGACGCGGCACCGGCCACGAGGCTCACGCCGCCGGTGGTGACCCGTTACGTCGCCCTCGGCGACTCCTACACGGCGGGTCCGCTGATCCCGGTCACCCAGGTGGCCAACGGCTGCTTCCGGTCCACCAACAACTACCCGTCGCTGGTCGCCCGGGCGCTCGCCGTACCGACCTTCGTCGACGTCAGCTGCAGCGGCGCCCAGACCAAGGACATGACCACCGGCCAGCTGCCGGGGGTCGCACCCCAGTTCGACGCGCTCACACCCGACACCGACCTGGTGTCGGTGAGCATCGGCGGCAACGACTTCTCCGTGTTCGGCACCCTCGTCGGCTTCTGCCCGACGCTGCGGGCGTCCGACCCGACGGGCGCTCCGTGCCGCGACGCGATGCGCGCCGACGGCCGTGACCGGCTGCTCGCCGACGTCCAGCAGACCTCGCAACGCGTGGAGACCGTCGTACGCCGGGTGCACGAGCTGGCGCCCCACGCCCGGGTGGTCGTGGTCGGCTACCCCGAGATCGCACCGCGTCAGGGCACCTGCCCCGACCTGCTCCCGCTGGCCGACGGCGATTACCAGTACGCCAACCAGGTCAACAAGCGGCTCACGCAGGCGCTGCAGCACGCCGCGGCGGTGACGCACTCGTCGTACGTCAACCTGTTCCTGGCCAGCCGGGGTCACGACATCTGCTCCGCCCAGCCGTGGATCAACGGTCAGTTCACCGACCCGACCCGGGCCCTGAACTTCCACCCGTTCGCGGTGGAGGAGGCGGCGGCGGCCCAGCTGGTGCTGGCCGCGCTGAGCTGACCCGGCCGAGCGGGAGAACCGGGGTGCGCCACGCCCCGCAACACCCCAAGGTCCTCCGCATGTCCGACCACGAACCGCTCTTCGTCGCCGACGAGCGCACCCAGCTCGAGACCAAGCTGGACGAGGCCCGCGCCGAGCTGGTCGAGACCTTCGACGGGCTGACCGAGGTACGGGCCAGGCGCCGGCTGGTGCCGTCCCTGACCACGCCGATCGCGCTGGTCAAGCACGCCACGTTCGTCGAGCAGGTGTGGTTCCACGTCGGGCTGGCCGGCTGCATCCGCGAGGAGATCGGGCTGCCGACCGAGGTGGACGACTCCTACGTGGTCGGGCCGGACGAGACCGTCGCCTCGGTGATCGCCGACTACCGCCGGGTGTGCGACGAGGCCCGCGCGCTGGCGGCGCCGTACGCGATGGACGACGAGGTGCTGCACAATCGGCGAAGCCCGCTCAGCCTCCGCTGGGTGCACCTGCACCTGATCGCCGAGCTCGCCCGGCACGCCGGTCAGGCCGGCCCCTCGCCGGTCTCGAGCAGCACCCGGAAGCCGTCCTCGTCGAGCACCGGGACGCCGAGCTGCTCGGCCCTGTCGGCCTTGGACCCGGGCGAGTCGCCTACGACGACGTAGTCGGTCTTCTTCGAGACCGACGAGGACGCCTTGCCGCCGCGGGCCACGATCGCCTCCTTCGCCCCGTCGCGGCTGAACCCGGTCAGGGACCCGGTCACCACCAGGGTCTTGCCCTCCAGCGTGCGCGGGGTGGACGTGTCGCGCTCGTCCTGCATGCGCACGCCGGCCGCGGCCCAGGCGTCGACGATGCCGTTGTGCCACGTGGACTCGGGGCCGTCGAACCAGGCCCGGATCGACTCGGCGATGGTCGGGCCGACGCCCTCGGCTCCCGCCAGACGGGACTCGTCCGCCTCGCGGATCGCGGTCATCGACCCGAACTCGGCGGCCAGCGCCCGGGCCGCGGTGGGGCCGACGTGGCGGATCGACAGCCCGACCAGCACCCG
>Ga0207691_10007872_pt1 | contig 10265 bp, 8 predicted proteins | sample KBSM13metaG_FD_184327 | JGI IMG/M metagenome (GOLD analysis project Ga0207691, IMG submission 184327) | Miscanthus rhizosphere microbial communities from Kellogg Biological Station, Michigan, USA - KBS M1-3 metaG (SPAdes) (version 2) | ecosystem: Host-associated > Plants > Roots > Rhizosphere >... | reverse complement strand
GCTCTGGACGCGCCCAAGCTCAAGTTGTGGGCTCCCGAAAATCCGAAGCTGTACGCGGTGTCGATCAGCGCGGGTGATGATCGCGTTGACGATCGCGTCGGCTTTCGCAGCATCGCGGTTCGCGGCACCGACATCCTGCTGAACGGTCGCCCGGTATTCCTGCGTGGTATCTCACTCCACGAAGAAAACCCGCTGCGCGGCGGGCGCGCATTCTCGGTGGAGGATGCCCGACTGCTGCTGGGGTGGGCCAAGGAACTCGGCTGCAACTTCGTGCGACTCGCGCACTATCCGCACAACGAGCACATGGCGCGTGTTGCCGATGAGCTGGGGCTGATGTTGTGGGAAGAGGTGCCGGTCTATTGGACTATCCAGTGGGAGAATCCGCAGACACTCGCGAACGCAAAAGCGCAACTCACGGATCTGATCACGCGCGATCGCAGTCGCGCGAGCGTCATCGTCTGGTCGGTCGCGAACGAAACTCCCGTGAGCGAGCCGCGCACCCGGTTCCTGAAGGAACTGGTGGATACCGCGCGCGGGCTCGATGCAACGCGCCTGGTTTCGGCGGCGATGGAGGTCCACGCGGACCCTGCGGATACCAACCATCGCATCGTCGATGATCCGTTGGGTGCTTACACCGACCTGCTGAGTTTCAACCAATACGTCGGATGGTATGACGGTCTGCCCGACAAGTTGCCGCTGATCACCTGGTCATTCGGATATCAAAAGCCGGTCGTCATCAGTGAGTTTGGCGCCGATGCATTGCAGGGGTTCCACGCCGATCGTCTCACGCGCTTCAGCGAGGAATATCAGGAGGACCTGTATCGACAGACTCTTGCCATGCTCGAGCGCATACCACAGTGGCGCGGTACCACGCCGTGGATACTCACAGACTTCCGTTCGCCGCGACGCCCGCTTCCGAATGTTCAGGACGGCTGGAACCGCAAAGGACTGATCGGGGAAAACGGCACGAAGAAGAAGGCATTCTTCGTGCTCCGGGACTTCTACGAGCGAATGCGATCGAGATCGTCCGCGCCATGAATGGCAGTATCTGACGACACGGCTCGCCAGCGTGCTCCGACAGATTTGCGTTAGTTAGGCACTTAGAATTGCAGCGTGCCTCCGAAGACCAACGTCTTGCATGAACGCGCGTCGGCAACCGGACGAAGCCTGGCGGCGTTTTTCGTGGTGGCGTTTGGAGGTGTAGCCGGCACATTCGCCGCGGACCCTTCCAGGCGAACGTACGCGAATCCGGTCGACGTCGACTACCGCTACAACTTCGAGCAGATCAACGAAAATATCTCTTATCGCACCGGCGCCGATCCGGTCATCGTCCGGCACCAGGACGCGTACTACCTGTTCATGACTCTGGCGGATGGCTATTGGCGATCCACCAACCTGCTGGACTGGAACTTCATCACCCCGAGCCGCTGGCCATTCGCGAGCGTGGTGGCGCCGGCAGCCGTTTCCGATGGCGAACGCCTGCTCCTGATGCCTTCCACCACGCGTCCCGATCCGATCCTGGTATCGCGGGATCCGGCGCGCGGCCACCTGGATTTTCTGACGCGCCGAATGCCGGAGCTCCCCGGCGTAGTGTCCGGAGAAGCGGAAGGTAGTTTGGGGAGCTGGCATCAGGGTGATGTCCAACCCGAGCACATTCAGCCGGGACCATGGGATCCCGCGCTTTTCAAGGACGACGACGGCCGTTGGTATCTCTACTGGGGATCATCCAACAGGTTTCCGCTCTACGGAATTGAGCTCGACCTGCGCGAGGCTGATTCGCAGCAGCGTATCCGCTATGTCGGAAAGCCCCGCGCGCTGATCCAGCTGGAACCAGCGCAACATGGATGGGAGCGCTTTGGGCCGGATCACACGGGTGATGGCAAGCCGACTTACATCGAAGGTGCGTGGATGACCAAACAGGGAGGCCGCTACTACCTGCAGTACGCTGCGCCCGGTACCGAGTTCAACGTCTATGCCACCGGCACCTACGTCTCTGACAATCCGCTGGGGCCCTTCGACTACGCGCCGTACAACCCCGTGGGCTACAAGCCCGGCGGTTTCGTTCATGGCGCAGGACACGGCAACACCTTTCAGGATGAGTACGGCAACTGGTGGAACACCGGCACGCCCTGGATCGGCTACAACTGGACCTTCGAGCGGCGCATCGCGCTGTTTCCCGCCGCCTTCAGCAACGACGGCCAGATGAGCGTCGAAACCCGCTTCGCGGACTTCCCCAACTACATGCCGACCGGAAAGATCACCGATCCGGAAGAACTCTTCACCGGCTGGATGCTGCTGTCGTATCGCAAACAGGCGACCGCGACTTCAGTGTTCGGCGAGTTCGACGCTGGCCGCGTCACTGATGAAGACCCGCGCACCTTCTGGGTGGCCGCCTCGAACGAGGCGGGACAGACACTCACCGTGGATCTTGGCTCTGCGAAGACGCTGCGCGCTGTGCAGGTCAATTTTGCCGACTATCTATCGGGACGCTATCGCGATGCGTCGGACATCTACACGGAATTCACGCTCGAGTCGTCGCTGGACGCCAAGCGGTGGCAATTTCTGGCCACTACCCGATCTGAACGCCGCGATCGGCCCAATGCTTATTTTCAGTTGCCGGCACCCATCCGTGCGCGCTACGTCCGCTATGTGCACAGTCACGTCGGCGCGGCGCATCTCGCGATCAGCGATCTGCGCGTGTTCGGCGCTGCTGGCGGTTCCGCGCCAAGGGCGCCTGTCAGCATCAAGGCCGTGCGTGCTCGAGATCAACGCATGATGACTGTCAGCTGGCGACGCATACCTGGCGCGGTCGGATACAACGTGCGCTGGGGAGTCAGACCAGACCGTTTGAGTCTGTGCTACCAGGTTTTCGCCGACCGCAGCACTAGCCTCGAGGTGCGCGCGCTCAGCGTCGGTGTCGAATACTACGTGGCCGTGGAAGCGTTCGACGAGAACGGCGTGTCTCCGCTCGGCAAGATCGTGTCCGTGCATTGACGACGATCAGTTCCTCGCCGCATTCGATCTGCCGCGCGGCTCAGTGGGCGTGCCTTCGGCCACCTACGTCGATGCGCAGGTCACGTTCTCACCCACAGACGAATACGAAGTCTTCGTCGGCGCCAACAACCTGCTCGACGAGGAGCCTCCGCCGATCATCTCCGGATTGCCGGGCAATGTGACGGGAACAGAGACCGATGCCGGGACGTACGACGCCATCGGCCGGCGATGGTATGCGGGCGTGCGTGTGAGGTTCTGACCAACAGGTTGCAGGTTCACGCCAGCCGAAAGCTGCCGCTATCGTTCAGCACGAAGCGGCCTTCGGCTGCTGCGTGCAACCATTGGCACGTGCGCAGGTATCCGCCGAAGCAAAACAGATGCACACCGTCGAAGTCCGTCCGGCTGCGGCTGTGGGCGGACGCCAATTCACGCAATACCGGCTCCGGTCCGTGATCGGCTGCGAGCTTCATCAGCGATGACGGACGCGCGCCCAAGGCACGGATCGAAGGCCCCACGCCGCAACGCATCGCGAATCGGAACAGCGTGGCAATGCTCGCCGGGCCGGCAAGACCGCCGACGATGCGGGCAGTGACGCCTCGCGAGCGCATTTCCTGCGTCCACTTCAAGAATGGGGCAGATTCAAAAAAGAACTGGGTCAGCAAGGTGACTTCCAGTCCTGCCTCACCGGCGAGCGTGGATTTTTCGCATTCGGCACGGCGTATTTCGTCGAGGGCCACCTTCGGATGTCCTTCCGGATGCCCGGCAAGCGACACGCGCCGCAAACCATGCCTGTTGAGCAGGCCGCTGCGCAGTACATCGACGACTGTGGAGTAGGGGCCGAGTGCACGAGGGTAGTCGCCGGCGATCAACAGGACCTCTCGTACCTGCGCGCCCCCGACCAGCTCACCTAACAAGTGGTCAAGCGACGCCGCGTCCGGGAGAAGTCGCGCCGGAATGTGCGGCACCGGGTCGAACCCTGCGCCGCGAACTGCACGGCAGGCCAATTCGGTGTCGCTCCACGATTGCTTCGGCAGATGGCTGACATAGATCTTTTTCCCAGGAGCGAGGTGCGATCGGCTTGCGTCCAGATGTTTGATGTCCGGCACATTGATTTCGATGGACGCATTGCGGGCGAGTTGCACGATCGCTTGCGCGAGTGAAACCTCCGTCGCGCCTTGTTCGGCGCCGCTGGCTTGCTGGTTCACTGGGCCCGCTCAAGCCTGCCGCGAGCGCCAGCCCGCGTGATATCCCTCGCGTGCGTCGCGCGCGTACGGAGCCGGTGCGACTTTTACGCGCACGTCGAGCTGTTTGTGGCGCTCGACGGTCGGCTTGCGAGTGCCGCCGCCTTCTTCGCCCCAGGTCAGCGTCAGGGTGTCGCCGATACTGATGTCGGCATCCACCACACCGAGAGACAGCCCGGCGCGTTCGTTGAAGCTGTAGCCGGTGAACATGGAGAGGCCGACGACCTTGTCGCCTCTCATGACTTTGTCGTATGAAGAAGAAGCGTAGTTCGCGATCGGCAGGTCGAAGAACTTGTAGTTTTCGGTTCCAATTGCGAGTGACGCGAGGATCATCGCGAGGTCCTCGCCGTGCCATTCGAACGTCACCTTTTTGCGCTGCGGCCGCTGGTCCTTGAGCATTCGTTCGAGCGCCTCACGACCGATGAAGTCGTGATCGAACTTCACGAACGGGCCGTAACCGAGCTCGTAGGGCGAGAGGTAGTAATCCTGGATGTTCTCGGAAACATAACTACCGCCAATCGACCCGGTACCTTCATATCCGCTCGCAGGCAGCCATTCGCGATACTTGCGCATGCTGTCCCCCGAGTAGACAGCGGGCAAAGGCGAGGGAATCCAGCCGGATTCCAGGGTATTGCTCGCGTAGGTGCGTGAGCCAACCGCGACAATGCCGAACTCCCTGCCTGCCTCGAGAATAGCTTCGCGAATTTCATCGCCTTCGGCGTAGGGACCCCAGAGTTCCAGGCCAGGCTCACCGGCCATGCCGTGCCGCAATGCCCGGACCTTGCGGCCCTGGATGTTGATGTGATCCATGGTGAAGAACTTGACGTCAGGGATCGGCCCGCCGTTGAGCTTCGCGAGAATCTGCGCGGCCTTCGGCCCCTGCACCTGAAAGCGATAGTGCTGGCGCACCACGGCTTTGCCGCGCGGATGCGAAGGCGAGCGGTCGTCGCGAAAGACCTCGACATTGAATCCGCTGTTCTCGGCGTGGAACTGGATCCAGTTCACCGTCGGCGCGCGCCCGACGAACATCAATTCATTCTCGGCGAGATGAAACAGGATGCCGTCGCCGATGACATAGCCATCGTAGCTGCAAGGCACCATCTGTTTCGCCTTGTTAGGCACGAAACCCGCGAAGCTGTTGATGGTCAGGTACGACATCATCTTGAGCGCATCGGGGCCTCGGACAGTGATCTCCGCCATGTGATGCGACTGGTCGAACAGCACCGCTGTTTCGCGCCAGGCACGTTGCTCGTCGCGCCAGTTGGAGAACTCCGTGGGTACCACCGGATAAACGTAAGCGCCGATCTGCGAGTTGCGCAGCAGATGGACCGGATTGCCCGCGGATTTGAGCGCGGTCTCTAGACTTTGCGGTTTCATATGGAGTTCCCCCGATTGGAAAAGTGGCGCAGTCAGCGAAACACGACGGTGCGATTGCCGTTCAGCAGGATGCGATGTTCGACGTGCCATTTGACGGCGCGGGCGAGCACCGCGCATTCGACGTCGCGCCCGACGGCTGCGCAGTCTTCGACGCTCGTGGCGTGGTCGACGCGCGCCACGTCCTGCTCGACGATCGGACCTTCGTCCAGCGCCTGCGTGACGTAGTGCGCGGTGGCGCCGATGAGTTTCACGCCGCGCTCGTGCGCCTGATCATAGGGTTTCGCGCCCTGAAAGCTGGGCAGGAACGAGTGGTGGATATTGATGGCGCGCTCTTGCAGTTGCGCACACAGCCCAGGCGACAGGATTTGCATGTAGCGCGCGAGCACCAGCAGGTCGAAACGCTCGTCATGCAGAATTTCGAGCAGGCGTTCTTCCTGTTTCGCCTTGTTGCTCCCGTTGACCGGCAGATGGTGGAACGGAATGTCCCGGGTAGCGGCGAGCTGGTAGAGATCGCGATGATTGGAGACGATCGCCACGATGTCGATCGGAAGTGCGCCGATTCGGTGGCGATAGAGCAGGTCGTTGAGGCAATGGCCGAACTTCGACACCATCACCACGACACGCGATTTCACCGCGGTGTCGTGGATGGCCCATTGCATGCCGAAGCGTTCGCCCACCGCGGTAAAAGCGCGTTGCAGGTCCTCGGCGGTCAGTGCGCTGTCCGCGTCGAAGCTCACGCGCATGAAGAAGCCCTTCTTCTTGTCATCACCGAATTGCGCGCTGTCGACGATGTTGCATCGATGCTCGAGCAGGTACTCGGCCACCGCAGCGACAATGCCCATGCAATCGGTGCAGGAGAGTTTGAGGACGAAGCGATGCACGTGAAGGGTCCAACCGCGGAACTGCGGTATGCTCCACCGCTCCGCGCCAATCCGGCAACGGGATAGATCTGATACGCACTATTCGAATTCCAGATAACCGATGTCGCAGCTCGACCTGAATCTGTTGTACGTGCTGATCGCCCTCGAAGAGCAGCGCAGCGTCAGCCGCGCTGCCGCCAAGCTCGGCAGGAGCCAGCCGGCGGTGAGCGCTGCGCTGGCGAAACTGCGCACCTTTTTCGAGGACGCTTTGTTTCTGCGCGTCGGCAACACCATGCAGCCCACCCCGCTGGCTGCGGCAGTCACCAGATCCGCGCGGCCGCTGCTCGGCAGGATCGGCAGTGAGATCGTGGCGCCCCGCACATTCGAACCCATGGCGTGCGATCGCCCCGTGAAGATCGCGCTCTCGGATGTCGGGGAAGTCGTGTTCCTTCCGGGCATCCTCAAGAAGATGCGCGAGTTGATGCCCAAAGCGGCGATGTGCTCGGTGAGTTTGCCCGCGGCGCAGATTCAGGAGGAGCTCGAGGGCGGCGGCATCGATCTGGCCATCGGCTATTTTCCCGACCTGCAGAAGAAGAACTTCTTTCAGCAAACGATCTTTACCGACGGGTTCGCCAGCCTGTTGCGCCGGGATCACCCGATTGCCGCGACCCGGCTCACGGTCAGGCAGTTCATGCAGGTCGACCACGCCGTGGTCCGCGCGGAGAGCCGCACCGAGGAAGTGATCGAAAGATTCCTCACGCGCAAGAAGATCCGGCGTCGCGTCGTTCTCACCACGCCGCACTTCGCGAGCGCACCCATCGTGGTGTCGCAATCCGATCTGCTCGTCACGGTGCCCGAACCGCTGGCCCGCTATTTCGTCGGGGTTTCAGCCGATCTGCGTCTCGTGAGTCTGCCGTTCGACTTGCCGCGCATCGACATGAAGCAGTTCTGGCATCGCAAGTACCACGACGATGCGAGGAACCGCTGGTTGCGCCGGACGATCTTCAGTCTTTTCCAGACGCGGCGCGAGTCTCGGTAGGAACAGTCAACGAGGCGGTCAGTCCTTGAATGGGCTGGTCGTGCTCGTCGAGGAAACGTGCGCAGAAGTCGGTGGCGCCGCCGCCATTGATGATGGCGGCGCGAATGACATTGCGGCCCTTGCGCAGCGTGAGGCGCTTCGATACCCCGTCATCGATGACGCTCTGGCGATCATCGTTGAGCGCGATGACGGGTTCGCCATTGAGCCACCAGCGCGATGCGGCGTTCGAACCGATAGCGAGTCGCACGGCGCTCATCTCCCGCGGCGAATCCACCGTGGTCACGACCCAGAACAGGACGTTCGAGGTGGGTTTCGACAGCGCCCACGCGAAATGAAACAGGTTGACGTTGTAGTTAGCCGTGTCGACGGCATGCCAGGTGAGCGCAGTGCCGTTGACGGTGGCGACATCGCCGTCGTGGGGCAGGGCGTGCTCCACGTCCGGCAGGGCGGCCAGCTGCAGGGCCTCCTGCACCGCGGCCTCCGTGAGTCGGCCGGCGACCGGCACGGGCTCGAGCACCAGCCAACGATGAATGAATCCGCGCGCGTCGACGGGACTGGTCGCGCCCTTGGGCTGGGTGAGCGAGGGCGCGGGGCGGCGCGGCGCTGCGGGTTCGCTCTGTGCGAAAGACCACGAGCCGGCGATGCAAAGCAAAAAGAAGGCCAGTCCATGTCTCATCACGGTGCTCCCAGCCGCCAGCGTTGGCGATCACTGGCAGGATCGAACTTCGCCAACGTCGGCATGCTGCTGCCGACAGCCGAAAGCACCAGCGCGGCGGCCTCCGCCGGAATCGACTTGGGCGCGATGCGGTAACTGCCATCGGCGAGTTGATCGATGCGCCACAATTGTTCCGGCGCGCCGCTGAACGCGACGGCAGTGAGTTCACCGCCAGCATTTGCTGTCAGCGAACGTTCCGTGCCCGCAACCATGATCCTGAAAAAAGGCGAGCCCGGATAACCGCCGGCATTCGCGACGGGCGTGATCATCCATTTTTGCTGGGCCTGCAGCATCGCGGGCGCGAGGCGCACGTCGGTGGCAGCCGGCCATTGCGTCGAAACCTGCGTGGGCTCCTGATCGGCGACCGGCGGTCCCGCTTGTGGTTCTGGCGGCGGGCCGTTCGGGCCGGGACGGCGCTGACGAAACCCGCCCACTGGCAAACCCTGCACTGCGAGTTCGAGCACTGTGCCCGTACGTGCGGATTCGATCACATAGGTACCTGCTACGAGGTTGTCGCCGGCTACAGGCCAGCCGTCACGCCAGAGCAGCGGCCGGATATCGAGCACACTGACGCCACCGCGATCGAGGTCCGCCTCGTAGTGCAGTGAGAATTTCTGGACGCCCTGTCCCAGATCGAGCAGGCCGAAGTGACCCGGGCCCACGTGACGACCGCGCGAACCCGCAAACAACTTGCCGCCGCCCTCGATCATGTCGATGCCCATGTTGTCCAGATAGGGGCCGGTCACCTTGCGCGATCGGCCCATGCGGATGTTGTAGGTGGAGTTGGCGCCCTGGCAGCAGGAGCCGTGGGTGACCAACAGGTAATACCACCCGTCGTGGTAGATAGGGATCGACGCCTCGGAGTTGATGGCAACGTTCAGCGGCGCGCGGTCCGGATAGCGGCGCTGACCGGTCTTTGGATCCAGCTCGACCAGCCGGATGTAACCGAAATAGGAGCCATAGGTGAGCCACAAGCGTCCCTCGGGGTCGAGCAGTACGCCAGGGTCGATGGCGTTGCTGTCTTCGATGCCATCGGACCAGACGACCGGCCCGGCGTCCTCCCAATGGTAGTCAGCAGACGCCGGATCGAGCGTTCGACCCACGAGCAGCCCAATGGCCGACCGGGGTTGCGCGGCCGGCGCGGAGTAGTAAAGGAAGAACTTGTCGCCGATGTGAATGACGTCCGGCGCCCAGGTGTTGTTCCCCCCACGTGCAAGCACTGCGGCCCCGGGCTTGCCGTCTGGCAGCGCGGACATCAGCGAGCCCGCCCGTCGCCAGGTCCAGCCGTCGTCGGAAGTCAGGATCGGAAGGCCGTTGCCGGTGCCGTACGTGTAATAACGGCCGGCATGCACGGTGACCGTAGATGGATCGTGAATGAGGATTTCGCCGTCCAGCGCAATCGCGGGCAGCGCGAGCGTCGTGGCGACGCACAGCAGGAGTTTTTGCAGCATGGAGTCACTGTAGCATCACCTGCGATTGCCCCGGATCTAGCTAGTCGTCGTATGCCTCGTGCGTGATCCGGGAATTTTTACTGGCGTGAGTGGTCGGATGGTGGTGATGCGCCGACGGTCGTCTTCTTTCTACCGATATCGAAAAGCGCATGCATACATACGATTCCAATAAGTATGTTGTCTTAGTGAAAGTACGCTGGTAGCGTTATCACGGGATCACGATTAGGGGCGCCTTCCGTTGCCCCATCGTTGATGGGGGATGAAAAAATGACTTCACGTCTTTTGATGCGTACGACCGTGGCCGCGCTGAGCGTCACAGTGTCTCTTCTGACAGGTCTGGCACGGGCGCAGGTCCCCGAGAAAAGTGCCGACGCCGACGCCGAGGAAATGGGCGTCATCACGGTGACGGGCTCGCGCACGATCACCGACGTTCTGAAATCACCTACGCCGATCACCTCGGTGGACATCGGCGAGCTGGCGCTCACCACGCCGAGCGACACGGCCGATGCGCTGAACAAGCTGCCCAGCATCATGGGCGGACGCACGCCGCGCAACCAGGGCAACGGCAGCACCAATAACGGCGGCAAT
>Ga0207691_10007870_pt1 | contig 10267 bp, 3 predicted proteins | sample KBSM13metaG_FD_184327 | JGI IMG/M metagenome (GOLD analysis project Ga0207691, IMG submission 184327) | Miscanthus rhizosphere microbial communities from Kellogg Biological Station, Michigan, USA - KBS M1-3 metaG (SPAdes) (version 2) | ecosystem: Host-associated > Plants > Roots > Rhizosphere >... | reverse complement strand
GCGTCCGCCGCGCACGTCACCGCCGTGCCGCCCCCGCAAACGCCGTTCGTGCAGGTCGTGTTGTTCGTACAGACGTTGCTGTCGATGCAGCTGGTGCCGTTCGGCTGCTGGAATGACATGCAACCAATCGACGGAAGGCACCCCACGCCCTGGTCACAAGGCCCGGCCGCGGGGCAGACGAGCGGGTTCGGTCCAACGCACACGCCTCCCTGGCAAACGTCGCCCTGCGTGCAAAAGTCGTTGTCCGTGCACGCGGTCCCGTTCGGGCGGGTCGGGTGTACGCACGGATCGGCCGACGCGTAGTACGACCAGATCTCCTGCGCCGTCAGCGAGCGCTCGTAGGCCATGACTTCGTCGATGGTGCCGCGAAAACCCCTGGTTCTTGCCGCGCCGGTGAGATGGGTGATCATGCAACCGACCCCGAACGTCATCTCGGTGTCGTCCACCTCGCCCTCGGCCGGTCGCAAGAACGCCGCCTTCCCGTTGATGTACACGGTGAGGGTCGACCTGTCGTAGGTGGCGGCGATGTGCGTCCACTTGTTCTGTGGGGCGGCGCCGTAGGTCACGAAGGTGAGGTTGCTGTTCTCGTTCGTCCTCGCCCCCATGACCATGGGGCCCGAGGGCGATTCGAGAGGACACGTGGTCCCCAGCGCGTAGTCCCACCCGTTGCCCACGACAATGTTCTCGGGGCTCGGGCAGACGTACTGGTCGGACGGGCTCACCCACGCCATCACCGTGAAGTTGCCGTCGAACATGCGCGCTTCGGGCCAGAGCTGATTGCCGCTGCTGTCCCAGACCGGCCTCGTCATGCAGGACGAGCCGTCGAACTTCATCCCCAGGCCGAAGCGCCCGGGCGCCGCGACCGCGCCCTCGTTGGTCAGCGGGTGGCCGCCGCCGCTCGCGTCGGCCCCGTCCCCTTCCATCTTCCACCAGCCGACGAGGCTCCAGTCCACCACTGGCGGCGGCGGTGACGGCTTCGACGGATTGCACGTGCCCGGGTCCTGACAGTTGTCGAGCGCCACGCACGTGAAAGCGCTCCCGCCTCCGCAGGTGCCCGACGTGCAGGTCGTGTTGCTCGTGCACGCGTTGCCGTCGTCGCAGGCGGTTCCGTTCGCCCGGATCGGGCATCCGGTTCCCGGGACGCAGGCGGCGCCCGTGTGACAAGCGTCTGCGGTGCACGTCACCGCCGTGCCGCCGCCGCACGTGCCCGACGTGCACGTCGTGCTGTTCGTGCAAACATTGCCGTCGTCGCAGGTCGTCCCGTTCGTCACGTTCGTGGGCGTCGGGCAGCCCGTCGCCGGCACGCACGTCCCCGCGACCTTGCAGGGGTTCGTCGTCGTGCACGTCACCGCCGTCCCGTTCACACAGGCGCCGTTCGTGCACGTCGTGCTGTTCGTACACGCGTTCCCGTCGTCGCACGTCGTCCCGTTCGCCCGGATCGGGCACCCCGTCGCGGGCACGCAGGCGCCGCCGGTGTGGCACGCGTCCGCCGTGCACGTCACCGCACTCCCGCCGCCGCACGTCCCGTTCGTGCACGTCGTGCTGTTCGTGCACGCGTTGCCGTCGTCGCACGTCGTCCCGTTCGTCTTGTTCGTGGGCGTCGGGCAGCCGGTCGCCGGCACGCAAGTTCCCGCGGTCTGGCACGGGTTCGTCGTCGTGCAGGTCACCGCGCTCCCGCCCCCGCAGACCCCGTTCGTGCACGTCGTGCTGTTCGTGCACGCGTTGTTGTCGTTGCACGTCGTCCCGTTCGCGAGGACGGGACACCCCGTCGCCGGCACGCACGCGCCGCCCGGGTGGCACGCGTCCGCCGTGCACGTCACCGCACTCCCCCCGCCGCACGTCCCGTTCGTGCACGTCGTGCTGTTGGTGCACGCGTTCCCGTCGTCGCACGTCGTCCCGTTCGTCCGGTTCGGACACCCGGTCGCCGGCACGCACGTGCCGCCCGTGTGGCACGCGTCCGCCGTGCACGTCACCGCGCTCCCGCCGCCGCAGGTCCCGTTCGTGCACGTCGTGCCGTTCGTGCACGCGTTGTTGTCGTTGCAGGTCGTCCCGTTGGCCGCGTTCGGGTTCGAGCAGACGCCCGTGTTCGCGTCGTACACGCCCGCCACGTGGCACGTGTCGAGCGCCGTGCAGGTCACCGTGTCGCACGGCTGCGCGATCCGCCACACGTTGACCTCGTGGATCGACCAGTGGTTCGCCGACGCCGTCCCGGTCTGCGTGATCCGGATGGCGCGCGCTGACTGGGTCAGGAAGTTGATCGTGACCAGTTGCGTGCTCCCGGTTCCCGTCGCGACCGCCGACCCGAAGGTGGTGCCGTCGCTCGACAGCGCGACCGAGTAGCCGCGCGGGTAGTTCCCCGTGCTGCTCCCGGCGTCGAGCGTCACCTGGTTCACGACCTGCGCCGAACCCATGTCCAGCGTGAACGTCTGCCCGTTCGCCTGGTTCGCGCCGCTGTCCCAGCGCGACGTCGCGCTGCCGTCGATCGCGTTCGCCGGAACGTCCGTCCCGCCGGTCGCCGACGCCGACGCCACCCAGCCGGTGCGCGACAGCCCCGGCCCTGACACGTTCAGCTCCTGGATCGACCACGGCGAGCCGGTCGGGTTCGCCGCCGTGAGGCTGATCTTGATGTGCCGCGCCGTCTGCGGCTGCACGTTCACCGTCAGCAGCGCCGCCGCGTTCGTCCCCGACGCGATCTGCGTCCAGGTCGACGCGTTGTTCGACGTCTCGACCTTGTAGCTGCGCGGGAAGTTCCCCGTCATCGTCCCCGCGTCGACGGTGATCTGGTTGAACAGGCGATACGTGCCCATGTCCACCTGGTAGAACGTCCCCGACGCGACCGTGTTCGCCGTCCACCGCGTCGTCGTGACGCCGTCGATCGCCCCGCCCAGCGTCGTCCCCGACGCGGCCGTCGTTCCCGTTACCGCCCAGATCGACCGCTGGTGCGCGCTCGCCGCCGTCGGCTGCCCGAGGACGTTCAGCTCCTCGATCGACCAGGTGAACGCCGTCGAATTCGTCGAGTTGACCCGGACGTGCCGCGCCTGCTGCGTCGCGAAGTTGACCACCACGAACCGCGACGTCCCCGTCCCCGACGCGACTTGCGTGAACGTCGACCCGTTGCTGGACACCGACACCGTGTAGCTGCGCGGAAAGTTCCCCGACGTCGAGCTGCCCGCGTCCAGCGTCACCTGGTTGAACGTCTGCGGCGCCTGCATGTCGACCTGGAACTGGTGGCTCGTCCCGCTCGTCGAGCTCCACCGCGTCGTCGTGCTGCCGTCGAACGCGCCGCCCGTCGTCGTCCCGCTCGCCGTCGAAGACGCGGTCGCCGTCCACCCCGCCCGCGCCAGCGACGCGTCGTACACGTTGAAGTCGTAGATCGACCAGAAGACCGCCGGTGACGGCGTCGACGTCAGCGTGACCTTCACGTACTGGGCGGTCTGCGACGCGAACGCGATCGTCGTGACGGCGCCCGTGCCCGTACCCGTGGCCACCGGCGAGCCCCAGTTCGTTCCGTCGTTCGACACGTTCACCTGGAACTGGCGCGGGTACTCCGTCGGCGCGCCGGTCGTATCCATGCGCAATTCCATGAACGTGCGCGGGCCGCCCATGTTGACCTGGAAGGACTGAGTGTTCGCCACCTGGGCGACGTTCGCTCGCCACGCCGTCGTCGTGCTTGCGTCGACCGCCTGTGACGCAGGCGTACTCGCCCCGCTTCCAGACGCCGTCGCCGTCCACCCCGTCCGCGACAGCGCCGTCAGCGCCGCCTGCCGCTGTTCGACCGCCGTCGCCTCCGAAGGCCGCGCGTTCGTCGTCGTATCGGGTCGCGCTCCCTGCCGGCACCCGCCCGCCGCCAGCAACACGATCGTCAAAGAAATCCGGTACCGCCTTCCGTGCACCATTTCCGGGCCTCCGCGCGTTCGGTCAACGGGTGCGCGCGTACGCGACGGCCGGATCGCCGTCCGGCTATGACTTTCTTGTCGCGGTCGCGTCGCTTCGGGCATTCGCACCCGACTTAACGACGCAAGCAGGTCGCGAAGCGCAACCCAGAATCGTCAGGGGCGCGGAAACAGCTACGCTTTTCCGAGCACGCGCGAGATGCTGACGTCCAGCTGGCTGGCGACGTAGCGCAAGATCGACGACAGATCTTCCTTCGTCATGTTCAGGCGTTGCTGAACTGACGTTTCGACGCGGTCGACGATGTTTTCGCGGGCGCGCGCGATCGTCTTCGAAACCGCCTGGCGCGTGATGCCCAGGCTTTTTCCGATCGCTTCCAGCGTCATGCCGCTCACCAAGAACAACTTCAGCACCAGGCGCTCGCGCGGTTTCAGCTCAGCCAGCGCTTCCGTCACGGCGCCTTCGAACGCCTCGCGTAGCTGACCCTTCATGAACAGCGCCTCGGGATCGACGCCCGACGCCTCGGCGATCGCCTTCTCGCGCAGGCGCCGCTCGGCGCTCTCCGTTCGCCCGAAGGAGATCGCGACGCGCATGGCCGCCACCGACACCCATTTCTCCAGGGGGCCCTGGCCCAGGTACTGCGCGATCCGCGGCGGTCCGTCGGTCTCGTCGACCAACAGGTGCTGCCAGGCGCGCTGCTCCGCCTCCTGGCGCTCGTCGGGTGTCGCGAGCACACGCGAAACCGCGCGGCGAATCACCCGTCCGAAGCGACGGTCGAACGCCGGCGCGGCGCCGCGCACGTGCTGCGCGCAGGCGCAGGCCAGGTAGACGTCCTCGGCGGCGACCTCGGCCAGAGAGGCGGTGCCCACGGCGCCGCCGTTCGCGCAGCGAGCCAGGTGCCGCGCGAACGCTTGCTCGCTGACGACGACGCGCGGATACGCCGCGCGCCCTCGCGCATACAGCGCCGACAGCAGGTCCGCCACGACAGCGCTGTCGCGATCGACCAGCCGGGCCGCGACCGACCCCGCTTCCTCGCCGAACGCACGCAGGAGCGCGCTCATCGGCACGCTATCTAACATGATCGCGTCGCCACCGTAAGCAGTTCGTGCGCTCGCCACCGACGGAGATCGGGCGCGGCGCCCGGCGCGCGGCCGAGACGCGCGCGATTCCGGCTATTCGTCGGTGATGATCGAAGGCAGCGAACCGCCCGACGTCGCCTTCTTCTCGAAGTACATCAGGTCGATGTACAGCGCGGCCGCCAGGACCAGCCTCCGCTCGCTTTCGCCCAGCGCGCCGGTTCCGAAATCGACCGCGAAGTTGTCCTTGTCGGTGAAGGCTTCCGCCAGCAGGCCGGACCATTTCTTCCGCACACAAGCAACCTCCGTGCCGCGCGACGTGAACGGGAACGTCCACAGACGCCAGAACGGCGACGACACCTCCATGATCACGTTGCCGCTCGCGTCCTGAACGTCGAATCGTTTTGTCAGGATCGAAAAGCGCCGCTGGATCGCGCCCACCAGCGCGCCCGCCTCGTCGTAGACCTCCAGCCGCTGGAAGAACCAGCGAAACGGGTGGCGCGCCGTCATGAACGGGGCGCGGTCGGGCGTGAAGAACAGGATGTCGAAGGACCGCCAGTGTCCCAGCGACTGCCTGAACAGGAAACCGAGGAACCCCTTTTGCTGCTCGGCCGCGAACGCGACCTGCGCGCCGCCCTCGCTGACGATTTCGTACTTGTTGCGAGATTCGAAACCAAACATCTCGGCCAGCTCGAAGCGCTGCCGCACGAACAGCTGGCTGTGCTGGCCAAGCGTCGCGCCCCCCGCCACCAGGCCCCCGAATCGCTGGAGCGAACCGTCCATCGCAAGTCCTCCGGCCGCCAGTATACGCGCGGTGGCCCACGCGGAGTGACTAGCCCGTCCGACGCGGATCGGCGTAACGTCGGGCCGTCGTGCTCGGTGGATGTCTTGACGAGGGAACCGTCGTCGCCTTCCTGGACGGCAGGTTGCTGGACACAGAACGGTCGAGCGTCGAAGACCATCTGGCGGACTGCGACAACTGCACGGAGCTGATGACGCTGGCGGCGGCCGAACACTCGGAGCGCAGCCGCGCGCCCGAGGGTCCGCCGCTGATCGGATCGCTGGCGCCCGGCCTGCGCGTCGACCGCTACCAGATCCTGGGCGCGATCGGGCGAGGCGGCATGGGCGAGGTCTACGCCGCGTACCACCCGGACCTGGATCGGCGCATCGCCCTGAAGGTCGTCAACGAATCGGGCGCCGGCGCACCCGAGCGGCGCGGGCGCCTGCTGCGTGAAGCGCGCGCGATCGCGCGCCTGTCGCACGCGAACGTGATCTCCGTCTTCGACGCGGGCACCGTCGGCGATCGCGTCTACATCGCGATGGAGTTCGTCGAAGGCGTGACCGTCGACGCGTGGTTGCGAGCGGAGCCGCGCGGGTGGAGCGAGATCCTGGACGTCTACGTCGGGGCCGGACGCGGCCTGGCGGCGGCGCACGCGGCGGGTGTCGTCCACCGCGACTTCAAGCCGCAGAACGTGATGGTCGGACACGATCGCTCGGTGCGCGTCATGGACTTCGGCCTGGCGCGGCTGGCGGAAGAGCCGGCCGATCCGGCGGACGCCGTCAGCGCGGACGCGTCTCCCCTTCCGACCACGGTGACGAGGACGGGCGCCGTTCTCGGCACGCTCGCGTATATGTCGCCCGAACAGTTCCGCGGCGAACCGCTGGACGGGCGCGCGGATCAGTTCAGCTTCTGCGTGGCGCTGCACGAGGCGCTGTACGGACACCGACCGGCGCTTCCGCACCTGGACATCGCGCCCTCGCGCGACATCGCCGAGCGCGAGGCGCCGAAGCCGCGCCAGGGTGCGCCGACCTGGTTGCGCGGTGTCATCGCGCGCGGGTTGTCGCGCGATCGGGACGACCGATTCCCGTCGATGGAGGCGTTGCTCGGCGCGATCGACCGGCGGCGGACCCGCGTCCGACAGCGAACCGCCGTGGTCGCCGTCGGCGTGGCGCTGGCGAGCCTGTCGCTGAGCGCATGGCGGCTCGCGGCCGCGGGCCGCGTGTCGTGCGCGCCGCCGACCGATCGCCTGGCCGCCGTGTGGCCCGCCGGCGACGAGACCAGCCCGCGGCGCCAGGCGGTCCATCGCGCTCTTGGCGCGGGCGGGCGGCCGAGCGGCGAGACGACGTGGCAACTCGTGGCGAAGGCGATCGACGACTACACGACGCAGTGGTCGGCCGCCTACGTTCAGACGTGCGAGGCCACGCACGTCCGCGGCGAGCAGTCGGGCGAGGTGCTGGACCTGCGGATGGCCTGCCTGTCCGAGAAGCTCGACGGCGTGCGCGCGCTGACCGATGCGCTCGCGCGCGTGGATCGGCAGGCGCTTCCGCCGCTCGCCATCGGCGCCGCGCAGGATCTCGCGCCTCTCAGCCAGTGCGCGGACGCCGCCACGCTTCGTTCCGCCATCCCGCCGCCCCATGCGAAGGCCGCGGAGGCCGTCGCCACCCTGCGCCGCTCGCTGCGCGATGCGACCGCCCTGGAGGAGGTCGGCGACAATCGCGCGGCGCTGATCAAGACGCAGGAGATGCTGCCGCAGGTCGAAGCCCTCGGATACAAGCCCCTGCTGGGCGAGATCCTGTCGCTGATGGGCCTGATCCTGGCGGACAACGAACCGGCACGCGCCGAGCTGCTGCTGGAGCGGTCGCTGTACGCCGCCGAAGCCTCGCGCGACGACGTCACCGCGGCGAAGTCCGCCGCGTCACTGGTCTACGTCGTTGGCGCCGCGATGCTGCGACGAGAGGAAAGTTACCGGTGGGGGAAACTCGCCGAAGCGATCCTCGATCGATTGCCGACGCCGCAACCGCGCATTCGCGCGTGGCTGCTGCACAACCAGGGAACCGTCGAGACGCAATCGCGCCGTTTCGAAGCCGGCCGGCCGTTGCTGGAGCGGGCTCTGGCCATGAAGGAAGCGGCGCTGGGCAAAGATCATCCAGACGTCGCGCGGACCGCCATCGGGCTGGGCTGGAACCTGACCGAGCTCGGGCGCGCCGACGAGGCCCTGCCGCTCCTCGAGCGCGCAATCCAGATCCTGTCGCTGGATCCGGACAGCCTCGAGCTGGCGATCGCGCGCAACGACCGCGGCGACGCGCTGAACATGCTGAAGCGCTACGCCGACGCCGAACCGGATTACCGGGACGCCCTGCGCGTCCTCCGCACGCAAGTCGGGGCGCGGAATCACCTGACCGGGTATCCGCTGCACGGCCTCGGCGAGGCGCGGCTGGCGGCGGGCGACGCCCGCGGCGCCGTGCGCCTGCTGACGGACGCGCTGGAGCTGAAGGCGGGACACGACCCGGACGTGGTCTCGGTCGCGGACACGCAGTTCCTGCTCGCGCGCGCGTTGGTCGCGGCTGGCGCCGATCGCAAGCGTGCGGTGAGGCTCGCCCGTCAAGCGCGCGACGTGTACAGCCAGAACAATTCCTCGCAAAAAGCGGACGCGGTCGCCGGGTGGCTGGCGACGCACCAGGTGGCGCACCGATGACGAAGGATTGCCTCGACGAGCATCGTGTCCTCGCCTTCCTCGACGGGACGCTTTCCGAAGACGAGCGAACCGAGGTGGAAGCGCACGTCGCGACGTGCGACCCCTGCACGGAGCTGGTGACGTTTGCGGCTTCGGACCAATCGCGGAGGAGCCGCGTCCCCGAAGGGCGGCCGTTCATCGGGTCGCTCGTGCCGGGTTCACGCGTCGACCGGTACCAGATCCTCGGCGCGGTCGGGCGCGGCGGGATGGGCGAGGTGTACGCCGCGTATCACCCGGACCTGGACCGGCGAATCGCCCTGAAGGTCGTCGGTGAATCCGGCGCCGGCGCGCCCGAGCGGCGCGCGCGCCTGTTGCGCGAGGCGCGCGCGATCGCGCGGCTATCGCATCCCAACGTCATCGCCGTTCACGACGCGGGGACGGTCGGCGAGCGCGTCTACATCGCCATGGAGTTCGTCGAGGGCGAGACCGTCGACGCGTGGCTGCGTGCGCAGCCGCGCGGGTGGCGAGAGGTCGTGGACGTCTTCGTGGCGGCTGGCCGCGGTCTAGCGGCGGCGCACGCGGCGGGTGTCGTCCACCGCGACTTCAAGCCCCAGAACGTCATGATCGGCCGCGACGGATCGGTGCGCGTCATGGACTTCGGGCTGGCGCGGCTCGCGGAAGAGCCGGTCGACGCACTCGAGCGCCGGACCGCGGGCGAGGCGCTCCCGTTGGCCGCGACCGTCACGAAGACCGGCGCGGTCGTCGGGACGCTCGCATACATGTCGCCTGAACAGTTCCGGGGCGAGCGTCTCGATGCCCGCGCCGATCAGTTCAGCTATTGCGTGGCCCTTCACGAAGCGCTGTTCGGTGCGCGGCCCGCGCTCGCTCACGTGCTGCGCGGCGATGACCGTAGCGACGGCGACCCAACACGAGACGCGAACGTCCCGGCGTGGCTCCGCGCCGTCGTGTCACGCGGACTGGCGGAGCACCGCGAGCAGAGATTTCCGTCGATGGACGACCTCCTTCGCGCGCTGGCGAAAGGCCGCGAGCGGCCCCGGCGCCGCGTCCTGGGCGCGAGTGTCAGCCTCGCGATTTTGCTGCTGGCTCTCGGGGGCTGGCGCGTCGCGCGCGGCGGCCGAATCAGTTGCGCCGCGCCGGACGCGCGGCTTGGAGCGGCCTGGACGGGCAAGCAGGACGCCCGCCGAGAAACCGTGCACCGCGCGTTCACCTCCAGCGGCCGTCCGGCCGCCGAGACGTCCTGGCAACGCGTCGCCAAGGTGCTGGACGACTACATCGGCCAGTGGTCGGCCATGTATGTGGAGACGTGCGAGGCCACTCACGTGCGCGGCGAGCAGTCGGGCGAAGTGCTGGACCTAAGGATGTCGTGCTTGAACGACAACCTCGATCAGGTGCGCGCGCTGACCAACGTCCTCGCGAGCGCCGACGCCAACACGATCGGCCGCGCTGTCGCAGCGACGCATGATCTCACGCCCGTCTCTCGCTGTACCGACGTCAGCCTGCTTCGATCGGCTGTCGCCCTGCCTCGCGACCAGCGAACGCTCGAAGCGGTACGCGAGCTCCGCAGCTCCCTGAGGGAGGCGCAGGCGCTGCGTGACGTAGCGAACTTCAGCGATGCGCGCGCACGCGCCGCAGCGCTGCTCCCTCGCATCGAAGCAACAAAATATGGGCCATTGCTGGCAGAGGCTCTCGAGTTGATCGGGTGCACTGCGATGGGAAGCGAGGATGCAGCGCACACCGAGCAGACGTTGCTCAGGGCGTTGTTCACGGCAGAGGCGGCGCGGGACGACGTCACCGCGGCGCAAGCGGCAACCGACCTCGTGTATC
>Ga0207691_10007865_pt1 | contig 10269 bp, 9 predicted proteins | sample KBSM13metaG_FD_184327 | JGI IMG/M metagenome (GOLD analysis project Ga0207691, IMG submission 184327) | Miscanthus rhizosphere microbial communities from Kellogg Biological Station, Michigan, USA - KBS M1-3 metaG (SPAdes) (version 2) | ecosystem: Host-associated > Plants > Roots > Rhizosphere >... | reverse complement strand
ACTGACCGCAGTCGTGGTAAAAAGCCACGGCAGCGCGGACAGCGTCGCATTCGCCCAGGCCGTGGCAACGGCCGCCACCGCGATGCGCCGGGGTCTGCCTGCGGCCATTGCCAGTGCACTGGCCAACTCGCAGGCCTGACAACTCCCGCTCGAACAAGGGACAGCATGTATTCACGTATCGCCGGCACTGGTTCCTATCTTCCGGAAAAGATCGTCACGAACTTCGATCTTGAAAAGAGGATGGATACCACCGACGAGTGGATCCGCTCGCGCACCGGCATCGAGCGCCGGCACATCGCAGCCGAAGGCCAAACTACCGTCGATATCGGCGAAATCGCCGCGCGCCGCGCCATCGAAGCCGCGGGCGTCACGCCGGCTGAAATCGATTTCATCGTGTTCGGCACCACCACGCCCGACCTCGTGTTCCCCAACTGCGGCACGCTGCTGCAGGCGCGCCTGGGCGCGCGCGGCTGCCCGGCGTTCTCTGTGGAAACCGCCTGCAGCGGTTTCATCTACGCGTTGTCCATCGCCGACAAGTTCGTGAAGGCGGGCGAGGCGAAATGCGCGCTGGTGGTGGGCGCCGAAACGCTCTCGCGCATCACCAACTGGTCGGATCGAAACACCGCTGTGTTGTTCGGTGACGGCGCTGGCGCCGTGGTGATCAAGCCTTCGGCCGAACCCGGCATCATGAGCACGCACCTGCACTCCGATGGCGCGTACAAGGACCTGCTATACGTCGACAGCGGCGTATCCAAGGGTTTCAACATCGATCCTAAGACCAACAAGGTCGACATCGGCATCAAGATGGCCGGCAGCGAAGTATTCAAGGTGGCCGTCACCAAACTCGGCGGGGCCGTTGACGAGGCGCTGGCGCACAACGGCCTGGAAAAGTCCGCGGTGAACTGGTTGATCCCGCACCAGGCGAACATCCGCATCATCGGCGCGATGGCCAAGCGGCTCGATCTGCCCATGGAACGGGTCATCGTCACCGTGCAGGACCACGGCAACACCTCGACCGCTTCGGTGCCGCTGGCGCTCGATACGGGCGTACGCGATGGCCGCGTGAAACGCGGCGACCTGCTGTTGTTGGAAGCCTTCGGCGGCGGCTTTACCTGGGGCTCTGCGCTCGTCCGATTTTGAGTGGTGCCGGGCCGGATTGGAGTCCGACACTAACTACGTAGCGGGTTCGGTGGCTGCCTAGACCGGAAATTTTCCTTCCCGGCCCGGCACCACACTTCTAGCGGCGCGCCACCTTCGCCATCTCCCGCTCGAGATCATCGAGCAGCGACTGCACGTCTTCGTTCGCGCCGGCGTTCTCGTCCATCATGATTGCGCCGTCTTCGTCGAGCTCGACCTTGGTGATTCCCGGGTTGTCCTTCTCGAGGGTCTCGAGAATGTTGACGTTCTTCTGATGCTCCTGCAGCAGCTTGCGGCTCTGCGCGACGAGCTTCTTCTGCTGCAGGCCCTGCAGGATGGTCAACTGCAGTTCCTTCGGATGGCAGGGCTTGAGCAGGAACCGGTACACCTCACCTTCGTTGATGGCGCGCACGGCAGCCTCGAGGTCGGCCTGGCCCGAGAGGATCATGCGGATGGTGTTCGGCCATTTCTTGCGCACTTCGGTGAGGAACTGGCTGCCGGTCATGCCGGGCATGCGCTCGTCGGAGACCACCACGTCGATGTCGTTGCCGGCGAGGATCATGAGTCCCTGCTGGGCCGAGTCAGCCGTGAAGATCTCGAACTGGGTTCGATCGAGGCTGCGAACCAGCGCCGAAGTGAGGTTCGGTTCGTCGTCGACCAGCAGTAGTTTGCTCTTTTCCATAAACAGTACCTTTATTCCTGCACCAGGACCGAGACCCGGATGGGCTCGGCCACTCTGACGCCGCCGGCGATAGTGCGTAATCGCCCCAGCAATGAATCGGTGATCTCCACGCCTTTCGGCACCAGGTGGATTCCCTTCGCCACCATCACGTCTTCCTCGAGGACCATGCCGACCGTCAGATCGTTCAGGCTCACCGAACGGGATTCACGGCGGCCGCCCGCTGCGACCGGGGCGTGCGCCATGGCTTCGGTGATGACCGGCGGCAGGTGCGGGACGAGCTCGCGAATCTGTTGGGCGGCCGCCTGTGCCGAGCTGCCCTGGTTGACGAGCTGATCGAAACAAACGGCAGTCCAGAGAATCGCGGCGCCGAGCTGCTGCGGGTTCTTGCTGGCGAGATCGCCAACGCCCAGGTCCTGGTCCGGTGCGCGCAGCTGGCCTGCCACCATTCCGGCGACGTCCTCGAGGCGCGGGATCTGGCCTAACAACTTGCCGGCGACTTCCGGGTGCGATTCGTAGAGCCGCGCTTCTTCCTCGGACATCGGTTGTCCGCCGTAGACCTTCGCAAGCGTTTCGGCAGGCAGCGTGATGCAGCCCACCTGCGAGAGCATCGAGGCCAGGCGATATTTCCAGGCGCCCGGCAGCTTGAGCGCAGCGCCCGCGGCCTCGGCATATTTCTCGATCTGCGAAGCGCGCTGCTGCGCGGCGGGATTGATGAGCCCCAGCACTTCGACCAGCATCTTCACCGTCGTATTGAGCGTGTTCTCGAGCAGATGCCTCTCGGCGTTGATTAGGTTGTATTGATCGATGCCGCTATTGATCGACTGGATCAGCTTGTCCGTGTCGCAGGGCTTCAGCAGGAAACGGAAGATGTGGCCTTCGTTCACCGCGGCGACCGTCGAGTCGATGTCGGCCTGGCCCGAGAGGACCATGCGCACGGTGTCTGGCGCGATCTCGTTGACGCGGGCGAGAAAACGCGCGCCATTCATCTCCGGCATGCGCATGTCCGAGACCACCACGGCGTAGGGGCCCTTCGATTCGATGAGCGCGAGGCCGGCAGCCGCGCCGTTGGCAGTTTCGACATTGAGACGGTTGCGCAACTGGCGACGGATGCCATCCAGCACGTTGGGCTCGTCATCGACAAACAGGACTCGCGCGCTCATGAGCTCTTTCCCGGCAGTGTCGGCGCACAGGCTTCGCGCCACTCGTTCCAACGATCGATGCGCTTCTGCGATTCGAGATACGCGAGGTTCAGCCCGAGCTCGGGCGAACGCACGTCGGTGATATCGGGCCGGTGCGCAAGACGGTCCGCCACGTGCACGATGCCCGACAATCCGAAACCCGCATTCGGCGACTGCGTGGGATCTTCGTGGTAGGCGATGGCCTCGGCGATGGTGTTAGGCAGGCCCCACAATCCGACGAGGTATGCGCCCACGTCGGTATGCGCGGCGCGCAGCTCGAGCATCTCGATCTGCTGCAATTCGTCGTGCCGGTCGCCGGCCTGCTTGAGCACTTTCGCGTACTGCTCGGGCAGGCCCATCGCGAGCACCAGCTTGCCGATGTCGTGCAGCATGCCGGCGAGAAACGCGGCGGCGACCTGGTCGCGGTCCATGTGCTCGGCGATGGCGATGCGATGCGCGGCGGCGGCCGTGGTCACGCTGTGGCTCCACAACGCGTCCATGCTGAAACCTTCGACCTTCGGCGGGTCGCAGTCGGAGAAGATTCCCTGGCCCAGCACCAGCGCCATGATGCGGTCGAGACCTAGCAATGCGCCCGCGCGAGTCACGTCGGCCACGGGTTTGGCGAGCCCGAAATACGCCGAGTTCACGAGCTTGAGCAATCGCGCGGTCATCGCCGGGTCGGTGGCGATGACGCTCGAGACGTCTTCGATGCTGGAATTCGGCTGCTTGAGTGTTTCGACCAGCTTCTGGTAGGTCGACGGCAGCGTTGGTAGTTTGTTGATGCGGGCTACCAGCGCCTTGACCGATTCGCTGCCGGCGAGATCGCGCAGCGCGAAGGCGCGGCTGATGGTGCCCTGGAGGATTTCCGCGTCGCAGGGTTTCGACAGGAACTGGTGCGAGACGCCGAGCGCCTTCATCACCGATTCGGTTTCGGCCTGGCCGGAGAGGATCAGGCGGATCGTGTCGGGATATTCTCTTTGAACAACCTCTAAAAGCTCGGCGCCGTTCATGCCCGGCATGCGCATGTCGGTGACCACCACTTCGCACGGTTCGGCCTTCAATGCTTCGAGCGCAGCCTGCGCGCTGCCGACGAACGTCATCTGCCACTCGTTGCGCTTGGGCCGAAGCATGCGCTTCAGGCCCTCGAGCACCCGTGGTTCGTCGTCGACGAAGATGACGCGAATGGCGTTCACGCAGCGGCTCCTGCTGCGGATTCGGGTTCGGCTTTGGACCCGCCGATCGGCAGGCGGATCGTGAACGTGGTGCCGGCGCCCGGCGCGCTGTTCACTTTGATGGTGCCTCCGTGCTTATCGACAATGACGTTGTGGGCGATGGCCAGTCCCTGGCCGGTTCCTTTGCCCACTTCCTTGGTGGTGAAGAACGGATCGAAGATTCGCTGCTGGATGTGTGGCGGCATACCCGAGCCGGAGTCGGTGATTTCCACCACCGCATACTCGCCGTCGGAACGCGTGCGCACGCGGATCTTGCCTTTGCCGTTGCCGCCGTCACCGACCACATCGGTAATGGCATGCGCGGCGTTGACGATCATGTTGAGCACCACCTGGTTGAATTCGGCCGGCGAGCAATGCACCGAGGGCAGGTTGGAATCGAGGTCCATCTCGATCTCCGCCACGTATTTCCACTCGTTGCTCGCCACGGTGATCGTGCTCTGGATCGCGCGATTGAGATCAGTCGCAGTTTTCTCGCGCGCAGGGTGCGAGAACTCTTTCATGGCACGCACGATCTTGGCGACGCGATCGACGCCTTCGAGCGACTGGTTCAGTGCGCGCGGAATTTCTTCCTTGAGATAGTCGAAGTCGGCTTCGCCGAGCAGTTCGCTCGCCGGTTCGCCGCCGACATTGACGAGCTGCGCCATCAGGATGTCGAGCTCGCCGAACGATTCCTTGAGGAAACGCAGGTTGTCGCCCACGTACTGCGTCGGCGTGTTGATTTCATGCGCGATGCCGGCGGCGAGTTGGCCGATGGCTTCCAGCTTCTGGGCCTGGCGCAGGTTGTCCTCGAGGCGATCGCGCTCCTCGAGAGTCTGCTTGAGCATGGAGATGTCGGTGATGCAGCCTTCCCAGCCGGCGAACGCCTGGTCGGTGTCGAACAGCGGCGCCGTATTGATGAGGACCTGCAACCTGTTGCCCTTTGCATCGTGGATCGAGGTCTCCCAGCCTTCGACCATGCGCTGGCGCGAGATCAGGTCGAGGAAGTGCGCGCGCTTGCCGGGCTCGAACAGGAGGTCGAGGAAGTTGACCTTGTCGAGCGGGATGCCCTGGCACGACAGCAGCTTCATGCAGGCAGCGTTCGCGGTCTTGAGCGCGCCATCGCTCTTCGCGGTGAACAAGGCCACCGGCACGTTGTTGAAGAGATCCTGGTAGCGGCGCGTCGCGCGCACCAGGTCGCGGTGAAAATTGTTGCGTTCGACGGAGTAGGAAACGATGCGCGACAGCATGCCGGCGTTGACGCGGCGCTTCTCGAGATAATCCTGCGCGCCTTCGCGTACGGCGATCAGGCCTTGCTTGTAGTCGTCGGATCCCGTGAGCACGATGATGGGCGTGAGGTCGGCGACGGCGCGCAGCGCGCGCAGCGCCTGCAGGCCCGTTGCGTCGGGAAGCCCGAGATCGAGCAGCACGAGGTCGTATTCTTCCTTCTGCAGACGCTCGGTCGCTTCGGCGGCGGTCTGCACCCAGTCGCTGATGACTTCGTTGAGCCCGGCGTCCTTGAGATGGCGTTCGACCACGCGGGCATCGGCCGGGTTGTCCTCAACTAACAACAACCGGATGTTCCTGATATCGAATTCGTTGGTGCTCATCGGCGCTTTTTTTGACCCAAGGTTTACGGGATAACTATCCACGAAGGCGGCGCACACATCCCGGCACTGCGCCACACGTTGTCATATCGGCGACAATCGCCAATTCCTTAAGGAACGGCGCATATTTGCCGCTCGTTCCGACCCGCATCACATATCGGCCAGGAACCTTGGGCCTAAACCCCGCGCGCGGCGGAATTGCGCGGCCGTGCACAAAGTTTTCAGGCGCCCCTATCCAGACTCCGGCCTGAATGCCGATTACTTAAGCCGGCACGCAAAACATGACGACACTCGTTGAAAAAATTCTCACGCGTCGTGTCCCCGATACCAGCGGGGCAGGTGAGCTGTTTGATCTGCACCCGGTGCCCTCGCTTTTGCTTTCGCGCAGCGGCCTCATCACTGCCGCGAACGACGCTGCACTGCGATTGTTCCGCTGTGGTGCGCCGGCGATCGTCGGTGGTGCGATGGCCGCGTTCTTCCCGGAGCTCGGCCGCGACCTGCCGCCGATCCGAAAGCTGGACGTACGCGCGCGCGTCACCGTGCGTCGCCCGGATGCCAGCAACTTCGTTGCCCGCGTGCATCTCGCACCGTTGGCCGAGGATGCCGATGCGACGTTGCTGGTGACGCTGGAAGATCTCACCGAGTTCGAGGACGCCATCGCGGCGAACAACAAGGAACTCGAGTCCTTCATGTCGGTGGCGGGGCATGATCTGCGCGCGCCGTTGCGGATCCTCAAAGGGTTTGCCGACGCACTCGAGGACGAGTGCGGCGCGGTCATCAATGACGAGGGCCGCGGCTTTCTCAGGGAGATCCTCAAAGCCAGCGACCGCATGGATGGACTGATCGAGGGTCTGCTGACGTTGTCGCGCGCTGGGCGCGCGGAAATGAACTGCGAAAGCGTCGACCTTTCGACGCTGGTCGAACTCGTGGCCTACGAATTGCGCCACGGAAAAATCGAACGTGAAGTGGAATTTCAATGCGAGCCCGGCATCAACGTGTGGGGCGACGTGCGCCTGATGATGACTGTGCTGCGGACGTTGCTCGGCAACGCATGGAAATACACGAGCCATACGGCCCAACCTGCCGTGCGCTGTTATGCAGAAGAACGCGGCGGACAGCGCTGGGTCTGCGTGACCGACAACGGTGCCGGATTCGACATGGCGCAGGCCGACCGTCTCTTCAAGCCGTTCACCCGACTGCACCGCCAGGACGAGTTCGTGGGGTACGGCTTGGGTCTTGCGACTGTGTACCGCATCGTGAAACGGCACGGCGGCGATATCGAAGCCGACGCGACCGTCGGGCAGGGCACGACGATACGTTTCTGGCTGAAGCCCTCGCCGCACTGAGAGGGTGCCGGCGCAGCGCCAGGCTCGCCAGATTCTATTTGTTAGAACCAGCGCACATTTGGCCGGTGAAATCGTGGCGTCCCGCGCAAAGTCCTAGGATTTGCCATAGGCCAGAATGCCGCCCATGAGTGGCAAAAACCTTGGAATCCTCGCGGGCATCGCGGCGCTTGCCGCGCCCGCGTTCGCACAGGCATCTGGCGACTCGGCCGCCCCGAACGCGCCTTACCTGGTCGATGCCAGCCAGATCAGCACCGGCGATACCGCCTGGATGCTGACCTCCACGGCATTCGTGCTGCTCATGACGCTGCCGGGCCTGGCACTGTTCTACGGTGGCATGGTCCGCAAGAAGAACCTGCTGTCCACCATGGCGCAGAGTTTCGCGATCGCCTGCCTGGTCACCGTGCTGTGGGTGGTCATCGGCTACAGCCTCGCCTTCACCGAAGAGTCACCATGGATTGGTGGCACCACGCGCTTCGCGCTCGAAGGGCTGTTCTACGCCAAGGGCGGCCAGGTTTCGGTCAGTCATCTCGCGCCGACCATTCCCGAATCCGTTTTCATGATGTTCCAGATGATGTTCGCCATCATCACGCCCGCGCTGATCACCGGCGCATTCGCGGAGCGCATCAAGTTCTCCTCGATGCTGGTGTTCATGGCGCTGTGGTCGTTGTGTGTCTACGTGCCGATGGCGCATTGGGTCTGGTCGCCGGACGGCTGGCTCGCGTCGCTCGGCGTCCTCGATTTCGCTGGCGGCACCGTGGTGCACATCAATGCCGGTGTCACGGGTCTCGCCTGCGTGATCATGCTCGGCGAACGCAAAGGTTATGGCACCGATCCGATTTTTCCTCACAACCTCGCGCTGACGATCACCGGTGCTGCGCTGCTGTGGGTGGGTTGGTTCGGATTCAACGCAGGTTCGGCGTTATCGGCTGACGGTCGCGCCGGTCTGGCGTTCGCCAACACACACTGCGCCGCGGCGACTGCGGCGCTCACGTGGATGGCCATCGAATGGGCGGCGCGCGGCAAGGCCAGCGTGCTCGGCATCGCCTCGGGCGCCATCGCTGGTCTGGTCGCCATCACACCTGCCGCGGGTTACGTCGGCATCGGTGCCGCACTCGTCGTCGGTGTCGCCGCAAGCCTCGCGTGCTTCGGCGCGGTGGTCGGCCTCAAATCCTGGTTCGGTTATGACGACTCGCTCGACGCCTTCGGCATTCACGCCGTGGGCGGCATCGTCGGTGCCGTGCTCACGGGTGTATTCGCTTCGGTCGCCATCGGCGGCGTCGAAGGCAGCATCACCGCGCAGCTCATCGGCATCGGCGCCTGCGCCGCTTACGCGCTGGTAGTGAGCCTGATCCTGCTGATGCTCATTTCGGTCACCATCGGCCTGCGCGTCAGCGAAGAGGCAGAAGCTGCGGGCCTCGACGTCAGTACTCACGGAGAAAGTGTGGAGTAACGCCGCATGAGTCTCATGAACAGTACGGCGGAGAGATTGCGGCGAGCGACCGCGCTGTGGCACGCGTATCTGACGATCGCCGGTCAGCGTTTCGAACTTGCGATGTTCCTCAAGGACCCGGAACTCGAAAAACAGGTGATCGCTGGCGCACTGGCGCATGGTGATCCGAAACTAGTGACGCTCGCGCAGGAGTGGCTGCGCGACACCGGGCAGGCGGTGCCCGCAGTCGTAGCCTCACGCGTCATGCAGGCCGCTGCACCGGTCGCTGCTGCGACGCCAGGAGCACCTGCCGATGCTCCCAAACCCGGACGTTATCTTCGCGGAGTGCGCTAGCGAAAATGGGGACATTCCTCATTTCGTTGTAACAATTGAACTGCGCGGCGGCGCGAAGCAAACGCTCAACAATTGTTACGACGAAATGAGGAATGTCCCCATTTTCGCGCGCTCATCAATGTGCGGATTTGAGCCACGGCGAGGCCGTCGTCCAGAAGATGATGTTCACGCCCAGGTAATCCTGCGCAAAGGCCACGAATTCCTCGCGCGTGAACGGCTTCTTTGTGTCCGGGTTGGAGTACGTCAACGTCGGTTCCTGCACGGCCATCGCGACCAGGCTCAACTTGCCTTTGTACTGATTGAAGAACGGATAGGAGTTCTTCATCTGCGCTTTCTTGTAGGGGACGATGTCCGGTCCGCCGAGCCCGATCCCGTGCTCCTTCGCGAATGCGAATCCGCGCGACATGAATTTCTGGTCGTTCTCCCATTCGCAAGGCCAGAAATTCATGTATTGCACCACGTGCGATTTGCTGAACACCTTGCGCGCGAACTGCGCGTTCTCGAGTTCTGCCGCGAAATACTTCTCGCAGGTGAAGCCGGTCTTGTCGCGCTCGATGTCGATGCCTATCGCGGTCTCCGGGAGATTGATTCCCGCCACGCGGCCATCGAACTTCTCTGCCAGCGCCGCGAGCAATCGCTGAAACCGCTCACGTACGGCAGGGTTCCACTGCTGGGTAGCCCAGCCATAGCCTTCGGGCTTGCCCTCTCCTGGATTGTCGACTTGCGGCACCAGTCCGCCACCGTAGACCGGCTCGGTCTGCAGGTACTGCGGCACGCCCTTGTGCGTGATCTCGAAGAACCGGTCCTGGAGCTGGATGAACAGATGTCGATCCAATCCTTCCAGGTAGCGCAGATCCTCCTCAATTTGCTTGAAGTCGTAGTAATCCTTGGTCGGTTCGAGCGACTTCCACGTATAGACAATCTGTGCCCCATCGATGTCGGGACGCTTCAGCAGCGGCGCGAGGCGGGGCAGTTCGTCGGAGCCGGTGAACAAATAGTTCCGCGGTGCGCCACTCGCGATATTTCCCGCCAGCGAGGTGGCCAATGCCATTGCGATCAACCAGGTTCGGAGGTTCATGAAAATCGCTTCGTTGGTGGGCAAAAAAAAACGCCGCGCAGAGCGCGGCGTTTTCACAGAGCAGACGGCTCTTACTTCGAGATCGAGCGACGGAACATCCGGTCGATCTTCTCGTTGGTGGCGTCGCAGCAGGACTGCGAAGCCTGAGCGGCGGCGAGCGCCTGGTTAGCAGCGCTCTGGGCACCACTCGCAGTCGACGAAGCGGACTGAGCGGCGGCATTGGCAGCATCAGCCGAGCTCTTGGCGGCGG
>Ga0207691_10007862_pt1 | contig 10271 bp, 7 predicted proteins | sample KBSM13metaG_FD_184327 | JGI IMG/M metagenome (GOLD analysis project Ga0207691, IMG submission 184327) | Miscanthus rhizosphere microbial communities from Kellogg Biological Station, Michigan, USA - KBS M1-3 metaG (SPAdes) (version 2) | ecosystem: Host-associated > Plants > Roots > Rhizosphere >... | reverse complement strand
GGCTTTCGCCGTCGGGTCTCGCCAAGAAGTCGGGGCTCGATCCAACCACGTTCAACAAGTCGAAACGCGTAACCCCCGACGGTCGCGCGCGCTGGCCTTCCACCGAGTCGGTGGCCAAAGCATTGACCGCGACCGGCACCCCGATCGACACATTCGTGCAGCTGATCGAGGAGACCGGGCGTTCCACGGACAAAAGGACGGTTCCGCTGATTGCTTTGGCGCAGGCCGGCGAAGCCGGCTACTTCGATGCCTCCGGCTTTCCAACCAGGTCGGGCTGGGAGGAGATCCGCTTTCCCGCCATCAACGACGAGCACGCTTATGCACTGGAGATTTCCGGGGATTCGATGGCGCCGATATACAACGAAGGCACTTTGATCATCGTATCTCCTGCCGCCTCCATTCGGCGTGGCGACCGCGTTGTCATCAAGACCACCGACGCAGAAGTGGTGGTAAACGAGATCAAGCGGCGCACGGCGAGAACGATCGAATTGCGCTCGATTGATCCTGGCCATAGCGAGCGTACGCTTCCCGTGCGCGAGGTGTCATGGATCGCGCGCGTCGTCTGGGCGAGCCAGTAGGCGGAACACCCGGACGCGGGGCCTCAACCGTGCCAGAGCAACCACCCGCCGCGGACAAGATAGACGCAGCTGATGGCGAAAATGATCGCGCGCGTCCACTGCCGAAAGCCGTGATCGGTCATGCGCTCGATGACAAAAGGCGCAAGTGAGGTGCCTGCAATCGCGAGCACGATTGCCGGCCCGGTGGCCCAGATCGGCAGATCGCCCACGCCCGAGAGCGAACCGAAATAGAGCGCACGGACGATGTGGCTGAACGACTGCGTGACCGCCTTGGTGGCGTTGGTGGTCTTGCGGTCGAGCATGCTCTTTTGGAAAAAGATATCGAGAAAGAGGCCGCCGACCCCGGCCAGGATCTGGATGATCGTCGTCACCACGCCGGTGAAGAACGGGACGCCCCGCCATTCGATGTTCGGGCGCCACGCGGCCGGCAAAGCCTCCACAACGAATGGCATCACACCGAGGGACAGGTAAACCATCGCCTTGTCCGGAACAAAGGCAATCATCCACATGCACCCGAACGCGATCACGGCGCCCAGCAGATACCAGCCGAAAATCGGCCAGAGCACGTAGCGGCGCCATTGCACGACACGCCAGCCGTTGGCGAACAGCTGAATGATGGAGAAAAAGATCATCCCGGTGGGGACGTCGAAATAGTTCAGCAGGACGCCGAGCAGCACCATCCCGCCGGCCATACCGAAGACGCCGGAAAGGAACGAGGAAAAGACGATAGTGGCTCCGATCAGAGCCAGGACGGAGAAGGTCATTTCGGGATGAGCTTACGACCGGGCCGGCAATGTCCCTCACCGCCCTGCCCGGCGCAAGCCAAAGCATCCGGTAATCGGGATTGGGCGATGACGGGCCTAGCAATCGTGCGAACGAGGCAGCGAATCACCGCCGGCGGGATCATGCTCGGTGTCAGGGAAAGATAACCGGATCTTATGCCGATCTCGCAAGCGCGCCGTCGATCATGTCGACGGTATTCGTGAGTCCGTACACCGCCACGAAAGAACCGAAGCGCGGTCCTTTCTCCTGGCCCAGAAGCACCTGATAGAGCATGTTGAACCAATCGAGCGTCACGCCGGGCTTGCCGTCCTTGGTCTTGCCCTTGCCGCTCTTGTCCAGGAACGGCTCGCGTCTGCCGATTTCGTAGACCACCGCCTGGATTTGCTCGGCGGTCGCATCGGATGGGAGTTGCGAGAGCGCATCGCGAAGGTCGAGCAGGGCCGCGCGCTCGCCCGCATCCGGCTCGCGGAACCGCTTCTGCGGCAGCACGAAGTCGCGGAAATAGTGGATCGCATAACCCACAAGCGCATCGAGCTTGGGATGCGTCTGCGGGGTCACGCCCGGGCGATAACGGCCGATGAACCCCCACAGGGTCTCCGCGTTCTCGGCGTTAGAGGACGAAACCAGCGTGAGCAGCATCGAGAACGAGATCGGCATGTCGGGCAGCGGCGGCTTGCCGGAATGGATGTGCCAGACCGGATTGGAAAGCTGCTGCTTGAGCTCTTGCCGCTGGTAGGCTTCCAGAAACTGCTGATATTCGTCGACGTGCCGCGGGATGACATCAAAGTAGAGACGTTTCGCCGACTTCGGCTCGCGATACATGAACACGGCGAGCGATTCCGGGGACGCGTAGCGCAACCATTCTTCGATCGTCAGCCCGTTGCCCTTGGACTTGGAAATCTTCTGGCCCTTCTCGTCGAGAAAGAGCTCGTAGTTGAAGCCTTCCGGTGGCGTGGCGCCGAGCGCGCGGCAGATCTCGCCGGAGAGCTTGACCGAGTCGATCAAATCCTTCCCCGCCATCTCATAGTCGATGCCGAGCGCGACCCAGCGCATCGCCCAGTCGGGCTTCCATTGCAGCTTAGTACGTCCTCCGGTAACGAGAGTCGTCACCGTCTCCTTGGTGTCCGGGTCTTCATAGGTGATCGTACCCGCCTTGGCATCGTGCGCCACGATCGGCACCTGCAGCACGACACCCGTCCGCGGCGAGATCGGCAAGAACGGCGAATAGGTCTGCGCACGCTCCTCGCGCAGCGAAGGCAGCATGATGTCCATGATCGCGTCGAACCGTTCAAGCACCCTCAACAGCGCGGCGTCGAACCGTCCCGACATGTAGCAGTCTGTCGAGGACAGGAACTCGTATTCGAAGCCGAAGCGATCGAGGAAAGCCCGCAGACGCGCGTTGTTGGCCGCCCCAAACGAGGGATATTCGTTCGAGAACGGGTCCGGCACGCGCGAGAGCGGCTTGCCCAGATGAAGCGCCAGCATGTCCCGGTTCGGGACGTTGTCGGGCACCTTGCGCAGGCCGTCCATGTCGTCCGAGAACGCGATCAACCGCGTCTTGATCTTGTCATCGGTGAGGACGCGAAAAGCATGACGCACCATCGTGGTGCGCGCGACCTCGCCGAATGTCCCGATATGCGGCAGGCCGGAAGGACCATAGCCGGTCTCGAAGATCACCTCGTCCTTGGGCCGCTTTTTCAGGCGCGCGACGATCTTGCGCGCCTCCTCGAAAGGCCAGGCGTTCGAATTTTCCGCCACCTCGCGCAGGGCTGGAACTGGGTCTGCAACCATTGACATCGATCTCTCCGGCCGCGGACACTAAAAACCACACCCCCTGCCGTCAATCGAAACGCTGTTCAAACAGCCACTCGCAGCAAAATTGCGCCCGGGTGCAGCCGATCTGGTCGTTACCTCCGCAACGGCTGAAACGGCGCGTCGCATCCGGTCACTTGAGGCCGACCGGTACCGACGCAAAGGTCGCCGTCAGCTTGGAGCCGAGGCCGAGCATCATGGTGATGATCGCGGCCGACATAGCGGCTGCGATCAGCCCGTATTCGACGGCAGTCGCACCGCTTTCGTCGCAGGCAAATCGCGCAATCAGCACTTTCATAATCCGGAACTCCGCCCGCACCCGATACGGAGGAGTTAATCACCGGCGCGCTTCGATATGGTTGCGCAGTTCGCTAAAATTGAACGCAATCCGCTTCTTTTCCCGCGTCGACCCCAATCTCCGACGGACTTGGGCGGTCTGGCCGGTGGCTCAAAACGGGCTGATCGGGAAATAGCGCAGCCACAGATCGGTGAACCGGCCCTGCTCCCAGACCCGGAACAGCGCCCAGTTGAGCGCCAGCCGGATCGTGTCATTGCCCTTTCGGACCGCGATGCCGATGCCTTCACCGAAATAGCGGTTGTCGGTGTAGGGGCCGCCGCGAAAGGCACAGCAATTCTCGGAATCCGTGCCGTTGAGCCAGAAGGCGAGCGAGATGGCGTCGCCGAACAGGAGATCGACCTCGCCGCGCCGCAGTGCGGCGCGCGAAGCGTCCGCGTTCGGATAAGGGCGCGGCTCAACCTCGGTAAACAGAGCCTTAAGATAAGCCTCGTGCGCGGTACCGGCGACGACGGCGACCTTCTTGCCTTCCAGCCGCTCCGGCAGCGGATCCTCGATGGGGGAATCGCGCTTCGCCACGAAGCGCGCCGGCGTACGATAATAGGGATCGGTGAAATCGACCCTCGCGCGCAGATCAGGCGTCGCCGCGATCGAGGCGATGGCCGCATCGCCCTGGTTGGCGTTGAGCGCCGGGATCAAGGTCTCGAAGCGGCGCATCTGGATGGTACAGGGCAGCTTGAGTTCCTCGCACAGCAGACGCGCGAGATCGATATTGAAGCCCTGCGGGTTGCCGTCGGGGCCCGCATAATTGAATGGCGGATAGTCGACCTCGGTGAGGAAGCGGATCACGCTGATGCGGGACAGGTCGGGCTTTTCCGGCCGGCGCCGGGGATCCCAGAATCCAGGGACGCGCACCGCCGGCTCCGCTCCCGCCGGTTGCCCCTGCGTCGGTCCGGCGCCGAGGAACGGGACGAGGACCAGGAGGCAGACGGCGAACCCGAGAGCGCGCCGAACGAGCGCCCAGCGGCTTGCGTTGGAATGAGCGAACACCGCCATGTCTGATGTTACCAGCTTTGGGGCCTGCAATTCGATGTAGCCGCTTACCGGCGAGTTACGGCAGATCAGTGGCGTCGATCCCGTTCGGGGCCGTCATTCGCCCCGCGGTCTTTGCCGAATGGAGGCGGATCGCGGGTCATGACGTCTTTTGCACCCAGAACTGGTACATACCGGAAAACGTGCTCGGATTAGCGCGCTCGAACATCTCCCACGACGCCAGGTCGCTCATGGCCGTGTCGTGCGGGAATTTCGCGATGTATCGCTGCAGCGTGAAGTGGTCGAGATCGAAGCCGACAAAGGCAAGACCGTTCTCCGCGATGAAGCGCGCGATCTCGGGAATGCTGAAGCGATGCTCCTGCACGTGAAACAGAAGGTCGCGACAGCCGCTCGTGCTGAAGAAGTCTACCGAAGCAATCACGTTGCTGAATTCTCTGCCGCCGGCGATGAGTGCCTGCCGGCACCGCCGGATATCTCCGGCAGTTGCGCCGTAGCCTTGTTCTGCAATGAACGCACGGGTACTAACGATCTCCGCTCGCGCAATCTCGCTGTAAAGGCCGATCATCATGAAACCTCCCGGCCGCAGCAGCGAGAGAAGCACGCGCCATCCGGCGAGCGGGTCGGCGAGATGATGCAGCACGCCGGACGATTCGATAAGGTCGAAGGTCCGTCCAAGCGCGCCGAGCTTGAGGATGTCGGCCTGCGCGTATTCGATATTGGAGCGATCAAGCGCAACCGTCTTGCGCTTGGCATAGGCAAGGCTGGCGAGGCTCAAATCGACGGCAAGCACGCTGGCGCCGACAAACCGCTGCGCCGTCTCGATCGCGTGCTGTCCGGTGCCACACCCTGCGATCAGAATGTCGATGTCAGGCTTGCCGACGTTCTGAAAGACGGCGGCGGGCAATCGCCGGCGCAGATATTGATCGAAGCGCAGCGGCTCGCCCGGCGGATCCGCCTGCGCCCAGCGTGGGTAGGGATTTTCTTCGTACTGTTGCCGAACCTTCAGCGATATGTCGTTTTCCACCGGCGTCATCGCGGGGATCGACCCGCGCAATGCCTGCTCCTCGGCGGGCTCGCGCACCTGTTGCGCGACGACACCCCCGATCGCATCGGACCGGGTCTTGTGCAGGAGCGACCCGGCGGCGGAAAGCGAATGCAACGGAAAATACGCCGCGACCACCGCCAACTGGATGTCCGCAATCCCGGCGCCCGATGCCGACGCAGCGACCACGCGGTCCCGCAGCCGCCGCGCCTCCTCCAGTTCATCATCCGTGCACGCGAAGACCTGTTCGTTGAGGAAACACTGACGAGCCAGCGCACAGCAGAAATTCGAAGTCTCCGCGCTGGCGAGCCTTTCGTCCGTGACCGACGCCTCGCCGGATGCGCACGCAATCTCGAGCAGCGCGAACCGAATGGCTGTCAGCAGTCGCTCAAGTTCGATATCGACGATGGGGGCCGATTGCATGAGCTGGCGCAGGAGGCGATCGCCTGAAATCGCGGCGAGAGCAGCCGGCTCCAGCAGTTCATGCGCTGGGATGCGCCCAGGCGATGCGTCCAAGACGCGCGTCACGCTGGGCGCGATTGCGCCGTTGCGCTTGACCATGCGTGCGGCGGCCGCGGCCAGGTCGTTGGCGCGTCCCCAGGACTCCGACAACGCCCGTATCAATAGGGGCCGCAGCTCTTCGACGTCGGGCGGATCGGGAAGAACGCGCAGACATTGAACGAAAAGCGCCTTGCTTTGCGCGGTCTCGCCGATGGCAAGCGCGCGCCCGACCACGTCCAGTGCGTTGCCCGCCTGCCCCATGGACAGGAACAGGCGCGCGAGATTGTTGTGGGCGTCGATGGAGTCCGGCTGGCGAACCAGCGCCCGCTGGAATCGGCGACCTGCCTCTTCGAAATCGCCGCGTGCCGTGAGCACGAGGCCGAGGTTGTTGTCCACCTCGGCAGCGTCTGGCTTGAGCTCGAGCGCGCGCCGATAGCATTGTTCGGCCGCGACCAGGCGGCCTTGTGCCAGGCGCACGTTACCGAGATTGGCCTGGGCATCGGCGGAATTCGCGTCGATGCCGAGCGCACGCTCGAACTGGGCCGCGGCCGCATCCAGTTTTCCTTGCTGCAGCAGGATCGTGCCGAGGTTGACGTGAGCCTCGACCAGGTTCGGGTCGACTTCGAGCGCGCGCTGAAAATGGATCAGCGCCTCGTCCGAGCGGCCGTGCGTCACGAGTGCATTGGCAAGATTGTTGTGCGCGCCGACGAGGTCCGGCTTGAGCGCGAGCGCGCGCTGATAGGAGGCGACCGCTTCGCTCAATTGGCCGAGTTTGGCCTGCGCATTGGCAAGATTGTAGTGCGCCTCGGCGCTTGGCTTGAGGGCGATGACCCGCTCGTAGCATGCCGCCGCTTCGCGGTGGCTGCCCAGCTCCTTGAGCACGTTTCCGAGATTGGTGTGGGCCTCGACGTAGTCGGGCTTGAGCTCGATCGCCTGCCGATAGTAACCGACCGCCTCGCTCAATCGTCCGAGCGTCTGCAAGGCGAAAGCCATGTTGTAGTGGCAGTCCGGCACGCGATTGTTGCTCGCGAGGGCCCTGCTGATCACATCGACTGCCACCTGCGCCTGCCCCTTTTGCAGGGCAATGATGCCGAGGTGATGCAGGCTGCCGAAATGCCGGCTGTCGCTTGCCAACACTTGCCGGTAGACATTCTCGGCGTCGAACAGCTGTCCGGCCTGATGGTGGCGCACGGCGAGCGCGAACAGCGCCGGGACGCCAGAGGGCGGCGAGCCGGGGTGTTTGCCGTTCGCACGCCTGTCGCGCGGATTCATTTATCGGCCGTCGGGCTCACAGGTAGCGGCGCAGATCGGCGGCGGCGGTGTCGGTGGTCCGCTTGAGGCTGAAGGGCGAGACGAAGCGGCCGCTCTTGTCCATCAGATAGACGATCGCGGTGTGATCCATGGTGTAGCCGCCCTGATCGAGTGGCACCTTCTTGGAATAGACGCGATAGGCCTTCGCGACTGCCGCGATGGCGGCGGGGTCCCCGGTGAGGCCCACGAGATGCGGGTCGAAGCTCGACAGATAGTCCTTGATCACCGCCGGCGTGTCCCGTTCCGGATCGATGGTGATGAACACCGCATTTATGCGGTCCGCCTCCGGCCCAAGCGCGCGCAAGATCTCCGACATCTCGAACAGGGCCGTCGGACAGACGTCGGGACAATTGGTGAAGCCGAAGAACACCAGGGTTGGGCGGCCCTTCAAATCCTGATCGGTGACCACTTTCCCGTTCTGATCCGTCAGCTTGAACGGCCCGCCGATGGCGGCGACCTGCTGCGCCACCGGCGTCGACAGGCGTCCGGTCACGATCAGGACGATACCGAAGCAAAGCACGAGCCCGGCGGCGAATGCCGCCGTCATCAGGAGAATACGGATGTGGCGCGCGGTCATCTTGGTTCCTCTGCCCTGCCCCCGCGAGCATTCACAGGCAGGCAGCAATTCCTGCAGCGATCATCTCGTAGAACACCGCCGTGCCGTAGTGGGCCCAGAGCGCTACGGTGCCTGCCAGCAGGATCCCGGCCGCCGCCGCGACGAGCAGGAGCGGACGGGAAAACGCAGGTGCTGCGGCCGAAACCGTTTCGGGCATCGGTATTCCTCGGTTACGCCTGCCAGGTTCTCACCGGCCGGCTTGCCTACCAAATAGGCCCGATCGCGCTGGCGGACAATAGTCGACGATGTCGCTATTGGGAGACGATCCCCACCCGCATGGAAAGCGCCGTAACCGCCGTGGCCAGGCGCCCCAGCATGCTTTCGAACAGATGGAACGCCTCGGTCCTGTACTCGGTGAGCGGTTGGCGGCGGGCATATCCGCGCCAGCCGATCGCCCGACGCAGATTGCTGAGCGTCAGCAGGTGTTCGCGCCAGAGCTGGTCGAGCGCATGCAACACGATCATCCTTTGCATGTGTCGGATGCCGGCGGTGCCGAATTTTTCGTCCTTGCCTGCCATCCATCGGTCCGCCACCTGGGTGATGCGTTCGCGCACCTCCTTGGCGGTGATGCCCTCTTCCTTTGCCCAGGCGCGGAGCGGTAGCGCCAGCGTAAGAATATCGCGCACCTCGCGGTCGAGGCCTTTGACGTCCCACTGTTCGGGATAAGCGTTTTCGGGGACGTGCTTGGAGACGAGGTCCTCGATGGCGGCATGGCGCATGTCGGCCACGATTTCGTTCACCGCCTCGTCCTTCATCCATTCCACCCGCTGGTCGAAGATCACCTTGCGCTGGTCGTTCATCACGTTGTCGAACTTCAGCAGGTTCTTGCGGATGTCGAAGTTGCGCGCCTCAACCTTCTGCTGCGCCTTCTCCAGCGCCTTGTTGATCCAGGAATGAACGATCGCCTCGTTCTCCTTCAGACCAAGCCGCTGCAGCATGGTGTCCAGCTTGTCGGTCCCGAAGATGCGCATCAGGTCGTCTTCCAGCGACAGGAAGAACTTGGAATGCCCGGGGTCGCCCTGCCGGCCGGAGCGGCCGCGCAACTGGTTGTCGATGCGCCGGCTCTCGTGCCGCTCGGTGCCCAGCACGAACAGCCCGCCGGCCACCAGCGCCTTCTCCTTGAGCCGCGCCACCTGGGTGCGGATCTCCTCCGCCCGCGGGTCGTGCTCGCGCGCGCGCGCGTCTTCGATCTCGGCCAGTTCCTGCCGGATGCGCATGTCGGCATTGCCGCCGAGCTGGATGTCGGTGCCGCGCCCGGCCATGTTGGTGGCGATCGTCACCGCCCCGGGCACCCCCGCCTGCCCGATGATGTAGGCCTCCTGCTCGTGGTAGCGGGCATTGAGGATGGCGAACACCTTCGCCTTGGAGGCGCCGTCGTCGCCGGAATAGAGCGCCGCAAACGCATTGGGGTCGGCGAAGTCGTGCTGCTCCCAGCCCTGCTGGCGCAGCATCTCCGCCAGTTGCTCCGACTTCTCGATCGAGGTCGTGCCCACCAGCACCGGCTGCGCGCGCTCCTTGCACTCGTCGATCAAATTCAGGATCGCGCGGTACTTCTCCGCCGCCGTGCGATAGACCTCGTCGTCGTCGTCGATGCGCACCATCGACTGGTTGGTCGGCACCTCCAGCACTTCAAGGTTGTAGATGTCGAGGAACTCGTCCGCCTCGGTCAGCGCCGTGCCGGTCATGCCCGCCAGCTTCTCGTACATGCGGAAGTAGTTCTGGAAGGTGATCGAGGCCAGCGTCTGGTTCTCCGGCTGAACCGGCTGGCGCTCCTTCGCCTCCAGCGCCTGGTGCAGCCCTTCCGAATACCGCCGACCCGGCATCATCCGCCCGGTGAACTCGTCGATGATCACCACCTCGCCGTTACGCACGATGTAGTCCTTGTCGCGCTGGAACAGCTTGTGCGCCCGCAAGGCCTGGTTGACGTGGTGCACGGTGGAGACGTTCTCCACGTCGTAGAGCGAGTCCCCCTTGAGCAGGTCGTTGGCCCGCAGCGTCTGCTCCATCTTCTCCATGCCCGCTTCGGTCAGCGTCACCGTGCGCTGCTTCTCGTCGACCTCGTAGTCCCCCTTCTCCAGCCGCGGGATATAGGCGTCGATCGTGTTGTAGAACTCCGAGCGGTCATCCAGCGGACCCGAGATGATCAGCGGGGTCCGCGCCTCGTCGATCAGGATCGAGTCGACCTCGTCAACGATGGCGTAGATGTGCCCGCGCTGGACCATGTCCTCCAGCCGGTACTTCATGTTGTCGCGCAGATAGTCGAAGCCGAGTTCGTTGTTG
>Ga0207691_10007861_pt1 | contig 10271 bp, 8 predicted proteins | sample KBSM13metaG_FD_184327 | JGI IMG/M metagenome (GOLD analysis project Ga0207691, IMG submission 184327) | Miscanthus rhizosphere microbial communities from Kellogg Biological Station, Michigan, USA - KBS M1-3 metaG (SPAdes) (version 2) | ecosystem: Host-associated > Plants > Roots > Rhizosphere >... | reverse complement strand
ACAACGGCAACGGCGCGCCCGCGTCGTGCGAGCAGGTGCATGCCGCATGGAGCGCGCCGGGCGGATACTGGGGTCAGAACGCGCAGACGGACCTGGCGCCGCAGGGCGGGGGGCTGTACGGCAGCGAATCGATCATCAACGTCGGCGAAGGCCTGATGTACACGGTCGATGCGACGGCGATCGACGGTTTCAGCGCGGCGATCCAGCACACCGGTCCCGGTGATGCCGCGCCCGACCTGAATACCGCCAGCGCCGATGCAAACGGAACTTACACGGCATACGTGCCAGTCGGCGAGCGTCTGGTCGAAGCAAGATTTGCACGGCCCGAAGATGCGGTCAGTGCGCTGCTGACCGTGGATCATCTCGACGGCGAATTCGTCGTCGATGCGGCAGTCGGTGCGGCGACCGACTGGATCGTCACGCTGCCGACCAAGCGCTTCTACACCGATCCGGCATGGCTGGCTGCGACAACGAACCAGATTCCGGTGCCGTTCGATGTTGTCTTCAGCGGCGTCCATGGCGGCACGGCCTGCTCGGCGGCCGCCGCGCAGCTATTCAATCGCGAAGAGACGACCATAGGCACTGGTTGTGAGTTGCTGTGTCCGCCGCATCCGGAACTCGGCCTTTGTTTCAACGCGAACGCCATAGGGCTGAGTACGACCGGTTCACCGCTGGGCTCGAATCTGTCGATCGCGAACGACGCGTTCGTCAGCCACATCGATGCCGTTGCGTTCGACTTCCGCTCCGGCTGGCTGCGCGTCGACCTGACCACGGACTCGTACGGATCGGTTAGCTCGAACCATGTGCTGACGGCCGTGAATGGCCCACGCTTTGCGGGCTTGCCGGCGATCGGCTTCTCGGTCGTGAACTACGTCAATGCGAACGTCACGCCGGGCGTGCTCGCCAACTACAGCGCCGCGTCACCGCTGCGCGCGCGCGTCGCGTGCAGGTCGGGGGTCGAGGCCGGCCCGTGCGACTAGCGATCGAGCACGCGGGCGCTGGCTGACGTCGTCTCCGCGGCGCCAAACTGAACAACATCCCCTAGGTCTACAGGCCCAGACAGTTGGTCCTGCAGACGGATGCCGTCGCGTCGCCATCAGTCTAAAGTCGCGGGCTTCCGCAAACTGGCTTCCCTGGGGGAAATCATGCTTCGTCCCGCACTGCTGTCCGCAGCCATCGCCTGCGTGCTCGCTTCCTTCAACGTTCCGGCGGCCGAGACGCTGCCGACCATCGAGGTAACGACTTCCAAGCTGGCCGAAAATGCCGACCAGGCCCCGGCCATGATCACCGTCGTCAGCGGCGATGAGCTGCGCGCTCGCAACGCACAGGATCTGCGCACCGCGCTGAGCCTCGTCGCCGGCGTCGACATCGCGCCCGGCGGCGACGCCGGCCCGGCCGGATCGGTGCCCGGACTGTGGGGCCTGCGCGAGTTCGATGCGTTCCTGCTCGTCGTCGACGGCATTCCGTCGGGCGGCGCGTTCAATCCCGCGCTGACGACGCTCGACCTGACCAACGTCGAGCGCATCGAAGTGCTGCGCGGCGCGGCGCCGGTCATGTACGGCGCGACCGCGTTCGTCGGTGTCATCCATGTCATCCACTACGCGGCCGGCGCGACGCCGTCGCAGGCGTCGGTCGGCGTCGGGACGCGCAGCACGGCGAACGCCGCGATCAGCACGAATCTCGCCGACTGGGGCACGTTCAAGCAGTCGATCAGCGCGAACGCGTCGACGCAGGAATTCAGCCAGGACCGCTCGGGCGTCGACCGCGGCCACGTGCTGTACCGGCTCGCGGGCGACACGGACCTCGGCCGCATGCATTTCGACCTCGACGCGACGTTCCTGCGCCAGGATCCGTACAGCCCGCATCCGCGCGAAGGCACCGTCCTGACGCCGCGCTTCCCGCTCGATGCGAACATCAACCCGACCGACGCGCGCGGCGACCAGAATCGCGTGCAGTTCAACGCCGGGCTCGACCGCAACATCGGCTTCGGCGACTGGGTGACGACGTTCTCGATCGATCACAGCGAGACCAAGAATACGCGCGGATTCCTGCGCGAGGATTTCGAGACCGACGGCGAAACGCACAATGCCGACGGCTTTCGCCAGAAAGTCGACATCACGGACGCGTATTTCGACACCTACATCGCCACGCACCCGAACGACCAGACCACCTGGACGTTCGGCTTCGACTGGCTGTATGGCGACGGCAAGCAGAACAGCGACAACTTCGAATACGGGGTGTTGCCCGACGGTTCGAATGCACCCGATTCGCAGGGCATCGAAATCGACGAGTCGACGCAGCTCAAGGACAAACGCAATTTCTACGGCCTGTACACGCAGGTCGACTGGCGTCCGGTCGAGCGCTGGAACATCGTCGCGGGCCTGCGCCTGAACGACACGCACGAAGACCTGTCCGCGCAGATCATCGATCGTCACGCGGAGCCGGGCGAGCCGCCGGAGACGAATTCCGACAGCCGCAGCAAATCGCGCCTGTCGGGCGTGGTCGGTACGAGCTACACGCTGTGGGCCGAGGGCGCGGATCACCTGATCGGATTCGCCGATTACCGCAGCACCTACAAGCCGGCGGCGATCGATTTCGGACCGGAAGCCGAAGGCGACATCCTCAAGCCCGAAAGCGCGGACAGCTGGGAGGCCGGACTGAAGGGCGCGTTTGCCGACGGACGTTTCGACTGGGAGTTCTCGTACTTCCACATGAACTTCGAAAACCTCGTGATCGCCGAGAACATCGAGGGTCTGCCGAGCCTCGCGAACGCCGGCAGCGAAATCTTCAAGGGGGCCGAGATCGAGGCCGATTACCGCTTCACGCCAGACTTCCGCATTCGCGCCACGTACGCCTATCACGACGCGCGCTTCGACGACTATGCGCGCCTGCGCCCGGACGGCTCGATCCAGCAGCTGGGCGGCAAGCGTCTGGAACTGTCGCCGCAGAATCTCGGCGCGCTCGGGCTCATCTATTCGCCGGTCGCGGGTTTCAACGCGGCCGTCGTGTGGAACTACGTCGGCAGCCGCTACTTGAACAAGGGCAACACGTCCGTCGCCGGCTCGTACACGACGGTAGACGCGGGCATCGGCTATCGGATGGATCGCTGGGAAGTTCGCCTCGATGGCTACAACCTCAGCAACCGCCGCGATCCGGTTGCGGAAAGCGAACTCGGAGACGCGCAGTTCTATCGCCTGCCGGGTCGCACCGCGCTCGCGACGGCGCGCTGGTCGTTTTAGGGCGTTCGGGGTTTGCGCGCTACCGATTCAGAAAAAAGGTCGTCATTCCCGCGAAAGCGGGGACTGCGGAGGCAGGATGCCGGAGCGAACAGCGGAGCTGGCCCGACGGGCACGCCGCAGGAGCGGCGTGTAATCCATTTTGATCTCAGCGCATTCGCCACTTATTCAAAGGGCAAGATGGATTCCCGCTTTCGCGGGAAAGACGACAGATTAGAGTCTGAGTCTGCTTCCCCTTCAGCAGTTTTGAGGGACTCCAAACCACGGCGCCGGCTTTGGCGCGGGACATTTATTTGCGTTCGCTCGCCGACGGTGGCACCACCGTCGGCACGACGTTGGTCTTCGGATCGTACTTGAGCGTTTCGTAAGGCCGATCGGCCGGCGGTGTATCGGTTACGGTCCAGCGCCCCTTCGCGTCACGCCATTTGTAGAGCACCGGATTCGCGCGCGCCGAAACGGGCAACTGCTTGCGGATCGCATCCGGTAGGGTATCGGGCGCCAGATACCACCAACCGTAGCCGGCGATCAGCGCGAGCACGACGAGCATGAACGGCCAGACTCTTCCGGCCTGCCGTGTTGCGCCTGTCTGCAGGCCGTGCATCGGATCTTACTTGCAATTGCGTGCTATGACGGCTTGCGCCTGCGCGATCTCGGCGTCGCGCGCAGCAGCGCTGAGTGGCTGCGCCTTGCCCGTGCCGTCATCGTGGCCAACTTCCCCGGCACTCTGCAGCACCTCGAGATTCTTGCGCGCCTGATCGCAGCGCAGCTGTGGCAATGCTGATCCGGCCACCACGGGACTGGTCGGTGCAGGTGCTGCGGCGTCGCCCACCTCGGACGGTGCGGTAGCGGCGCTTGCCGGCTGAGTCGTGGCGGGCCCGACCAGATGCACCACCTGGACGTTCTTCGCGGCAGGCGGCTGCGCGTCGTAGTGCACAACCCCGCCGTCATCGGTCCATTTGTAGACGTCTGCCGCCGCTGCGAAGCCGGCCACCGACGACAGGGCGATCATGAACAGTTCACGTCGCATAAGTCCTCCATCTTTTAGCCGTTCGAGTGACCGCCGGGCAGCCTTTGGCGGGCCAACCTTCGCCTGTCTCATTGGATAACACCAGTTGCCTGCCGATTCAAGCGGCGGTCCGGCTTGGGGTACACTGACCCGCCTATCGGCTCGACGTATCCGGATGGACGCAAACCCGACTACTCCCAACAAGCCGCGTCGCGGGATCTACCTGCTGCCGAACCTGTTCACGACCGGCGCGTTGTTCGCCGGTTTCTATGCGATCGTGGCGGCGATCGCGCTGCACTTCACCGACGCCGTGATCGCCGTGTTCGTCGCCGGCGTCCTCGACGGGCTCGATGGCCGCGTCGCCCGGCTGACCAACACGCAAAGCGAATTCGGCGTGCAATACGATTCGCTATCGGACCTGGTCAGCTTCGGCGTCGCGCCGGCCCTCGTGCTCTATATCTGGTCGCTGTCCACGCTGCGCGACTACGGACCGGCTTGGGGCAAGGTCGGCTGGTCCGCCGCGTTCATCTTCGCCGCGTGCGGCGCCTTGCGGCTCGCGCGCTTCAACACCCAGGTCGGCGTGGCCGACAAGCGCTACTTCCTCGGACTGGCCATTCCGGCCGCCGCGGGCCTCGCGATGTCGTTCCTGTGGGCGATGGACGACGCCGGGTTCACTGGCGCCCAGATGCAATTCATTACGCCGTTCGTGGCGGTCGGTGCAGGCCTGCTCATGGTCAGCCGCTTCCGCTACTTCAGTTTCAAGGCCGCGCCGAAGTCCGATCGGGTCCCGTTCTACTGGGCACTCGCGGCCTTGCTGATCCTCGTCGCGCTGGCGATCTATCCGCAACGCGTCCTGTTCGCGGTCGCGTTCTGCTACGCGCTGTCCGGCCCGATCTTCTCGCTGTGGTCGTTGCGTCAGCGGCGCAGCCGGCTGGACCAGTCGCCGCCCGCCGGGGAACCTCCGCAGCCGTGAACGCGGCACCGCGCGGATCGCAGACCGCGCCCGATGGCGGCGAAGACCGGCGCGCGCTCGACTTCCTCGCGGAGCTCAGCCAGGCGCTCGCGCTCTCGCTCGATTTGCGCAAGACGCTCGCGATGGCGCTGGGTCACATCGCCGATTTCATGCAAGCCGAGGCGGCGTCGATGTTCCTCGTCGATCCGGTGACGCGCCTGATCGAATGCCGATTGTGCGTCGGACCGGTCGACATCGCCGGGCTCAAGGTCGAGCTCGGCCAGGGCATCGTCGGCCGCGCCGTCGCCGAGAACCTGACCCAGATCGTTCGCGACGCGCAGACCGATGCGCGCGTGAATGTCCGCGTCGATGCCGAGACCGGATTCATCACGCGTTCGATCATCTGCGTGCCGCTGACGACGGCAGAAGGCCCGATCGGCGCGATCGAGGTCATCAACCGCCGTGGCGGCGGGCTGTTCGAACTGTCCGACGCGATCCTGCTCGAGACCGTGGCGGCGCCGGCGTCGCTCGCGATCAACAATGCGCGCCTGGCCAACAACCTGGTCGAGCAGCAGCGCATCCGCCGCGAACTGGAGCTGGCGCGGCGCACGCAGAAGTCGCTGCTGCCGAAACGCCGGCGCGGCGGGTTCCCGCTGATCGGCATCAACATGCCGGCACACGAGATTTCCGGCGATTTCTACGACTACTTCGACCTGCCCGACGGCCGCATCGCGTTCCTGATCGGCGACATCTCCGGCAAGGGCCTCGATGCCGCGTTCCTCATGGTGCGGGTCGCGAGCCTGATGCGCTGGGTCGGCAAGGAGGCGCCGTCGCCGGCGCAGTGGCTGACGCGCGTCAACAACGAACTCGTCGACACGATGCGCGAGGGACGATTCCTGTGCGGCCTCGTCGGCCTTTACGATCGCCGCGACGGCAGCGTGGTTTTCGCGAGCGCGGGGTTCCCGCCGGCGCTGCTGCACGACGGCGATCGGTTCGAAGAGTTCGAGGCCCACGGACCGCCGCTCGGCATCCTGCCCGACATGCATTTCACGGAATCGCGGCTCGTGCTCGGCGAGGCGTCGCTGTATTTCTTCTCCGATGGAGTCACCGACGCGCGCCACAAGGATCGCACTCGCCTCGGAAGCGACGGAGTGCGCGATCTGATCGGCAAGCACATCACGCTCGCGCCGGAACCGCGCCTCCGCGCGCTGATCGGCGAACTCAAGCACCTGGACCTGCCCGACGACACGACCGTGCTGCTGCTGCAGGAACCGCGCGGCGAACTCTCCCAGGTGCTGCTGGACTACCGTTTCCCCGCGCGCGCCGAAGAAATGCGTGGCGTGCGCGCCCGGCTGCGCAGCGCGCTCGACGACCAGGGCGTGACGCCGGAACTGCGCGACGGACTGGTGCTGGCGGTCGACGAGGCCTGCACGAACGTCATCCGCCACGCCTATTGCGGCGGCTGCGACGAATCGATCTCGCTGCGCATGACGCGCGAGCGCGATATGCTTGCGTTCGAGTTGCGCGACAACGCGCCGGCCGTCGATCCGGGCAGCATCAAGGACCGCGATCTCGGCGAATGCCGTCCGGGCGGACTCGGCGTCGCGTTCATCCGCATGCTGATGGACGACTGGCAGCTGCAGCCGGGTTCGGAAGGCAAGGGTAATGTCCTGCGCATGCGCAAGCGGCTGCAGGCGGGCACGCTCGGGGATACGGAGTAGGTGAAGTGAACAACGAATGTGTCAGTGAAACGCTGGACGACTACGTGCTCGTCCGCCTGCGCGGCGAGGTCGACCTGTCGTGGTCGCAGCAGGTGCGCAAGACCATCCTCGGCGCGCTCGGCGCGACCGGCAAGGTCGGCGTGGAAATGTCGGAGGTCAGCTACATCGATTCGTCGGGCATCGCTGCGCTGGTCGAGGGCCTGCAGAACGCGAGGAGCAAGGGCCAGCAGTTCGGACTCGTCGCCGTCAGCAAGGCGGTCATGGCCGTGCTGCAACTCGCCCGGCTCGATCGCGTGTTTCCGATCTTCGCCGACGTCGATACTGCTCGCGCGAGCTAGGCCCGCCAGAAAGCATGAGCGCATTCACGCGACCGCTCGAGAATCTCGGCCGCTCGACGGTCGGGGCGCTCGCCGGCATCGGCCATGCGGCAATGCTGTTCCTCGAAAGCCTGTATTTCGCGGCGGTCGGCTGGCGCCGCGGCCAGCCGCTGCGCCTGCGCGCGGTCGCCGAGCAGATGCGCCAGATCGGCGTCGATGCGCTGCCGATCGTCGCGATGCTGGCGCTGACGATCGGCATCATGCTCGGCATCCAGTTCATCGCCGCGCTGTCGGACTTCGGCGCGCAGTCGCAGGTCGTCGTCGCGGTGGCAAAGTCGGTTACGCGCGAATTCGGCGCGCTGATCACGGCGATTCTCGTCGCCGGCCGTTCCGGATCATCGCTCGCGGCACGCATCGGTTCGATGACGGTATCGCAGGAGGTCGATGCGCTCGCCGTGATCGGCATCGATCCGGTCCGCTACCTGGCCGCGCCGCCACTGCTCGCCATGCTGATCATGCTGCCGGCACTGACGATCTTTGCCGATGCCGTCGCGATCGGCGGCGCGGCGTTGTATTCGTCGCCCGCGCTCAACGTCACGCCCGCCGCATACATCATGCAGACGATCTCGCTGCTGACGCCGGGCGACCTGTGGCAGGGCATTGCGAAGGCGTTCGTGTTCGCCGTGCTGATCTGCCTGATCGGCATCAGCACCGGATTCTCCGTCAGTGGCGGCGCCGAAGGCGTCGGCCGAGTCACGACGCGCGCGGTCGTGCTGTCGATCTGCTACATCATCGTCGCGGACATGATCTTTTCGTATTTTCTGAATCGGTGAACAAAGAACGTGAGACGTGAGACGTGAGAAGTGAGACGGAACAAGAACGGGTCGCCGGCGTCGCGGTTGGTGCCCTGTTCCGCGCCGGTCGCGGTGCTGGCGAGGAATCACCGATCGGTATTGACGCAGCCTCGCTCCGACGTCTCACGTCTCACGTCTCACGCCTCACCGCTTTCGGAGACCGGGCGCCGTGAACGTAGCGCAGCCACTCATCGAAGTCTCCAAACTCGAAGCCTGGTACGGACGCCGGCGCATCCTGCAGGGCATCGATTTCAGCGTCAACGCGGGCGAGATCCGCGTGATCATGGGCGGGTCAGGATCCGGCAAGAGCACGCTCCTGCGCCATCTGCTCGGTTTGCACAAGCCGCGCAGCGGCACGGTGCGTGTGCTCGGCTTCGACATGAACACGGCGAGCGATCGCGAGATGCTCGCGGTGCGCCGCCAGATCGGTGTCTCGTTCCAGGGCGGAGCGCTGCTGACGTCGATGAGCGTCGGCGACAACGTCGCGCTGCCGTTGCGCGAGCACACCAAGCTCGACGAGAACACGATCCGCATCATGAGCCGGATCAAGCTCGAGGTCGTGAACCTCGGCGGCTTCCAGGATCTCATGCCGAGCCAGCTGTCGGGCGGAATGATCAAGCGCGCCGCGCTGGCGCGGGCCATCGTCATGGATCCCAAACTGTTGTTCTTCGACGAACCGTCGGCCGGCCTCGATCCCGTGGTTTCGGCCGAACTCGACGAACTGATCCTGCGCCTGCGCGACGCGTTGCGCATGACGATCGTCGTCGTGACGCACGAACTCGAAAGTGCGTTCAAGATCGCCGACACGATTACCGTGCTCGACCAGGGCCAGGTGCTGCTGACCGGCAGCGCCAAGGACGTCCGGGAAGCCGACAACGAGCGCATCCAGGACCTGCTCAACCGGCGTCCGCGCGAGGTGCAGGTCGATGCGGACGCGTACCTGCGGCGCCTGACCGAGGAAGAAGCGGTGTGATGCTTCAGATCGAAAGCCTGAACCACGAAGTACACGAAGAACACGAAGGAAGGGCATTCAGAACAAGGAAGGGCATCGTTCGAAAGGCTTGCAGTTCAGTTGATACACCGGTGGGTTCGGGGCGCTCACCAAAAAAGCTCTTGCTTTTCTTCGTGTTCTTCGTGTCTTCGTGGTTAAATCTTGTTTGTTGGTGCAACGGGGTAGCTGGTGAAGCGGGATAGCGTCAACTATGTGCTGGTCGGAACGGTCGTGGCTGCGGCATTCGTCGTGCTGCTGGTCGCGCTTGCGATGATCACCGGCCGCAGCGGCGCCAGCACCGATTACTTCACGCACTATCGCAGCGTCACCGGGCTGCGCTTCGGCGCGCCCGTGTTCTACCAGGGTTACCGCATCGGCCAGGTCGGCGCGATCACGCCGGAACGCAACGTTGCCGGACCCGATGGCGAGCGCTACACGCGCTACCGCATCGCGTTGTCGGTGCGCCGCGACTGGCCGATACCGAAGGACAGCCGCGCGCATCTGACCTCGACCGGGTTGCTGGCCGATGTCGCGATCGGGATCAGCGAAGGCGCCAGCAAGGAAATCGCGGCGCCGGGCAGCGAGTTGCAAGGCGTCGAGAGCAGCGACATTTTCGCGGCGGTCAACGAACTGGCCGGCCAGTTGACGGTGCTGACGCGCGAGCAGATCGCGCCGCTGATCAAGAACCTGTCGCAGCATGTCGATTCCATCGCCAGCGTGATCGACAAGAACACGCCGGAACTCCTGGAACAATCCAAGCAGTTGCTGCACCGCCTGAACTCCGCATCGGACGCGCTCAACGACGTGCTGAAGCCGGAGAACCGCGCGGCGATCGCCTCGACGCTGGGCAACACACGCGAACTGAGCAAGGAATTGATCGCCACGCAGGACCGCCTGCGCTCCGCGCTCGAGCAGATCGACAACATGATTCGCGAGAATCGCCCGGGCGTGCGCGACGCCGTCACCGATCTGCGTTCGACGCTGGCAGCGCTGTCGTCGCGCATGGACTCGATCAGCCAGCACCTGGCGATCGCGAGCCGCAATTTCGAGGAAGTAGATTTTGCCGTCCGAATGAGCTCGCAGGAATTCGGCGTGCGTGACGCCCCGCACCGAGCCAAGGCCTTCGATCACGTGACGGTTAGTAACAATGCGATCGCTTTCGATGAAGAAGCCGCTCCCGCGCGTAAGCTTCTC
>Ga0207691_10007860_pt1 | contig 10272 bp, 12 predicted proteins | sample KBSM13metaG_FD_184327 | JGI IMG/M metagenome (GOLD analysis project Ga0207691, IMG submission 184327) | Miscanthus rhizosphere microbial communities from Kellogg Biological Station, Michigan, USA - KBS M1-3 metaG (SPAdes) (version 2) | ecosystem: Host-associated > Plants > Roots > Rhizosphere >... | reverse complement strand
CGAGAATCCGCTGTTCAAGGAGATCGTCGAGTCGCAACGCGCCTTCGCCGAGCGCGCCGTCAAGTGGGACATGGACAACAACGTCAATCGCCGCATGGCGTACAACTGGTACTTCGGGCAGAAGAACGGTACGACACCGCCCAAGAAGGCCTGAGGCGGATCAAATCGAAGGCACCACGCGGAAACGCCGCGTGGTGCCTTTTTTTGAGCGCTCGCGGGGAGGAAAGCGATGAAGGGCGATCGCCTGATCCGTTTCGCCGACGAGGTCAGCACGTGGACCGGCAAGGCAGCAGCGTGGCTGATCGTTGCATTGATGCTCGTCGTGTGCGTGGAGGTATTCAAGCGCTACATCATGAATGCGCCGACGGCGTGGATCTACGACGTCGACAACATGATGTACGGATCGCTCTTCATGCTGTGCGGCGCTTATACGCTCGCCCAGGGCGGTCACGTACGCGGCGATTTCCTGTACGGGTCGATGCGCCCGCGGACGCAGGCGACGCTCGACCTCGGCCTCTACATCGCGTTCTTCCTGCCCGGCATCGTCGCGCTGCTGTACGCGGGATGGGGCTACGCCGAGGATTCCTGGCGCATCGGCGAGCACTCGATGACCGCCGGCGGCCCGCCCGTCTACCACTTCAAGACGATCATCCCCATCGCCGGGGCGCTCGTGCTGCTGCAGGGGTTCGCGGAGATCGTCCGCTGCATTGACTGCCTCCGCACCGGGCAGTGGCCCGAGCGCCTTGCCGACGCCGAGGAGATCGACGTGGTCGAGCAGCAGCTCGCCGGCAGCACGTACGTCGATGAGGAATCGCGCAAGCGGGCGATCAGCAGCGTGCACGAGATCGACGAGGCGGCCCGCACCCGCGGCATGGGCGCCGACGCCAAGCTGTGACGGCCGTTCCTTCGACCTGGCGTTCACGAACCGGAGCCTCGCGATGAGCGATCCCGCCCTTGGCCTCACGATGCTCGTGCTGATCATCGTGGTGATCATGCTGGGCTTCCCCACGGCGTTCACGCTGATGGGACTCGGCATGATGTTCGGCTTCGCCGCATTCTACGACCCAACGCAGCCGTGGACGCAGAACCGCGTCTTCGACCTGATGGTGGAGCGCGCCTACGGCGCCATGAACAACGAGTCGCTCATCTCGATTCCGCTGTTCGTGTTGATGGGCTACGTGATGGAGCGGGGTGCGCTCGTCGACAAGATGTTCTACAGCATCCAGCTCGCGTTCCGCCGACTCCCGGCCTCGCTTGCGGTTGCCACGCTGATCGTCTGCACGTTCTGGGGCATCGCGAGCGGCCTGGTCGGCGCGGTCGTCGTGCTGATGGGCGTGATTGCCCTCAACCCGATGCTCAAGGCGGGCTACGACACGAAGCTCGCGTCTGGGGTGATCACTGCAGGAGGCACGCTCGGCATCCTGATCCCGCCGTCGGTGATGATCATCGTGTATGCGGCGGTCGCCGGACAGTCGGTCGTGAAGCTGTACGCCTCCGCGATGTTCCCGGGCTTTTTCCTGTCGTTGCTGTACCTCGTCTACATCATCGGGTGGGCGCTCATCAACCCCAAGATCGCGCCGAAGCTCAAGAGCAGCGTGCCCGTGCCCGATTGGATCCGGGCATTTCAGGCCGCGTACCGACGCAACATGTTCGTGTCACTGCTGATCGCCGTCGTCCGTCCGGCGCAAGCTCGCGGCATCGCCGTCGAAGGCAAGGCGCTGGGCTACGCCGGTGTGTGGCGCAACCTGCTTGCAGCCGTGTTCCCGCTTTTGATGGCGGGCGCGACACTGTACGGGATCTGGTGGTATGTCGTGATCCATCAGGTTGGCGACGTGGAGGCGCCGCCGAGCTTACCAGCCGGCGTGAGCCAGCCGATGACGAGCACGCCGCCGGACGCGCCCGCGCCGCTGTCGCCGCCGACGAGCGAGGAAGAGAAACCCCAGGAACTCGGCGCCGAAGCGATCGTGCAACAGGAAAGCGCGAAGGATTCGGGCGCGCCGCAGGAAGTGGGGAGTGCGGAACTGCGCGCGCAGGCGGCCATCGCGCCGGCTTCGGAAGGGCCGCCGCCGCAATTCTTTACATGGTTCTGGGCGATCGTCGCGACGACCGTGCTGCTGATGATCTGGTACTACGCGAAGATGGGCGCCGAGCAATTCGAGCTGCTCAAGCTCCTCACGGTGTCGGTGATGCCCCTCGGCATCCTGACGATCGTCGTGCTCGCAGTGATCCTTTTCGGCATAACCACGGCGACGGAATCCGCTGCCGTCGGTGCGGCAGGCGCGTTCCTGATGGGCTTCCAGGCGAAGACGCTGGACTGGGAGCGCATCAAGCAGTCGGTGTTCCTCACCGCCAAGACGACGGCGATGGTGTGCTGGCTTTTCGTCGGGTCGGCGCTCTTTTCGGCGGTCTTCGCGTTGCTGGGCGGCCAGCAATTGGTCGAGCACTGGGTTCTGTCATTCAACCTGACGCCGGTGCAGTTCATGATCCTGTCGCAGGCGATCATCTTCGTGCTCGGATGGCCGCTCGAATGGACCGAGATCATCGTCATCTTCGTGCCGATCTTCCTGCCTCTTCTCAAGCACTTCAACATCGATCCCATCCTGTGGGGCACGCTGGTGTTCGTCAATCTGCAGGCTGCATTCCTGTCGCCGCCCGTGGCGATGTCGGCGTTCTATCTGAAAGGCGTCGCGCCTTCGCACGTCACGTTGAACCAAATCTTTGCGGGAATGATGCCGTACATGCTGATCGTCATTCTGTGCATGGTGATCATGTACGTCTGGCCCGGCATGACACTGTGGCTGCCGAATTATCTCTACGGCGGGGGCTGATCAGAGCAGTAACGCTCCGGCGCGCGAACCGGTACACGTTCCGAGCAGCGGAGGTAACGTTGCCACGCGCCGGCAGGCAGGAGTAACCTCGTCGGGTCTGTCTACGCAGCACGAGGAGTCGCCATGCTGGTCAGTGAAATACTGCGCATCAAGGGACACACGCTTTTCACGACACCTCCCGATCGTCCGGTGCTCGAAGCGGTGGAAGTCATGGCCGAGCACGACATCGGATCGCTCGTCGTCATGGATCATGGCCACCTCGCAGGGATGCTCACATTCGCCGAAGTGCTGCGCGCGCTCGCCGAGCGGCGCGGCTCGCTCGGGGACCTCGCTGTCGCCGACATCAGCGAGCGCGAGCCGTTGACGGCATCGCCGGGTCTCGACGTCACCGAGCTTCGCCGGCGCATGCTCGAGCGTCACGCGCGCTACGTGCCCGTGATGGATGGGACCACGCTGCTCGGCGTGGTCTCGTTCCACGACGTGGCGAAAGCGGTTTACGAAGAGCAAAGCTTCGAAAACCGCATGCTGAAGAGCTACATCAAGGACTGGCCCGACGAGGAGTCCGCGGCTTGAGCTGTGGGCCGCGCCGACCGGAGATTCAGTAAGGCATGGCGAGGCAGAGCGAACAGCCGACGGCGGCCTGACATAACGAACGGCGCGTTGCAGCAGTCTTGGCCGCGCGCAGTCACGCCTGCAACAGGAACACGGCCGGGCGCCGGTTGAACTGCGCGGGATCGATCTTGCGCCATTGATCCACCGTACGGCATTCGACCGTTTCGCTTGGCAACGTCAAATCTGCCGCTACGCAAACCCGCGTCTTCCGATCGAGCGTCGCAACCATCGTCGCCACCATCGCTGCATTGCGATACGGTGTTTCGATGAACATTTCGGTGCGCGCTTCGGCTCGCGAGCTCTGTTCGAGCCTGCGAACCGCGGTCGCGCGTGCATCGGGCTTGACCGGCAGGTAGCCGTGGAAGGCAAAACGCTGACCGTTCATGCCCGACGCCATCAGCGCGAGCAGTAACGCGGAAGGTCCGACGAGCGGAATGACCCGCAGGCCGGCCGCGTGCGCAGCCGCCACGAGTGCAGCACCCGGGTCGGCAATACCCGGGCAGCCGGCGTCGGAAAGCACGCCGACGTCGTGTCCCGTGCGTAGGTGCGCGAGCGCGGCGTCGATCACATTCGTGTCGGGGACCGGCGGCAGCGCGAGGATCGAGAGGTGCGAGATCGGACGGGCCACGGTGATTGCCTGCAAAAAGGCGCGCGCGGCCTTCGGCGTTTCCACGACCCAATGCGTCAGCGTGCGCGCGATCTCGATCGTGCGGGACGGAAGCACCGAGCTCGGGGGGACAACGCCGAGCAGGCTGGGGACGAGGATCAGCGAGCCGGCCACGCGGTGAACCGCATTGGCTGCGAGGAGGACAATCTACAGCGTTCCCTTTCGTCGATCGGAACGGAGGACTTCATGCGGAAGCATCGGCCGCGAGCACATCCAAACCTTCGCTCGCAAGCAACTCGGTGACGGTGATCAACGGCAGGCCGATCAGGGCCGTTGGATCGCTGCTTTCGATCGCGACGAACAGCGCGATCCCGAGCTTCTCGGACTTCACCGCGCCCGCGCAATCGTAGGGACGCTCTCGCTGCAGGTACGATTCGATCGCCGAGGCCGAAAGCCGCCGGAATGTGCTCCGCACGTCGACGAGGCGCACGTGACAGCGCCCGCTCGCCGCGTCGACGAGTGCAACCGCGGTGTGGAATACGACGGTGCGTCCGGACAGCGATTGAAGCTGTGCGACGGCGTGCGCGTGATCGCCCGGCTTGCTGAGCGCTACGCCGTCGAGATCGGCGACCTGATCGGAACCGATTATCAGTGCGTCATCGAATTGCGCAACCACTGCCTGCGCCTTGGCTTGTGCCAGTCGTTGCGCGGTCGCGGACGGCAACTCGCCGACGCGCGGGGATTCATCGACGTGCGGCGATGTGACGTCGAAGGGGTAGCGGAGGCGCTCGAGCAGTTGCCTACGATACGCCGACGTCGAAGCGAGCACGAGGTGCTTGTGGCGGTTCTCCATTGTTTTTACAGATAATTTTTGACAGCGGCGAGTCGTCGCGGTAAGATTCTACGTTTTCCGCCGACCGCCTGAAGCGAGCGTCGCTGAAGACTTCCCCGCGAGCGGCGGACACGAACGCCATGCCCACCCGACAAGAGAACGCGGGGCCGAAGCTCGATGCTTTCCGGCTCGCCAAGGAGCACGGCGTCCTCGAAGGAAGCGTCGATGCGCACACGCTGGCGCGGGTGGACGACGTGCTGGGTGAAGGCCCGGCGACGGTCGAGTGGCGCATCGAAGGAAGCGAAGATGCAGACGGCCGTGCGGCATTGGACATCGAAGTGAGCGGGGCCGTCTCGCTGACGTGTCAGCGTTGTCTCGACGACTTCGCATGGCCGATTGCGCAGCGGACCGAAGTGCTGCTCGCTCGTGACGAGCAGGAACTCGAGGCGCTCGACGCGCAAAGCAGCTCGGAAGTGGTGCTCGCTGCGAAGCCGATGCTTGCGCTGGCGCTCGTCGAGGATGAGCTCCTGCTTGCGTTGCCGTTTGCGCCACGGCATCCCGACGACGCCTGCTCCCCCGTGGACGTCGCGTAGTACGGCGTGTGGCCCGGGCGACGCCTCTTGAGCGAGGACATTCGCGCGGTTCGCGAACAAGCGCCGGGAGTTTTGATATGACCACAAGGAGAGCATGATGGCAGTTCAGCAGAACAAGAAGTCGCCGTCGAAGCGCGGCATGCATCGCGCGCACGATTTCATGGCGAAGCCGTCGCTGGGCGTCGAGCCCGTCAGCGGCGAAGTGCATTTGCGGCATCACATCAGTCCGAGCGGTTATTACCGGGGCAAGAAGGTCATCAGGACCAAAGCGGACGAGTGATCGGCGCTCGCCTGCCGGCATCCCGGAGCGCCGTCATTTCTGCGCTCGTTCCCACGTGCCGACGCTCATGCCGCGTCGTCGTGCGCGCGTCGTTGACGCGACGCTGACCTGACGCTGCGGCGGCATTCATGCGCGTCACGGTAGCCGTCGATGCGATGGGCGGTGACCACGGCCCGTCCACGACGGTGCCCGCCTGCGTGGACTTTCTCGCGGCCGCACCCGAAGCGCGCGTCGTGCTGGTCGGCGCCGCCGAGCAGCTCGAAGCGTTGCTCGCGATGACGTTGCCCTCGTTGCGCGAGCGCATCACCATTCGCGCCGCAAGCGAAGTCGTCGACATGGACGAGCCGCCCGCCGAGGCGTTGCGACGGAAGAAGGATTCATCGATGCGCGTCGCGATCAATCTCGTGAAGGAGGGCGCAGCCGATGCTTGTGTCTCCGCAGGCAACACGGGTGCGCTGATGGCGATTGCCCGCTTCGTCCTCAAGACGCTGCCGGGCATCGACCGGCCCGCGATCGCCTCGCCGTTGCCGACGAAGACCGGTGCGACGCTCGTGCTCGACCTTGGCGCGAACGTCAACTGCACGCCGGATCATCTCGTGCAATTCGCCGCGATGGGCAGTGCGCTCGCCTCCGCCGTGAGCGGCATCGAGCGGCCGTCCATCGGCCTCCTCAACATCGGCGAAGAGGACATCAAGGGCAGCGATCTCGTCAAGCAGGCGGCCGAGCTCCTGAAGGGATCGACCCTCAACTACTACGGCAACGTCGAAGGCGACGACATCTACATGGGGACGACGGACGTCGTCGTTTGCGACGGCTTCGTGGGCAACGTGATGCTGAAGACCTCCGAAGGGCTCGCGCACATGCTCTACGAGTTCCTCAAGACCGAGTTCACGCGCAACCTGCTCACCAGAATGGCAGCGGCCGTCGTCTATCCGGTTCTGAAGTCGTTCAAGCGGAGGATCGATCCGCGGCGCTTCAACGGCGCGACGCTCGTGGGCTTGAAGGGTGTCGTCATCAAGAGTCACGGCAGCGCGGACGCTTTTGCATTCACCAATGCGCTGCAGCGTGCTGCGGCCGAGGTCGAGCACGGCGTCCTCGAAAAGATCGCGCAGCGGATTTCGGAAATGCCCAGGCCTCGACCGACCGACGGCGATACTGCCGGGCCGTTGCGAGCGCATGCCTAGCCGCATCGCCGGCACCGGCCGGTATCTGCCCGAGCGCGTCGTATCGAACGGCGAGCTTGCCGAGCGCGTTGCGACGAGCGACGAATGGATTCGAACGCGCACCGGCATTCGTCAGCGGCATATTGCGGCAGATGGCGAGCAGACCTCCGACCTCGCGTTGGTCGCTTCGCGCCAAGCGCTCGCGGCCGCGTCGCTTGCCGTCGAAGATCTCGACCTCATCATCGTCGCGACGACGACGCCCGACGTCGTGTTCCCGTCGACCGCGTGCATTCTGCAAGCGAAGCTCGGCTCACACGGCGGTCCTGCGCTCGACGTGCAAGCCGTGTGCTCGGGATTCGTATACGCGCTCGCCATTGCCGATCGGATGATCGAGGGCGGCCTTGCCCGCAACGCGCTCGTCGTCGGCGCCGAGATCTATTCGCGGATTCTCGACTGGAAAGATCGCGGCACGTGCGTGCTTTTCGGCGATGGCGCGGGCGCGGTCGTGCTCGTGCCCTCGGAGGAGCCGGGAATCCTATCCGCGCACCTGCACGCCGACGGGCGCTACAAGGACATCCTGTGCGTTCCCGGGCAGGTGAACTGCGGCTCGGTCGTGGGAACGCCGTTCGTGCACATGGACGGGCACGCGGTTTTCAAATTCGCCGTGAAAGTGCTCGCCGAAGTCGCGCATGAGGCGCTCCGTGCCAATGGCAAGACGCCCGCCGATATCGACTGGCTCATTCCGCATCAGGCGAACATCCGCATCATGGATGCGACTGCCCGGAAGCTGGAGTTGCCGCTTGGCAAGGTCATTTCGACCGTCGATGTGCACGCCAACACGTCCGCCGCGTCGATCCCGCTTGCGCTCGACGTCGCCGTGCGCGACGGGCGGATCGAGAAGGGCCAGCATCTGATGCTCGTCGGCGTGGGCGGTGGGTTTACGTGGGGCTCGGTGTTCGTGCGTTGGTGACGGGCTTGCGCATCATGCATGCCGCGTCGTGGAAGGTGACTCGATGAGCGTCGCATTCGTATTTCCCGGACAGGGGTCGCAGCAGATCGGCATGATGGAGGGGTTTGCCGATGACGCCGCGGTCAGGGCGACGTTTGCCGAAGCGTCCGAAGTCCTCGGTGACGACCTGTGGCAGCTCGTAGAGCACGGGCCGGCGGACGCGCTCAATCTGACGCGCAACACGCAGCCGGTGATGCTGACGGCCGGGGTCGCCGTTTGGCGCGCATGGCAAGCGAGCGGCGGGCCTCGTCCCGCGTTCATGGCCGGGCACAGTCTCGGGGAGTACACGGCCCTCGTCGCGGCCGGCGCGCTCGCGTTCGAAGACGCGGTGCCGCTCGTCCGCTTTCGCGCAGAAGCGATGCAGGATGCTGTTGCAACGGGCGTTGGCGCAATGGCAGCCATCATGGGCGGGGACGACGATGCAATCGCCGACGCGTGTCGCGAAGCCGCGCAGGGCGAAGTGGTCGAGCCGGTCAATTTCAACGCCCCCGGGCAAGTGGTGATTGCAGGCAACAAGTCGGCGGTCGAGCGGGCGATGGCGGCAGCGAAGGCACGGGGCGCCAAACGCGCGCTGCTGCTGCCTGTATCGGCACCTTTTCACAGCTCATTGTTGAAGCCGGCCGCCGAGCGGCTCGCGTCGCGTCTTGCGCAGGTCGACATCCGGCCACCGTCGGTTCCGGTCGTTCACAACGTCGATGTCGCGACGCACGCCGGGCCCGACGACATCAGGCGAGCGCTTGCGCAGCAGGCGGCGAGCCCCGTACGGTGGACTGAAACCATTCGCATGCTCGTCGCAAACGGGGTTACGCACGTCGTCGAGTGCGGACCTGGCAAGGTGCTGACCGGTCTCGCGCGGCGAATCGATGAATCGCTGACGGCCGTCGCACTCTCGGATGTGCGCACGCTCGGCGATGTGAAGCAGTCGCTGCCGTTGTGAACTCCTCGCGCGCTCATCGACAAGGCGAATCGGTCTCGTATGGTTGATACGGAGGGCGCAGGCCCTGAACTTGCGGGACAAGTCGCGTTCGTCACGGGCGCAACACGCGGCATCGGGCGAGCGATCGCGCTCGCGCTTGGGCGCGCCGGGGCCAACGTAATCGGGACGGCGACGACCGACGAGGGCGCCGCGTCGATCAGCGCATCGATGCGTGCAGCCAGTGTGCGAGGTGAAGGTGTGCGACTGGACGTGCGCGATTCGCCGGCAACCGAGCAGGTGCTGCGCACCGTGGAAAACGCGCATGGCGCCATAACGATCCTCGTCAACAACGCCGGCATCACGCGCGACAATCTTCTCGTGCGAATGAAAGACGACGATTGGGACGTCGTCATGGCGACCGACCTGCGGCCTGCGTTCCAGCTGTCGAAGCTCGTGCTGCGAGGGATGATGCGGGCACGAGGCGGTCGGATCATCCAGATCGGCTCTGTGGTGGGAAGTTCGGGCAACGCGGGCCAAGCGAACTACGCTGCCGCCAAAGCCGCGTTGATCGGCTTCACGAAATCGCTGGCGCTCGAGGTCGGGAGCCGCGACATCACCGTCAACTGCGTTGCGCCCGGCTTCGTCGATACTGAAATGACGCAAGCGTTGCCGCCCGCCCAACGCGACGCGCTGCTGGCTCGCGTCCCGCTCGGCCGGCTCGGCACGCCGGACGACATCGCACATGCCGTCGTGTTCCTCGCGGGTCCCCGCGCGGCTTACATCACGGGCACGACGCTGCACGTCAATGGCGGAATGTTGATGCCGTAAGAGAGTTGCGCATTAGGTGCCGGGCCTCCTGCGGACGGGATGGCTCTGGTAAAATCGGTCGGTTTCGATCCTTGACCCCTCTAAGGGGAGGAGATGCATGGAAAACATCGAACAACGCGTCAAGAAGATCGTTGCAGAACAACTGGGCGTCAACGAAGCGGAAATCAAGAACGAATCTTCATTCGTCGATGACCTCGGCGCGGACTCGCTCGATACGGTCGAGCTCGTCATGGCGCTCGAAGAGGAATTCGAAACGGAAATCCCCGACGACGATGCCGAGAAGATCACCACGGTGCAGCAGGCCATCGATTACATCGGAACGCATCTCAAGAAATAGTTGCCGTTCGCGGACCGCGGTGTGCGGATCCGCGTCAGGGTAGTGGCGAGCGCCGACCGGCGCCGCCTCTGCCACAGATCTCGCAGCGCAATTCTCCAATCTCTCGCGTAAGGCCATGTCGCGCCGTCGCGTCGTCGTAACCGGTCTCGGCATCGTTTCGCCAGTGGGCATCGGCGTCCCCGATGCATGGGCGAACATTCTCGCCGGGCGCTCGGGCATCACGCGCATCACGCGCTTCGACGCCAGCGCGTTCCCTTCGCAGATCGC
>Ga0207691_10007859_pt1 | contig 10272 bp, 9 predicted proteins | sample KBSM13metaG_FD_184327 | JGI IMG/M metagenome (GOLD analysis project Ga0207691, IMG submission 184327) | Miscanthus rhizosphere microbial communities from Kellogg Biological Station, Michigan, USA - KBS M1-3 metaG (SPAdes) (version 2) | ecosystem: Host-associated > Plants > Roots > Rhizosphere >... | reverse complement strand
GCCGATTTCCGGCGTGCAGCGCCGGCGACGTCCGACCGGCAGGAATGCATGGCTTCTGCGCGACGGCCGATGACGACTTCGCTACTTCTGGTCGGGCGGGCGCTCGACGCGAATGGTGTAGTCGAACCACTCCTTGATCTTGCCGTCCTTCACGAAGAACACGCCCACGCCTTCCCAGGTCAGGGGCCGGCTGGTCGAGATAAATCGATCGATTCGGTGATTGATGACCATCGGGCCCCTGGCAAACGTCTCGAGGATCTTGAATTCGATCTGCTGAGACGTCTCCAGCCAGGACTCGAGCCTCTCTCGCACACCCGCAGGACCGACAACTGGTGGTGTCGTCTCTGACATCCGGTACACAGAGTCGCTCGCGAGGTATGGCGTGATTTTCGCCATGTCACGCGTCGACCACGAGGCACAGAAGGCCGTCACGAGATCGACGTTTGCTTTTTCTCCGGCGGACAGTTCAGCGCCGGCGGCCGGAATCGCCGATCCGAACGCGGCGATGCTCGCGAGGCCTGCCGCGTTCACGAACGAGCGGCGATCGAACTTACTGTCGAAGCGTGTAGGCATAGAGTGTGTTCCCCGCTGCAATCGCGACGTACTGACGGCCGTTGATCCCGTAGCTCATGGGCGCGGCCTGAACGATGCCCGCCACTGGCGCCTTCCACAGAAGCTGACCCGTGCGGGCGTCGAGCGCGTAGAAGAATCCTTCGCGGCCACCCGAGAACAACAGGTCGGAGGCCGTCGTGAGAATACCGGCGTCGGTGACATCCGACATCGTGAACTCCCACTTCTTCTCGCCGGTCTTTGGATCGAGCGCAAGGACAGCGCCATGGCCGCCGCTCGGCAGCCGACGGTTGCTCTGCGTGCCGTTGATGCTCAGTTCCGTGCCGACCGGAAATGTACCGAGAAACGATCGCCCTTCGACGTACTCGGCGGGACGATTAGCAAAGATCGCGGACCCGTCCTGCCAGGAGGGGACATAGAACAGTCCGGTTCGCGGGCTGTACGAAGGTGAGTACCAGTTCGTCGCGCCGGCAAGATGCGGATAGACGCGGTTTCCTTCCGCGGTCGTCTTCACGACGTTCTGCGGCCGGCCTTTGTCGTCGAGACCGGTGGTCCACGTCACCTTCGCGAACGGCTTACCGGAGAGAAACTCCCCATTCGTGCGATCCAGGACGTACCAGAAACCGTTGCGGTTCGCCCACAAAACCACCTTGCGCATCCGACCCTGATACTCGATGTCCGCGAGCACGGGCACCTGCGTCGAGTCGTAGTCGAAGACATCATGAGGCGTGAACTGGAAGTGCCACTTCATCACGCCCGTATCGGGATCGAGCGCGACGACGGAATTGCTGTACAGGTTGTCGCCGGCGCGCTGGTCGCCGCTGAAGTCGGGGCCTGGATTGCCGGTGCCCCAATACGTCAGGTTCAACTCGGGATCGTAGGAACCGGTCGTCCAGATCGCGCTGCCGCCAGTCTTCCATGACTCGCCGGCCCAGGTGTCATGCCCTTTCTCGCCGGGTCCCGGAATCGTGTTGAAGCGCCACAGTTCCTTGCCGGTCTTCGGATCGAAGGCCGCGATGAAGCCGCGCACACCAAAGTCGCCGCCGGCCGGGCCCGCGATGATCTTGTCCTTCACGACGAGCGGCGCCACGGTGAAGGTGTAGCCGGCTTCGGCCCTGGCTCCAGCCACGGTAACGTTCCACAGTTCGCGTCCGCTCTTGGCATCGAGCGCGACGAGGCGACCGTCGATCGTTCCCATGAAGAGCGACTCGCCGAGAATCGCGAGCCCGCGATTGACGCGACCACAACACGGGCGAGCCTGCGGCGATGCTCGGTAGGTGTAGGTCCAGAACGTGCGTCCCGATGCGCCGTCGATGGCGATCACATCATTGGGAGGCTGGACGGTGTAGAGCACACCGTCGAGCGCAATCGGCGTCGCTTCGAACTTCTCCAGCGACAGCGCCTGAAACGCCCACGCAAGCTCGAGGTTCTCGACGTTGTTCGGCGTGACCTGCGTGAGCAGTGAGTGGCGATGCCCCTGAAGGTTGCCCGAGTACGTCAGCCAGTTCTGAGGCTCCGACTGCAAGCGGAGGAGCCGATCGAACGACACCTGCGCGCCGAGGGACGCGCTGGCTACAACGACCAGCGCCAACACGAACACACGCCTCGTCATCGGCGGCCTCGCAGTGTCGTGAGATACGTGACGAGATCGGCCACTTCCTGTGAGTCGAGGGTGCCGCGATACGACGGCATCTCGGACGTCTGGTTAATGACGAACTCGCGGAGGTCGGCTTTGTTGAAGCCTCTCAGGTTCTGGGTAGAGTCCATGATCTGGACGGAGAACGTGCTCTGGTTGAGAAGACGCCCCGTCACAACCTTTCCTGACTTCGTGACGGCGCGGACGGAGCGATATTCAGAGTGCAGTTCGGCGCTTGGATCGAGAATCGACTGCTCCAGTTCGAGTGGACGCCGAAGCACGCCCACATCCGCAAGCGACGGCGCCGTCCTCGATTCCGGGTTGTGACAGGTGGCGCACTTCCCTTTGCCCTCGAAGAGCGCTTTCCCACGAGCCAGGTCACCAGCGGTGACCGTGACGTTGTCGCCCGCAGCGATGCCGCGCAGATACGCGACGATCATGCCGGCTTCGAGCGCGGAGTAGTTGTTCGGCGGCATCGAGGTACCGGGAATCCCCTCGATGATGATTTTCACGAGTTGTTCGTCCGAGGTCGCGCGCTTGTACTGCCCGGTGAGCAGCGCGACGCCCCGAACGGCATCGCCCTTCGGGCCGTGACACGTCGCGCAGCTGGCTTGAAAGAGCCGCGCGCCGTTCTCGACTTCAGCGCGCGTGTAGCCATGCTGCGCCGAGACGGCAGCGCTCGCGAGAATCGCAAAGAGGACGGCGAGCTGGAACCTCATCATCGGTCTCACGACCGATGATGATATCCCGGGATCCGGCACCCGGGCCGGACTCAGAATCGCAGCCGAAGCCCTCCGCCCACCTGCAGTCCGCCGGCTTTCACGTCCGCAGTGCCAGAAGGCACGGTCATCTCCACCGTTGCCCCCGAATACTGCACTGTGCCACCGACACCGACGTTGGGCGAGAAAAAGTATGCGACGTCGCCGCCGACGTTCACTCCCACCGCTGATTCCGACTGGCTCGCTGCAATAGCACGCGTGAACGTGGCTGTATCGAACGGATACGACTCTGAGTACTCAAAGTCGGTGACGATGTCCTGCTCGATCTTGAAGAAAGAAGGCCCGCCAAAGATCGTGACCAGCATCTTGTGATTCACGGGCACGAGCCACTTCGCCTGGATGTGTACGGCCGTCTCGCTCCTGTCACCGTCGAATTCGCCAGTCACCGTGCGCGGCTGATTGAAGAGGAATGGATGCGGCACCTGCGCGTCGATCGCTGCGGTCGTTGACGCGGAGAACAATGTCAGGCCGACTCCGACAGCCAGGTTCTTCCACACCAGATAAGAGCCCGAGACGTCGAAGGCCAGTCCACCGCCCACGGCGTAGGCGGTGGCGATCCGACCGTTTTCCGCGTTCCTGCGAATCGTCGCAGTGTCGGTGAAATCGTTCGAGTTGACCTGAAAAAGAACGCCGGCTGAGAAGAACACGCGCTCGGCAATCACCGGACGTCGCGGCGGCGCGGGGCGAGGCGCAGGCGGCCGGGTCTGGGCCTCGGCGGCGGTGCAAAAGGCACACGTCAGGATCACGGACAGCAGGGCACGCGACGTCACGAGCATCCTCCTCAATTGACGCCAACAGCGGTCCAGGCCTGCGTGATGGCGGTCGCAGCTGCGCTGTTTGCCCCGTAGAGATCCCGAGCGGCCTGAATCGTGGCCGCACGCGCCGTCGAAAAGCTAGCGGATGCAGGAAGAAGGAACGTGAACGCGCGATAGAAGGACTTCTCTATCTGCTCGCGGTTGGCTGCTCCGACGCCTTGAACGATGATACCGGAGACGCGATTCCGGCCGCCCTCGATGGAGAGATAGAACGCGTGAGATGGAATCGTCGAATTGGTGTGAACTCCACCCTCGTCCTCGGGACCGGTGAACTTGAGGCTGTAGTGATCGGGATCTCCGAACACGGATGGATTGACCAATGAGCGAAGCCCATTGAGCCCGCCAACCCTGCTGCGCACGCTGTCTTCGCCGATGAGATAGTCGGCCTGGCCAATTCCCGCTCCGGGCACCTGGAAGAAGAACTCGACGGAGGTTCCCATCATGTCGGAGAACGCTTCGTTCAACGCACCCGGCTCGTCGCCTGGAATCAGATTCGACGATGAACTCGTCACTCCGTGAGTCAACTCATGGGCAACCACGTCCAACGAGCCAGCGAGGTAGGTCCAGTTTCTTCCCTGCTCGTCGACAAAGGGTTGAGGGAACCCATTTCCGAAATATATCGTGCCGACGCCATTCGGGCCGCACGCATCACACCAGAATGCGTTGATGGCAAAGAGACCGAAATCCTCTGGTGGAAGCGCAAGCGCCCCCTGTTGCGTGACACCGTTGATCAACGAAATCAATGGCCGGTCGCGATTGTCCAGGCCGCGGCGACCGTGACGCTTGAAGTAGTAGTCGTAGGTCCATCCAACGTGGACATGCGCATCGACCGCGGCAAGGTCCGTCCAGTCGTTGTCGGTGTCGGAGGCGACGTCCGACGCAAACAGCGGTGCACCGATCAACACGTCGAGGGCGCGGTTCAGATTTCCCCGCATGTCGAACGTCGCCAACACTGGAGGCCGCAACTGGTCATCCGCGAGGAAGGCGCCTCCTTGACGCAGCACCGACATCTTCTTCGTATCGCCGACCACTCCACGCCCGGTGCCAACCGCCGACTGCTTCTGAAGCATGGAGTAGCGCTGGAGCTCAACACCGGATGCCGCATCGATGAAGGTGCGGAATACCTCGTTCGTTCCTGCCACGACGCTCATGTACGCCAGGCGCGGCTCCCCGTTCCGCAACCGGAACACCACGAGGTTGACCGGGCGCAACAACGTGGCCGACGCCGCACTGGACAGGAAGACTTTCGTGGCGGCATCTACGGTCAACGTCGGCTGCGTGTCCAGGTCCAACTGCGCTGACACATCACCGAAGATCGACACGGGCACGCCGCCGTCCGAATCGCGCACGACCTCGGCACCCCAGACCGGAATGCCCTGGTAGTACTGCTGCATGCGCTCGACGGTTCGCGACGGCAGCGAGGGATCCTGCCCGACCTGCGTGACGCGCAGCCCTCCCGCTCGCTCCTGCGCGCTGACGAACTGGTCCCACGTTCGAAGATCGGTGACGGTTGTCGCGTTGAATCTCAGAGACGACGGCTGTTGGGCTGACCCGACCTGAAGTGAGAGGAAGGCTGCCGCAGCCGTGGCAATAGCCATCACACCTTTCATAAACGCTCCAACCGGACCTACCTGTTTGAGGGAGGGACACGCCTATCTTAGACGGGAGTCACCGCTGAAGTGCACCGTTCGAACGCGTCATTCGACAAACGCTTCGACGAATCAACTAGAATCGCGAGTCGTGAGTACGCCGCTCGAAGTGGGTCACCAGGCGCTTCATCGCGAAGCCGCGTCGGATTTACCGTGGTATCGGCAGGTCACGCGCGATCAGTGGCGCGCGTTCTGGGCCGTCTTCCTTGGCTGGATCGTCGACTCGTTCGACTTCAACATCCTCGCCTTCATCATCATCGACATCCAGCAAAGCTTCACCGTCGATCGCGCGCTTGCGGGCCTGCTTGGTACCGTCACGTTGATGATGCGACTCGTCGGCGGCACCATCGCGGGCTCGGCGGCCGATCGTTGGGGACGCAAGCTTCCGCTGATGCTGTCGGTGTTGTGGTTTTCGATCTTCGCGTTCTTGAGCGGCTTCTCCACGTCGTACGCGATGCTTTTCGCGCTGCGGGCGCTCTTCGGGCTCGGCATGGGTGGCGAATGGGCAGCCGGAATGCCACTCGTGTTCGAGCACTGGCCTGCCAAGTATCGCGGCCTCGCCTCGGGCCTGATGCTGGGCGGCTGGTACTGGGGCTATCTGTTCGCCGCGTTGACCTTCCAGTTCATCTACCCGCTCTTCAGCGGGACGCCCGACCTCGCGTGGCGCGTGATGTTCTGGGTGGCGATCCTGCCGGCGCTCTTCACGCTGTGGATTCGCTCGCGCGTGCCCGAGAGTCCGGTCTGGCTGAAGCGAAAGAACGCGGGCACGGCGCCGCCGAAGATTTCGGTCATGCGCATCTTCCAGCCCGATCTCATCTGGACGACCATCCACACCACCCTGGTGATCGGATCGTTCATGTGCATCTATTACTCCGTGAACTACTGGTATCCCACTTTCCTGCGCGATTCCGGCCGATCGACGCTCCCCTACCTGGCCGCGTTCAACATCGGAGCCATTGCAGGGACGGCCATCTGGGGCCGCTTATCGGAAACGAAGCTTGGACGCCGGGGCGCAACCACGATCACGATGGTGCTCGGGATCGCCTCGCTGCCGTTCTACCTGCACGCCACCGACTCGCTGACGCTCGGGTTCGGTGCCCTGATGATGGGATTCTTCGGCATGGGCATCTGGGGCATGGCGCCCGCATACAGCAACGAACGCTTCCCAACCGAGGCGCGCGGCGTCGGCGCCGGGTTCAGCTATCACGCGGCCGCAGCGATCGGCGCCTTGATGCCGTTCTTGCTCGGAGCGCTGCAGGATCGGGGATTCGCGCTCGTCAACGCCATGAGTGCGGCCATGGTGCTCTCGGGCCTGACGGCGATGATCATCTGGCTCGGTCCTGAGACGCGCGGACGGGACATTCACTCGTAGGGCGAAGGTCAAAGGGCAAAAGTCAAAGGTTTGCAGGTGGCATGACCAACGACGTCCACGAGGTCTATGCAGTCCGCTACGGTCATCACGATCGGCCGGCGCACGAAAACTACATCGGCGGCGATCCGCACGACACCAACGAGCCGCTCGCCTACTTCGTCTGGGTCATCAAAGGGCCGCACGGCACCTTCATCCTCGACACGGGGTTCGATCCGGCGATGGCGGCCAAGCGCGGACGCACGATCGTGAGGCCGGTGTCAGAAGGACTGAAGGCGATCGACGTCGATCCCGAACAGGTCGCCGACGTCATCATCAGCCACCTGCACTACGACCACTCCGGCAACCACGACCTCTTTCCGCGCGCGCGCTATCACCTGCAGGACCGCGAGATGGCCTACGGCACCGGCCGCTGCATGTGCCACGCCCACCAGCGGATTCCGTTCGAAGTGGACGATGTGGTGGCGATGGTCAGAAAGGTGTTCGCCGGGCGCGTCGTCTTTCATGATGGGCAGGATACGCTCGCGCCGGGCATCACGCTGCACCACGTCGGCGGACACTCGAAGGGATTGCAGTGCGTGCGGGTCAACACCCGCCGCGGGCACGTGGTCCTTGCCGCCGACGCGACACATCTCTATTCGCATGTGAACGAGGGGCGCGTGTTTCCGATCACCTACAGCGTCGCAGAGACGCTCGAAGGCTACGCGACCCTGAAGAGACTTGCGGACTCACCCGACCACATCATCCCCGGCCACGACCCGCTCGTCCTGGAGCGGTATCCGTCTGCGCGAACCGGACTCGAGAAGTGGGTGGTGGATCTGACTCGGGAAGTAGGCAGTAGGCAGTAGGCTCTACGCGACCTTGCATTCGCGCGGCGACTGCTCGCTCATGGTGCGAAAGAACTCGTGCATCCGATCGACGGCGCGACGCGCCGACGAGGCGGTGCTGAATACCTGCATCACCGAACAGTGCTCGTCCTGAATGACGAGGACCCACCCTTGCTCGGTCTGCGCGATGCTGTGGCGAGGCGGACTGACTGCCGGCGTAGCGACCATGATCCTGTGGCTGAGGCAAGAGCCATACCGGGGTCGGCCTTCGCAAGAATGCCCATAATCGGTGGCGCCTCTGGATCCCAGGCAAGCCGTGCGTCACGTCGCAGACAACGGGATTTCGGATCTGTCAGCGCTCGGTGCGCCACTGCCTCCGTGCAGTCTCGTGCAGATTCTGTCCGAAACGATCGATGATGACGACCGCGGGAAACGCGGTGAGCTCGAGCTCGAACAACGCTTCGGGTCCAAGCTCCTCATATGCGACCACCCTCGCCGCGCTGATTTGCCTGGCCAGTAGCGCACCGAGACCGCCAATCGCGGCGAAGTAGACCGCGCCGTGCTCGACGCACGCGGCCATGTCCGCGCCGTGAAGCTCTCCCTTGCCGATCATCGCGCGCACACCGCCCGCGAAGAGGGTCGGCAGATACCGCCCCATGCGCGCCGTTGTCGTCGGACCCGCAGATCCGATGACCTGCCCCGGCTTCGCCGGCGACGGGCCGACCGCGTACATGACTCGATGCTGAAGTGAGATCGGTGGCAGCTGGTTGTGCTCGAGCGTCTGCGCCAGCCTCGCTGCGCTCGCATCGCGCAGCGTCAGGACGCGACCACTCAACTCGACTGCGTCACCGGCGCGCACAGACGCCAACTCTGACTCGGGCGCCTCTATTTGCCAGGCGATCGTGCGCTCGCTGCTGCTCATCTGCGGCCAACGGAGGCGTTGAGCGCCGCGAGAAACTTGTCAGGCTCTTGAGGGCTGAGCATCACGCCATATCCGTCGGTCGTCTGGACGTACACCGCCTTGCTGCGGTCGGTGAGGTAGACGAGCGCGCGCTCGCCGTTGCGAAGCCGGAACCAACCGGCCTGATAGCCAGGCAGGCCCGTGCCCATCGTCCGGCGTCCAGGCGTGAGTTCTGGCGATTGCGCAAGGTCGACTCGCCGCGCCGTCCCTCCCACCAGGTGACTCGCGGGAATCAGTCGTCCGTACCAGTCGCCTCGAATGCGAAGACCGTCACTGGATACTTCAAATGTCGATCCACGTGCGCCACTGATGCTCGCCGTGACAACGGCGCCCACCAGAACCAGAACGAAGATCGGAATCAGGCCGATGATCCACAGCATTTTCGTGCCTGCGGGCGCGATGCCAAAGACCTCCATGACGTCTCCTCACAATTCGATCTCTGCACGACGAGTGGAATGACATCCCAGGTTGACGGCGACGGGCAGCCCTGCGATGTGCGTCGGCTGCACCTCGATGTTGACCGCGAGCGCGGTGGTCCGGCCGCCGAAGCCCTGCGGGCCGATGCCGAGACCGTTGACGCGCTGCAACAGATCGCGTTCGAGCTCGACGAGATCGGGTCGCGCGTGACGTCGATCGATCGGCCGCAATACCGCGCGCTTGGCAAGCAGCGCCGATCCTTCGAACGTCCCGCCGATGCCCACGCCGACGATGACCGGGGGACACGCGTTGGCGCCGGCGCGATCGACGGTTTCGACGACGAAGTCGCTGATGCCCTGGACTCCGTCCGCAGGCACAAGCATGCGCAGCGCGCTCATGTTCTCTGCTCCGAATCCCTTCGACGCGACGCGGAGCCGCAGTCGATCGCCCGGGACCAGCTCGATGTGAATCGCGGCAGGCGCGGCATCACCAGCCATCTTGAGCCTGCGGGCCGGATCGCCGGTGACCGACGAACGGAGATAACCGGTGCGCGTGCCTTCGCGAACGCCGGCATGCACGGCCTCTGTCAGCGACCCACCGACGAAGTGAACGTCCTGGCCGATGTCGAGCATCACGACGGCCACACCGCTGTCCTGGCAGACCGGCACGCGCTCGGCGGCAGCCACTTCGTAGTTGCGAACGAGTTGTTCCAATGTCTGACGGCCGAGCGGTGAAGGCTCGGACTCGACCGCGGCCTTCAACGCGTCGAGGATATCCGGCGGGATGACGTAGTTCGCCTCGACGAGCAGCCGCGCGACGGCATCCCGGATCGAAGCGACATCGATCTCTCGGATCACTCCCTTCGAGGCTCCGGAATGCGCGTGCGGGCGTTCGCCGGCACGTGTCCCCGCTTGTACACCATGAACGTGCGGAGGAACTCGATCACAATCTTGCCGTCCTGCTTGAAGCCGGTGGTCCGAACCTTGACGATGCCGACGTTGGGACGCGACTTCGACTCGCGTTTCTCCAGGACCTCGCTCCGCGAGTACACCGTGTCGCCTTCGAAGAGCGGATTCGGCAAGCGCACTTCGTCCCAGCCGAGATTGGCCATGACGTTGAACGACAGATCGATGGTGGACTGCCCCGTCACCAGCGCCAGCGTGAAGGTCGAATCGACCAGCGGCTTGCCGAACTCCGTCTGCGATGCGTACGCATGATCGAAGTGGATCGGGTTCATGTTCTGCGTGAG
>Ga0207691_10007858_pt1 | contig 10273 bp, 9 predicted proteins | sample KBSM13metaG_FD_184327 | JGI IMG/M metagenome (GOLD analysis project Ga0207691, IMG submission 184327) | Miscanthus rhizosphere microbial communities from Kellogg Biological Station, Michigan, USA - KBS M1-3 metaG (SPAdes) (version 2) | ecosystem: Host-associated > Plants > Roots > Rhizosphere >... | reverse complement strand
CCGATGATCTCGATGGACGGGTTCTTCTCCTTCAGGAACCGCGAGACGCCCATGATCGTGCCGGTGGTACCCATCGCCGACACGAAATGCGTGATGTGCCCGTCCGTGTCGCGCCAGATCTCGGGGCCGGTGCCGAGATAGTGCGCGAGCGGATTGTCGGGGTTCGCGAACTGGTCGAGGATGAGGCCCTTGCCCTCGTGGCGCATGCGCTCGGCGATGTCGCGCGCGGCCTCCATTCCACCTGCCTTGGGCGTCAGCACGAACTCGGCGCCGTACGCGCGCATCGTCTGCACGCGCTCCGCCGATTGGCTCTCCGGCATGACGAGGACGATTCGATAGCCGCGCATCGCGGCCACCATCGCGAGTGCGATTCCCGTATTGCCCGATGTCGCTTCGATCAGCGTGTCGCCGGGCTTGATCTGCCCGCGCTTCTCCGCTTCCACGATCATCGACAGCGCCGGACGATCCTTCACCGAGCCGGCCGGGTTGTTACCTTCGAGCTTGGCGAGAATCACATTCGACGTCTCGCCGGGCATGCGCTGCAGCTTGACGAGCGGCGTGTTGCCGACGGTATCGGACAGCGTGCGAGTGTGCGAAGCGCGGTCGTTCATTCGCTGATTGTAGCCGACACATCCGCGATCGTTCGGACGTAGCGCATGACGTTTCCGCGCTGTTCGACAGTGTCGAGCGCAGCCAAGAACGCGAACCCCGCCACGTGGACGGGGTTCGCAAAGCGTTGAATGCTTCCTCGGCCGCCTATCGCTCGGCTTCCGAGGTCTATCAAAAACGCGTATGCGCTGCTACTTCTTCGCCTTTTCAGCGTCGGTCTTCGCGGCCGTGCTCTTCGGTGAGGCCGTTGCGTCCGACTTCGTTGCGGGGTCCTTGGCCTTCGTGTCGGCAGCAGGCGTGGCGGACTTGGCCGCATCCTTGGATGCCGCATCCTTGGATGCCGCATCCTTGGATGCCGCCTCCTTGGCTGCCTTTTTCGCGTCGGCCTGGGCGAGCTTGTCGGCCTTGGCCTTGGCGGCTTTCTCCTCCTTCTCCTTCGCCTTCGCCGCCTTTTCTTCCTTGGCCTTGGCGGCTTTCTCCTCCTTCTCCTTCGCCTTCGCCGCCTTTTCTTCCTTGGCCTTGGCGGCCTTCTCTTCCTTCGCCTTGGCGCGCGCGGCCTTGTCCTCCTGCGCCTTCGTCATCTTGTCCGCCGTCGCATCCTTGGCGGGCGCAGCGCCAGCCGTGGCGGCTGGCGCTGCCGCTGCCGGCGCTGCGGCAGGTGCCGCGGCTTTCGCAGGCGCTGCGGTCGCAGTCGTCTTCGTGGGAGCGGCGGGGGCCGCCATAGCCGAACTGCCGGACGCCTTCGAAGCGGCGGACGACGAGGCCGGCACCGTTGTACGACCCGACACCGCGATCTGGTCGCGGATCTTGCCGAACTCGCCCTCCTTGATGCCGCTGACCTTCATGATGTCTTCGGTCGACTTGAAGGCACCGTTCGCGCTGCGGTAGTCGATGATCGCCTGCGCCTTGACCGGCCCAATGCCCGGTAGCGCCTCGAGTTCTTCCTTCGTTGCCGTGTTGATGTTGATTGCCGCGAACGCCATGCTCGAGGCGAACAGCAGCGCCAATGCCAGTAACAGCCGTTTCATGCGTCTCTCCATCCGATGGGCCGTGCGGAATGCCGCACCAGCGACCCGACCAGCGGATAGACGTCCGGAAGCGGGGTGCGCGCGCCCATAACGCGGCGCCAGGCGAAGCCGTTGACGCCTGCCATCTACCCTGCCCTCCCCGGTGGAGAGACCGGAGGGGCAGGAAAGACAACGAATGCGGCTCTTGTCGTCAGGAGGGCGCGACTAAGCGCCAGCGCTAAAGGCTCCGAAGCCGGGCGTCGCGCAAACTCGCGGGCGCCCTACTTCTGTGCCTTGGCATCGGCCTTGGCCGCGACCGTCTGGCTCCGCGCCTCGTTTCTGGCCGGCGCCACTTTCGCTGCAACGGGCGTGACCGTCAACTCGGGCTTCAGCTTCTCGAAACGGCGAGCACCGATGCCCTTCACCTCCTTCAGCTCCTCGACGGATTTGAATCCGCCATGCTGCGTGCGGTAATCGAGAATCGCCTGGGCCTTCGCGGGTCCAATGCCCGACAGCGCAACGAGCTCCTCCTTCGTTGCCGTGTTGAGGTTGACGGCCGCTACGACGATCTGGGATGCAACTGCGAATGCAAGCGCGACGATCAAGCGAATCATGGATGCTCCTTCGTGGTGGCGAATTCGTCGCCGCACGCGTGCCGGTTGCAGGACGCGCGATGCGATCGAAGCGTCAGATTACGAAGGCTCGCGGGCGCGCGAAATCAGACTTTCGACGTAGCGCGGCACGCCTTCCTCGATGCTCATCATCGGCGCCTTGTATCCCGCGGCACGCAGCGCCGTGAGATCCGCCTGCGTGAAGCTCTGGTACGTGCCGTGCAGCGCTTCGGGCATCGGCACGTACGTGATCGTTCCATTCTGAACGAGGTCCGCAAGAGCGAGCGGCGCCTCGCCTGCGCTGCGGCGGCATGCATTGACGGTTGCGTGCGCGACGGCGTTGAACGTGGCAGCGTTGCCGGTTCCCAGGTTGAACACGCCTGAGCGCGCCGAGTGATCGCAGAAATGAAGGTTCGCCGCGATTACGTCGTCGACATGAATGAAGTCCCGGCGCTGCTCGCCATCGGCATAGCCGCCCGAGCCCTTGAAAAGCCGCACGCGCCCGTCACGCAGATATTCGTTCGCGAAGTGAAACGCGACGGACGCCATGCGGCCCTTGTGCGCCTCGCCGGGCCCGTAGACGTTGAAGTAGCGGAATCCCGCAATCTGCGCGGTGCGCTCGGGCAGCAGGCGACCCACGTAGCGATCGAAGAGGCATTTCGAGTAGCCGTACACGTTGAGCGGCGCTTCGTTCGCGCGCTCCTCGCGAAACACCGTTCCCGCACCGTACACGGACGCGCTCGACGCGTAGATGAACGGGATGTCGTTGTCCTGGCAATGCTCGAGCAGCGTCACGGAATAGCGGTAGTTGTTGCGGAGCATGTAGCGACCGTCGGTCTCCATCGTGTCCGCGCACGCACCCTGGTGAAACATGACGGCGATGTCGTCGTCGAAGTCCCCGTTGCCCAACCGCACGAGGAACTCATCCTTGTCGACGTAGTCGGCGATGTCGCAATCGACAAGATTGCGGAACTTGCCGGTCTGGGCCAGATCATCGACGGCGATGATGTCTCGCTCCCCCCGCGCGTTCAGCGCTTTGACGAGGTTCGATCCGATGAAGCCGGCCGCGCCGGTCACGACGATGTACACGTTACTTGTCCTGTTCCAGGAGGTGCCCGCGTTCGCGGACGACGAACGGAACGCGCGGCGCCACGCCGCAAAGCAGCTGGTAACCGACCGTCGAAGCAGCGACGGCGACCTCGTCGACCGGCAGGCCTTCACCCCATAGCACGACATCGGAACCCACACCGGCATGGGGAACCGACGAGAGATCCACCGTCAGCATGTCCATCGATACGCGTCCGGCCATCGGGACGCGTTGGCCCAGGACGAGGACCGGCGTGCCGTTCGGCGCGTGGCGCGGGTAGCCGTCGGCGTACCCGCAGGCAACGACGCCGATCCGCATCGCATGCGGTGCCCGGAACGTCGCGCCGTAGCCCACCGCGTCGCCGCGCTCGATCGCCTGCACGCCGATGACGCGCGAGCGCAGCGTCATCACCGGCGCGAGCCCGAGGCGCTCCGCGCTGCGCTTCGGGAACGGCGTCGCACCATACAGCATGATGCCCGGCCGGACGCTCTCTCCGCCGACTTCGGGATACCGGACCACGCCCGCCGAGTTGGCAAGCGAGCGCGGGTACGGAAGCCCCGCGCATGCGCTTTTGAACCGTGCCAGCGGCTCGGCGAGCCCGTCGTCCGCCTCGAGACGTGCGAAATGCGTCATCAGAGTAATGCCGGCGACCGACGGCAGATCGACGAGGCGTTCGCAAGTGCGCGCCGCCGCGGATGGTGCAAGGCCCAGTCGATTCATTCCGGTGTTCATCTTCAGATACACGTCGACCGGCCGGGCGACCTTCTCCTGCTCCAGCATGCGCACCTGCTCGAGGTCGTGCACGACGACGGTGATCTGCGCATCGGCGGCCACGGCAAGGTCGCGCTCGTCGAAAAATCCCTCGAGCAGAAGGATCGGCCGGTCGTAACCGTTCTCGCGCAGCTCGAGCGCCGTTTCCAGCTCGATCAGGGCAATTCCGTCTGCACCGGCAAGCGCCGGCAATACGCGCATCAGGCCGTGGCCATAGGCGTTCGCCTTGACGACGGCCAGCAGCTTCGCACCCGCGGCATAGCGCCGCGCCCGCTCGACGTTATGCGCAAGCGCGTCCAGATCGAGCGTTGCGGCGATCGGCCGGGACATTCGTGGAATGAGTCGGTGGACGGCGCGATGCGCGCTGTTCGCTACAAGCGGCCGACGGCGCGAGCCGCGGGCGGCCGCGTTGGGAAGGCGTATGGGATCATGGTATAAAGCGCCGGCCGCGCAGTGTTCGCAATTATAACAATCGAGGCGAACGACACGGGTGCTCCCGCCCCGCGCGCTCGACTCCATGAAACCCGGCTTCTACACGATCATCGCGGCGCAGTTCTTCTCGTCGCTCGCCGATAACGCGCTGCTCATTGCCGCGATCGCGCTGCTGCGCGAGCTCCAGGAGCCCGCGTGGATGACGCCGGCACTGAAGCAAAGCTTCGTCGTGTCGTACGTGCTCCTCGCGCCGGTGGTGGGCGCATTCGCCGATTCGATGCCGAAGGGTCGTGTGATGCTGATCACCAACGCGATCAAGATCGTCGGGTGCGCGATGATGTTGTTCGACACCCATCCCCTCCTGTCCTATGCGATCGTCGGATTCGGCGCCGCCGCATATTCGCCGGCGAAGTACGGCATCCTGACTGAGCTGTTGCCGCCGCATCAGCTCGTCGTGGCCAACGGATGGATCGAAGGCGCAACCGTGGGCTCGATCATCCTCGGCGTACTGCTCGGCGGCGCGCTGATCACGCCCCGAGTGTCGGCGATGCTGCTGGGGTTCGATCTACCGATGTTCGACACGCCTGTGGACACGCCGCCCGAGGCCGCCATCGCCGTGATCATGGCCTTCTATCTGATCGCGGCGATCTTCAACTGGTACATCCCGGATACCGGTGTCGACCACCGCGTTCCGAGCAAGAATCCGCTCTATCTCGTTCGCGAGTTCTCGCACTGCGTCTCATTGCTGTGGCGCGACCGGCTCGGACAGATCTCCCTCGCCACGACGACGCTTTTCTGGGGCGCGGGCGCGACGCTGCAATTCATCGTCATCGATTGGGCCGCGCGTGCACTCTCGCTCAACCTGTCCCAGGCGTCGATGCTACAGGGCGTGGTCGCCGTAGGCATTGCGCTCGGCGCCGTCATCGCGGCGAAATTCGTGTCGCTCCGCGGGGCGGTCAACGTGCTGCCGATCGGCGCCGCCATGGGCGTCGTCGTGATGGCCATGGTGTTCGTCCATTTCATCCCGCTCGCGATGCTGCTGATGGTCGCCATCGGCGCCTGCGCCGGATTCTTCGTCGTGCCGATGAACGCGCTCCTGCAGCATCGCGGTCACGTGCTGATGGGCGCGGGTCATTCGATTGCCGTGCAGAACTTCAACGAGAACATCGGCATCCTCGTGATGGTGGGACTGTACGCGCTGATGGTGCGCTCGGGCCTGACGGTGAGCTCGGCGATCATCCTGTTCGGCTTGTTCGTGACGGCGTCGATGCTGCTCGTGGTGTGGCGACACCGGGCGAACCAGCGCGAGTTCGATTCGCTGCATTTGATTGGAATCGAGAAACGGTGAGCGGGCCAAAGTTTCGAACCGAGCGTGTCAGAGTTTCGGTCGCGGAAACGCCTTCATCTTGCTTGCGCCGTGGTTGCGTCGTAGCGAGTGGACCACGTGCCGCTCCCACGATACTTTGGCCCGGGATTTCACCGCGCAAAGCTCGGGGCGAAACACTTGGCGGGACCAAAGTTTCGCTCGCGGGGAACGCCTTCATCTTGCTTGCGCCGGTGGCTGCCGCGTGGCGATCGCGGCACGCGCCGCTCCCACGATACTTTGGCCCGGGATTTCACCGCGCAAAGCTCGGGACGGCCCTTCGCTTTGCGCCCGCCAACGGCGTAAGCGCGCCGATCGAGCTTCGCTTCGCTCGCCGCTCGGTTGCGCGCGGGTCTGCCCGCCGATTGCCGAAGCCGCGGCTCGGCGCGCGCACGGGCCTGCCTGTTGACCTTTCAACGCGGCCGCCAACCCCCTCGTACGCACCCGCTGCCTGATCGCGTGGCCTTGTTGGCGTTGCGGGTCAGAGCACGACTGGCTTGTCGGGAATCTCGTTCGCGCCTGCGCCCGTGCGCGGAAAATGCTCGGCGAGCAACCGCGATATCGCCTCGATTCCCGCGACGACGCCTTCGCCGTAGCGTGCGTCGGCAAAGGCCTTCTCCATCTTCGTGCAGATCGCCTGCCACGCCGCGCTGTCGACAACCCGATCGATCCCGCGATCCGCCACAATCTCGACGTCGCGATCCGCAAGCAGCAGGTAGATCAGCACGCCGGCGTTCTCCTCGGTGTCCCACACGCGGAGCAGGCCGAACACTTCGAGCGCGCGCTCGCGTGGCGTCAACTTGCGCAGCACGCGCATCGGCGGCAACGCACCCTCCACCGCGAAGCAGAGCTGGCCGCGATGCGCACGCTCGCCCGCGGCGATCGCGCGCTCGATGCTCGCGAGTACGGTCGACGGGAACGCGCGCTTTACCGACGTGTGGTCGGTAACGACGTGACGCAGCAGGCGGTGGGATCGTTGGTAAGGCATGGTTCCTACGTTACCAGCCACCCGACGCGCCGCCGCCACCGAAACTGCCGCCACCACCCGAGAAACCGCCACCGCCTCCGCCGCCAAACCCGCCGCCACCTCCGAGGCCACCCCCGCCCCATCCGCCCGTCGGGATCCACGTCCCTCCACGCCGTCCGATTCCGCCGCCGGCGCCGAACAGCAGCATGACAAAGAACGCGATGAGGGCTGCACCGACCGCGATGGCGAGCGATCCGGCGACGACCCACGCGCCGGCTCCCACGACCCCTGCGCCGACCGTCGAGCCCAGCATGCGCCCGAAGATCCGCGACAGGAAGCCGCCGACGATAGGCACGCCGACGAACAACAGGATCAGCAGCGTCTCGAAATCGAAGCCGCTGGACCGGCGCGCAGGGGCCTGTTTCGGAGCCAACGGTTGTCCCGTGCCGACCACCTGGATGATGCGGTCGACGCCGGCGTTGATGCCGGCGGCGAACCGGTTGGAGCGGAACAACGGCGCAACGTCTTCGGCAATGATTCGGCGAGATGTGACGTCCGTCAGCACGCCCTCGAGCCCGTAACCTACCTCGATGCGCATCTTTCGATCGTCCTTCGCGACGACGAACAACGCGCCATTGTCCTGGCCCTTGCGGCCGATCTTCCACGCTTCGGCGACGCGAATCGAATACGCCTCGATCGGTTCGGGCTTCGTGGATGGAATGAGAAGCACGACGAGTTGATTGCCGGTCCGCTGCTCCCAGTCGGCCAGTTTCGTTTCAAGCGCCTGGCGTTCCTCGGGGGACAACGTGCGCGTCTCGTCGGTCACGCGAGCGGCGAGCTTCGGAATGGGGGCAAGTCCTTCCGACGTTGGTTCCCACCCCTGCTGCGCCCATGCCTGCCCCGTGAGCGCGAGCGCAATCAGCAACAACCAATGACGGAGAACGCAGCCGATACGCATGGCTCGGAGCTCAGGCGGCGATGGCACCGGGATTTCGGGCCCGGACGCAAGCTTCCGGCAGCACGCATGCCGCCGGAAGAAAGCGTCGCGGCCCCGTCAGGATTTCGGCGCGGGCGCGGGCGCGGGTGCAGGCGCCGGCGAGGACGGAACCGCCGGCGGCGAAGCGCCAGGGGCGGCCGAAGGCGGCGCAGCGCCGGGGGCCGGCGCGACCGGCGCCGCAGGCTTGCCGAAGTCGACCTTCGGCGGAGTGCTGACCGCGGCCTCGTCCGCCACCGTGAAGTTCGGCTTGACGCTCATCTTGAAGATCATCGCCGTCAAGTTCGTGGGGAACTGCCGAACGGTGGTGTTGTACTCCTGCACCGACTTAATGTAGCGGTTGCGAGAAACCGCGATCCGATTCTCGGTGCCCTCGAGCTGCGACTGCAGATCGCGGAACAAAGCATCCGACTTGAGCTGCGGGTAGTTCTCGGACACCGCGATCAGGCGCGACAGCGCGCTTTGCAGCTGGTTCTGCGCCTGGATGAACTTCTGGAATGCGACCGGATCATTGATGAGCTCAGGCGTTGCCCGGATCGTGCCCACCTGTGCGCGGGCGTTCGTGACCTCGGTCAGCACCTGCTGCTCCTGCTGCGCGTAGCCTTTGACGGTATTCACGAGGTTCGGCACGAGGTCGGCACGACGCTGGTACTGGTTCAGCACCTCGGACCATGCGGCCCTGATCGACTCGTCCTGCCGCTGCAGGTCGTTGTAGCCGCATCCTCCGAGCGAAAGCGCCGCGACGGCGACCAGCACAATGCCAAGCCTGCGCAACATGTTGCTCCTCCGATCCTAAAGAGGGACTGGATTGTCCCGCGGGCGGAATATGCGGCCTGCCCGCCTTGTGCGCAAGCTTAGTCTGCTAACGGGGTGGATTCGCGGCAACGGCGTCGCGCAGCACGCGACGCGCGAAGAGGAGGTCCTCCCCGACTCGTGCCACGGGGACCACGTTCGACGAGCCCGCGCCCGCCCGGCGCGTCGCTCGGTCCTTGACCCCTCGTGTGCGAAGGCGTAGCGTTTTTCGCTCGACACATCGTGCGCTCGCAGGGGGAAAACGATGGCAGTCGCAGCAGCGAGCCGGCCTCCCTGAATGTCCCAGGCGATCCGTGACAACGGGCGCTGACTGACCCAGCCCACCCGGCCAACGCGCTGAGTCGCGTGCTGACGATAGCGTCGCCGCGGACGCTTCCGCCCGCGCGTCCGACTTCAATGATGCCCTTCGAGGTGCCGCCGGCGATGATCACGAGCGGCGGCGCGCGCTCGCGCTTCGCTTTCGTTCCGCCACGATCCGAACCAAGCTTACGCGGCAGATGTTGTTCGTCGGCGTTCTGCCCGTTCTCGTACTCGGGCTCGCCGCATATCTGACGATGTCCCACGCGGTCGGGGCTGGGCCACGGTCGTCGGGCAGGAAAAGCACCTTGCCTTCGCCGCGCTCGACGACCTTACCCAGGTGCAAGGGGAGCTCGTGAGCCAGCGCCAATGGCTGAGGGTGACGATTCTCGTCGTCGCGATTGCTGCAACGGCAGGCGTCTTCTTTCTGGGCGCGATGCTCGGCGGCGGCCGGATTGCTGCGCCGATCCAGGAGCTGAGCGCAGCCGCCACGCGTGTGAGTGGCGGCGACCTCAGCGTGCAGGTGCTGCGGGCCGCAGCGAGCGGCGATGAGATCGGACGCCTCGGCGGCGCATTCAACGACATGACGCTCAAGCTCGCGCGCGCCTACACCGACTTGAAAGCCAAGAACAGCGAGCTCGAGACGGCGCTACAGAACCTGCAGGAATCTCGGCAGCGCCTCGCGCTGCTCGAGCAGCTCAAGGGCGAGATGGCGAAATTCGTGCCGGAATCGGTCAAGAAGCTTCTCGAGGAAAATCCGAACGCGAAGGAGCTCGAGCAGCATACCGCCGACGTCTCCGTGCTCTTTCTCGACATTACCGGCTATACGAAACTTTCCGAGCAGGTCGAGGCCCGGAAATTGAATCAGCTCGTGCAGATGTACTTCTCCAGCTATCTGGAGATCATCCAGCAGCATCGCGGCGACATCAGCGAGACGGCAGGCGACGGACTGATGATGATCTTTCAATCGGAACGAACCGGCGATCACGCGCTGAACGCCACACGAACGTCGTTCGCGATTCGCCAACGGACGCTGGAACTCAGCGAGGAATACGGCGACGTATTCCCGTCGATCCAGCTTCACATGGGCATCAACACGGGTGAAGCGCTCGTTGGTGCGACGAAGCTTTCGAGCGCGGCCGGCGATCGCTGGACCTGCACGGCGTCCGGATCCACGACCAACATTGCGTCGCGCCTCGCCAACTATGCGCAAGCGGGTGAGATCGTCGTCGGTCCTGCGACAGCGGAGCGCATCAAGGCCTACTTCGTCCTCGAGAGCGTGGGCGAGAGGGAGTTCAAGAATGTCTCGACGCTCATCCACG
>Ga0207691_10007856_pt1 | contig 10276 bp, 6 predicted proteins | sample KBSM13metaG_FD_184327 | JGI IMG/M metagenome (GOLD analysis project Ga0207691, IMG submission 184327) | Miscanthus rhizosphere microbial communities from Kellogg Biological Station, Michigan, USA - KBS M1-3 metaG (SPAdes) (version 2) | ecosystem: Host-associated > Plants > Roots > Rhizosphere >... | reverse complement strand
GGCCGGCCAGTCGGTGCAGAGACCCGCAATTATGAGCAGAGAGCGGACGAATGTCATCGGGATCGTAGGCCTGACGATTTGTGTCACGGCGGCAGCGCTGGTGGGCGGATGGCTGGCGGCATCACGTTATCTTGGTCTCGGTCAGCAGACCGTCACCGCCGCGCACGAAGAACCGCCGGCGGCGCCGGAGCCACAGAAGAAAGCGGCGCGCGCGCCGCGCAGCGACAGCGGCCGTGCCGGTCAGCCGGATGGCGCGGCGAAGACCGCTGGATCGTCCGACGCCGCAGTCGCAGTGAAGAAGGACACGGCCGCGCACGACACGAACGAGCCGGTGAGCACGACGCCGCCGGCCGCGGACCCGCAGCCAGACGCGGCCCCGGCCCGCGCCGCGGCAGAGACGCCGCTGCCGAGCACTCCGGTGGCTGCGAGTACTGCGGCGACCACCGAGAACCATACCGACGCCCGCGCCATCGTCGAGGAATCGCAGCGCCGCAGCGAGGCGCGCTTCTATCAGTACGATGGCCTGCTGCAGTCCTACGACACGAACAACACCGTCACCGAGAAGCGGTGGGTGTTCGACCGTCAAGGCTCGCACGGACAGAGCAAATCGGTGTTGAGATTCACGGCGCCGCCCGAGGTCAAGGGCGTGGCGCTGCTGATCTACAACCATCCCGACCGCGCCTCCGATCAGTGGATGTGGACGCCCGCCATCGAGCGCGATCGCCGCATCGCCTTCCAGGATCGATCGACGCGGTTCTTTGGGACCGATTTCACATTCGAGGATCTCGAAGAGCGTGACGTCGACCAGTACGACCATACGATGCTCGGCGCCGACACCATCGACGGAGCCGCCTGCTGGAAAATCCAGTCGACGCCGAAGAAGACCCGATCGTCCCAGTACACGCGTTCGATCGTCTGGATTCGGAAGGACAACTACACGCCGGTGCGGCTCGACGACTTCGTGAAGGACGAGGTCGTCCGGCGGCTGCTGTCGTCGAACCTCGAGAATATCCAGGGCATCTGGACCGCCCGGCTCCTCGACATGACCGACCTGCGTCGCGGGACGCACACGAAACTCAGCCTGCAGCAGGTCAAATACAACTCCTTTATGAAGGACGAAGCCTTCACGCTGCAGGCAATCCGACGCTAACGCTCCGTCTTGCAAATCGCTCGCGGTCGATCGCATACTCCGGGGCGCTCATGATTTGGTGATCGAGTGATTTGGTGATTGGGTGATTGGGTGATTGGGTGATTGTCTGGGGATTGAGGGATTGCGCGATCTGATGATTTCTAATCTTCCAACCATTCAATCAACCAATCACGCAACGATCACTAAATCACCAAATCACTAAATCACTAGATTGCGGAGCCCCCGATGCCCGACTCACTCGCAACGCTGTTCGAACGATTCGACCGCGGCCATCTGTCGCGCCGTCACCTCCTGATGGCGCTGGGCGCGGCCATCGCCGCGCGTCCCGTGTCGGCATTGGCGCAAGGTCAGTGCGGCGGCGCGCGCGCCGGCACGCCGGAATGCGATCCAACTCCCGCTAAATTGCCGTTCGAGCCGACCGGATGGAAAACGGTCCTGCTCGATCACTTGTCCTGTCAGGTCGTCGACTATCCCAAGGAAGCCGCCTACTACGCCGCGCTGATGAACTGGACAATCAGAAGCGACGACGGCAAGCAGGCCCTGCTCGACATTGGCGACTGGGGCGGGCTGCTGCTCCGCGGCGGGTATCAGGCACCACCGGCTCCACCAGCAGCGCCAGCACCACCGGCGAGCGATCCGGCAGCTGGCGGTCGTGGAGGCCGTGGCGGCGGACCGCGCGCGCCGCGGAACGCGGCGTTCGACAGTTTCTGCTGGGGCATCGAGCCGTGGGACGCAAAGAAAGTCGAAGCCGAGTTGCGGAAGCGCGGGCTGACGCCAGTGGCCGACAACGTCGGTAAGGATTTTCAGAGCTTCCACGTGAAGGATCCGGACGGCTTCGATCTGCAGATCAGCAACGGCAGCCGGAGGAACCGCCGCCAGGGACCGGCGAACGGCAAAACCTCAGCGCCGGCGCCATTCGAACCGACGAACTGGAAGACGGTCTGGCTCGATCACATTTCGTTCGAGGTCTCGAACTACAAGGAGACCGTCGCCTTCTACACGGCGCTGCTCGGTTGGAAGCCGGGGATGGACGAGGGCAGTCAGAACCAGTGCGAAATCGGCGACGTCGGCGACATCATCATCCGCCGGGGCGGCGGCGGTAATCGGGGCGGGGGCGCGGGCACGATGCCGGCGCGCCGCGCGGCGATGGGCCATATCTCGTTCGGCATCGCGCCGTTCGATCCGGATCAGGTGAAGGCGGAGCTGGAAAAGCGCGGGCTGACAGCACGCGTCGACACCGGCGGCAGGGGCGACATCCACACTTCGTCGTACAAGAGCTATCACACGACGACGCCGAACGGTTTCGATTTGCAAATCAGCGCGACGAATCGTTCCTCGCGGACGCCGACTGCTTAAAGTGCGTTTCAGAATTCGCGGCGGCCTCTCGTAGCGCAGGCCTTTAGCGATTTCGACATCGGTGTAGCCACGAAATCACGAAAGCCCGAAAAGGCGTTCAGCTTGACTTCGTGTCTTCGTGTCTTCGTGTTTTCGTGGCATTCGAATGGCCACGACGCTGTCGAACGCACTCTAACGGAACGCCGACGCCGAGTCGTCCTGATGGCCGCAAAACAGGCACCGACCCATTTGCGGGGACATCGTCGCGCCGCACTTGGGACATGGCTTGGCGCGCTCGGTCATCCGGCCATCCGCCTGGCCATCTCGAACGTCGATCTCGACGATCTTGGCTTTCAATTGATCTTCGGTGACACCGCTCGAGGCCTGCATCAACTCGAACATCGCGCGGCAGATCAAGGCCAGGCGGTTGACTTTCTCGTCGAGGCGAGCCGCCGCGCGCAGATCGCTGGATCCCTCGAGCGCCGCCGCTGATTCGCGGACGTCATCGAGCTGCCGGCCAATCTGTCCGATCTGATATTGCTGATAGAGATCCCAGAGCACGCGCACCTCCGCGGAAATATCACCCAGCCGACTTCACCTTGGCGCCCGCGGCTGCGTTGTCCTCTTCCACCGCGAGCAGCGCGCCCCAGGTCGGGTTCTTGCCAAGCGCGAACGGCGAGCACGTGACGGCGAGCCGCACCGGTCGGCCACGTCGATTCGTCGCCGGCAGCTGCAGCTTTTCGATGGGCGACTCGCCCGAGAGGCAGCGGCGGATCGGCTGACGGAGGTGCTCGGTCGGCAGGCCGATGTCGAGGTTCATCAAGTGCTTGCCGAGCACCTCCTCGGTGCGCAGTCCCCACAAATCTTCCGATCGATGGTTCCACGCCTGAACCCGCAGCTCGCCGTCAATGACGATCAACCCGTCGCGAAAGCTGTTGAGGATGTTTTCGACGAATGCGTTCGCACGATTCAGCTCCTCGCTGCTCTCTCGAAGCTGCTCGTTGGTGGTCTGCAGCTCTTCGTTCGTCGACTGCAGCTCCTCGTTCATCGTCTCGAGCTCCTCGTTGGTCGACTGCAGCTCTTCATTCGTCGTCTCGAGCTCCTCGACCGTCGACTGCAGCTCCTCGTTGGTCGTCTCGAGCTCTTCGTTGGTCGACTGCAGCTCTTCGTTGGTGGTTTCGAGCTCATGGTGCGAGTGCCGCAACTCGTCCTCGAGCCTCCGCTTTGGGGTGGTGTCCCGGAAGACGATCGTCGCGCCAATGGTGTCGAGCGCCGCATCGACGAGCGGCATCACCTGGACGTCCAGAGACACGCGCTCTCCAGTGACGGTCGTCCACTCGACGTCCTTGGCGCTGACCGGCTTGTGCTCGGTCCACGCCTGTTCGAGGATGGATCGCAGTTCCACCGGACGATACGAGACCGCGAGATCGCCAAGCGGTTTGCCGAGATCGTCCGCCGTCAGCCCGAACAGCGTCCGGACACGTTCGTTGATCATGATCAACGTCCGCGCGCGGTCGATCACGATCTGACCGGATGCATCCATCTGAAACGACAAGTCACGCAGGCGGTCGATCATGATCAGATCCTTGGGGTCCGTTCCGCTCGCGACGATCGATGTCTGTCCGTCGAGAACCACGGTGCGGGACGCTTTGGCGAACACCCGCTTGGTCAGATCCACCGGGATGAACGCTTTCGAACGAGCCAGCAGCATCTCGGCCTTGCCGAGAAAAAGAAAGCCGCCCTCCGACAGACCGAAGCGGAACCGTTCCAGAATGCGCTGCTGCACTTCACTGTTGAAGTACATCAGCGTGTTCCGGCAGACAATCAGTGTCAGGTGGGAAATCGGCGGATCGAGGATGAGGTCGTGGCGGCCGAAGATCACCGCCCGCCGGAAATCGCGATGGAAAATCCAGCGGTGACCGACGCGCTCGAAATATTTGTCCAGCAGCGGTTTCGGGATCGCGTCGACGGCTTTGTCGTCGTAGGCGGCGGCGCGGCCCTGGGTGAGTGCCTCTTCGTCGACGTCGGTCGCGTACACCTTGACGCGCGCGTTGAAGCGTTCGGGCCCGAGCGCTTCTGCCAGCAGCATCGCCAGGCTATAGGCTTCTTCTCCGGACGAGCATCCGGCGCTCCAGACGCGAATCGCCGCGTCGCCCTGCCTCAGTTGCAGGATGCGCGGAATGATCTCGCTCGCGATGTACTCCCACATCTGCGCGTCGCGGAAAAACGCCGTGACGTTAATCAGAATGGTGTTGAACAGCTCCGTGAATTCGTGGGGGTGCGCTTCGAGGTGGTCCCTATAGCTCGAATAGCTGTCGATGCCCGCTTCCTGCATCCGTTTCTGGATGCGGCGATCGAGTGACGCTCGTTTGTAGGCGCTGAAGTCGAACCCGCGGCTCTGCTGGAGGTGCTGGAGCAGCTCCTCGAAGCCGTCCTGGCCGGGAACGTCCGCCTCACTCATGGGCTTCTCCGCGTACCAGCGTCGTCAACGCCGCGGCGATCTGGTTGAGCGGAAGCACGAAGTCGACCAATCCGGTACGAATGGCCGCCGACGGCATCCCGAAAAACTCCGAGGTCCCTTCATCCTGGCTGACGATCGTTCCTCCCATTTTCTTGATCGCGTGCAGACCCTTCGACCCGTCGCTGCCGGTTCCGGTCAGCACGACTGCGATCGCCCGATCCTTGAAGCTGGCCGCCACCGATTCGAACAGAAGATCGGCCGATGGACGGAGAAAGTTGACGAGCTCGGCTCTCGACAGCGACAAAGTGCCATCGTCGTTGACCAGGAGATGCCGATCCGGTGGGGCCACGTACACGGAACTCGGGTTCAACCGATCGCCTTCAACCGCTTGCTTGACGCTCAGGCGACTCTGACGGCTGAGAAGCTCGGCCATTAGGCTGCGATGCCGCGGGTCGAGATGTTGGACGACGGTCACAGCGGCCGGGAAATCGGCGGGCAGCTCCGAGAACACAGCGGTCAACGCGCGGAGCCCGCCGGCCGACGCCGCGATCGCGATGACATCGAAGGCCGCCCGGGGATGGGGCCACCAGACTTCGGCCGGCATCCGACTGCTCAGCGGGGACATGACGCCTGACCGATCGGACTGTATCACGGCGGCATGGACGTAATAGTGTCTAGCAGAAAGAGATCTCGCTTTTCTTGCAGATCTTCGCTAGAGGAAGATAGACTCGAACCTCTACCAACCAACTCAGGGGTTCGGGCCCATGAACATCGCCCACGCGCTACCGCCGAACAGGGAACAGTGCCTGGCCCTGCTCGTTGACCGCGATCCCGATTCCCGGCAGATGTACGCCGAGTTCCTCAGGCATGCGGCGTTCGAGGTGGAACAGGCCGAAGACGGCCGCGAAGCGCTCGCCAAGGCGATCTCGCAGCGTCCACAAGTCATCGTCACCGAAACGCAGCTGCCGGGCATCGATGGTTATCGCCTGTGCGAGCTGCTGAGGGCCGACACCGAGACGCAGTCAACCCCGATCATCGTCGTCACCGGCGACGCGTATCCGCCCGACCTGCTGCGCGCGGAACGTTCCGGCGCCGACGTCGTGCTGACCAAGCCGTGTCTTCCCGAGCGGCTGATGGAAGAGATCCGGCGGTGCCTGGACTCGTCGAACGCGCTCAGAATGCGGGCGGCCGCGCTCTGTTCCGACGTTGACGAACGACTCGCGCGCGCGACGCAGCAAGTGGAGAAATCCCGGAACATCCGGCGACGCACGCCCCTCAGCAAGACGTTCAACCGCCACACGACGGTGACTCCAACGTTGCCACCCCCCACCCTGGTGTGTCCGACGTGCGACACGCCGCTCATCTACCAGGACAGCCACATCGGCGGCGTCAGCGAGCATCACCGGGAACAGTGGGATTACTTCGAGTGTCCCGCCAACTGCGGCAGGTTCCAGTATCGCCAGCGTACACGGAAGCTGCGGAAGCTGACCTAGTCCGTCCTCGTACTCGGTTGCCACGAAAACACGAAAACACGAAGAAGAATTGATCTTGCTTCGTGACTTCGCGCCTTCGTGGCGATCCTGAGCGGCGGCGTTTGAACGTGTGCCACACTGCTGCCTTGTGTGGCCACCGCCGACATCCGGTCGCGTGATCGGCATGGGTTGTATGCGGCTGTCGACCGCGGCGGATCGCGACGACGCGCGAGCCGTCAGCGTCCTGCACGCGGCATTGGACGCCGGCGTGACGCTCCTCGACACCGCCGACGCGTACTGCCTCGATGCGCACGACACCGGACACAACGAGCGGCTGATTTCTCACGCGCTCGCCAGCTGGAATGGTGACCGCTCCGGCATCGTCGTCGCGACCAAGGGCGGCCTGACTCGCCCGCAGGGACGGTGGGTCGCCGATGGCCGTGCGAGCCATCTCGTCGCCGCAGGCGAAGCGAGCCGACGAGCGCTCGGCGTCGAACGCATCGACCTCTATCAGCTCCACGCGGCTGACGCGCGGGTACCGCTGGCGACCAGCGTGCGCGCGCTCGCATCGTTGCAGCGCGACGGTCTCGTCGCCCGCATCGGTCTGTGCAACGTCACCGTCGGACAGATCGAGGAAGCCAGACGCATCGCCGAGATCGACGCCGTTCAGGTCGAGTTGAGTTTCTGGAACGACGACAACCTGTTGAGCGGCGTGGCGGCATATTGCGTCGCCAACGGGATTCGCCTGATCGCGCACACGCCTCTCGGCGGACCTCGCCGCCGGCGCGCGAAGCCCGACGCGCTGCTCGCCGACATCGCGGCACGGCATGGTGTCGGCGCTCTCGACATCGCGCTCGCATGGCTCATGGATCTGTCGAACGTCATCGTGCCGATTCCTGGCGCGACGCGGGTAGAAACCGCAACCGCGCTCGGCCGTCTGCAAACGCTTCGACTGACGGACGCCGATCGTTTGCGGCTCGACGACCGGTGTCCGGCGGGCCGGCTGGTCAGAGGGCCGGCCGCCCGGGCGTCCGACACCGGGTCGGACACCGCATCCGACCACTCATCCGACACCAGGTCGGACACCGTGTCCGACCCCTCCGATCCCGGCACCGATCCCGGCTCCGAGGTGGTCCTCGTCATGGGCCTGCCCGCAGCCGGCAAAAGCACGATCGCCCAGACCTTCGTCGAGAAGGGGTACGAGCGGTTGAACCGTGACGCCACGGGCGGATCGCTGCGGGACCTCCTGCCGCGGTTCGAGAAACTTCGCCAATCCGGCGCCTCCCGCATCGTGCTCGACAACACCTACGTGTCGCGCAAGTCGCGGGCGGCTGTTGTCCAGGCGGCCGCGCGTGCCGGTCTGCCCGTTCGCTGCGTCTGGCTGCAGACCAGCGTCGAAGACGCGCAGGTGAACGCCGTCGGCCGCATGCTGTCGAGATACGGAAAGCTGCTGACGCCGGAAGACATGCGCCTCGCGGTGCGAACCGACGTCAGCGCGTTCGGACCGGCGGTCCAGTTCCGCTATGAACGAAGCCTGGAGCCACCGGATCCAGAGGAATGTTTCGCGGCCATTGACACCGTCCCGTTCCAGCGGCGTCATGATCCGTCCGCTCGCAACCGCGCGCTGATTGTGTGGTGCGACGGCGTGCTCGCACGAAGCCGATCGGGCCAGCGCTCGCCGTCGTCACCAGACGATCTCGAAGTCGTCGAGCCGGGCGGGGAGATATTGCGACGCTACGCCGCGGACGGATGGCCGCTGCTCGGCCTGGCGTGGCGGCCCGAGATCGCCGAGGAGAAGATGTCGAGCGCAGAAGTCGACGCCTGCTTCGACCGGATGATTTCAGCGCTCGGCGTGACGATCGACGTCAAATACTGCCCGCACGGTGGCGGACCGCCCGTGTGCTGGTGCCGCAAACCGCTGCCCGGCCTGGGCGTCGTGTTCGTCCGTCAGTACCAGCTCGATCCGGCGCAGTGCATTTATGTGGGCCAGGGGCACCAGGACGCCGCGTTCGCACGGCGCCTTGGCTTCCAGTATCGGGAGGCCGACGGGTTCTTCAGCCCACGATGACCGCAAAGAACGCAAAGATTGTTATTCTCAAAAAGAAAACTCTGCGCTCTTAGCGGCCTTTGCGGTCTTCACTCCTGGCGCAGCGCGAGCATCGGGTCCGTACGGCTCGCCCGCTGGGCCGGAATCAACCCAGCCAGCGCTGACACGACCGTCAACAGCAGCACCGTGGACGTCGCGATCAGCGGATCGCGCGCCTGGATGCCGTACAGCTGCGAGGCAACGTACTGACCGAGCCCCATCGCGGCGGGAATGCCGACGGCAAGACCGATCGCGAGCAGCAGCAGCACTTCGCGCATGACCAGCCAGATGACAAAGCCGGGCTGCGCGCCGAGCGCGAGACGGATACCCAGTTCCTTTTTCCGCTGCGCCACGACGAACGCCATCACGCCGTACAGACCGACCGAGGCCAGCAGCGTCGCGACGAATCCGAATCCGGCGGACAGCATCGCGACCAGACGATCGGTAAGCAGCGTCTCGTCGAGCTGCCCTTCGACTGTTTTCATCTCGTACAGAGGCATCGCGGGATCGAGCTGCTTGACCTCGTTGCGCACGACGGCAGACGCGGTCGTGGACGGCGTCTGCGTGCGGACGTAGAACGCCGCGCTGTTCTTGCCCCAGTTCGGAATGAACACCTGACGGCGAACGCCCTCGCGCGGCCCTTCGTACAACGCGTTGGCGACAACACCGATGATTTCGATGTTCAGCTTCGCGTTGGGGCCGCCGCCAAACCCGATGTGCTTGCCTAGAGCGCTTTTCCCGGGAAAAAAGTGATCGGCAAAGCGCCGGTTGACAATCGCCACCGTCGATTCGCGTTTCGCGTCGCTGATTCTGAAATCGCGCCCCTCGAGGAGCGGAATGTTCATCGTCTCGAAGTAGCCCGGCGAGAAGGCGTTCATGAACGCCTGCATGTCTTCGCCGTCCTTGAATTTATAGCCTTCGACGCTCATCGAGCTGTCCCATTCATCGCCTGCCAGAATGGCCACCGAGGCAAGCGCGGCGGACTTGACGCCAGGCGCCGATCGCAGCCGATCCAGGAGCTGCTGATAGAACAACTGGCCGCGATTGTCGTCGTAGCCGCTCAGCGCCGGCGACAGCTGGAACGTGATGAGGTTCTCCAGCTGCACGCCGGTGTCCGTGGTCTTCAGGTTCTGCAGGCTCCGGACGAAGAGGCCGGCGCCAAACAGCAGCAGAAAGCTGAGCGCCACCTGCGCCGTGACCAGTCCCTTGCGCAGAAACAGCGAGCCGCGGGTACCTGCGATCGATCCCATCGTGTCTTTCATCGTCGTCCAGGGATCGGTGCGGCTCGCGCGAAGCGCCGGCAGCAGGCCGAAGACGATACCCGTGAGCACGGTCAGGCTGAGGGTGAACATCAGGATGCGCGGATCCGGAGTCGCGGAGATGAGCACCGGCTGGCCCTGAGACGGTACCAGCGCGAGCAACCCTCTCGTCAGCGCGAACGCAATCGCCAGGCCGACCGCGCCGCCGGCAAACGACAGCACGAGGCTCTCCACCAGCAGCTGCCGAACCAGCCGTCCCCGCGACGACCCGAGAGACAGCCGCACGGCGATTTCCTTTTGTCGCATGAACCCGCGCGCGATCAGCAGGTTGGCAACGTTTGCGCAGGCAATCAGAAGGACGAGCCCCACCATGCACATCAAGACGATGAGGGCCGTCGAGAAATCGTTGCGGACCGGCGAATAGCCAATGGCTGCCGAATCGACGAGCAACTGTCCTTTCATGAACTGCTCGCGGTTGTAGGTGGACCACTCCTTGGCTGCCGGCAGCGTCAT
>Ga0207691_10007854_pt1 | contig 10277 bp, 8 predicted proteins | sample KBSM13metaG_FD_184327 | JGI IMG/M metagenome (GOLD analysis project Ga0207691, IMG submission 184327) | Miscanthus rhizosphere microbial communities from Kellogg Biological Station, Michigan, USA - KBS M1-3 metaG (SPAdes) (version 2) | ecosystem: Host-associated > Plants > Roots > Rhizosphere >... | reverse complement strand
GCCGGGGGCAACTGGCATGCGTATGAGCGGGATCCGGACCCCGAACATCTCGTGCGTGTTTTCATCGACCCCGAGACGATCGTATTCGCGCGTCGGGTCCCACCGCTCCAGTTGGACAACCAGCTCGACACGTTTGGACGAACGGGTAGAGGCCACGCCGAACAGGTCGCGGATGTTGATGACGCCGAGGCCTCGCAGTTCCATGTGGTGGCGGGTCAGCTCAGGGCACGTGCCGATCACGACAGTATCGCCCCGCCGCCGAACCTCGACCGTGTCGTCAGCGACCAGACGATGGCCACGCACGATGAGGTCGAGCGCGCACTCGCTCTTGCCAATGCCACTGTCCCCGATGATCAGCACTCCCAAGCCGAGCACATCAAGAAGGACGCCGTGTATGACCTGTCGGACGGCAAGCGCGTCGTCGAGGATCCCGCTGATCTTGGCGATGGCGACCGGAGTCGCGACCGGGGTCCTGAGCAGAGGGACGTGATACCGCTCCGATGCCTGAAGCAGTTCGACCGGAGGGTTCCAACCGCCCGTGATCAGTACGCACGGGATGTCGTGGCTGAACGCGGCGGCCAGCATGTTCATTCGCGCGGTCGTATCGAGGCTCTCGAGATACCGCACTTCGCTCTCGCCGAACACGAAGACGCGGGCCGGCTGCAGATATTCGTGGAACCCGGCGAGCGCAAGCCCGGTCTTCTGAATGTGTGGGCTGGTGATGATCCGCTCGAGTCCGGCATTGCCGCTGAGCAGTTCGATCGGAAGACCCATCGCGTCGGGCCGACTCTTGAGCAGGCCTGACACCGTCACCGCGGGTGTCATCGAGTCACTGCTCAATGCGCAATGCGCAATGCCGGATGCTTACACCCAGCGAGACATCGATCTCGGCGGGCGGCGAGCGTCGGGCATCGTGCATCGAGTCATGCCTCCGGCTCGATGAGCCCGAGTTTCCCGTCGGCTCGCCGGAACAGTACCGTCACCGCATCGTTGGAAGAGTTCCTGAACACGATCACGGCATCGTTGCCGTCGCCCAGCTCCGCGGCCGCATCCTCGATCGTCATCGGTTTCGCGGCGCGACTGCGGACGCGAACCACACGCGGCTGCCGGCCGGCGCCGTCCCCTTCGGCTCGCGGTCGCGCTTCACCGAAGCCGCGGCCGCCGCGTTCGGGCCTCGGCGCGGCGGACGACACCTTGGCCGCCGAGATCCGCTGCCGTTTGCCCTCGTCCCATTTCCCTTTCAGCTTCCGGGCCTGCTGGTTGATCTTGCCGACCGCCTGATTGACCGCCAGCTCCCAGTCGGTGCCGCTACCCGTCCCGTGGCAAAAATGCTCGCCGCGGGCGTGAAGGGTCATTTCAACACGATGACGATATTTTTCGAGAAAGAGAACGACCTGCAGAGAGACGGCGCGGTCGTGCAGCAGTCGATCCAGCTTCTGCAGCCGCTCGTCAACAAGGCGCTTGATGCCGGGCGTGATCCGGACGTGTCGGCCAGTGAGTTCGAGGCGCATGTTTGGTGGGCCGGAATCAGCGTCACGGTCCCGGCGGTGTAGGCCGGGATCCGCGACGCGGTCCCGGCTGATTCAATAGAGAACCTTCCGCTGGTTCGAGGTTGGAATTTTCAGCTCCTCGCGGTACTTGGCGATCGTGCGACGCGCCAGCTCGAGGCCTTCGCGCTGCAGGATGCTGACAATCTTCGAGTCGCTGAGCGGCTTCCGTGGATCCTCCTGCTCGATGATCTTGCGGATACGCTGCTTGATGGTCACCGAGGAGACAGCCTCGCCGTAGGAGCTGGCAATGCCGCTGTGGAAGAAGTACTTCATCTCGAACACGCCCTGCGGCGTGTGCATGTACTTGTTGGTCACCACGCGGCTGACGGTCGACTCGTGCATCCCGATATCGTTCGCAACATCGCGGAGCACGAGCGGCCGGAGATACTCGATGCCGTGATCGAGGAAGTCGCGCTGAAAATTGATGATGCTGGTCGCGACCTTGTGGATCGTCTTCTGACGCTGCTCCACCGACTTGATCAACCACAGCGCCGATCGGAACTTGTCCTTGACGTAGGCGCGAGTCTCGTCGGTGTTCTCCGGGGTGCCCTTGTCGAGCAGACGGCGATACGCCGGGCTGATCCGAAGCTGCGGGAGGCCTTCTTCGTTCAGCACCGCGACATACGCGTCTTCGACCTTGACGACATAGACATCGGGAATGACGTACTGGGACTGCGAGGGGTTGTGCCGGCTTCCGGGTTTCGGGTCGAGGTGCCGAATCAGCTCGATGTGCTGTTTCAGATCCTCGATCGACGTCCCGAGCTTGCGCGCAAGTTCCGGAACCTGGTGGTTCTGTAGGAGCCGCATGTGCTCCATGACGATCTTTTCCGCCGCCGTCCCGCCGTGACCGAAATGGCGCAGTTGAATCAGCAGACACTCCTGCAGATCGCGTGACGCCACGCCGACGGGATCGAAGCCTTGCACGAGCGCTAGCGCTCTTTCGACGTCGTCAGCCGGCCATGGTCCCATCGCGGCGAGTTCTTCGACCGTCGCGACCAGATACCCGTCGTCATCGAGGTTGCCGATGATGGCTTCGCCAATGTCACGCGTGGCCGTATCGTCGGTCTGCATCGAGAGCTGCCACAACAGGTGATCCGACAGCGACGCCGCCGTCGACAGCGTGTTCTCGATCGGGGGAAGTTCCTTGACCTCGGTGGGAGTTTTCGGGCGGTAGCCGTCGTCGAGATAGTCGCCGAAGAAATACTCGTAGTCCTGGTCGTCCCAGGTGTCGCCCTTCTCCTTCTCCGCGGCCTTCTGTTCTTCCTGCTTTTCCTGTTGCGCCTCGACGGGTTGGAGTTCTTCCGTCGGCACTTCCTCCAGCATCGGATTCTCGACCATCTCCTGGTTGAGCAATTCCGACAGCTCGAGCGTGGACATCGGCAGGAGCTTGATTGCCTGCTGGAGCGATGGCGTCAGAATCAGCTTCTGGACGAGCTTGGTGTGCAGTTTCTGCGAAATCGCCATGGCCCTTCAGTAGTGCTGCTTCGCCCTCCTCACGGCGAAAACCATCTTAGTCCAAACGGAACGCGTCACCCAGATATATCCCCCGGACTTCTTCGTCGGCGGCGAGCGAACCGGGCGTTCCGCTCCGAAAAATCACTCCATCGTGCACGATGTACGCCCGATCCGTGATCCGCAGCGTCTCCCGGACATTGTGGTCGGTAATCAGGACGCCGATCCCGCGCGACTTCAGGTGGAAGATGATTTTCTGAATATCGGCAACCGCGATGGGATCGATACCCGCGAACGGCTCGTCCAGCAGGATGAACCGAGGCGAGATCACGAGGGCTCGCGTGATCTCGGCGCGCCGTCGCTCTCCTCCGGACAGCGTATAGGCCGGCGACTTCGCCAGCGGCGTGAGGTTCAATTCGGCCAACAGCTCGGTGAGCCGCGCCTTGCGCTGGGCGCGATTCAACTTCAGTGTTTCCAGAATCGCCAGGATATTCTGCTCGACCGTGAGACCACGGAAGATCGAAGGCTCCTGGGGCAGGTAGGCAATTCCCTTCCTGGCGCGCACGTACATCGGGTCATCTGTGACATCCTCGGTGTCGAGGATGACGCGTCCCGAGTCGGGTGCCGTCAGGCCGACAGTCATCGAGAACGTCGTCGTTTTGCCGGCGCCGTTCGGCCCGAGCAAGCCGACGATCTCCCCTGACTGCACGTCGATGCTGACGCCGCGCACGACGGTGCGGCCACCGTACGACTTCGTGAGCTCAATTGTGCGGAGAGTCGACGACATTCAGCGGGAGGAGGCAGACGGCTGCTGACAATTGGCGCTCTTGCTCTGCGTGCGGAGTTTCTCCTCGCCGCGGACGATCGTCTGGTTGTCGGCCCTGAAGTACGTCACCGATTTGCCGGTGGTCTCGCCGCAGCCGTCGACGATCTTGACGGGGACAGAGCCGGCGCCCTGCATATCGTATTGATCCTTTGCGGCCAGATAGGTGAGTCGATCGGCCGTCGCCGTCTTCTTGTCGATCTTCGCCGTCACCCGCTGATACGCTTCCAGGCGCTCCGCCCGCCCGCCATCCTTCTGCAGAAAGACTTCGACCTTGTTGGCTTCGAGGTTTCCCTGCGGTCCGATCACGCGTACGGTACCGGGCGAGTTCTTCGCTGACCCGCCAGGCCCATTCAGATATTCGATCTTCCGATTATCGTCGGTGTAGCTGATTTCCTCGGCCCGCCCGTCCACTTCTTCCGCGTCTGCGGTGGCCGCCTGATGAAAATGCGCTGAACCGGAGACGCCCAGATTGCCGCTCTCCTGGTCGATGCGAATCACCTTGCCGCGCATGGACGTGTCGCTGCCCTGGAAGAGGGAGGCATCGCCGGTGAACACCATGGCTTGTCCGGTTCCACCGTATTCGAGTCCCTCGGCGCTGGCGTTCACGATCTGGTCCGGCTTCAACAGACCGGGCAAACGCGCGTTATCGCCCTCGGCCTCTCCACCCGCGTGCCGTTCTGCCGGTCGCAACGCCATCGCGCACGGACTGTTCGCCCTCGCCGCGGCCCCCTGAGGCCGCAGCTGTGTTTTCACCGTCCCCACCGCTTTCAGGCGGCGCGTCTCGACGGCGACATCGATCGTCTGCGCGTCCACGGCGATGCGCTCGTCGGCCACACAAGGTTGCCCGCGGCGATCTGATCCCGTGAGGTGAAGCGACCCCGCCGCCGGGTCATAACGCGCGTCGGCCGACTGGGCACGGAAGCCCGATTCCTCGAATACCACCTCTCCGATGAACGTTGCTGCCGTCAGCGCGTCCGCCGACAGCACCAGGTCAAGCCGCTGTGAGCGGGCGCTGCGGCCGCTGGCGCCTGTCGGTGCATCCTCGCGATATTCGACCGCGTCGTTGAAATGCGCATCGGTCAGACCCACGCCCGGCGAACCGGTGGCGTCCAGCATTCGGCCCTGCACCACGCGTGCAGGACTGCCCGCGGCGGCGGGGAGGACCATCCGCACGTTCCCGCGCCCGCTCGCAGAGGTGACCGCCCCATCGGGCGCGAGCTTCAGGTCGAGAGTCTCGCCGACGAGTTCGCGTCCGGCGGCGCCGTCCGCGCCGGTCATCGTCAGGCCGGCCATGCCGGTCAGGACCACTCGCTCGAGCAGCTTGCCATCGTCGGTGTAATCGAGATCAATGTCGCGCGCGCCCATCGCGTCCAGGGTACCGCCGCCGCCGGCGACCCGCGAGTTGCCGCGCATCTCGATGAACGTGATGACGTCATCGTTCGGGGCCAGCCGCGCGTTTGCACGGTCGGCGTCCATCACCTGCATCTCGCGAACAACGTGCACCGTCCGATCCAGCGTGAGCATATCGTTGAAGCGGTCGAGAACAGCCGATCCCGCCGAGAGATCGAGCCTCGTCACTCCTTGTTCGTCGACCATCGTCACGCGGGCATCGTGGGCGACCGACAGCACGTCGCCGGCCTCGTTGTAGTCCACCATCGTCCCGGAGCCGTGCATCCGGCCCTTGGCGAACGTGACCGGGACATCGCTGTGAATCAGCCCGTCAGCCTTGCTGTAGGTCGCTCGGTCCGCCGCCAGTTCGAACCCGTCGTCCGCCTTCAAGCTGACCCCCGAGGACAGCTGCAGGTTCGTCTGATCTCGTGCGGACTCTGCTTCGCCGGCGGTTACGAGGTAGCTATGGCCATCCGGCTTCTTGACCCGGATGGTGACTGTTTTCATCCGCGTGGTGCCATCCGAATAGCTCAACTGCGTCTCGTAGCTGATGTCGAAATCCCGCTTGTCGCCCCGGAAGCGCTGGACGTTGCCGCCGCGGCTCTCTGCCGACGCGGCCGGATCGAGGCGTGTGACGGTCGCCGGCGTCGCGGCTGGCGGCCGCCGGCCGATCGCCAGAAACACGATCACCGCGCTGGTCAGGCCAAACACGGCCACCAGTATCCGGGCGCGCTTCTGCCACACAGCCATCGGTCAGTACAGGATAAGTGCAAAAGTCGCGAACCGCGATGTGGTTGGCGGTCACAGAACCGGGTTGCCAGTCGCCACGGCGACGCGACTCAACGCGGGTCGAATTCAGCTCGCCGGATGGTTGGACCAGAATCCGGTCACAGAGGCGATCCGACCGTCAGCCGACATCGTGAACGCGTTCGTTCCTCTGGCCTTCGTGGTCCCGTCCTGCGCCACCGCCAGCCAGTCGGCGAGGACGAGGCCCTGGCAGTGGCGCGCCTCCCCCTGCCGCTCGAGCCGCAAACCCGGCATGAACTGGTGGACGGCAGCGATGTGTCCGAGCAGTTCGTCGACTCCGCCAGTCAGGCCGAAGCGGTCCTTGAACTCGACGCCGGTACTCACCATGGCCTCGAGAGTTTCGCGTCGACGAATCGGATCGGCATCGTTCCAGGCGCCGAACCAGCGATCGACAAGTCCCGAGGCCCCTTCATGCAGGACATCGGTCACGGCGTTGGCGAACAGGGCCAGTTGATATCGCCAGCCCTGGACGTGCTGATCGCGCGCACCTTGATCAGCAAAATCGTGCAACAGATGGAGACGTGTCCCGCCAGCCGCCGGTTGGAGCTCGATGGTGACACGCGAGCCGCCGGCCGGAATGGGCGCGCCGCTGGCAAACCCATACGTGAAGACGATTCGCTGCGGCGCGTCGATAGCGAGCACCTCGCCGACGATCTCGGTGCCTTCCCCTGCACGAATGAGCACCCGGCCCCCTGGACGCGGCTCGATTGTGGAACCGCGGCCCCACCAACGCGCCCATCGACCCGGGTCGGTGAAGAAGCTGAAGACGGTCTCCGGCGCGGCGGCGATTGTAATGACACGATCGAGCTGGTACGGCAGCGAGAGCGTAGTAGTCATCGACGTCCTTCCTTCTGGCGATGGTGCCGCGGCTGCGGTCCGCGTCGCGTCTCTTCCAGCTCCACGGCCAGCTTCAGCTGCCACAGGGCGTCGTCCCACATCTGTTCGAGGAGTGCGGCGACCGGCTCCGCCCGCTGGCGGCAGACCCGATAGATCCGCTGTTGGCGATCGGCTCGGGCCTGAACGAGCCCGACCGCCGTAAGCGTCTTCAACTGCAGCGAGATTGCGCCCATGGTGACGTCGGACATCGCGCCGTGGATGTCACCCACGGAGCGTTCGCCGTGCCAGAGCAGGCGCAGAATCTCCCGACGCCGTGGAGACGCAATCGCCGACAGCAGCGCTCGATCCATGACGCGTATATTTAGATCAAACTAAAATACGTGTCAACACCATTACTCTTCGCGCTCTGACGCGACGAACAGCGAGCCGGCTGTCTCGCTGGGTTCGGGAAACAACGCTTGTTGGCGCCGACCTTCCTACTCGTCTGCGCCAGGAGCCCGGAAATCGGCGACCGACAGCTGAAGGTAGCGCTCGCCGTTCCAGGAATCCTGGTCGAGAGAAAACGCCAGGTCAATGGCGGCGCGATGCTCGGTCACAAATTCTTCCCGCTCTGAAGCGCGCCACGCGATGCCACGCAGGACTCGCCCGTCCTGCTTGAACGCCATCTTCAAGTGGCGATCCTTCACGCGGCGGGGACCGTCGATGATCTCGACACGGCTGGTGCGGAAGATCGGGCACGGATTCCCCGCGCCGAACGGCGCGAGCGCCAGCAGTTCAGACGCCACCTGTTCGTTGATCGAACGGAAGGTCAGCGCCCCGTCGATCCAGAGCCGCGGACGGAGATCGTCTGGCGCAAGGCGTTCATCCGCGTGGTCATTGATCCGCGCGCGCAATTCTCGAATCCGCGCCGCGTCGATCGTCAAACCGGCAGCCTGCTTGTGACCTCCGAACTTGATCATCGCATCGGCACACGACTCCAGGCCTGCCAGCATGTTGAAGGCCGGGATGCTCCGGCAGGACCCGTGGGCGACATCGCCGTCAATCGACAGCACGATTGCCGGGCGATGGAATGCGTCCACCAGCTTCGATGCAACGATGCCGATGACGCCGCGATGCCAGCCTTCCCCGGCGACCACGATGACCGTGCGGGAGCCGACCTCGAGGTCGCTTTCGACGATCTTCTTTGCGGCGGCGACGATCTCCGCCTCTTCCTGCTGGCGGCGCACGTTTTCGGCGTCAAGCTGTTGCGCGAGCTCGCGCGCTTCGGTCGCCATTGTGTCGTCGGCGGCGAGCAGCAGCCGGGCCGCGATGTCTGGCGTGCTCATGCGGCCGGCGGCGTTCACGCGTGGAGCAAGGACGAACCCGATGTGGTAGCTGTCGATCTCCTTACCGGTGAGCCCGCACACGTCGAGCAGCGATCGGAGGCCGATCTTGTGGGGACCCTTCGAGAGCATACCCAGACCGAGCTTCGCGATGATCCGGTTTTCGCCGACAAGGGGTACCACATCCGCCAGGGTGCCAATCGCGGCCACCTTCACGAAGGCCGGCAGCCACTGACTGCGGCCGCTGCGCGCGCACAGCGCCTGCACGACCTTCAGCGCCACGCCGACACCCGCCAGGTTCTTGTCGGGATACGTGCAGTCGTGGCGCTTGGGATTGACAACGGCAAACGCGGGAGGAAGCGCCGTATCAGGCTCGTGGTGATCGGTGATGATCAGGTCGAGGCCGAGTTCGGTGGCGCGCAGGGCGGCGTCGACGCCACGAATGCCGCAATCCACCGAGATCACGAGACGGACACCATCGGCATGGAGCCGATCGAGAGACGCTGGCTGCAGCCCGTAGCCGTCGCGCAGCCGCTCGGGGATGAAGTGGGTGACGTCGGCGCCCAGCAGCTCCAGCGCGCGCCTCAGGATGACGGTCGAGGTGACGCCGTCGACGTCGTAGTCGCCGTGAATGGCGATCCGTTCTTTCCGTTCGATGGCGCCGAGAATGCGATCCACCGCACGTCCCATGTCGGCGAGCGCAAACGGATCGTGCAGATCGCTTAAGGACGGTGTCAGGAACTGGCGCGCGATCGTCGGGTCGTCCAGGCCGCGAATGCAGAGCAGCCGCGCGGTTACATCCGACAGCCGGAGTTCTCCCGCGAGGCGTGTCACCGCCGCGGCATCACACGGGAGCGATTCCCAGATGCGAGGGGCTTTCACGAGACTGACAATCGACGATTGACGATCGCCCAATCGATTGGGGAACTGAACGTCATTGTTTCAATGCTCAAATTGGTCAATCGTCAATCTCATGCTTCCTTGATCCCGACATTTCCCATCGCCCGCCATTTCTGATATCGCGCGTCGAGGCGCGCCGACGAGTCGAGCGCGACGACACGCGCCAGCGCTGGGGCGAGCGCGGCATCGAGCAGCGTCGCCGCAAGCGCGTGGTTGGTGTGCGCCCCGCCGGGCGGCTCCGGGACGATCTCGTCGATGATGCCGAACCGCAGCAGGTCCGGCGCCGTCAGCTTCAGCGCGTCGGCAGCTTCCACTTTGCGGTTGGCGTCGCGCCACAGGATGGCGGCGCAGCCCTCGGGCGGGATCACGCTGTAGATGGCGAATTCGTGCATCAAGACGTAATCGCCGACGGCGAGGCCGAGCGCTCCCCCGCTCCCGCCCTCGCCATGGACGACGACGATGATCGGCGTGTCGAGCGCAGCCATCTCGCGCAGATTCAGGGCGATCGCTTCGGAAATGCCACGTTCCTCCGACTCGATGCCCGGGTAGGCGGCGGGCGTGTCGATGAACGCGACGACCGGTCGCCGGAATTTCTCCGCCAGCTTCATCGCCCGAAGCGCTTTCCGGTAGCCTTCCGGGCGCGCGTAGCCGAAATTGCGGAAGATCTTCTGCTTGGTGTCGCCACCGCCCTTGTGGTGCCCGACGACCAGCACCGCCTGATCCTTGTATCGCGCGAAGCCGGTGATGACGGCGTGATCGTCCGCAAACCGGCGATCGCCGCGGATTTCCGTAAACTCCGTGAACAATCGATCAACGTAATCGAGCACGGTGGGCCGGCTGGGATGGCGGGCGACGAGCACGCGTTGCCACGGCGTCAGGTGCTGGTAGATGTCGCTGCGGATCGACTCCACGCGCCGGTGCAGGCTGTCGATCGAACGCAGGCGATCCGGCGTCGGCGGCAGCATCGACAGCGCTTCGATCTCTTTCAGCAGCACTGCAATCGGTTCTTCGAATTCAAGCGTATCGGCAGGCATGTCTCCTCATTACAGTGTCGACACTGAGGTGACAGGGCTGGTCACGCGTCAACGCCCGATTCCCAACGGCTGCGCGCGTCCACCTTCCAATCGTTCCTCGCGACGTCTTGAAAGGAGCTGACGGACGCTGTTGGGAGTTGGGCGTTATCTCAGCGTCACC
>Ga0207691_10007853_pt1 | contig 10277 bp, 8 predicted proteins | sample KBSM13metaG_FD_184327 | JGI IMG/M metagenome (GOLD analysis project Ga0207691, IMG submission 184327) | Miscanthus rhizosphere microbial communities from Kellogg Biological Station, Michigan, USA - KBS M1-3 metaG (SPAdes) (version 2) | ecosystem: Host-associated > Plants > Roots > Rhizosphere >... | reverse complement strand
AATAGGCATGCCGACAAGAAAGACCATCGTCGTCCCGTGCATGGTAAAGAGTTGATTGAACAGCTGCGGCCCGATGAAATGATTGTCAGGCCGGGCCAGCTGCAGGCGCATGAGCGAGGCTTCCACTCCGCCCACGAGGAAGAAAATCAGGCCGTACACGATGTACATGATCCCGAGTTTCTTATGATCCACGGTCGTGGCCCACTCGTGCAAGTGTTCGAAGATTGTCTTCCCACCTTCTTTCCGTGTCGGCGTATCCAGTACTCCGGCGATCGAACTAGGCGTGTACGAAGTATTCATTTTAGCGTCGCCAAATAGGCGACTAACTGGTCGAGGTCGCTATCTGATAGGTTCATCGCCGGCATGCGAACTCCCGGTTTGAACTGCGATGGGTTATTGATCCACGCCCGCAAGTTCGCCGGCGAATTTGAGAGTGCGCCCGCGCCGAGCGTTTCGCGACTCATCAAGTGCGAAAGGCTCGGACCAAATCGCCCGTCGGCGATTGTGTTATCGAGGGTGTGGCAGTTGATGCAGGCTGTCCGTTGGAAGACCATCCGACCTGCGGCCACCTGCGGGCCTTCCGCTTGCACCGCCTTTTGCTCGCTTGCCCAGCGCTCGAAATCCTCCGGGGTATGGGCATAGACGCGAAGCAGCATCTTGGCGTGCTGCGTGCCGCAATACTCGGCGCACTGCCCTACGAAAAGGCCGGCGCGCTGTGGCTCAATCCACACCTGATTGTGACGATTCGGGATGACATCCGTCTTGCCGGAGAGCCGCGGCACCCAAAAGCTGTGCGCCACATCCGCTGAGCGTAGTTGAAGAAATGTCGGCAACCGTTTTTGTGGACTGCTCACCGGCACGTGCAATTCATTCGCTGTGACAATGCCGAGTTTCGGATAGCTGAATTCCCACCACCACTGATGTCCGGTGACGACGACATCGAGCGCAGACTCCGGTTTGGGAGCGTTTTGGATTTCTTGAATAACCCGGGTCGCTGACAAGGCGAGCACGACTACGATCAAGATCGGCACAATCGTCCAGGCCGCCTCGACCGGATTACTCCCATAAACCTGCGGCGGCTCCTTGCCATCGTCGTCCGGACGCTGACGAAAGCGCACCGTTGCATAAAGGATCATTCCCGTTACGACTGCGAAGATCGCTCCCGAAATCCCAAGCACGAGAAACGACAGATGCTTAATCGAGTCTGCCGGCGCCGACTCCGGCGAGAAAATGCTTGTCTGCAGCGAAAGATCATTGGCCGCGACCGCCATGCCTAACGATCCAAGGAGAAAGGCGAACGCCCAAACAATCCAGCGTTTGTGAGCGGTTAGTTTCATGACTGGTGAACCGTGGATACTTCCTCTGTGGCCGACATGGTCGGTGACTGCAGGGTTGGTATTTGCACAATGTCCTTCGAGAAAATGAGATCAAGGCTCCAATCGAGCGCGACGCGAACTTTCTTGGCAAAGCCAGGAAGCTTGCTCAGGTAGATGCCACGCCAGAGCCACCAGGCGATAATCCCAGAAAATTTCAGCCCTAGAATTTCAGCCACACCGGTGCGCCGTCCGATGGCGGCAAGCATGCCGAGGATCTTAAATCTGAAAGGTTGCAGCGTCCCGCCTTGCATCGCCACCTTGATGTTCTTCGCCAGCACTTTAGCCTCTCGCGTGGCGTGTTGCGCCGTGGGAGGGTAAGACTTTCCGGGGTTGTAGGGGTCGGGCACTGCCGCGCAGTCGCCCAGCGCCCATACACCCGGCCAATTCGGGACCTGTAGAAATTCGTTCGCCACGACGCGGCCCCGTTCCAACGCGCACGGCAAACCGGACAAAACGGGAGACGGCGTAGTCCCGGCGGTCCAGATGAGCATGCGCGTGGCGATTTTCGTGCCGTCGTTCAGCACAACCTCGTGACCATCGTAACCGGAGACCTTGGTCTTCACCCGAATCTCTACCCCGCGATCAGCCAGCTTCTTCTGTGCGTATCGACCGAGGCCTACCCCCAGCTCCGGCAGGATGACTTCACCGGGATGCACCAGCACGATGCGCAGCATATCCTCCGTCAAGTGAGGGTAAAACTTCATCCCTTCGCGCAGAAAATCGTTGACCGCGCCGACTGTCTCGGCTCCGGCAAATCCGCCGCCGGCTACGACTACAGTCAGAGTTAACTGACGCGCGGCAGGTATTAACTGATTATCGGCTAACTCCAATGCGTCGATGACACGGTTACGCACAAGGAGCGCGTCGCCCAGCGTTTTCATTGTCAAGGCGTGCTCTGCAAGACCCGGAGTCTTGAAGAAGTTTGTCACCGAGCCCAACGCGAGCACAAGTTGATCGTAAGGGATATCGTAGGGGTTGGGCAGATCGGCGTGCCGGGCACGTATCTGCTTTCCGGCGAGGTCGATCGCCTCCACGTCAGCGATCGCCACCCGGGTGCGGCGAAGCATCTTCCGTAACGGTTGCACGATATCAGTCACGGACACATCGCTTCCGGCAACTTCGTGAAGCATTGGCGTGAAGAGCACAAAGTTTTCCTTTGCGATTAACACCACTTCATAATCGGGCTCATCCACCAACTGCTTCTCGAGATGTAATGCCGTGTAGGCCCCGGCGAAACCACCGCCGAGAATAAGGATCCGTTTCTTTCCGGTCGGCGGGACCGTAATCGCACGAATGGAGACAGACGCTGTTTCATCCATCGAATGTTTACCCATTCATAGTTAATTAACTCGTCCTACAACCCGGGACTGCATTGCATAATGCCGCCGTCGGCGAAAATGGTCGTCGCCGTAACATAGCTGGCGCCGTCGCCCGCGAGAAAGGCAACGACGCTGCCGATTTCCTCCGGCTTGGCCATGCGGCCGAGCGGAATCGCGCAGTCCAGCTTCTTCAGGAGCGCCGGATCATTCATGGTGGAGAGGTTGATTGGTGTCGCGACCGCGCCCGGGCCGACCCCAACGACCAGGATATTATGCGGGGCGAGCTCGACTCCCGCGGTGCGGGTGAGCATGCGCATGCCACCCTTTGAGAGGCAGTAGGCGGTATTGCCCGGCATTGGCCAATCCTCATGCACGGAGCTGATGTTAATAATGCGACCGCCACCGCCTTGCTTGATCATTTGTTTGGCCGCCAATTGGGTGCCGAAAAAGGCACTCTTAAGATTGATCGCCAGCACCTTTTCGTATTGTTCTTCGGTCGTATCGAGAACCGAGGTGCGCGTCTCGACCCCGGCATTATTCACCATGATGTCGAGACGTCCGAACTTTTGCACGGCGGTGTCAACGAGAGTTTGCAATTCGGCGACCTTGCTGACGTCGGCCCTGACAGAGATAGCCTGGTCACCCAGCGCGATAATCTGTTTTTCCAACACGTCGGCCGCCTCTGGATGGGAGACAAAATCAATGACGATATTTGCTCCCTGACGGGCCAGTTCGACGGCGATGGCCAGGCCGATACCGCTGTTACCTCCGGTGACAATTGCGACTTTGTTCTTAAGACTCATATGAATAAGGAGAGTGGTGGTGGAGTTAGTAGTTGTCAGTTGGTTCCAAGTTGCGTCGTCGCCAGGGGAGGCACAATCTTGCCGGTCTGGACCTGAACCATCAGAAAGGCCAATGCCGCCATGGCGAGGGCTACGAAGGCAGCCCCGCCGTAGATCGTTTTAAAGCTGAGATCCGCCAGACTTTGCAGCGGGCCAACGCCGAAGGCGGCCAGTCCGTAGCCGATTTGGTAGAAGGCGATGAGTCCGCCCGCGACGGAAGCAGCGATTGCGGTCAGTTCCTTTTGGCCAAAGCTGATCATTAACGGCAGCAGAGCGGAACAACCGAGACCGGCGAGAGCAAAGCTTGCAACCCCAAGTAACCTCTCATTTTTCGGTAACAAAGCTGCAATCACAAACGCGGCCGCAACTACGAAGGGCAGCGCTACGCAGACGCGACGCGCCGGAAACCATTTCTCGATCGCAGCGAAAAAAAGACGGCCAACCGTCACCGCACCCCAAAAGCAAGTTAAGGCCAGGGACGCGATTGCGGAATTCGCGCCCAGCGTTTTCGTCATGTAGAGCGATGCCCAGTTGCCATTCATCGTCTCGCATGCCCCGTAGCAAAGCGCGAAGGCCGCGAAAATCCAGAATCGCGAAGGCAGCCTTCCCACCACGGCAGTTCTAATTTGCGCGGCATTGGACGGCACGCCTCGATTCAACGGTAATCTAAGACTGAAGACTAGAAGAACCGCGATCAGCACAGCTACGAGGAACGGTAAGCCCCACCAGATTCCCATGGCGACGAAGACGGCGAACAGGATGGGCGCCAAGGCCGTGCCCACGCCGAGCAGTGAGTTGAGCAGGAGCAAGGCTCTGTCCACCTTGTTGGGAAAGAACGTCGCGGCAAAGGTATTGAGCGCAGGCACCGTCAGTCCGAATCCAATCCCCAGGCAACCCGTGGCTGCGAGGAGGAGGCCATAAGCTATGGAGTGCTCGTGCATGAAAAACTGGCTCACAATCAGAAGCAGTATTGCCAGCAGGTTGGCGGTGAGGCCGAACAAATACAGGCTTCTCGCACCACCCATTCGGGAGGCCAGCCCGGCTCCGAGGAGCGATGCTGCAACTGCCATGATCGCCTGCGGCAGAAAAATGCTGCCGTATTGCGCGTTCGAAAGATCGTAATGCGCCGCGCTCGTAAAGATGATTCCAACGGCCGGGAATGTGACCAAAGCTATTCCCTGAACGACGCCCGCAAGGTAAATCGCAGCGATTTCGTCGCGTCGAGCCATAGGAAACCTCACCCGAGTCGGCCCAGCAGGTGATCGCCAACACGCAGGGCGTTGGCCATGGCCGTGAGCGCTGGATTTACTGCGCCGATGCTGGGAAAGAAACTCGTATCAACCACGTAAAGGTTATCCAACTCATGCGCTTTGCAGTTCTTATCGAGCACCGAGCTTTTTGGGTCCGTGCCAAACCGGCATGTTCCAGCTTGATGAGCACACCCGGCAATACCAATCTCATTCTTGAGATAAAGATCGCGCGGGATCAGATGGTCGTGCATGTCGAGGTGACCGAGCATCGACTTCAGCTTTTGGTAGAGCTTTTGCTTGGGCACGTCGTTGCTGGACGTGTAGCTCAATGTGATCGTCTCATCCCGATTCACGGTAACGCGGTTCACAGGATTGGGTAAGTCTTCGGTCGAGAGCCAGAAGTCAACGGCATGTTCAGCCACCATATTGAGCGTCCACTTCGGTGCGAGTCCGGCCTCGATTGGCTTCTCGCCTTTATACATCGGTCCCTGGGATTTGCCGACCATCTGGATATTGCCTAAGGGAAACTCAAAGTCTTTTGCACCAAAATAAAAATCATTGAGACCAAGAGTTTTTTGGAACTTGGTTGGGTTCGGTTCCCGCGAAATGGCCAGTACAGCCTGGCTGTTATGATACATATAGTTGCGTCCAACTTGATCGGAGCCATTGGCCAAGCCTGCCCGATGCTTGTCGTTAGCCGAAAGGAGTAGCAGTTTGGCCGAATTAGCCGCTCCGCAGGATACGACCACGATGTCGGCCTGAAAGGTCTCGGTTTGACCATCATGTTTCACTACCACTTCGGAGATCGCGGTACCGTTCGGGTTGGTATTCAACTTCACGACCTGGGCATTGATCAGCAGAGTCACATTTTCATGCTGGAGCGCGGGACGGATACCGAGCACTTCGGCATCGGATTTGGCGTGAACAAGACAGGGGAAACCATCGCAATCGTTGCAACGCACGCAGGCGCTGAAGGGCGGATTGGTTTCGTCAAGCATAATGCCATTGGGTGAATGAAACGGCCTATAGCCGCAGCGGGCGAGATCGTCGGCAAGCTTTTGGATCCGTGGCTCGTGGGAAACCGCTGGAAACGGATAAGGCCCGTTGGCCGGAGGCTCGGTCGGATCTTCACCGCGGGCGCCGTGGACGCGATACATTTGCTCGGCCTTGGTGTAGTAAGGTTCCATTTCGTCGTAGCTAATCGGCCAGGCCGGCGAAATTCCGTCGTAATGCTTGAGCTCCCCAAAGTCCTCCTTGCGGAGGCGATAAAGCGCCGCGCCGTAGAGTTTGGTGGCGCCCCCCACGAAGTAATGCACGCCGGGCTGGAAAGCTCTACCGTCCTTGTCATGCCAGGTATCGCTCGAGACATAACGGTTTTTGATGAAAACCTCCTCGGCGCTCCAGTTTTCCGGCTCCCGTGGTAACCAGCCACCGCGCTCGAGGATTAAGATCCTTTTTCCTGAGGGGGCCAGATGCCGGGCCAGCGTCCCACCACCTGCTCCGCTTCCGATAATGATAAGGTCGTAGTGAGCACTCATCCAGTTAATCGAGTCAGAGCCGGATCAGTCACCGAGTCCGCAGAAAAATGGACGAGCATCCCTCGATGAATGTCAAAGCCTGGCAGCTATTTCCAGATTATTCGCGTCGCAGGCCTCATTGATATGGGACTTTGGTCGTACTCCCAGCGATATTTTGCACCGGGTCGCAGCGCAGAGATTTTGCGCGGCGCGAGCCGTCGCGAGCGCTCGTGCGCTGGCAGCCGCAATACCGAATGCTCCTGGGGTTAGATTCGAGGTTGCGCTGGCGCCCTGCGCGATCGTTGGTTAGGGACACTAAATCTCCGCTCAAGAGAAGGGCGCGAAAAAGGAGTCGATGTGCGTTCATAGAGTGCTGTCATCTCCTCCGTCGCTCCAGCAGACCTGCGAAAAACAAATCATGAGAGACATCCACTGGCTCCGCGTAGTACTCGCGCTGGCGATCGTCTATTTTCTCGGGGCTTATCTCCTCGCCCCGCGGCTCTGGAAACGTCATGAGCGCAAGCATCCAAATTTGCGCGATGAACCAACCCTCACCCATACCGCCAGCGGAATTCCCGGCGACCCGCTCAACATTGCGCTCGTCGGTTCGGAAGAAGACGTCATCCGCGCCTTTGTCGCCGCCGGCTGGTATCCCGCCAATCCGCTTACCTTCCGGAGCAGTACGCGGATCGTGGTTGATACGATTTTTAGAAGGCCGGATGACGAAGCTCCCGTCAGCAGTTTGTATCTCTTCGGGCGGAAGGAAGACCTGGCCTTTGAGCAGCCGGTTGGAGGCAGTCCAAAAGAGCGCCATCACGTCCGCCTGTGGCGGACAGAAAAAGTGGATGAAGGACGAGTAGTCTGGATCGGATCAGCCGCTTATGACATTGGCGTGGAATTCAGCCGCACGACGGGGCAAATCACCCACCATATTTCGCCCAATGTGGATGCCGAGCGCGACCTGATCATCACTGACCTGACCCACGCGGACCGAGTAAGCGAACTGCGCTGGGTCGATGGATTCCACAAGGAACTGGAAGGCCGGAACGGGGGCGGCGATCTCTGGCGGACCGATGGGCGACTGGCTGTTGTCGTTTTGAAACCGCTTGCGGTGTCTGTGCTGAAGCGGACGCCAGAGGAATAAGAGCGTCGAGTTGGTCAGCTCTCGCGGGTCACTTGCCGGCCGGACCGCTGAAATCGCCGCCGAGAGCGAGGTGCAGATTCACGCGCTCGCGCAAACGTGACGCGCGGATCTGTGTCAGTTGAACCTTCGCGGCGAGGTCTTCGCCGGCAAGGCGGAGGACGGTGAAGGTATCGATTTGCCCTTGTTCGAGTTGTTCGCCGCCCAGCTTTACGCTGACGGCGGTATTCGAGACGACCTCGGTCAGCGCGCCTTCGCGTTTGCCAAGGTAGTAATCGTTAGCCAGCGCATCTTCCACGTCCTCGAAGGCGCGTAGCGCGGTGGCGGTGTAGCTGGCGGCCGCGGCTTTTTGTTCGGCAGTGCGAATGTCCTGTACGGCCTTGAGTTCACCACCGAAGAAAATCGGCTGCGTAATTCCAGCGGCGAGGCTCCAAGTGAAGGCATTGAGCGTACCGACGCCATCTAGTTGAGCCGTTCCCAATCCGCCGATGCCGCTGATCGCAAAACGCGGCAGTCGGGCGGCGCGCGCTTCGTAAACGCGATGAAACGCGGCGGCGAAACGATTTTCGGCCGCTACCACATCGGGCCGGCGTTCGAGCAGTTGCGAGGGCAGACCGGCGGGCACCGCTCGCGGTTGGCCGGGGAATGAATTGCGCGTGGCGAGGCGGCCGGAGGGATAGTGACTGGTGACAACCTCGATAGCGCGAATGGCCTGGGCTCGCGCGGACTGCGCCACGTAGAGCGCATCCTGAGCGGAAGCGGTGCGCGCTCTGATCTGCGAAAGATCGAAATCGCTCGCGTGTCCCTGCTCCTTGCGCACGTCGGCGAGCCGTGAAGCCTCGCTGTAGTAGCTCAATATTTCCTGTGCGTTCGCAGCCTGTTGCGCAGCCTCGATGGTGGTGAAGTACGCGTTCGCCACCGCGGCGGCGAGAGACTGCCGCGCAAATTCGTAGTCGTAGGCGAGCGCATCGCTTTCGGCTTGGGCTGCCGCTTTCTTCGAACGCACGCGGCCCCACACATCAGCTTCCCACGCCGCGCCGATTCCGAGGCCATAGACCCAGCGCCGCGTCGATGATTCCAGGCTGGTGTCCTGGGAGCTGCCGCCACCGTCGTCGATTCCCGGTATGCCGCCATAGCCCGGCGGAGTGACCCCGCTACCGAGGTCGCCACCCAACTCCATTCCCTGTCGGTTGCCGAGGAATTTTCCGGCGATGCGCGGGTAGAGCGACGCCGCGGCCACTCGCACCGCGTAGCGCGACGCTTCCACACGCGCAGCGGCGGCTTTGAGGTCGGGATTGCGGAGGATCGCCTCTTCGACCAGACGGGTCAGCTCTGGGTCGCGGAAAGTGCGAATCCAGCCTGGCGTAACCGCACCGCTGCGATGGCTGCCACTCCAGTTAGCTGGGATCTGCTCACGGGCGGCGCTGGTGAGAATGTCGCTGCCGGCGGGCGGATTCTTAATCGCGCAACCAGCAAGTGTGAGGCATGCAGCGGTACCCAGAAGGATTCGGTTATTCATGTAGACCGCTCTTAGTGGAGCTTCGCAACGAACCAGTCCAGCTTGGCTGAGACGCGGACGAAAACCTTGCGGATGATATGCAGAAATTTTACGTGCTCGGTGAAGATCGCGCCGTGGCCGCGTGCGCCGGCGGCAAGGAAGAGGCCCTTGTCCTTGCCGTCGAGGAGCAGCCGCACCGCGATGCGCGATTCCGGCGGGGCGTTCGGGAGGGTCATTGCCAGGTTGCCGCTGATCGGCATCTGGCCTTGCGCCGTCGCCCAAAGGATGGAGTCCACCTTGCATTTGATGATGCGACCCGGATACATCTCCATAAATATTTCCGCCTCATTGCCCGGCTCCACGTAGCGCAGTTCGTTCTGCTGGAAAAAGGCCAGCACCCAGGGATCATCCTCCTCGATGAAGCTCATCACCGGCGCAGTGGCAAACTGTGTGGCGCGCACGCCGGGACGCAGCGCGAGATTCGTCACTCGGCCGTTGGCCGGCGCGAGATGCGTCGCGCCGTCGAGGTCGAATTTCGCACTTATGAGGTCGGCTTTGGCCTTGGCAATCTGCGCTCTGGCCTGCGATTCCGTGGCGTCGGCGGCGAGGAATTCGCTTTCCAGATTTCCGAGATCGCTTTGCGCCTGCTCGAGGTCGGCCCGCTTCCCGGCCCCGGTCGCGGCGAGTTGCGTGAATTGCCCGACGCGGATCTTCGCCAAGTCGATCCGCGGGGTCAGTGCGGCCTTCTTGGCCGCGGCGTTATTGCGTTGATCCTCCCCTCCTTTCAACGTGGCCTCGGCGGCTTTCGCTGCCGCCTCGAATGGAACCGGGTCGACCTTGAAGAGCACATCGCCCTTCTTGATCGGCCGGTTCGGCTCGATCGGCACCTCGGTCACCTGCCCAGTCACCCGCGGCACAATCGGGATGACGTAATTCTGCGCCCGCACTTCGCCCGCCGACGGCGCGACGATGTTCATGAAGAGGATGATGATCGTCAGCGCGACGATCGGGATGGTAACGACGATGACCTGGCTGGTGATGTTCCAAGGCAGCCACTTCTTCTTGAAGAAGATGAACCAGACGAAGATCGAATAAATGATGAGGAGGATGATTTCCATTACGCCTTACCTCCGGTGACCTGTTGTTCGAGTTGCGCGATGCGCGCGCGAAGTCTTTCGATTTCGCTTTCTTCCTTCGCTACTTCCTCTTTCAGGTGGCCGAGCGATTCATCCACGTCGGTGCCGTAGGCGAGCTTGTGCATTACCGGCTTGGTGTATGCCCAGAGCCATGCAATTGGCCAGAGCAATCCGCCAAAGCAAAGCGAGAGCAGACAG
>Ga0207691_10007852_pt1 | contig 10278 bp, 9 predicted proteins | sample KBSM13metaG_FD_184327 | JGI IMG/M metagenome (GOLD analysis project Ga0207691, IMG submission 184327) | Miscanthus rhizosphere microbial communities from Kellogg Biological Station, Michigan, USA - KBS M1-3 metaG (SPAdes) (version 2) | ecosystem: Host-associated > Plants > Roots > Rhizosphere >... | reverse complement strand
TCACCGAGCGCCATGAGGAGACGCGTCACCTTCTCGCGCATCTTCGTCGACAGACGTGCGGTCATGCCGAAGTCGATCAGAGCGAGTCGCACGTCGACGTCCGCGGGCTCCGGCGCGGCGGACTGCACCGCTTCGGCCTCGACGCGCGCCATCGCCGTGGCGGCGGGCCGTACCTCGTCGCGCCGATCCTCGCGCGCCACCTGTGCGGGCGTGCGCGGATTCCGCGTCCCCGGCAGGACGACGAACACGTTGCCCGGATGCGGATCGGCGTGGAAGAATCCGTCGATCGTGATCCCCTTGAGATACGCGCGCGTCAGCTCGTCGGCGACGGGAGTGAAGTCGTGCTCGATGCGTGCGATGCGCGGCACCGCGTGCACCTTGAGGCCGTGCACGCGCTCCATCGTGAGCACGCGTTCCGTCGTGTACGCCTCGATCACCTTCGGCACGAGGAGCCGCGGGAACTCGGCGAGCGCCTTCCGGAACGCCGCGGCGTTCCGCGCCTCCACGCGGTAGTCCAACTCGTCGGCGAGCGCACGCTCGAGCTGCTGGATCACACCGACCACGTCCACGCGCGCACCGGCGCTGGTGTGCGCCGCGAGGAAGGCCGCGAGCTCGTGGAAGAACTCGATGTCCTCCGCCAGAGCGCTTCGGATGTTGGGCCGCTGCACCTTCACGATCACCTCGCGCCCGCCGCGCAGCTCGGCCGCGTGCACCTGACCGAGACTGGCCGTGCCGAGGGGCTCCGGATCGAAGCGGTCGAACAGCTTGCTCAGCCGTCCGCCCAGCTCGTCCTCGATCGTGTGCTCGACGTCGTCCAGCGCGATCGGGCCGACGTCGTCCTGCAGCCGCTCGAGCTCGCGGATGTACGGCTCGGGCAGCAGGTCGGGACGAGTGGACATGAGCTGGCCCAGCTTCACGTACGCCGGACCGAGCTCGACGAGCCGTTTGCGGAAGCAGACTGCCTGCTCGTTGCGCTCCGCCGCTTCCTCTGCGGGGAGATCCGCCTCGCCATCGAGCAGCGCGAGCAGGCCCTGCTGCTTCGCGACGTCGCGCAGGCCATAGCGGGTGAAGAGCCCGATGATGGCTGCAAGCCTGGGGATGTATTTGGGTGAGAGCAGCATGTAGCGGACTAAGGCATGAAATGCGCCCGCGCGGATTCGCGTGCCACGGCGGCGGCGAACCTGACGCGCCTCTCGCCGCAGCACGGGGCACCGTTAACTTCGTCGCATGTCCGCACCCCCCGGCCGTACGGTCCTCGTGGCCGACGACAACCCCGACCAGCGCGCGCTCTATGTCGACATCCTCTCGCACGCCGGATTCGCGGTGATCGAGGCGCGCGACGGCGCGGAGGCGATCACGCGGGCTCGTGAGGACCGTCCCGCGCTGATCCTGATGGACGTGACGATGCCGGGCACGAGCGGCTGGAACGCTGTGCGTGCGGTGCGCGACCAGGTGGAGACCCGCGACATCCCGGTGATCGTGGTCACGGGGCTGGCCGGTTCGCGCGATCGTGACGCGTCGTTCGCCGCCGGCAGCGACGCATACCTGAGCAAGCCGGTCTCACCTCGACGGCTGCTCGAGGAAGTGCGCCGCTTCCTCGGGTGATCGCCGGCCACCTCGGCATCGCCGGCGCCGCGTACTCGGGCCGGCGCGACAGCTCTCTCTTCTGGCTGCTCGGCGCGTCGATGGCGCCCGACATCGTCGACGCGCTGTTCGTCGTCGCGGGGAGCTGCAACCCATACGGGCTCTATTCCCACACCCTCCCTGCGGCGGCGCTGATCGCCGCGGTGACGGGCGCGATCGCGTACTTCGCCACCGGGCAGCGCGTCACCGGGGTGCTCGCGGCGCTGCTCGTGCTGGCCCATCTACCCCCCGACTACGTGACGGGCCGCAAGCTGTTCTGGCCGGGCGGCGAGCTGTACGGATTGCGGCTGTACGAGCGCCCCCTGGCCGATTTCGTACTCGAGGCGCTGATCGCGACCGGCGGCTGGTGGCTCGTGCGCTCGAGACGCTGGGCACCGCGCTGGGCCACCGGCTGGCTCGCGCTCGCCGCCCTGCTCCTGCTGCAGGGCACGCTCGATGTCATGGGGGCTCGCCGCGGCGGGATGAAGCCGACGGCGTGCAAGTCGGCTGAGCCGCTCGCGACTCGATGAGGGGCGACGACCCACGCGACGCGCTCTGGTCGGCGGGCTGCGAAATCCGCATCTTGGATTTCCTCCCCGCTCCCGAGCCTCCGATGCTTTCCGACGACGATCCGCTGGCGGAGTTCGACCTGCCGCCCGAGGTGATGAGCTCGACCTTCGAGCACGCGATCAGCGACGCGGCGTCGATCGCGCACGAGCGTGGTCACGCCGTGGCGGCGCAGCTCCAGCGCAAGCTCAAGGGCAGCATCGTCGAATACGGGTTCTCCGGCCTCGTCACCGCACATCTGCGATCGGGCGCGGTGGCGCACTGCGGCGGCCCGTCGGTGGGGTGGCGCCTCACCGTGGAGCGAGAGCCCGGTGCGGAAGCCAAGACCGTCGACGCCGACCTCGCTCCGGGTGAGACGGACACGAAGGTGATTGTCGAGCGGCTGGCGAAGGCGCTGAAGAGATGGTGAGTTGGTTGGTTGGGTGGTGGGAGGGTGAGGAACGGCCTCGGGACGCAGGTGCTTCCCGAGGCCGTTTCTCACGATCTCACGATCCAACCAATCAACTCACTAAGCAGGCCTCCGATACACCACCGACAACCGGGCCGTCGCGCGGCGCTCCTCCTCGTCGCGCTGGCCGAGGAACTCCCCGATCGCGGCGAGCGACTCGATGTGGTCGCAGAAGATCTTGAACGACGCGAGCAGCGGGACGGCGAGGAAGGCGCCCGGCACTCCCCAGATCCAGAAGAAGAAGGCGAGCCCGATGAAGATCGCGACCGGGTTCAACGTGAGCCGGTGGCCGAGCAGCATCGGCGTCACGAGGTTCGCCTGAAGCAGGTTGATCGCGAGGAAGCTGCCGGGGATGAGCAGCGCACGCGGCACCTCGTCGTACGTCGTGAGGCCGGCCACGGTGAACACGATCACCGCGGCGAGCGCGCCGAGGTACGGGACGAACTCGAACAGCGCGACGAGCGCGCCCCACAGCAGCACGTTCGGCATTCCCAGAAGCCACAGCACGCTGGCCACCACCGCGCCCTCGACGATGTTGATGAGCAGCGCGGTGGACAGGTAGGCCGAGACGGCGGCTTCGGTGGCGCGTGCGATCTCCACCGCCTTCACCTTGTCACCGAAGTGCGGCAGCACCTTGATCAGCTTCTGGAGGAACAGATCTCCGCCGGCGAGCAGGAAGTAGAGCAGGATGAAGATCTCGAGCAGCCCCGCCGCGATGCGCTGCGTCGTGCCGAACAGCCGCGATGAGACGCTCGGACCCGTCTGCACCACCACGTTCTGTCCGCGCTCGCTTTGCGATGCGACGGCGGCCGTCGCGCGCTCGACGTTCTGCGTCACCTGCTGCACGGGCCGGATGATCGATCGCAGTCGTTCCTCGGCGTGGGCGAAGCTCTGCGGCGCCGTCATCGCCCAGCGCTGCGCCGGTCCGGCGAGCTGGTACGCCCCTTCGGCCACGGCGGCGATGAGGACGATCACGACGATCGCCGCGCTGATCGGTGGCTTGACGTGCCACCGGAGCATCCGCCGGACGAGGGGGCTCAACAGGAAGTTGAGCAGCAGCGCGAACGCGATCGGGATGAGAAACTCGCGCGCGAAGTACAGCGTGTAGAGCAGGGCGAGCGAGGTGAGAATGGTCACCTCGATCGATCGCCCGCGCGAGCTGACCGCGGCCTCGGCGGTACGCTCGATGTCCGGAGGTGAGGCGGTCGAGTCGACCGGCTCGGCACGCAGGCCCGGGTCGACGGCGGGCACGAGCGACGAGTCGGGCGAGTGCGTCGCACGATCCACTGCCTTTCCAACGATTCCCGGGTCCTGATCAGCCGTCATCTCGAATCACCGAATGCACGATGCTTGCCGAGGAGCCCGCCCCTGTGAGCGACGGCCGCCGCATGGGGCGACGCACGCGAAATCACGAGGACGCTCCACGGACAGACTACGCTCCGGACGGATTTAGGGAAGAGCCCGCAAGCGCGCCCCTCGAGTTCGCCCGCTGCAGCGCACCAGCTCCGAGGCGCGCCGTGCACGCAAGCATCGCGAGCGACATGCGTTACGTGCCGCGGATCGGATCGTCACGCGGCATACGCGCATCCGGAGCGAGTCGCGATGTCGATGCAGTACACGTTGATGAGTCACGGCGAGGTGCTCGGCCACACCGGCGCGGCGTTCCCGCCCGACGAGCTGCCGGCCGGCACCAGCGTCTGGCATCTCGTCCCGACGGCGGCGTTCGACTTCGTCGAGCCGATCATCGCCGAGCTGACGGCGCCCCCCGCGCTCTCCCTCGTGGAGGACGTGATCCCCACGCGGGATGCCTACCTTCACCCCGCGCGGAACGAGCACGACGCACAGATGGAGCGGCTCGTGCACGAGGCGGCGCGGATCCATCACTTCCGCCTGGTGCTCGAGCGCTATGAAGGGCTCGACCTCGAGCTCCGCGATGCGTGCGGGCGCCGAGTGGCGGCGACGACGCTCCTCGTCTCCAAGCAGATGGTGAGCGCCGACGCGCTGCATGCGTTCGTGGAAGCGGTCGATCCCCGCGAAGCCCACCGCGTGAACACGGCGGAGCCGTGCTACCTGCTGATGGCGCGGCTGACCGGGGTGTCTGCGGAGCCCGTACAGTCGGTGGCGACGGCCGCCTGATCCGTCGCCGCGTCCGGGCGCGCTACGCGGGCGAGGTGTCGCCGAGGAGATCCAGCAGGTCGCGAGCGGAAAGCCGGACCCAGCCGTTGGGGTAGTTCCAGACGCGCCGCACGATCGCCGGGGAGCTGAAGATCAGGCACCGATTGCCGTGCGCCCAGGCCTGCGGTGTGTCCACTTCGTGGACGACCCACTCGTTGCCTTGCGCGTCCATCACGATCCGGGACAGCGCCTCGCGCGATCCCCGTTCCACGTGATCGCGGTTGTCCTGCATCGAATGCATCGCGCTCCCTCTAGACGACTCGAGCACCGGTGCATCCACCTCAATGCGCGGCGCGTCCGGAGGGGCATTGCAAGATCGTCACCGCATTGGACCAACTTTCCCGAAAGTTGGTCCGATGAGCGCGCTCGAGGCTTCACGAGCCCGCGAGAACGCGCCCGAGATGCGCGAGCGCCTCGTCGCGCGTGAGCGATTCCTCGGAGCCGAGCCCGCCGGCGACGCGGGCGGCGAGCGCCGCGTCGGGATCCTTGAGCAGATGGCCCGTGAGCACCGCGACGACGCGCTCGCCGGCGCCGATGATGCCGCGCTCCGCCAGCACGCGCACGCCAGCGACGCTCGCGGCGCTGGCCGGCTCGCATCCGACGCCACAGCTGTCGATCACACGCTTCGCGGCGAAGATCTCCGCGTCGCTCACGGCGGCGACGTAGCCATTCGAGAAACGGATGGCGTCGACCGCGCGATCCCACGACGCGGGATCACCGATCCTGATCGCGGTGGCAGCGGTCTCGGCGCGCACGCGCCGGCGTGTCGCGAAGTCGTCGGAGAATCCGGCGGCGAAGGGCGCCGCACCCGCCGCCTGCACGGCGAGCAGCCGCGGAACGCGATCGATCATCCCGAGCCCGTGTGCCTCGCGCAGTGCCTTTCCGAACGCCGCGGTGTTTCCGAGGTTGCCCGCGGGGAGCGCGATCCAGTCGGGCGCCTCCCAACCGAGCTGCTGCAGCAGCTCGAGCACGATCGTCTTCTGCCCCTCGACCCGGAACGGATTGAGCGAGTTGACGAGGTAGACACCGAGCCGCTCCGACGCTTCGCGCGCCAGCTCGAGGCAGTCGTCGAAGTCGCCGAGCAGCCGGATCATGTGCGCGCCATAGGCGAGCGTCTGGGCCAGCTTGCCGGTCGACACCCGACCCTCCGGGACGAGCACGAAGGCGGGAATCCCCGCCTGCGCGGCGTACGCGGCGAGCGATGCCGAGGTGTTGCCCGTCGACGCGCACGCCACCGCGACGGCACCGATGCGCTTCGCCTGCGTGAGCGCCGCGGTCATTCCGCGGTCCTTGAACGAGGCGCTCGGGTTGTGTCCTTCGTGCTTGAGCCAGAGGTCGCGCACACCGGCGAAGCCCGCCACCGCCTCGCGCGTGACGAGCGGCGTGTTGCCCTCGGGATGGCTGACGATCTCCTCGTCGCGAGCGCCGGGGAGCACGAGCTCACGGAAGCGCCAGACGCCGGAGCGCTCCGCGGCGGAGCCGCGATAGCTCTCGACGCCGAGCCGCTCGTCGAACCGCGCGCGCAGCGTGTCGCCTCTCGGCAGCGCGAGCGTGTGCTCGACCGCGAGCAGGCCGCCGCAGTTGGGGCACGTCGCGCGCGCGGTGCGATCGTCGAGGGTGGCGTGGCACGACGCGCAGCGCACGATGCTCATCTGTTCGGCGGCGGTGATCGGAGTCAGCGTTTGCACGGGCATGCTCAAGCGGTCTTCACGACCGCGCCGTTGGGGTCGACGTGCGTGACACGAGTGGTGGATTCGACGCCGGCGCCTGCGTACGCCTCGCGCATCGCCGTCGCGACGCGCTCGGCCACCTCGTCGCCGGCGACGAGGGCGAACGCCGTGGGGCCGGCGCCGGAGATTGACGCGCCGAGGGCGCCCGCGGTCATCGCCGCCTCCTTCGCCGCGAGGAAACCCGGCAGCAGCGGCGCCCGAGCAGGCTCGGCGATGCGATCGTCGATCGCGCGACCGAGCAGCGCGAGGTCGTTCGCATGGCAGGCGGCAACGATCGCGCCCACCTGCGCCATCTGATGCAGCGCCACCGAGCGCGGGATCGTGCTCGGAAGCACGCCGCGCGCATCGGAGGTGCGGAGTCGCTGCGCCGGATGGGCGAGCACGATGCGCAACCCATCGGGGATCGGCAGGCTCACCACGTCGATGGGATCGACGGAGCGTACGAGCACGATGCCGCCGAGCAGCGACGGGGCGATGTTGTCCAGATGCCGGCCGGCGACCCGCTCTTCGGCCAGCAGGCAGCAGGACAGCAGCGACGTCCGGTCGAGCACCGAGCCGCACAGCGCATCGGCGGCCACCGCGCCCGCCACGGCCGACGCGGCGCTGCCGCCCTGGCCTCCCGAGAGCGGCAGCGCCTTGCGAACCGTGAGCGCGATCCCCGGCGCGGGAAGTCGCGCGCCGCGTCGATGCATCTCGTCGAGCACCGCCGACGCGGCGATCGCCGAGGTGTGCCGCGCGGGATCGCTCGGCAGCTCGGGATGTCCCGGGTCCAGGAGGCTCACGCCGGATGTGTCGCTCCATTCGGCGGTCACCTCGTCGCGGAGTCCTGCCACCGCGCAGCCGAGCACGTCGAGGCCCGGTCCGAGGTTGCCGATGCCTCCGGGCACCGAGACGACGACGCGCGTGCGCGCGCCGCTCCGTCCCGGCGCGAGCGCCGTCACGCGGCCACCATGCGCAGCAGGTCGCCGAGCACGCCGGCCGCGGTGACCTCGGCACCGGCCCCGGGACCCGACACGACGAGCGGTCGCTCGCGGTAGCGCGCCGTGGTGAACACGAAGAGGTTGTCCGTGCCGTCGAGAGAGCCGAGCGGGCTGCCGATCGGCACTCCCACGAGTCCCACGCGGACGCCGCCGCGCGTGGCGCGCGCACGATAGCGCAGCACCTCTCCGCGCTCGCGCGCCTCCTTCACCAGCCGCTCCCAGTGTTCGTCGATCGAGGGCAGCTCCTCGAGGAACCGCTCTCTCGACACATCGCGGAGCGACTCGGGCACGAGCGACTCGATGGCGACGTCGGTGAGCTCGCCCGAATAGCCGAGCAGCCGGCCGAGGATGAGTCCCTTGCGCGCCACGTCGAGCCCGCAGAGATCGTCGCGCGGATCGGGTTCCGTGTAGCCCAGCTCCATCGCGCGGCGGACGGCGTCGCTGAACGAGCGGCCGCGCGCCATCTCGCTGAACAGGTAGCCCATCGTGCCCGACGGGCAGCCCTCGACGCTGTGGACGCGATCGCCCGACGCCATGAGCTGCTGCAGCGTGTCGATCACCGGGAGTCCCGCGCCGACGGTGGCCTCGTGCAGCACGCGCCGGCCGCGCGCCCGTGCGTCCTGCAGGATGGCGCGCGCCGAGAAGATGTCGCCCGCGAGCGGCACCTTGTTGGCGAGCACGAGATCCATGTCGTGCGAGATCGCGGCGACGAGCGCGGGGCCCGTCTCGCCACTCGCGACGTCGATGAGCACGGGGCGCATCAGCGAGTGCGCGCCCATCGCGTCCACCGCCTCGCGCGCCGTGCCCCACTCGCCGCCGCGCACGTCCCCGAGCGCGCCACCCTGCTGCTTGTGCAGCATGAGGGAGCCGAGGCGGCGCTGGCTCAGGCCGCGCGCGTCGAACACCCAGCCGCCCTTGTCGATCAGGCCGACGATGCGCACTGGCGCTCGGCCTTCCTTCGCGAGCGCGGTGATCTGGTTGATCAGCTCGCGGCCGACGCGGCCGACGCCGAGCAGGATGATGTCGGTGCCCTGCGCGCGACGCCCGACCTTGCCGCCGCCGACCTTGTGCAGGTGGAAGGCGCTGTGCACCGCCCTGAGCGCGGCGGGCACCTGGCCGCCGTCGACGACGAACGAGATGATGCGCTCCGACGCGCCCTGGGCGATGGCGACGACGTTGGCCTCCGCGCCCGCGACCGCGTTGAAGATCCGCGCCGCGATGCCGGGGGTGTGCACCATACCGCTGCCGACGACGGCGATCGTCGCCAGTCCCGTCAGGAGCTCGATGTCGTCGATCTCGCGGCGCTTGATCTCCTCGACGAACGCCTCGCGCAGCGCGTCGACGGCGCGTGCCGCTTCCGTCTCGGGCACCGTGAAGCAGATCGAGTGCTCGGACGAGGCCTGCGAGATCATCGACACCGACACGCCGGTGGACGCCAGCGCGCCGAAGGTGCGCGCGGCGACGCCCGGCACGCCGATCATGCCGTTGCCCTGGACGGTGATGAGCGCCTGCTTGAGGATCGCCGACAGCGCTCGCACGGGTGTGCCACCGACCGGGCGGCCCGGGACGATCGTCGTGCCTGGCGATTCGGGATTGGCGAAGGGCCGGATGCGCAGGATCGTGCCCTGCTGCAGCGGCACGAGCGTACGCGGGTGGAGCACCTTCGCGCCGTAGTACGCGAGCTCGGACGCCTCGCGCGCGTCGAGCAGCGGCACGACACGGGCGTCGGGCACGAGACGCGGATCGGCGGTCATGCAGCCCGCGACGTCCTTCCAGAGCGTGATCTCGTTCGCCTCGAGCGCGCGCGCGAGCACCGTCGCGGTGAGATCGGTGCCGCCGCGGCCGAGGGTCACGACCTCGCCGTCGCATCCGGCGCCGATGAAGCCCGGCACCACGACGAGGAGCCCGCGGTCGAGCAGCGGCTCGAGCGCGGCGCGCGCCGACGCGTCGGTGCGCGCGAGATCGGGAGCGGCGTTTCCGGCGCGGCCGTCGGTGAACACGAACTCCTGCGCGTCGGCGACGGCGCTCGCGATGCCCGCGCGCTCGAGCGCGGCGGCGAGGATCGCGGCGGAGAGCCGCTCGCCGCGCGCGAGGATCTCGTCGCGCGTGCGCGGCGTCAGCTCGCGGGCGCCCGCGACGCGCTCCAGCAGCAGCTCGAGCTCCTCGAACGACGCGTCGACGTACTCGGCGATCTTCGGCGAATCGAGCAGGAGATCGGTGGCGACGCCCTGATGGCGCGCGCACAGCTCGCGTGCCGCGGCGAGTGCGCCCTCGAGATCGCCGGCCGTCGCCATCGCCGTCGCCTGCAGCAGCGCGTCCGTCACGCCCATGAGCGCCGACGCGGCCACGACGCGGCGCGTCCCCGTGCGGTCGAGCGCGAGGAGACGGACGACGCTGGCGATCGCACCCGCATCGGCGAGCGCGGCGCCCCCGAACTTGTGGACGACGACGGAACGTGCTTGGGCGGGCATTCGTGAAGCTCCGGAGCGAAAGGTCGCGAGCGCGACGGTAAGCTAACGACCACAAAAAACGCGGCCCCGTCGGGGGGCCGCGTGAGCATCGTCTCGTGTGCGCTACTTCTACACGGAGTGTGCGCCGCCGCCCCCGCAGGGAGTCGTCGTCGTGGTCATCCGCGTGTACGTGTAGCGCGAGGAGACGATCATCGGGCGGTGTGTGTGCAGAGAGCGCCGGCGGCGGGCCGGCGCTCTCTGCCTAGACTAGGGTTGGACGGGGGCGCTGTCAAGCGCGCGGCCCC
>Ga0207691_10007851_pt1 | contig 10278 bp, 5 predicted proteins | sample KBSM13metaG_FD_184327 | JGI IMG/M metagenome (GOLD analysis project Ga0207691, IMG submission 184327) | Miscanthus rhizosphere microbial communities from Kellogg Biological Station, Michigan, USA - KBS M1-3 metaG (SPAdes) (version 2) | ecosystem: Host-associated > Plants > Roots > Rhizosphere >... | reverse complement strand
TCACGTGAAACTGTTTCGAGCGGTCATCGGCATGGTCGTTCTCGGGCTCCTCACCCACGGCACCGCGTCGGCGCAGGCGATTGCCGGCTCGCAACTCTCCGGCGTCGTCCGCGACTCGAGCGGCGGCGCGATTCCCGGGGCGGAAGTCACCGCCACGAAGACCGACACCGGAGCGATCCGAACCGCGTTCACGGGTGCTGACGGTTCTTACGCGTTACCCAACCTTCCGGTGGGTCCCTACCAGCTGAAGGTCGTCCTGCAGGGCTTCAATACCTACATCCGCGACGGGATTGTCCTGCAGGTGGGCACGAACCCCGAGATCAACGTCACGCTCGCGGTCGGCGCGATCAGCGAGCAAGTGACGGTCACCGCCAACTCCTACATGGTCGAGACCCGCAATACCGGCGTTGGCCAGGTGATCGACAACCAGCGCATCATGGAAATGCCGCTCAACGGGCGGCAGGCTACCGAACTGATCTTCCTGTCCGGCCTCGCCACGGCGGCGCCCGCCGGCGACCTCAACACCAACAAGAACTTCCCGACGGTCACCATCTCGGTCGCCGGGGGACAGGCCAACGGCATCACGTACATCATGGACGGCGGGACCCACAACGATCCGTTCAACAACCTGAACCTGCCGACGCCGTTCCCCGACGCACTGCAGGAATTCAAGGTCGAGACGAGCGCGCTGCCGGCACGCTACGGCTATCACGCGGCCTCCGCGGTCAACCTGGTCACCAAGTCGGGCACGAACGAGATTCACGGCGACGCCTTCGAGTTCCTGCGCAACTACCACTTCATCGCGCGGAACTTCTTCGCGCCGGAGCGCGACAGCCTGAACCGCAACCAGTTCGGCGGCACGCTGGGCGCGCCGATCATCAGGAACAAGCTGTTCGTGTTCGGCGGCTACCAGGGGCGCATCGAGAAGAGCAACCCGGCGACGACCATCAGCTTCGTGCCGACGCAGGCGATGCTGAACGGCGACTTCACCGCGATCACGTCGCCGGCCTGCAACGCCGGCCGCCAGATCACCCTGGGCGGGCCGTTTGCCGGGAGCGGCAACCGGATCGATCCGTCGCGGTTGAATCCAGTGACGCTGAACTTCCTGAAGCACGTGCCGGTGTCGAACGATCCCTGCGGCCGGCTTCAGTACGGGATTCCGAACAACAGCACCGAGCATCAGGCCCTGGGGAAAGTCGACTACACGATCAACGCCAATCAATCGCTGTTCGCGCGCTATTTCTATGCGGTCTACGACAACCCGGCCACCTACGACGGCAGCAACGTGCTGACGCTCAGCCGCACCGGGCAGAACAACCAGGCGCATTCGCTGGTCGTCGGCCACAACCTGGTCATCTCGTCCACGACGCTCAACTCGCTGCACATCACCTACAACCGCACGCTCAACGATCGCCCGCTGCCGCCGTATTTCAGCGCCACCGACCTCGGGTCGCGCGTCTCGAGTCTGGTGCCGGGTTATGTCGGCGTCAGCGTCACCGGCAACGGCTTTGCCGTCGGCTCGGGCGCCACCAACCCCGGCTACTTCAACTCGAAGGGATGGCAGATCGCGGACGACGTCGATCTGATCCGGGGCAATCACCAGTTTTCGATCGGCGGCAACTGGATTCGGTCGCGCATCGAGACGCTGAACAACCGGCCGACCAACGGCGCGTTCACGTTCAACGGCCAGACGACCGGTCTCTCGCTCGCCGACTTCATGGTCGGCAGCGTGAGCGGCGGCTTTCTCCAGGGCAATCCGGTCTACGACTACGACCACAGCGATTACGTGGGCGCGTACGTGCAGGACAACTGGCGCGTCCGTTCGAATCTGACGTTCAATCTGGGCCTGCGCTGGGAGCCGTTCCTGCCCGTGGAGAACACGTATTCCTGGGTGAGCCACTTCGATCAGTCGCGGTTCGATCAGAACGTTCGCAGCACGGTCTATCCGCTGGCGCCGGCGGGCCTGATGTTCCCGGGCGATTCAGGGTATCCGGGCGACGCCACGTCATTCGGCAAGATCGCGCAGTTCGCGCCGCGCGCCGGCGTGGTGTGGACGCCCAACGGCGACGACCGGATGAGCGTTCGCGCCTCGTGGGGCGTCTTCTACGACACGCCGCATCTGTTCTTCAACACCCGCTTCGCGAACAATCCGCCGTGGGGCGCGCAGATCACGATCTCGAACCCGCCGGGCGGGTTCTCCGATCCGTACCTCGGGTACCCCGGCGGCAACCCATTCCCGGCGCTGAACACGGGATGGGCGTCGCAGCCGTTCCCTGCCTTTGGTGTCTACGTGAACACGCCGCTGCACCTGGAGCCGACGAGTCTCCAGCAATGGAACCTGAGCGTCGAGCGGCAGATGGGCGACTGGCTCGCGTCCGTCGCGTATCTCGGCAACCACTCCAGCCATCTGTGGCGCGCGACCGAACTGAACCCGGCCGTCTTCGGCCCCGGCGCGACCACGACGAACACCCCTCAGCGCCGCGTCCTGTTTCTGAAGAACGCGCAGCAGGGACAGTTCTACGGAACGATCGGTCAACTCGACGACACCGGCCGCGCCAACTACGGGGCGCTGCTGCTGTCACTGCAGCGCCGGCTGAAGAACAATCTCAGCGTGCTCTCCAAGTGGACGATCTCGAAATGCATGAGCGATCCGGCGACGACTGAAATCACCGGGCCGACGATCGTCGATCCGGCGAACCCGGACGCCGACTACGCGTACTGCGCATCGGACCGCCGGCATGTCGTCAGCCTCTCGGTGGTCGCGCAGACGCCGGAGTTCGGCAATACCGCTGTTCGCCGGATCCTCGGCGACTGGCAGTTTTCGCCGATTATCCGTTGGCAATCGGGGAACCGCACAACGGTGACGACCGGCGTCGATAACGCGTTGACTGGCCTTGGCGGTCAGCGGGCGGTGCAGATTCTGGACGACCCCTACGGCGCCGGCGGGCCGACCGCGTTTCTCAATCGCGCGGCGTTCGCGTCGCCTGCGAATGGCACCTACAGCGCGCTGGCACCGTTCACGATCGTCAACCCGGGCAACCTCCAGAACGACTTCGCCCTGACCCGTACCTTCAGGTTGGGCGGCGCGCAATCGATGCAGGTCCGGTGGGAAGTCTTCAATCTGATCAATCATGTGAACTTCAACGCGCCGGTCGCGTCGTTGAACAGCGCGAGCTTCGGGCAGATCCTGACCGCCGGCGATCCGCGGATCATGCAGTTCGCGGTGAAGTTCACATACTGATGCTGACGAGGATACAAAGGGTGGATCCAGGGCTACAGAGGACACAGAGGCTCCACGGCAACCGGAGGGCGCACGACTCACGCGTGTTGGCCGTCCTGGCTTCCGCCTCCGCCCTCTCCGCCCTCTCCGTTCTCTCCTTTGTGTCCTTTGTTGCCTTTGTGTCCTTTGTGGTGTCGTTGACGGCGGGAGCCGTCAACGACACTGACTGGCCGTCGCACGATCGCGACGCCGGGGGGCAGCGCTTCTCACCGCTGAAGCAGATCACGCCGTCGAACGTCGCGCGGCTGCAGACGGCGTGGACGTTCGACACTGGCGCCACCGGGATCCAGGTCACGCCGCTGGTGATCAACGGCATCATGTTCGTCGCCGCCGGCAAGGACATCCTTGCGCTCGAGCCGGAAACCGCGAAAGTGATCTGGAAGTACACAGCGCCGGCGGCCGTCAGCCGCCGCGGTGTCGCCTACTGGCCCGGCGATCGCGACACGCCGCCGCGTCTGTTCAGTGGCGCGGGCGATCGGCTGCTGGCGGTCGACGCGGAGCGTGGCAAGCCTGCCGTCGGGTTCGGCGACGAGGGCTCGGTCGATCTCAAGGCGAGCATCCGCGGCGATGTCGACGGCGGCTTCAGTCTCACGTCACCCCCGTCGATCTACAAGAACGTTGTCATCACCGGCGGGAACAACGGCGAAGCGTCGCCGAGCTACGGCCTGTACGGGGATATCCGCGGGTGGGACGCGCGAACCGGCAAGCTGCTGTGGTCCTTTCACACCGTGCCGCGGCCGGGCGAGCCCGGCGTCGAGACCTGGGAGAACGAGAGCTGGAAGAATCGCTCCGGCACGAATGTCTGGTCGTTCTTCACGATCGACACCGAGCGCGGCATCGTCTACGCGCCGATCGGCGCCCCGACCTCCGACTACTACGGCGGCGATCGCAAGGGCGCGAATCTCTACGGGAATTCCGTGGTCGCCCTTGACGCCGCAACCGGCCGATTGAAATGGCATCGGCAGGTGGTGCACCACGATCTCTGGGACTACGACGTGCCGGCGGCGCCGATTCTCGTCGACGTGAAGCGGAACGGCCGCACCACTCCGGCCGTCGCCGTCATGACGAAGATGGCGCTCGTGTTCATCCTCGATCGCGTCACGGGCGAACCGATCTTCGGTATCGAAGAACGGCCGGTGCCGCAAAGCACCGTGCCCGGCGAAGCGAGCTGGCCCACGCAGCCGTTTCCTCTCAAACCCGCACCCCTGGCGCGGAACACGTTCGACCCGGCGAAGGACTTCTACACCCTGACGCCTGACCACGCGGCCTATTGCAAAGAGCTGTGGGACACCAACGCGATGTACACCAAGGGCCCGTATACACCGCCCAGCGTTGACGGGACGATGGTGACGTTTCCCAGCACGCTCGGCGGCGGCAACTGGAGCGGGTTCTCTTACGATCCGACGCTCGGCCTCGCGTTCACCAGCGTGATGAACCTCGGGCAGGTCGCCAAGATGGTGCAGGGCACGGCGCGCGGCGGCGGACCCACGACGTGGGTGCGTCGCAGCCCGTGGGGCGGCGCGGTCGGACGATTCTGGAATCCGGAGACGAAGATCCCGTGTTCGGCCCCGCCGTTCGGCGAGCTCGTCGCACTCGACATCAGCCGCGGCGAGGTGGCGTGGAGAGTGCCGTTCGGGTTCGTCGAATCGCTCAAAGCGAAGGGCTTCGACAAGACCGGAACGCTGAACATCGGCGGGAGCATCGCAACTGCGAGCGGGCTGATCTTCATCGGCGCGACGATCGACTGCCGCTTCCGGGCGTTCGAGTCGCGGACCGGCAAACAGCTCTGGGAAACCGAGCTTCCAGCGTGCGCGCATACGACGCCGATGACCTTTCTCGGCAAGGACAGCCGCCAATACGTGGTCGTGGCCGCCGGTGGCGGCAGCTTCCTCGGTGCGGCGCCCGGAACGAAAATCCTCGCGTTCGCGCTTCCCGCTGAAAAGTGAGAGTCGGGTTCGGCGTCCTCGCGGCGTTCGCCGCCTGCGCCGCGGTGCTGCCGGCGCAAGCGCCGCCTGCCCTGAGCGAAGTCGAAGGGTCGCGCAAGCACGTGCTGGCGTGGGCCGACGTCCGGAACGGTTATCAACACGATTCGATCTCTCACGCCGTGGCGACTGTCGAGCGCCTGGGCCGTGAATCGGGTGACTACGACACATTTATCCGCACCGACTCGCAGCTCATCACCAGGCAGCCGATCGTGTTTCCGCAAGGCACCGGCATCGCCACCGGCGAGGCGTTCAACGTCCGCAACCTGAACTACTTCGACGCGATCTTCTTTTTCGGCGTGCGCGAAATCGACCTGTCGCGAGAGCAGCGCGCAGACCTGCTGTCGTTCATCAAGGACGACGGCAAGGGGTTCGTGGCGGCGCATTCGGCGTCGACGGCCTTCTTCTCATGGCCCGAGTTCGGCGAGATGCTCGGAGGCCGATTCGACGAGCACCCGTGGGAAATCGCCGACGGAACGGTCGTGGTCGACGATCCGCAATTTCCCGCGATGCGTCACCTGCCGAAGACGTTCGTGTTTCGCGACGAGCTCTATCAGATGAAGGATTTCTCACGGGATCGGATTCGCGTGCTCGCCCACCTCGATCCCGCCAGGCTGGATCTCACCAGGCCGCTGGTCCATCGTACCGACGGCGATTTTCCCGCCGCGTGGGCGAAGAGCTACGGGAAAGGCCGGGTGTTCTACTCAATTCTCGGCCACGACGCGGAGGCATGGGACAATCCGGTGCTGCAGCAGATGTATTTCCATGCCATTCGCTGGGCACTTCGGCTGGTCGACGGAGACGCCACGCCGCGGGTCCGCTGAACGTACGCCCGCGAACCGCGAATTGCGAACCCGACAACACAAAAGACTTGGCACGGGCCGCCAGGAGCCACGATGTCTCGCGTCGGACTGATCGGCTACGGCTACGCGGGACGAACCTTTCACGCCCCGCTGATTCGGGCGACGCCAGGTCTGGAGCTCGTCGCCGTGAGCTCGAGCCGGCCGGAACGCGTCCTCGCCGACCTGCCCGGCATATCCGTCGTGCCGAGCGCCGACGATCTCCTCGCCGCGCCATCGATCGATCTCGTCGTGATCGCGGCGCCGTCCGACGTTCACGCGCCGCTTGCCGCCGCGGCGCTGCGCGCCGGCAAGCACGTGGTGGTGGACAAGCCAATCGCGCCGACGCTCGACGAGGCGCGCGCGACGGCGATGCTCGCCACCGGCAGCGATCGCGTGCTGGCGGTGTTTCAGAACCGTCGATGGGATGGCGATTTTCTGGCGCTCCGGGATCTGCTGTCGCGCGGCGTGCTCGGCGAGGTCTCGCACTTCGAGTCGCATTTCGATCGCTACCGGCCGCTGGTGCGGGATCGATGGCGCGAGCAGCCCGGCAAAGGGGCGGGGCTCTGGCACGATCTCGGCCCGCACCTCGTCGATCAGGCGCTGCAACTGTTCGGGCTGCCCGACCGGGTGTGGGGGAGCCTGGCGGCGCAGCGCGCGGGGTCGCAGGTCGACGATTGGGCGCACGTGGTCCTTGAGTACAATCGCCGGCGCGCGATCCTGCACGCGTCCGTGCTGGTGGCCGCTCCGGCGGTTCGCTTCGTCGTGCACGGGCGGGACGGCAGCTGGATCAAATACGGCGTGGATGCACAGGAGCAGCAGTTAGTCGCGGCGCTGACACCCGGCGGCAGCGTCGCGCCGGGAGAACCTGAACAGGCGGTGATGGTCGACGGCGCGCGCGGGACTCGCACATCGGCGGCGGTGCAGTCTGGCGATTATCCAGAGTTCTACCGGCGCGTCCGCGATGCGATCGATGGCGCAGGCGGCAACCCGGTTCCACCCGAACAGGCGGTTGCGGTCACGGCCGTCGTCGAAACGGCGATCAGATCGTCGGCGGAAGGACGCGCGTTGACGGTGCCGTTGACGGCATCGGAACGTCTCGCATTCGACAGATAGAGGAGGGTCATCGTGAAGGTGCGTGTCGCTCTCGGCGTTTTCGCGTTCGTCCTGGTCGTCGCGACTGCCGGTTTCAGATCATCTCTGGCACAGACAACGGCACAGCCGCCGTCGCCGCTGCCGGCGGCGACGCTCGAATGCACGGACCTTGCCGCGGCGCTTCGAGCGGTCGCCAACAACGATACGCGCTTGCGCGATTGGCCACAGATCGCACGGTACCGCGAAGCCAATCGTGTGGTCACGAGCGCCGACGTGGTGTTCATGGGCGACTCGATCACGGACGCCTGGCCGCAGCCGCGATTTGGCGCATTCTTCCCTGGCAAGAACTACGTCGGCCGCGGCATCAGCGGCCAGACTACACCGCAGATGCTGATCCGGATGCGGCCGGACGTGATCGCGCTCAAGCCCAAGGTGGTCGTCATCCTTGGCGGCACCAACGACATCGCCGGCAACACCGGTCCGATGACCGACGAGCAGATTGAGGGTAACCTCGCGTCGATGGCTGAGCTCGCGGCCGCCAACGGCATCAAGGTCGTCCTGTCCAGCATTACACCGGTCAGCAACTACCATGTGCCCAACCCCAACGCCGTGCCGCAGACGACGCAGCGGCCGCTTGCACGTGTGCGCGCGATCAACGACTGGATCCGTCAGTACGCCGCCGCACACCGGCATCAGTACCTGGATTACTTCCCTGCGATGATCGACGACAAGGGGATGCTGAAAGCGGAATTGAGCGGCGACGATCTGCACCCGAACGGCACCGGTTACGCGATCATGGCGCCGCTGGCGGACGCGGCGATTCAGCGGGCGTTGGCGACCAAATAATCCGCTCGGATGGGAGTTGGCGAGTTGGCGAATGAGTGAGTCACGGGAACGTCCGAGGTATCCTTGGCTGATCATGGCTCGTGGGCTCGCACCCTTTATCGCCTCCTTACTCTTCGCTGCGACGAGCGCGTGCCGATCTGTGCCGGCACAGGGCACCAACACCGCTCCGGGTGCGGTCGAGCCGAAGCCGCCAATCGTCCAGCCAGGTGCGCCCGGTCAGGCGAGCAAGGTCATCACCGCCGACCAGGCCGCCGATCTCTCCCAGGTGCAGTACACCGGCGACGACATCAAGTTCATGCAGGGCATGATCGGCCACCACGCGCAAGCGATTCAGATGGTCGCGCTGGTGCCGGCGAGGACCCAGAGCGAAGACCTCAAGAAGCTGGCGCTGCGCATCGACGTCTCCCAGCAGGACGAGATCAAGATGATGGAGTCGTGGCTCCGCGCGAGAGGTCAGCAGGTGCCAGGGCCGGGCGTGCATCGCATGAACGGCGCCCCGATGATGCCGGGCATGCTGACGCCGGAGGAAATGGAGCGCCTCGCCGCCGCGACGGGCGCCGAGTTCGATCGGCTGTTCCTGCAAGGCATGATCAAACACCACGGCGGCGCGTTGACGATGGTGTCGGACCTGCTCGCGGCGCCCGGCGCGGCGCAGGAGTCCGAGGTGTTCGCCTTCGTGTCCGACGTCGAGGCCGATCAGCGGATGGAAATCGATCGCATGGGCGCGATGCTCGCCCACGTGAAGGAGCTTCGCTGAACGTTGAGAACAGGACGTAGGCGGCCCTTTCAGGGCCGCCGGTCGCGAGCCTGAAAGGCCCGCGCTACATAGGGAGCTTCAAAGGCATGAGAGCCAAGATCGTATTGTTTGCCGGTGCAGTGATGATCGCGGTGGTCGCAGTAGGCGCGCAGTCGAAGGATCCGCGCGTCGGGCTCAAGCCGGGCCTGCGCGACGCCGGCGAAGCCGCGAAAGGGATGGAGAAGATCGCGAGCCTGTTCAAGCCGGAAGGGTTCTTCGATCCGAAGGTGCCGGCCGGCACAGCCACGCCGCCGGAGCGCGATCCGAGCCTGCCGCCGCTGGATCCTGAAGCGCCGCCGGATCCGCGGTTCGCGAACATGCTGGCGTTCGCCAATTCCGATCTCGCATTCAGCGGCACGCATCTCTTCCTCGGCAGCTTTCATGGCTTCAACACCTACGACATCGAGCGCCCGGGCAAGCCGAAGCTGAGCGCGTCGATTGTCTGCCCCGGCGGCCAGGGGGACATGTCGGTGCACGGCAACCTGCTGTTCATGTCGGTCGAGCAGACGCGCGGGCGGCTCGACTGCGGCACCGAGGGGATTCAGGGCAAGGTGAGCGGCGAGCGGTTCCGCGGCGTCCGCATCTTCGACATCAGCGATCTCAAGAAACCCAAGCAGGTGGCCGCGGTGCAGACATGCCGCGGATCGCATACGCACACCCTGGTCACCGACCCGAAGGATCCGGCGAACCTGTACGTCTACGGATCGGGCACCGGCTCGGTGCGCTCGGCCGAGGAGCTCGCCGGCTGTTCCGGCCTGAAGCCCGAGGAAGATCCGAACACGGCGCTGTTCAGCATCGACGTCATCAAGGTGCCGCTGGCGTCGCCGGAGAAGGCGGCGATCGTCAACCGGCCGCGCATCTTCGCCGACGCGAAAACCGGCGCGCTGAACGGCCTGTGGGCGGGCGGGGATCACGGCGAGGGCAGCCAGAAGACGTCGGTGACGAACCAGTGCCACGACATCACGGTGTTTCCCGAGATCGGCCTGGCGGCCGGCGCCTGCTCGGGCAACGGCATCCTGCTCGACATCCACGATCCGGTTCACCCGGTGCGGCTGGACGATGCCAGCGACAAGAACTTCGCGTATTGGCATTCGGCGACGTTCAACAACGACGGGACCAAGGTGATTTTCACCGACGAGTGGGGCGGCGGCACGCGCCCGCGCTGCCGCGCGACCGACCTGCCGACCTGGGGCGCCGACGCGATCTTCGACATCGTCGACACCAAGGACGGCAAGAAGCTGCGCTTCGGTGGCTACTACAAGATGCCGGCCGCGCAGAGCGACACGGAGAACTGCGTGGCGCACAACGGAGCGCTGATCCCGGTGCCCGGGCGCGACATCATGGCGCAGGCGTGGTACCAGGGCGGCGTGTCGGTGTTCGATTTCACCGACGCGGCGCACCCGGTCGAGATTGCCTATTTCGACCGCGGCCCGATCGATG
>Ga0207691_10007849_pt1 | contig 10279 bp, 13 predicted proteins | sample KBSM13metaG_FD_184327 | JGI IMG/M metagenome (GOLD analysis project Ga0207691, IMG submission 184327) | Miscanthus rhizosphere microbial communities from Kellogg Biological Station, Michigan, USA - KBS M1-3 metaG (SPAdes) (version 2) | ecosystem: Host-associated > Plants > Roots > Rhizosphere >... | reverse complement strand
TGGTCCGCAAGAACGGCGCGAGGGCCGTAACTCCTGCAACGCGTCCACGAATGACGCCAACTCCTTGATCCCTTCGGCATTGAGTGAATAATACATCCATCGGCCTTCGGGGCGATCGTTGATGAGACCAGCTTCTTTGAGAACCCTTAGATGAAACGATAAGCGTGATTGACCGGTACTAAACGTCTCGGTCAACTCGCAAACGCATTGTTCCCCATCTTTGAGTTGTTCCAATATCTGGAGACGAGTGGGTTCGGATAGCGCATGGAACAGCCGAGAGGCTTCTCCGATGTGTTTAGCAATCGTGCGCCTCATGGCATAACCATATATCAACGCATATTGATATATCAAGAAACTATTGGCGCGCGGTTATCTTGCGCCTTCTATTGGACAAGGAGTTCAGGGTTCACCCCCAGATGGGATTGAGCACTACCTTGAGGCGGAAGTCAGAGGAGATTACGAGGGGTTACTGCGGTTGGCTACGGGTAAAAATCGTTTGGTAAGGGCAGGCGATCCAACCATCATTGGCAGCCCTGCTCCGCTTCGAAATCCACTGGGCTTGCCTTGGCAGCCTAAAATTCGCATGAGGATCATAGCCGGCGTTGCCGAACGATCCTCTAGATCCGTGTATGCCGCTATCGGCGTTAGCGGCTTTGCGCAGTTAATGTTGCGCTATAAGGCAATCCGATGACGCTCTTTTGGGAAAAACTCGTTGAATCGCAGAATGAAGATGCTCTATCCGTTCTTTGTGTACCACGGCTAGGGCGCCTGCATTCAGAAATCCATCCGTGACGAAGGTATCCGGGACCGTACATAATCCAATAATCACTGTCGCTTCCCAGGATTTCTTGATAAGGCGGGCAGCTTCAATGCCGTTCATCACTGGCATGTGGTAATCCATAAGGATAATGTCCGGCTGACAGGCTGCAACCTGTTCTATAGCTTGTTTACCATCGCACGCTTCTCCCACGATTTGAAGATCAGGATACCCTGTGAGCATACTCCGCAGTGTAATACGGACCGGCACGTAATCATCGACCAATAGAACGCGGTATTTGTGAAGAGGCATAGCTTTGACCGGAAACGCCGTTGACCTAAATCGCCGGATGAGCGGCTTTAATTGCCGGGTAGAGGTCTTCCAATGCCATCGATTTGAGATAGACCCCTACTGCGCCAGCTCGTTCCATCGCATCTGTGTTGAATCCAGACGCATGCTCTGACAAGCCGATGATTTTCACATGGGGATACTTTTCTTTAATCACCCGAGCCGCTGCGATCCCATCGGGTGCGGGCATGCGGATATCCATCACCACAACGTCTGGTTGAAGCCTCTCCACGGCGGCAATGGCTTCTTCGCCATTGGCTGCCTCGCCAACCAATTCCAAATCTTGGTAGCTTGCGAGGATTTGTTTGAGAATCCGGCGGACCAAGGATTCATCATCTACGACTAAGACGCGTGTCGTTGCCCGCGTATCTGCCAAAGATCACCCCAGGTTAAAGTGGGACGTGTCGAGCAAAATCTAACATGGCTGACCGCTTTGTTTTACTAGTTAAATCGATAGGTCGAAATACACGCATTTTCGATAGGTCGAAAATACACGTATTTCCAGTAGGTGGATAACCGCAGCATTGGGAAGTCGCGGCCCCTTTTTCCTGGCACTTCTCCATCTGCAACGGACAGCACCGATGATGAACAAAACTATCGAGTTATTATCGAAGCAACCCAATAAAACTGATGTGCAATTATTTACCTAGGTATGTTTTTTTGTGGAGGGCACCCGCTACCTGCTTTATTTTGCCGAACAATACGGGTCGCCTTGAGGTCAGATGGAAACCTAACTGTAGGCTTGGCCAGAGTAACAATCCCTCGCACCTAGAAAAACTCTAACCCTCTGACTGAACCCTTTCCGTCCGTTTGCTTCCTTCAAGAGCTTTTCATCTGGACCTGCTTCCCGTTTTATCGAGACAATAACAAACCTCGGAGTAAAAACGCGGCATAATAAAAGACACTGCCCTTATACCGTCGTAGCTACGCGGCCAGCCCGCACCGGTAAAGCGATTCGCCTATTGAAAGGAGGAAAGCCATGAAAGCCGTCTCTGATGAGATCGACAACAAGCCGCTGCACCCGGACACGATTCCTGAAGTCCAGGAGGCGCGAGCGACGATGCAGGCAGCGCAACTGGCGGCCCTCACCGCAGAACAACGGCACAAGACGAATTGGGATGTGGCGCAAAGCGCCGGCGATCCGTTCACGGCTCGTCGGGCCAAGATCAAGGCGCGTCAACTTTTTGTTGAAATGGAATTGTACACCGTCGCTGCCGAAGAGACCGCCCAGAGCATCAAGCGCTCTTGACCAGCATAGGAAGCCGCTGGCCAATTGGTATCGACCGCGTCATCAGTCGCTCGTCGAGGAACTCTGTCAACTGCTCGTCGGCGACGCATGCCGCATGAACCAACGCGTGATGGACAGGTTCAATGAAGCATCGGCGAACAATGTCCAGCTACCGCCCATGACATGGCTCCCAGAACTAGAACCGGAGCATGTCCACTTTATGGTTGCGAAGCTGAGAGAATATTGTGCTCTCTAACCAGCAGGTCGGAACCGTCGGCGTTTGCACTCAGCAGGCGTCGACGGCAATTTTCTGGCTGACGCGCCGCTCTCGGGGATTCTTTATTGTCTCCGCCTTCTTCGCGCAGGGAGCCTCACGCATGGGACTGGAATTTGGTACTCACTCCGCAACGAAAGCGAAGACGCCATGTGGTGGTCATAGCTCCTCTACTGAAATATGTAGACGGCCCCGCTATTCGGAGCGCTATTGTCGGCCTGATTGCCATTCACCCCAGTCGCATTACTCCCTTCAAAGAATGCTCCAACGGCCAGAGTAGTGCCAGAAAGAGCGACATGTACCCCAAACTGATCTCCCGCGTTGGAGTTTGAGGCTTTCAGATAGGCCTTCTGTGTCCACACCCCACCGCTACGCGTGAATAGATAGACAGCGCCGCTGTCAGGCGCGGTATTGTTTCCCTGATTGCCGTTGATCCCGGTCGCATCGCTATCCTCGAGCCGTGAGCCAACGGCCACGAGATCTCCCGCGATTGCAACGCTCCCTCCGAAATTCTTGTCTGCTCCAGCGTTTGAGGCTTTGAGATAGGCTTGCTGGGTCCAAATCCCACCGGTACGCGTGAACACATAGACGGCTCCGGCGTTTGGCGCACTATTGTCGGTTTGACCGCCATTGACCCCGTTCGCACCACTGGCTTCCAACCGCGCTCCTACCACGACTGTATCACCGTCAAGACCGAGGCCCAGCCCAAACCTGTCTCCAGCATCGGTATTTGAGGCTTTGAGATAGGCTTGCTGAGTCCAGACCCCAGCGGTACGCGTGAACACATAGACGGCTCCGGCGCCTGGCGCACTATGGTCCGTTTGATTGCCATTGACGCCCGTGGCATTACTTGCCTCAAACGGAGCTCCCACAGCCAGGGTGTCGCCTGCGAGAGCAACACCGTACCCGAACAGACCGCCAGCATTTGAGGCTTTGAGATAAGCCTGCTGAGACCAGAGCCCAGCGGTATGCGTGAACACATAGACGGCTCCGGCGCCTGGCGTACTATTGTCCGCCTCGTTGCCATTGGCCCCAGTGGCATTGCTGGCTTCTTCGTACGCCCCGACGGCTAAGGTCTCGCCTGAGAGAGTCACGTTAATCCCGAAGTTGTCCCCAGCTCCGGTATTCGAGGCTTTGAGGTAGGCCTGCTGAGTCCAGACCCCAGCGGCCCGCGTGAACACATAGACGGCTCCGGCGCCTGGCGCACTATTATCCGCCTGATTGCCATTAACGCCCGTCGCATTACTTGACTCCCACGGAGCTCCCACAGCTAGCCTGTCGCCCGCAAGAGCAACGCTCCACCCAAAGTTGTCCCCAGCTCCGGTATTCGAGGCTTTGAGATAGGCCTGCTGCGTCCAGATCTCACCCGTGCGCGTGAACACATAGACGGCTCCGCTGTTTCGCGCGCTATTGTCCGTTTGATTGCCATTCACCCCAGTCGCGCTACTCCCCTCCTGATATGCCCCCACAACAAGAGTATCGCCGGCAAGCGCGACATTCTGTCCAAACTGATCGTCTGCATTAGTATTTGAAGCCTTGAGATAGCCCTGCTGAACTAATTGAGCCACGATCTGTTGTGGGGATCCAGCCAATGGAGCGTCCCCGCCTCCACCGCATGCGCCAAGGAATAGGCCTGCTAACAGCAACATTGGGAGCATGTGGAATAGCGTCCGTCGGAATAATCCTGTCATTTCCTATCTCCCCACGCTAAGGGTTGACTCTGAGATCACTAAACACGGGACGTACATCATATATCGTAATCATAGACCATTCAGAAATTATATTTAGGAGGGGGCCGCCCATCTTTGGTATGGGCAGTAGGAAAACCATGTTTCTGAAAAGAGTGGGGCGTTCCACCAAGGTGCCGAGCCCGTGGAATATGCTTGCCAAGAATGAGGTCTTATTTACGGCTATCGCGACTTATAACGTGATGGCGCAGACCCTCTTTAGGGCAGCCTATGGCGCTGAAGCGGATGCGTTAGGTCGTTGTTGGGTTGGAGTTGGTCTTGAATGATCCTGCAAGGATTGGGGCGTGGATTCGGCAGCGGAGTAGGGGTGGACTGCTATCTACCAGCAGAAATTTCCGGGGATTATGCCGGACTACTGCGACTGGTGACGGGCAACATAAGTTTGGTGGAGGGCACGGGAGTTGAACCCGCGACCCCTACGTTGCGAACGTAGTGCTCTCCCAACTGAGCTAGCCCCCCACCTAGAGGGAACGGTGACGCGAGCTTAGAATCCCGCAGGGTTGATGTTGCACATCAGTGTGCAGACTGAAAGGCTGCGGTAGAAGAACGGGGAGGAAATGGCTCGCGTCCCCGTGAAGACGCATTATACACGACCCGCCCAGGAGTCTCTAGCAGGAGGCGACAAGCCGAAGCCGGTTAGGAGGGGCTGATGATGGCGTCGCCGACAGGCTTCGCGCCAGCGATCTGTACCTGGCGTCCATTGACTTTCAGACGACCCTCGGCGAAGAGCTGCACCGCCTGAGGATAGATCTTGTGCTCCTGCTCGAGAATGCGGGCGGCCAACGCTTCCGGCGTATCGCTATCGAGGACCGGCACGGCCGCTTGTACGATGATCGGGCCTTCATCCACGCCTTCCGTGACGAAGTGGACGGTGCATCCCGCCAATTTGCAGCCCCAGTCGATCGCCTTCTTTTGGACCTCCAGGCCGGGGAAGGACGGAAGCAGCGAGGGATGAATGTTCATCATCCGGTTGGCAAACACATTGACGAGGACCGCTGTCACAATCTTCATGTAGCCCGCCAACAGTACTAATTCCACGTGTTGCTGCTGAAGCACCTCAAGAAGGACTCGGTCGTACGCCTCTCGGCTGTCGGGTTGTCCCGCGAAAGGCTTGGGATCAACGAAGAGTTCAGGCAGACCATGCTTGCGGGCGCGATCCAGCGCCACCGCATCCTTCTTGTTGCTGATCACCGCGACGATCTGCGCTTGGACCTGCCCCGCCTCGATCGCATCGATGATGGCCTGGAGATTGGAGCCTCGGCCGGAGGCCAAGACGGCCACACGAAGCGGCGATGACCGCTTAGCCGACATATTCCACCTCCGGTTCTGCCCCTGACGAGGCCACGATTTCGCCGATCTGCCAACCTTCGTCGCCCAGCTCGCCGGCTTTCTTCAAGACGGCATGAGCCGATTGAGGCGGTACCACAAGGATCAAACCGATGCCCATATTAAACACCCGGTACATCTCCTCGCGCTCGATCTCTCCCAGTCTCCTCAAGGCCTGAAAGATCGGGGGGCTCGTCCAGGCGGTTCGGTCAATCCTGGCTCGTACCCCCTGAGGGAAGATGCGCGGTAAGTTTTCGGTGATGCCGCCGCCTGTGATATGCGCGATTCCTTTGATCGGAAATTCCTTTACCAGTGCCAGAATCTGCTTGGCGTAGATCCTTGTCGGCGTGAGAAGCACATCGCCCAAGGGGCGGTTCAACTCCGGCAACGAACTGGTGACGGTGAGTTTGGCCTCATCGAAGAAGACCCGCCGGACCAGCGAATAGCCATTACTGTGCAATCCAGAAGAGGCTAATCCCAGAATCGCATCGCCGGGATGAATGCCCTTGCCGTCGATGATCTTTGGTTTATCGACAACTCCGACGGCGAACCCAGCCAGATCGTATTCCCCATCAGGATACATTGAGGGCATCTCGGCGGTCTCTCCACCGATCAACGCGCAACCGGCCTGACGGCAGCCTTCGGCGATGCCGGTCACCACTTGTGCTGCCTTATCGACGGCTAGAGTGCCAGTCGCGAAATAGTCCAGAAAAAACAAGGGTTCCGCTCCGCTTACGGCAATGTCGTTGACACACATAGCGACGAGGTCGATACCGACCGTGTCGTGCCGATCCATCAGGAAGGCGATCTTCAGTTTTGTACCGACCCCATCGGTACCGGATACCAGCACTGGATCTTCATACTGTTTGCTTCGAAGGCGGAAGAGGCCGCCAAACCCCCCCAGATCCGTCAGAACCTCCGGCCGGAAGGTCGAGCGGACGAGCGGCTTGATGCGGTCAACGAATTCGTCTCCGGCGTCCATGTCTACGCCGGCTTCCCGATAGGTGGTCATAGCAGGGGACGCATCTTAGCGGAGGGGTTGGAAGGAGGTCAAACAGACGTTGTTTAGCATCTTCTTTTCCGCCGATGAGATTTTTCCCAGAAAAGCAAAGGCCGGTCCCCTCCGGAGAATCAGCCCGGCTTGTTCAACACCATTTTGACCAGAAGTGGATCTGGCTTTCCTCGACGTAGGATCAAGTCCTCCGTGTTGGCCGGTGCGGCAACATGGCCGCAGGGGATGTTCTGCCGCACTACTTGCGCATTATTTTTTGTGTCTGCTTCCCTACTATATGTTGGTAACGCGCATCAGGATGGTCTTGATGCTACTCAACAAATGAAGGAGGTGAAACAGAATGAAAGGAAAAATGGTTTTACTCATTGCAGTGATGGTCCTGAGTCTCGGGTTGGTTGGTACGCCGGCCTCGTGGGCCAATTCGTTGACATTTCAGAATGTCACTTTTGACTTGAGCCTGAGTGGGAGCAACCTGTTGCTGCGGGTGACCAATGCGCTCAATGCAACCGGAAGTTGGCTTGGAATTGAAACGCTGAATGCGTTCCAGATCAACAATTATGGCACCGCATCGAACCTCTCGGCGAGTGGCGGAGGAGTTACCTGGAATACGGTCCCAGGTGGTCTTAATGCGGGGGCCAATGGCTGCGGAGGGACAGGCGGCGGTACTTGTTTTAACACACCCTCACCCTTTATGCCGTTGAGTAATGATTTCACACTCACGGTTACGAAAGGATCTGGTGCATTTAATCTGACCATTCCGGACCAGTTTGGCGTGCCTGGGCCCCATCTGAAAGTGTTTTTCGGAGGCGCCGATCAAGGCGATGGCCATGGCAGTCTTCTGTCGGCAACCGTTCCCGCTCCCGAGCCATCATCGTTGATGCTGCTCGGAGCTGCGTTTGCCGGAATGGGGATTTGGAGGCGGAAAGCAATCCAGATCTAACTCGTCTGTAGAAGAGTAGCCTAGAAGCAAAGGGCCAGCCTCCGGGAGGGGCTGGCCCTTTGCATTTTCATCGAGAGCCGACTGTGGCCAGATAAGCCCTTCTCCCGTCTTTCAGCGGAACGATGCCTCTGCTTATTTGTCCTTCCGCCGGCGAATCCACGCGGCGGCACCCACTCCGGCAGCGCCGACGGCGAGCAACGCCAGACTGACTGGTTCGGGGACTCCATTAGGAGGTGTCGTGGCGTAGGCTTGAAGCGGTAGGAGCACCCCTGTCAGAACGAGACCAATAAGAAGGAAACCGCAGTCTTGAAAAAGCTTCATCGCAATGCCTCCTCTGTGGTGAAACATTGGTGGTAAGTGTCAGGCGTGCTTCTACTTGCCTCTACGTCGACGGATGAACTCTGCCGCACCTAACCCTGCGAGGCCGGTCCCGAGCAGTATCAGGCTTACTGGTTCCGGTACCGAAGGAACTTGACTCGCATTGGCTTGGATCGGCACGAGCAAACCAATCGCAACTAACAGCATAAAATATTTCATAACAGAACCTCTCAGGAAATTTATGTGAAAAAGCAAATAGACGGACCGGTTGAACAACAGTCGTTTCTTATTTGTCTTTATGCCGGTGAATCCACGCGGCCGCGCCCAATCCGGCCGCGCCGACAGCGAGCAACGTCAGACTGACTGGTTCGGGAGCTGGAATAGAACCACTGGCATTGACGTCAAACGGCAGAAGCACTCCTGTAATAATGAGACCAATGCGAATAGCACGCTCTTGCAGCTTGATCACGATTCCTCCTACGTGTTCAGTTTCCTGATTGTGGGGTAGATGTGTTTCCACTTGTCCCTGCGTCCACGGATGAGCTCTGCCGCACCTAATCCGGCAAGACCGGACCCGAGCAAGATCAGGCTTACTGGTTCCGGAACTGAGGTCTCAATACTTGCGAAGGCTTGAGTCGGTGCGAGAAACCCGATCGCGATTAACAGGACGAGATTCATATGCGGCTCCAAGAATTTCGTGAAATCCCTCCATGAGCGCAATCTGCTGAAGTAGCAGCATTTTCCATACCAGTCTCGAAATAGTTGAAAAATTGAAGAAGTCATTACGGATGGAACAAGAAGTGTTGTCAAAAGATTTAACGCTGGAGGTCTGTACGATAGCTTGTGGGATACACGTAAGCCCTTGAAACGTAGCTAATGACGGAACGTTCGGATCGTGTTGGCGTGTTTGTTAAAAAATTTGCCAGAGGAAAGCGCTCATAACGAGGGAGAACCTATATTTAGGAAATTGGCCTGATGCTAATCGGTGACTGACAGCAAAGAAATCAATGTTGGCTCACAGCCTCATTAATACGCTTAAGCAAGCATTGCGCGACCCTCGCGTTGCCTTCCGCTGTATAATGGGACAGCTTATCGACAAATCGTTCAGCAGACGTCAATGGCATCACACAAGGTGTAAGGTCGGTATATGCAATGCCTGCCTCTTCCAGCACTTTTTTGCCAATTGGGAGGGTTGGAGCGACTTCAGTAAACTCCGCTTTTTGGGCAAAGTAAACAATAATTGGGATGGTTCGTTCGGAGGCTGCCGATTGAATGAAGGCGTTCAAGATCGAGGCGTTCACAGACGATAGTGCTGAATCAGAGTTATCATCTCCGGCATCTTCCCACCGTGGAAACAAGGTCATAACAACCCGAGCGAGATAAGAATGGTGGACGAAGCTAAATTGCCACTGGCTCGGCTTATAGCTTCTATCGTACTCCAAGAAGGGTAGCTCAGAAATCGATTCTCGAGAGAATGTGTCTTTCGGTGTAAGAGGAGGCACATTGAGTGCTTTGAGATTCCCGTTACGCAAGAGGAAACGAGGCTTGGAGAAAGGGAAATTCACCCAGGAGCTGAGAGCAGGATAGAGCCTCATGGTACGTTCGAAATCATCGGACACCAGCCCAAAGATCACGATGTTCGGCTTCCACCCGCGAACATCTTTTTCGTACCTAAGATAGGCCTGATCTACCCCATAGCCGCTAACGCCAAAGTTCAAAACTTCAAACTTTGACCCCAACCCTTCCTGAAGGAAGTAGGCCCAAGAGTCTTCATACCTCACATCGTCGCCGAAGGTAAAAGAATCTCCTACTAAGGCGATCCGTAACTTATTGGTAATTCTTGCGAAGGAAATACCCTCTTGCGGAGCACGTATACCTTCCCAACTGGAATAGTAGAGGCCGTTGGCGCTCCGCTTGTTCGGTCCGAGCGTCCATCCCATCAGATCATCGTACACGAGGTAGGAGAGACGATCGGCCTGCTGATCGAGAAGCTTTCTTTCATACAGCGCAAGATTTGACCAGCTTTTCGGCAGCAGCATTCTCCATCTCCAGATCTCCCCTTCCGTAGAACGGCTTGTGCCTGCCCTTATGGCAACCTCAGCAGTTATGAGGACGAGTATGACCATAGCGAGGTGTATCGTTAATAACAGCCGAAAGTCATGTGATCTTGATCGAAGGCTTGCCTTATATTGAGAAACAATAACAGCGGCGGCTAGGACCAAGCCAGCGCCGGCCATGAGAAATACGATGCCCGACCGATCAGAAAGGAGCAGTGTGAAGGGGCGATGACCCTTCACGTAGAATGCCACTGACATGACTGCAATACAC
>Ga0207691_10007847_pt1 | contig 10281 bp, 9 predicted proteins | sample KBSM13metaG_FD_184327 | JGI IMG/M metagenome (GOLD analysis project Ga0207691, IMG submission 184327) | Miscanthus rhizosphere microbial communities from Kellogg Biological Station, Michigan, USA - KBS M1-3 metaG (SPAdes) (version 2) | ecosystem: Host-associated > Plants > Roots > Rhizosphere >... | reverse complement strand
CCCTGAGCCTACACTCTCTAACGATGGTTGAGCTGATCGCGTTGTCGGGGGCATAGCATGATCGCGTGGCTCGGCATGCGCACGCCGTTCCCGCCGATCGCGGCGGCGCTCGCGGAACCCAACGGCCTCCTCGCCGCGGGCGGCGACCTGTCGCCGGATCGCCTGCTCGTCGCATACCGCAGCGGCATCTTTCCGTGGTACTCCGAGGGACAGCCGATCCTGTGGTGGAGCCCCGACCCGCGGATGGTGTTGTACGTCGACGAGCTTCACGTCACGCGGTCGCTGCGCAAGCGCGTGCGCGCGGGTACGTTCGAGGTCCGCATCGACTGCGCGTTCCGCGCCGTGATCGAGGCGTGCGCGCAGAAGCCGCGACAGGGCCAGCGCGGGACGTGGATCACGCCGGACGTCGTTCACGCGTATTGCGAGCTGCACCGGCGCGGGTACGCGCATTCGGTGGAGGCATGGCGCGACGGAACGCTCGTGGGCGGCCTCTATGGACTCGCGCTCGGTCGCATGTTCTTCGGCGAGTCGATGTTCGCGCACGAGACCGACGCCTCCAAGGTCGCGCTGGTGCATCTCGTCGACAAGCTGCGCGCGCTCGGTGTGCCGGTCGTCGATTGCCAGCAGGAGACCGTCCATCTCGCCGCCTTCGGCGCCCGGCCGATCCCGCGAAACCGGTTTGCGGCGCATCTTGTTGAATTGATACACTCGGTCGAACCCCCGCCGGGCTGGCGGGACGAAGTCAAATGAGTGCGAAGGGCCGCTCCCGAGCGCGAATCAGACCCGAAGCGCAAGTGCTGCGGGTAGTCCAATGAGCAAGCTCAACGACCTGCCGCTGACGTCGCTCCAGTTCTACGCCACGGCGCCGTATCCGTGCAGCTACCTGCCGGACCGTGCGGCCCGGTCGCAGGTGGCCACCCCGAGCCACTTGATCGACACCCGCGTCTACAGCGAGCTCGTGCGCCTCGGTTTCCGTCGCAGCGGCGCTTTCACCTACCGCCCGTACTGCGACCACTGTCGAGCGTGCGTCCCCGTGAGGGTGCCCGTGGAGACTTTCGCGCCGAATCGAACGCAGCGCAAGATCGCGCGCAATCACGGTAAGTTGACCGCAGTTAGACGCGAATTGACCTACGATAGCGAGCATTACGCGCTTTACTTGCGCTATCAGCGGTACCGGCATCGGGGCGGCGGCATGGACCAGGACAGCCGCGAGCAATACCAGCACTTCCTTCTCCACAGCAATGTCGCGACCGACCTCTTCGAGTTCCGCGAGGAGGGCGTGCTGCGCATGGTCAGCCTGGTCGACCGCCTCGTGGACGGCTTGTCGTCCGTGTACACCTTCTTCGAGCCCGACGTTCCCGGCGCGAGCTTCGGCACCTACAACGTGCTCTGGCAGATCGAGCGCTGCCGCGTGCTGACGTTGCCCTATCTTTACCTTGGCTACTGGATCGGCGAGAGCCGAAAGATGGCCTACAAGGCCTCGTTCCGTCCCGTCGAGGGACTCGTCGGCGGCCTCTGGGAACCGCTCTAGCTGGGCTGAACAGCGTATCGTCGTCTTGTTGTTCAGTACAGACAGCCGAGAGTTTCCGAACCTGCCTCCACCGATTCCCGTCCGATTCCGCTACTGCGGGGCCTAGCGCCGCGCCGCCTCTCGGCGAGTCGCTGGCGGCGCCTATCGTTGTTTGCCACAATGTTGTCGCTTACTCGAACACGTTTGCAACGCTGTTTCCTCAACGCCTGGGAGCCACGATGAATGCTTGTGCCGATGTCCACTATCTCAATCCGCCAACGACCCGCCAGCTGAACACGAGGTTCGACGAGGATACGGGAGCGTATTGGGCCCTGATGAATCCACGCCCGCGAGCCTGCTTCAGCGTCCAGCTGCTGTCCGAGCTCAAGGGCTACGTCGACAGCATCACCGCTTCGGGCGGGGTCGTCGTCCAGCACGGCGTCGAGCACCGGATCAGGTACGCGGTCCTCGCTTCGGCGCTGCCTTCGGTCTTCAACCTCGGCGGCGATCTCGCACTCTTTCGCTCGTACATCGAGACGGGCAATCGCGCGGCGCTCGTCAACTACGGCGAGCGCTGCGTGGACAACCTCTACCCGTGGCATCGCAACTGCGACCTTCCGCTGACCACGATCGCCCTCGTGCAAGGCGAGGCGCTCGGCGGCGGATTCGAGGCGGCGCTGTCGGCATCGGTGCTCGTCGCCGAGGAAGGCGCGCGCATGGGATTCCCCGAGATCCTGTTCAACATGTTTCCAGGCATGGGCGCGTACAGCTTCCTCCTGCGCAAGGTGGGCAGGCGCACCGCGGACGAGCTCATCACGAGCGGCGCCATCTACAGCGCGCGCCAGCTCTACGAGATGGGCGTCATCGACGTCCTCACGGCGGACGGCACGGGCGTAGCCGCCATCGCTGCGTACATCCGCAAGCACTCGCGCAACGCCAACGGCCGCCAGGCGTTCGAGCGCGCACGCAACGCCGTGCACCCGGTCACGCGTGACGAGCTCATGCGCGTGGTGGAGGTCTGGGCGGATGCGGCGCTAAGGCTCACGGAGCGCGACCTGCGGATGATGGAACGGCTGGTCAAGGCGCAGCAGAGGGTCGGCGCGCGCGACGGCGAGTGCGACGAGGACTCTATCGTGTTGCAGGCGGCGATGTGAATTTGCCCGTAGACATTTGCAGGGACAGGACCATGAACGCACAACGTGAAAAATTTCTCCGCGACGCATTGCGGCCGTTCGCGAAGAGAAGCAACCTCGTGGGATATTCGGCCGCCGTGCTCGACGGCGCGATCTTCCTGACCGCCGTCTACCTCGCATGCGCTTCGGCCGACGTGTGGCTGCAGGCGCTGTTCAGCGTCATCGCGGGAACGATGATCTCGACGCTGTTCGTGCTCGCTCACGACGCGGGCCACGGCAGCCTCGTGCGCCATCGCCGGGGCAACGCATTCCTCGCCCGGGTGCTGCTGCTGCCGTCGCTGCACAACCTCACGTTGTGGCGCATTGCGCACAACCGCGGGCATCACCAGGCCGCGAACATCCAGGGCATGAACTCGTGGTCGCCGATGACGGTTGCGGAGTACGCCGCGCTGCCCAAGTGGAAGCAGTGGCGCGAGCGCGTCTATCGCAGCGGCGGCTTCGGTCCCTACTACCTGGTCGAGCGCTGGCTCAAGCACAAGTTCTACCCGAACGCGACGGTCCGCGGCGCAGTGCGCAAGCGCGCGTTGGCCGACTTCGCGGTGCTTGCGGCGTGGCTCGGCGCGTGGAGCGCCGGCGCGGTCGTCGCGGGGACCCTCGGCGACAACGCGTGGTACGCCTCGCTCGTGTGGGGCGTCGCCGTGCCGTTCGCGGTCTGGAACTGCCTCATGGGCCTGACCGTTTACCTGCAGCACACCCATCCGACGGTCCCCTGGTTCCGCAATGCGGCGGAAGCGGCGCGGCACGGCGCCGAGGAACTCGCCGTGCACGTCAAGTATCCGCGCTGGTACGGCCTCCTGTCGCACGACATCATGGAGCACCCGGCGCATCACATCCACCCGCTGATTCCGTTCTACCGCCTGCGCGCGGCGCAGGAGCGGCTGAACGAGCTGCTGGGCAAGGATGCGATCGTCGAGCCGATGACGCCGGGCTACGTCCTTGGCCTCCTGCGGCAGTGCCGCGTCTATGATTACGAGCGGCGCGAGTGGGCCGACTTCTGCGATACCGTGGCGCCCGAGCCTGCAGGCGCCGTCCTGACTGCCGAGGCGCCGAGGTCGTGACGCCCGCCGCGGCATGGACGTTGCTTTGAGCCACTACATCGACGGAGCGGGGTCCGCATCGACTTGAAGAGACTCGCGAGCGCCAGGCAATGGATCGCGAGCAAGCGCGAGAGCTTGCTCGTCGGCGTCGATCGCCCGGAGCTCGAGCAATTCATGCTCCGCGTCACCATCGCTGCCGCGGTGATGTTCTACCTCTTCTGGTACTCGACCCGGGACGGCGTGGTGGATCCGGGCGAGCTCGCGACGCTGTGGGTGTCGGTCGGCTTCTTCCTGTTCGGCATCGGGATGACCGCGATCATCCTGATCGTGCGCGGCGTATCGGTGGTCCGCCGCTACATCGCGATCGTCGCCGACAACGCGGTCACGACGTTCTGCCTGAGCCAGATGGGCGAAGGCGGCGCAGTCGTGATCGGCGCGTACCTGTTCATCACGTTCGGCAACGGCTTCCGGTATGGCCGCATCTACCTGCACGTCTGCCAGGCGCTGACCATCGCGGGGTTCACGTACGTGCTCGCGACGTCGGAGTTCTGGTCGCAGCACATCGCCATCGGCGTCGGCTTCCTCATCGGCCTCGTCGTCCTGCCGATCTACGTGAGCGTGCTGGCGGAGCGCATCAAGGAAGCCAAGCGGCGCGCCGACGACGCGAGCCGCGCGAAGGGCCGGTTCGTCGCCAACGTGAGCCACGAGATGCGAACGCCGCTGAACGGCGTGATCGCGATGGCCGACATCCTTCGCGAGACCGACCTCTCGGAGGCGCAGCGCGAGATCGTCGAGACGATGACGACGTCGGCGCAGCTTCTCCTCGCGCAGATCGAGGACGTGCTCGACATGGCCAAGATCGAGGCCGGCCGCGTGCAGGTCGAGTCGCGGCCGTTCGATCTTGCAGGCTTGCTGTCGTCCACCGTCAAGGTGATCGTGCCGCAGGCGCGGTACAAGGGCATCGACGTCCAGACGGAGGTCGGGGCCGGCGCGTCGCGATGGTTCGCGGGGGACTCGCACCACCTGCGCCAGGTGCTCCTGAACCTCCTCTCGAACGCGATCAAGTTCACGGAGCGCGGGCGGATCGTCATCCGCGCGGACGCCGCCGATACGGCGGACGCGCGCGTCAAGCGCCTGCGTCTGGAAGTGGAGGACACCGGCATCGGCATCGCGCCCGACAAGCAGGCCAGGATCTTCGAGGCGTTCACGCAGGCCGACGACTCGACCACGAGGATCTACGGCGGGACCGGCCTCGGAACGACGATCGCAAGGAACCTCGTGCACTTGATGGGCGGCGAGATCGGCGTCGTGAGCACGCCGGGCAAGGGCAGCCTGTTCTGGATCGAGCTCGACCTTTCGATCGCGGAGCCGCAGGGGCTCGACCTGACCGCCGAGCTCGCAGCGACGCACGCCACGGCGCAGACGCGCCTCACCGGGGGTACCGAAAGCTCCAACGTCCACAAGCTTCGCGGGGCGCGGATCCTCGTCGCCGAGGACAACGCGACCAACCAGCGCGTCGCGCAGTTGATCCTCGAGAGCCGCGGTCACGTCGTCACCATCGTCGGCAACGGCGAAAGCGCCCTCGATGCGCTCGAGCGGGGCGCGTTCGACATCGCGCTGTTCGACCTGTCGATGCCGGTCGTATCGGGCCTCGAGGCGCTCAAGCTCTATCGCTTCACCAACCCCAAGCCCGTCCCCGTCCTCATCCTGTCGGCCAACGTGACCACCGACACGATCGCCGAGTGCCTGCGCGCAGGCGCCGCGGAGTTCATCCCGAAGCCCCTTCGCGCGTCATACGTGCTGGACGCGATCGACCGCCACCTGTCGGCGCACGGCGGCGACCTCGTCCCGCGCACGCCGGCTCCTGCGGACGAGCGCTCGCAGCTGTCGCTCGTCAGCGTCCCCGCGCTCGACCCGAACGTCGTGCTCGAGCTCTCGAAGCTCTCGAGCGACCCCACCTTCATGGATCGCCTCATGAAGGGGTTCCATGCCGACACGACGCGGCTCGTGTCGGAGCTGTCCGATGCGCTCTCCTCTCGCAAGTACGCGGAAGCCAAGGACGTCGCGCACGCGCTGCGGGGAGGCGCTGCGAGCGTCGGGGCCTCGCAGCTGGTGCACGTCGCGACACGCATCGAGAAGTGCACGCCCGACGCGCTGCGCATGCGCTCCGCGCAGCTGATCGAGGAGCTCGTGCAGGCGGCGAATCGCGCATGCGCGGCGGTCGACGAACTTCTCTACGAGCGCGAGCAGCGCCGGCAGACGCCCGGCGCGGTCTAGCCCTAGGAAGCCGCCTTCGGCTTCCGCTTCCTGATCTGGATCGTCTTCCTGAACGCGGCGTGGACCACGCCCGCGTCGTCGACCAGCTCCACGTCGTAGATGCGCTCGACGCGGTCGGTCTCCTCGAGCTCCGCGCGTATGCGCGGCAGCTCGTCGGGCGGAAGCCGGAACGTCGAGAACAGCGTGCCTTTGCCGGGCTTGCGGAAATCGATCTGCGCAGCCTTGTCCCACGCGATGTAGCCCTTGCCGAGGCACCACGAGATCATGGTCATGTAGACGGGGTCGACGCACGCGTACATGCTGCCGCCGAACGTCGAGCCGTTGTAGCCGCGGGTCTTCCAGTTGAGTGGAAGCTTGATGCGGACTTCGTGGAAGTCAGGCGAGATGTACGTGACCTTCACCCCCGTGCGGCGGTAGCACGGGAAGAGGTTGAACATGAAGCGCGTGCCCCACGACTTGAAGGATTCGCCACTGGTCAATTGCCGGCGCCTTCCATGTCGCGCACGACGGCCATGAGCGTGAGCTGCGCGGCCATCTCGCCGTCGACGGTCGCGACACCCTTCACCTTGATCATGCCGCGCAGCGCCCGGATCAGCGTGCACTCGAGGACGACCGTGTCGCCGATGCGAACGTCGCGGCCGAACACGCACTGGTCGATTCCCGCGAAGAAGATGATGGGCTTGGACATGTGCTTCATGAGCCCGGAGTAGTGGCTCAGTGCGCCCGACGCCTGCGCCAGCGCCTCGACCAGGAGCATCGACGGCATGACGCCCGTCGTGGCGTTCGCGCCCTCGAAGAACCACTCGGTGGCCGTCACGTTCTTGATGCAGCGCACGGACTTGCCCTCGACGCACGACACCATGCGATCGATCATGATGAACGGGTAGCGGTGCGGTATGTGGCGCAGGATCTCGGCGGTCGACGCGGTGCCGCTGTGCGACCCGCTGGGCGTATCTGTCATCGGCATCTCGTGGCGAACGTGGCGATCGGGCGGGAATGTGCCGGGTCGTGCGGCGAGCATAATGCAACGGTCGTATAATGTGCCATACGCGCAATGCGCAAGCGGTGCCCCGCACATGAAAATCCTGGTCCCCATCAAGCGCGTCGTCGATTACAACGTCAAGGTTCGCGTGAAGGCGGACGGCTCGGGCGTCGACACCGCGAACGTCAAGATGTCGATGAACCCGTTCGACGAGATCGCGGTCGAGGAAGCCGTGCGGCTGAAGGAGAAGGGCGTGGCGACCGAGATCGTCGCCGTTTCCTGCGGCATCGTCGCGTGCCAGGAGACGCTGCGCACGGCGCTTGCGCTCGGCGCCGATCGCGCGATCCTGGTCGACACGGACGTCGAGCTGCAGCCGCTCGCCGTCGCGAAGCTGCTGCGTGCGCTGGTCGAGCAGGAAAAGCCCGACATGGTGATCCTCGGCAAGCAGGCCATCGACGACGACGCGAACCAGACAGGGCAGATGCTCGCAGCGCTCCTCGATTGGCCGCAGGCGACGTTCGCGTCGAAGGTGGACGTCGTCGCCGGCGTCGCAACGGTGAAGCGCGAAGTGGACGGCGGGCTCGAGACGATCGAGGTCAGGCTGCCTGCGATTGTCACCACGGACCTGCGACTGAACGAGCCGCGCTATGCCACGCTCCCGAACATCATGAAGGCGAAGAAGAAGCCGCTCGCCACGACCACGCCCGCCACGCTCGGCGTCGACGTCGCGCCGCGCCTCACGACGCTCAAGGTGACGGAACCCGCCAAGCGGAAGGGCGGCGGCAAGGTGGCCGACGTGAAGGAGCTGGTCGCCAAGCTGCGCAACGAAGCGAAAGTGATCCCGTAGATGTCCATTCTCGTCATCGCCGAGCACGACAACGCGAAGCTCGTCGCGTCCACGGCGCACGCAGTGGGGGCGGCTTCGAAGCTCGGCGCCGAGTGTCACGTCCTGGTCGCAGGGCATGGCGCACAAGCGGTGGCGCAAGCCGTCGCGCAGCTGGCAGGCGTGGCCAAGGTGCTAGTTGCGGACGCGCCCCATCTTGCATCGACGACCGCGGAGAACCTCGCCGCGACCGCGCTCACGCTGCTCCCCGGCGCGTACTCGCACGTCGTCGTCGCCGCAACGAACTACGGCAAGAACGTGGCGCCTCGCATCGCCGCCAAGCTCGACGTCGCGCAAGTGAGCGACGTCACGGCGATCGAGTCCGCGGACACCTTCGTGCGGCCGATCTACGCCGGCAATGCGTTCGCGACCGTGCAGTCGAAAGACCCGGTCAAGGTGCTCACCGTGCGCACGACGGCCTTCGAGGCCGCGCCGTCCGGCGGCAACGCCGCGATCGAAAGCATCGCGCCGGCCCCGGACACGGGCCTGTCGAAAGTCACCGGGCAGGAGCTCACGAAGTCGGAGCGGCCGGAGCTCGCGGGCGCGCGCGTCGTCATCTCCGGCGGACGGGGCCTCGGCAGCGGCGAGAACTTCAAGATGCTCGAAGCGCTCGCGGACAAGCTCAAGGCCGCGATCGGCGCCTCGCGCGCCGCGGTGGACGCGGGCTATGTGCCCAACGATTACCAGGTCGGGCAGACGGGCAAGATCGTCGCCCCCGACCTGTACATCGCCATCGGGATCTCCGGCGCGATCCAGCATCTTGCGGGCATGAAGGACAGCAAGGTGATCGTGGCGATCAACAAGGATCCGGAGGCGCCGATCTTCCAGATCGCCGACTACGGCCTCGTCGGCGACCTGTTCGAGCTGGTGCCGCAATTCACCGCCGAGCTCGGCTAGCCCGGCGGCACATTAGAGCGTTCCGTCTACCGGCGAGGCCGTACGCTAGCGGTCTTCGCGTCGACGCAACACGAGGTTACTCATGAGCACGAAGGGCCGCCCCGAGGGCGAATTGGAACCGAAGCGCGCAGCGCGGAGGGTAGGCCATTGAGCACGTACCACGCGCCGCTCGCCGAAATGGCGTTCGTCATGAACGAGCTGGGCGGCCTGGCCCAGGTCGCGAGCCTTCCCGGCTTCGAGGATGCGACGCCCGACACCGTATCCGCGATCCTCGAGGAGGCCGCCAAGTTCGCGACCAACGTCCTGGATCCGCTCAACGTGCCCGGCGACCGCGAGGGCTCGGTGCTGCAACCCGACGGCACCGTCCGGACGCCGAAGGGCTTCAAGGACGCCTACCTCCAGTTCTGCGAGAACGGCTGGAACGGGCTCACCAAGAGCACCGAATACGGCGGGCAAGGGCTGCCGCAGCTCGTCTCGAGCGCGGTCGAGGAGATGTGGCATTCGGCCAATCTCGCGTTCGACCTGTGCCCGCTGCTCACGCAGGGCGCCATCGAGGCGATCGAGCTTCGCGGTTCGCAAAAGCTCAAGGACACGTTCCTGCCGAAGATGGTCGCGGGCACGTGGACGGGCACGATGAACCTGACGGAGCCGCAAGCGGGCTCCGACCTCGCCGCCGTGCGCACGCGGGCGGTCCCGCAGGGCGACGGCACCTACCGGCTCTTCGGCCAGAAGATCTTCATCACGTTCGGCGAGCACGACTACACCGAGAACATCGTCCACCTCGTGCTCGCACGCACGCCGGACGCGCCGGAAGGCGTGAAGGGCATCTCGCTCTTCGTCGTGCCCAAGTTCCTCGTCAACGAGGACGGCTCGCTCGGGGCGCGCAACGACGTGCACGTCGTCTCGCTCGAGCACAAGCTCGGCATCCACGCGAGCCCCACGTGCGTGCTCGCGTACGGCGACAAGGGCGGTGCCACGGGCTACCTCGTCGGCGAGGAGAACCGCGGCCTCGAGTACATGTTCATCATGATGAACCTGGCACGCTACTCGGTCGGGCTCGAAGGCGTGGGCATCGCCGAGCGGGCGTACCAGCGCGCCGTCGCGTTCGCGCGCGACCGCGTGCAGGGCAAGCCCGTCGGCCTCGACAAGGTGGCGAAGGTGACGCCGATCATCGAGCACCCGGACATCCGCCGCATGCTCATGACGATGCGCGCGCTGACGGAAGCGACGCGCGCCGTCGCCTACGTCACCGGGGCGGCGCTCGACAATGCGCGCCGCAATCCGGACGAGGGCGCGCGCGCGAAGGCGCAGGCGTTCGCCGACTTCATGATCCCCATCGTGAAGGGCTGGTCGACCGAAACGGGACAGGACGTCGCGTCGCTCGGCATCCAGGTGCACGGCGGCATGGGCTTCATCGAGGAGACGGGCGCCGCGCAGCACTTGCGCGACGCGCGCATCACGACGATCTACGAAGGCACGACCGGCATCCAGGCCAACGACCT
>Ga0207691_10007845_pt1 | contig 10282 bp, 6 predicted proteins | sample KBSM13metaG_FD_184327 | JGI IMG/M metagenome (GOLD analysis project Ga0207691, IMG submission 184327) | Miscanthus rhizosphere microbial communities from Kellogg Biological Station, Michigan, USA - KBS M1-3 metaG (SPAdes) (version 2) | ecosystem: Host-associated > Plants > Roots > Rhizosphere >... | reverse complement strand
GCATCGCCCTCGACGCCCAGGGCCACGTCTACGTCGCCGACCGCGGCAACCAGCGCATCCAGGTCTTCGACGCCGACGGCCACTACCTCAGCCACTGGCAGGGCGGCCCACTGGGGCGCCCCTACGCGATCGCGCTCGACGCGCACGGGCATGCGTACATCGCCGACGGCGGCGACCAGCCGGACGAGCCGCCGGACCGGTCGGCGTGGGTGGAGACCTCACCGGACGGGAAGGCGCTGGCGCGGGTCGGGAGGTTCGGGAACTACGACGGGGAGTTCGAGATGGCGCATGCGGTGGCGGTTTCAGGCGATGGCGCGATCTACGTGGGGGATGTCACGGGAGCGCGGGTGCAGAAGTTCGTGAGGAACGCGTCGGCATCGGATGCCGAAAAATGACTCTGACACGCGCACGACGAGGCGCTGACCGAACGCGGAGCGCTAAAATCGATGCGACGCTCGCCACGGGTCCCACTCCGATGAGCAACGGCCACAAGGACGTCCCGCGCACCACGGATCACGATCCGCCCGCGCCCCACGGTGGCCGCGCATGACCAACGCCCACCTCGACAACATCATCCCCACCCGCGAACACCTCTTCCACGCGCTCAGCGAAGCCGCGGAGTTCGAGCACTGCCTGACGTGCACGTACCTGTACGCGGCGTTCTCGTTGAAGACCGGCGCGGACGAAGGCCTGACGGGCGAACAGCTGGAGGCGACCCAGCGCTGGCGCCGCTGCATCCTCGAGATCGCGACCGAGGAGATGGGCCACCTCGTCGCGGTCTGGAACATCATGTCCGCGCTCGGCGCCGCGCCGCGGTTCGGGCGCTCGAATTTCCCGCTCGATCCGGGCTACCTGCCGGCCGGCGTCGTCGTGAAGCTCGCTCCGTTCAACCAAGCCACGCTGCAGCATTTCGTGCACCTCGAACGCCCCGCCGATTCGAGCGAACCCGACAGCGCGCCGTTCGCGCCCGAGCGCATCTTCCAGCGCGGCGCCGACTCGCCGCGGCTCACGCCGATGGCGATCGACTACGACACCGTCGGCACGTTCTACGAACTGCTCGGCAACGGCCTCACGCGTTTCGTCGGCGAGCACGGCGAGAAGATCGCGTTCTGCGGCGATCCCGCGCTGCAGTTGAACCAGGAAGAATCCTCCCTGCCCGGCGTCAACCGCGTGGTCTGCCTGAAGACCGTGCTGCAGGCCTTCGCCGCGATCATCACCCAGGGCGAAGGCGCCGCGGAGAGTTCCGCGCATTCGCACTTCCACCGCTTCGCGAAGATCCGCGCCGAATACGCGGCGCTGCTCGCGGCCGATCCAACGTTCGCGTCCGCCTTCCCCGCCGCGACCAACCCCGTCCTGCGCCGGCCGCCACGCCCCGAGGGCCGCATCTGGATCGAGGACCCGCGCGCGATCGCGACCACCGACCTCGCCAACAGCGCCTACGGCCTGATGCTGCGCCTGCTCGCCTACACCTACGCCGTGCCCAGCGGCAGCCCCGACAAGCAACTCGCGGTCGATCTCGCACTGGGCCTCATGAAGGCCCTCACCGTCCTTGCCGAACGCGCCGCGCGCCTGCCCGCCGGCCCATCGAATCCGCAGTGCAACGCCGGCGTCTCCTTCATCGCCCTGCGCGACGCGGCCGCGCTGCCGCCCGGCACGAGCGCGCGCCGCTTCTTCGTCGAACGCATCCACCAACTCGCCGCCGCCGCTGAGTCGATGCGCGACCCCACCGACGCCCGCACCCAGGCCGCCGCCTCGATCCTCACCGGGCTCGCGCGCAGGGCCGCGCAGGGCTTCGATCTGTCATCGCAACCGAAGCCCGCCACCCGTAGCCCGGATGAAGCGAAGCGTAATCCGGGGCCTTCCGATCCGACGGAGCACCCCGCCATGCCACCCCAGGAAAACGACTCCGCCAAGTCCCTGCAGACGGCCGCCCATTCCGAAGCCTCACCCTCCCCGGCCATCGAAGTAGCCGAAGCCGACCACATCACCGTCCTCTACGAAGGCAAGCGCTGCATCCACGCCCGCCACTGCGTCACCCAGGGCCCCACCGTCTTCCTCGCCAACGTCAAAGGCCCGTGGATCCATCCCGAAACGATGGACGCCGAACGCGTCGCCGAACTCGCCCACATCTGCCCCTCCGGCGCGATCCGCTACCGCCGCAACGACGGCCGCCCCGAGGAAGCAGCGCCCCCGGTCAACCTCGCCGCCGTCCGCGAAGGCGGCCCCTACGCCTTCCGCGGCGACCTGCGCATCAACGGCGAACCCGACGGCTACCGCGCCACCCTCTGCCGCTGCGGCGCCTCGAAGAACAAGCCGTACTGTGACGGCTCCCATCACGACGTCCACTTCGACGCGAGCGGCGAACCCGCGACGGGCACCTCGACCGAGATGCTCGCCGTGCGCGACGGGCCGTTGCAGATCGATCCGCAGGTCAATGGACCGCTGCAGGTGCGAGGGAACCTGGAGATCACCAGCGGCACCGGGCGGATGGTGGCGCGGGTGACGAGCGCGAAGCTATGCCGGTGCGGGGGGAGTCAGAACAAGCCGTATTGTGATGGGACGCATTCGAGGATTGGGTTTGTGGCGAATTGAGCTATTCGGGAGCGACACTGGCACCCCGATCCAAGGCTTTCGCCATCAACAAATCCATGCGATCGCCGAAAGCAGCGGTTTCTCGTGATTAATGGGAATGACACCATCTTCTCGCGCGGCTCCTTCCTCGATTTCGTCTGAATTTTCGCGTTTTCTTGAACGGAGCGATTCCTAATGTTTGACCGTCTTTTGAAGTCCCTTCGCGGCCGACTGGCCGTTGAGGAAAGAGAATGGCGATCGCAAAATCACCTTCGAAACACCCTATACCTTAGCCGTTGGCGGAGGGCAATACTATTCGCAGCAACCAAACCGAGGCGCTATCTCGGATGGCTGTCCTTTCTGGTCTTTTTTCTTTCCATGGCCGCGGCGATTCTCGATCCCAAACTATGGACAATCTTCCACGTCCGCAACTTTTCGGTTCCTGATCGCGTCGACAATTTTTCGGCCTTATGGTCGGTTCAAGCGGCGATTGCGGCACTTGTGTATCCGATAGTCATCGCATTTGTAACGCTCTTGGTTGATCGAAATAGCACCACCAGGGCAACACTTCACATATATCTCCATGATTCGGCTGCCCTGCTTGCTGGGCTGAGCGCACTATTGCTGGTCGGCGAAATGGGGCTTCAGTATTTCATGCTCTCCTATGCAAACGACTCGGCTCTCGCATTATGGCTAGTCTTGGACTCTAGTTGGTTTGCATTGAACATGGTACTGACAATCTACTTCCTGTACCGAACATTCGAATTCATGCGCCCACTTCAACGATATGAAATTACGAGGAGGTATGCGATAAGTGTTGCCTGGCCGCAAGAGGCTCGCCATCACTTGGCGAAGCACATATTCGGCTCAGCGATTCTTGACCATTTGCTTCCTGGAGCCGCGTACGGAACACAGAAAGGGAATTCTCCAAGTGTCTTGCTGGGATACACAGGCCTTGAGGACGGCGCACCGAGCGTTAGAAGGCAACTTGGCCGACGAAGGCGCCAACTAGTTGACATTCGATTCAGGTTACTTGGATGGGCGATATCAGGATGGCTAGAGAAGTCAACGAAGTCCCAAGTTGCACCCAGACAAGACGCGTCTTGGAGTGCGCCAAGCGGCGCAGTCATATCCTTCCCCCTTGACCCTTTCGAAATCTACAAGGGAGACACGACCCTTTGCCAGGTAAAGGACGGCGCGTCTCCATCTTGGCTACAGCGGCTAATGATCCGCCTCTCCTTCAAATTTGCGGCACCAAGACACTCTGTCGAGTTGTCAATAAACGACATCCTCTTGGATTTTCAGGCCGAAGCAATCGCGGCGATTCGATCGGGAGAACAAGATTCGTTTGAAGACAGTGTAAATCGCCTACTTGGATTGTTTGAATCTTTGGTCGATGCTAGTAGCGTGCTCGATTCGAGCGGCGACCAATCCAACCTAACACTCTTGCCAGATCGCAATCACTGGTTCTCTCGTCCGATTCATGAGATATGGAGAAGACGAATTATCGACCTGTTTGAAGCCGCTTCAAGGAAGCTTTCGGTTGGTGAGGACTATGTAAGTTTCTTGACTCGCGTGCCCAACCGGCTGTTCTCTCGGGCGCAAGAGTCCGCCGTATCAGCATTGCTACTAGACAGTGTTTCTATGAGTCCGATCTTGCTTTGGCGTGTACAGGATTGGTGGACAAACATGCTTGAACAACAGGGCCAAATTGACCATGGTCCTTGCAAAGAAGGCACACTAAGGCCGCCTTTTTTTGGCATTCACGACCGCGTTCTCCGGTCGTTCGTTGGATCGTGGGAGTCACTGAGAGACAGCATAATCTCCAGTCGCGGCAATGCTGTTGACTGGCGCCTCACTCGCCAATCAGCGGATCTTCTCGACGCACACCTCGCTCACACGTTAGTCATGCTCATGCGCTCCGTAACCTTGGGCGACGTGAACAGCGCTGAGTGGCTCACCGATGTCTTGGTTAGGTGGTACGAACAAATTCGATTTAGGCTCGAAGGTTCGAGCCATGTCTTCTTGCGGAGGCAGCGCCTTCTCACGATCGACCTGATTTCCGCAGACTGGGAAGTTGTGAAGAAACGCGTCCAACTAGAAAGCCAGGGCGTTCCGGACACTGTTGCGCCGCATGCCATTCTGGGCGCGTGTCTCAACAACCTCTGGATTGATACCTGCTGTATCGCTCTTTTCGAGTTGGCCGTTTGGGGCAAACCGTGTGACTGCACTCGCTCACTCCCGGCAAGAATCTTTGCCTCCATTGCAGGCGGCGAACCCTTGCGACCCGGTGGGGACTCTCATGCTCACAGCAATCTATTCATTGGTCCCGACGATCTAATACTCGCGATACTTAGGCAGCGGTTTGCAGATGCTAGGTACAACGCTCGACTCGACGGCTACGTAGATAAAATTGCCGATCTCTCAAGGGCAGAAATGGTCTCCGGACGGATCTACTCTCGCTCCGGCTCCGACGACTTGGATTCACTTGATGAAGGGTGTCTATTGGTACTAATGCTAACACTTCCTGCTAATTGGTCGGCAAGCCGCGAGATAATCGAAATACTTGCCGGGTGGTCCAGGACCGATAGCGATAGAGTGCGCCGCATCGAAAGGATGCTTGCAAACTGGAAAAAAATCCTTGATCAGCAGTCATTTTCCGAATTGGCCGAACAGTACGAGTGTTTAAGGACCAAGACAGGGAAAGGACTCCCTAACGCCGAATCCAAAGCGTCTCTCATACGTGGGATCGATCGGCTGCTCAATGAAATGAATGGTGCGCAGGCACTCGCGCTCGCCGAAGCTCCGATCAGTAAAGACAAGCTTGCTAGTATTAGCCAATGGTGTTCAAGAACCGCATTCGCCGTAGAAACCGCAGCTTTTCCGGTCCCGCTCTTCCACAAGGTGTCCTCGACGGCCGACTCGAGACTTGATCCGTTTGCGCTCGTTATAAAAGGCATCAAGAGAGGTGAACTTACAGACCCTCCAATGGCAGACATCGCGGTAAATGAAGATGATTGGTATTCAGAAACACTGCGCGGCTTCGTCGCGTCTACCATTCTCGGCAAATCGCTAAGAGAACTGAAACCAAAGATTATCGTCGCGAATTCGCCCAAAGCGTACTGGACTCAGGTAAAAAAATATGCTGCCAAAGCTCATGAGCATGGATTTCACCCAATTCTATTGCTAGAAAATCCTACGATTCCCGAATGGGTCTGGGAATGGGGCAATTCCATGTACAATCTGCCAATACCGGGATCTCCTGCAGATTTGACAGTCTCGAGGGACAAGTCGATTCAAGTTGATGGTTACCAATGGACCTTCAATGACATTCCGGTTTTTGACGCACCGCTAATTCCGGGGAGCTCAATTCTATTGGTTCGGGAATCGCTTGCCGAAATCGAATTCACGGAGAATAGCAAGAATCGTTTTGTAACGGTCTCCGAAAGCACAGTTGACGAGCATCCCGAGCTCGTTGACTTGAGGCTAGAGTGGAAGATGCGCATTCGATTGATAAAACATCCTTCCACTCGACTTACGTACAGCGCTTAGTCGGTGCGTATTTGACGCAGAACAAGGACAAGCCGCGATCTTGACTCGTGAAAAACCGTTGCCTCTACCCAAAGCAATGGTGGACGGACCACAATTTCCCGAAAAGGGGGCCCGGCTAGTCATTCGGCGTCCGCCTTCCTCACAAAGTTGCGCACCGACCGTCCATGCCAGCGGGAGGAATTTCACCAGCCTGCTAGGCCGCCAACTCGACCCGATTTCGTCCCGCGTTCTTGGCCGCATACAACGCCGCATCCGCGTCGGAAACGAGCTTCATGACGCCCGATCCGGTTTCGACGATGCCCGCGGCGACGCCGACGCTGACGGTGACGCCTGCGGACAATTGGGGGATCCGGCGACTGGCCTCGTTGAAGCGCGTGCGGATGCGCTCGGCCAACGCGATGGCGGCGGCGCCGTCGGTATTTCCGGCCACGACGCAGAACTCCTCGCCGCCCCAGCGGACGGCATGCAGGTGCGCGGCGTCGATCGTGCCGAGCACTTCCCCCGCCGCCACCAGGAGCTTGTCGCCGATGTCGTGGCCATGCTCGTCGTTGACGGCCTTGAAATGATCGACGTCGATCAGGAGGACCGACATCAGGCGTTGCCCCGCGCCGCCATCGCTGGCGAAGCTGTCCAGCACGGTGCGCAGGCCGCGGCGATTGAGCAGGCCGGTCAGCGCATCGTGTTCGGATGCCTCGCGCAATTCGCCGAGCAGGCGCAGCACGACGAGCATGAGCAGCATCGGATCGCAGGCCAGGGTGTTGAGCATCAGGGCTGACCAGGCGATCACTGCGGCGATGGGTATTTCCGGCGAGCCGAAGCTCACCGGGCCGGCCGAAAACACCAGGGCCGCCTGCGCGGTTGAAGCAAGGGCCATCAAGGCACGGGCCGCGGCGGCTGTCCGGAACGCCGCCACGCCGAAACCGGGCGCCTGTCGCCACAGCACGACGGCCGACCAGAGGCTCGCCACCGCCGAACTGCCGGCAAGCAGTGGGATGCGCAGCCCGGCGGAGGGAACCCCGAACGTGAAGAACACCGTGATCAGCGCGATCCACGCGAAGCCGCCAACGAGGAGGGTCCGCACGTCCCTGCGGCCGCAGAAAAGCAACGTGCCTGCCAGTTGCAGGACGAATCCGTATGTAAACGGAATGTCGAACGCCAGGGCCGCGATGCGCCAGTCGTCGATAACGAACCCCGACAGGATTGCCGTTCCGATGCACAGGGAGCCGGCGGCCCAATAGGCCGGCCCCGGTGTTTTCGGGCTGAAGCGCGCCAGCCACGCGAAGATGAAACCGGAAATCAACGACGCGATGGCCAGCGTCGCCAGCAACGTTGGCTCATGGATGCCCACGGTCCGGTCTCCTCGGGAGACCGAATGGTACCGCGAGGCGACGGCGCGTCCGCGGACTTGAACTCGGCGCAGGGACTTGTCAGGGCTTCACGAACCGGTACGCGAACCGGTCGGTCTCGCCCTTGATCGCGGGATCGAACACCTTGATCGAGTGCGGATCATCCTTGTTTGCGAGCAGGTTGCTTTCCGCGTCCAGCACGAAGCCGGCTGCCTCCACCTCTTTGCGGACGGACGCAGGGTCGATCCGGTGCAGCGACTGGGCGTCGCCCGTTCCCGTCCCGGCGACGGCGGCGTGGTCGACGACGACGTAGGACCCTCCGGGCTTCAGCCGCTCATGGACGGCTCGATTGAAATCGGCCGCCGTCGCGCCCTTCTTCTGCATCAGCTCGGTGTGGAGATCGTGGTAGAACAGGTGCAACCAAATGACATCCGCCGGTTGGGTGACCTCCGGCATCGCCACGAGGTCCGCTGAGACGACCTCGACGTTCTCCCGGCCTGGCTCCTTCGCAAGCATTCGCATGCGGCCGACCGGATCGTTCTTGAAGTGGGCGACTTCGGCCGGCACGAAGCTGTAGACCCGACCTGCGGGTCCGACGACGCCGGAGAAGAGACGGGTCCAGTCGCCGTCGCCTGGGTAAACGTCGATGACGGTGGAGCCCGCATCGACGCGTGCGAACCTGATCAACTCGGATTGTCTGTGTTGGTCGTACATTGGGATCTCCTTTGCGGTTGGGCATTCGACGAGCGCGAGGCGTGCGTCGGGATCAGACCTGTGCCATGCCGCCATCGACGGCGAGATCGATGCCGGTGATGTAAGAACTTTCATTGGAAGCGAGGAACGAGACGGCAGCCGCGATTTCCTCGGGCACGCCTCTGCGACCCATCGGGATCTGCGTGGTGAACTGTGCGACCGCTTGCTCGGCCTGCTCGGCGGTAAGGCCCGTCGTTGTCGCCAAGGCCGGGGTATCGATGGCTCCGGGGCTCACGCAATTCACGCGGATCCTGCGGTCCTTCAGCTCGAGGGTCCAGGCGCGCGCGAAATTGCGCACGGCCGCCTTGCTCGCGGCGTAGACGCTGAACCCTGGCAACCCCAGCACATTCGAGACCGAAGAGTTCAGGACGATCGAACCGCCGTCCTTGAACAGCGGAAGCGCCTTCTGCACCGTGAAGAACAGCCCCTTCACGTTCACGTCGAAGGTCTGGTCGAAATGGGCCTCGGTAGCTGCCGCGAGCGGTGCGATGGTCCCCGCGCCCGCGTTCGCGAAGAGAATGTCGATGTGGCCATGTTTCGCTTTCACGACGGCGTAGAGCCGGTCCAGATCTTCCAGGCGCGAGACGTCGCCCACGACCGTCGTCACGTTTTTCGTGATGAAGGCCGCGGCCTCCTTCAGCTCTTTCTCCCGTCGCCCGGTGATCACGACGTGTGCACCTTCTTCCACGAAGCGCCTGGCCGTGGCCCGGCCAATGCCGCTGCTTCCGCCCGTGATGACTGCAATCTTGCCTTCGAGGTTTTTCATGGTCTCATCTCTTCCTGTGTTTTTTGTCGTAAAGGTTGGGAAGCGTGGTCTCGCGAGGCGGGGCTGGTGAGCCCGCTGCGGGACCGCGCCGTGGTCAGAGTTGCGCCAGCCCGCCGTCGACGGCGACCTCGCTGCCGGTCATGAAGCTGCTGTCCGACGAGGCGAGAAAGGCGGCTGCCGCCCCGATCTCCGCCGGATCGCCCATGCGCTGGAGCGCGGTCATCGCGCCGTAGGCCTTCAGGCCTTCCTCGCCGAGCGCTTCCTTCGCGAGTTCGGTCGCAGTCGCCCCGGGCGACAGCACGTTGACCCGGATGCTGGTGCCCTTCAGATCCTCCGCCCAGGTCCGCGCGAGGTTGCGCACGGCCGCCTTGCTCGCGCTGTACGCGGTGAACGCCGGTGCGCCCGTCGTGCCGGCGCTCGATCCGGTCAGGATGATCGAGCCGCCCTTGCCCATCAGCGGCAGCGCCTTCTGGACCGTGAAGATCGTTCCCTTCACATTGACGTCGAAGGTTTCGTCGATGTGCCTGGCGGTGATCTCGCCGAGCCGAAGCTGGCTTCCCACGCCGGCATTGGCGAAGACGATGTCGAGGGTTCCGCGCTCGGCCTTCACTGCCGCGTAGAGCCGGTCGAGGTCGGCCTCATCGGCGACCGAGCCGTTCACTGCGCGGGCATTGGGCCCCAGCTCGGCCAAGGCGGCGTCGAGCGCTTCCTGCCGGCGGCCGAAGAGGAAGACGAACGCGCCTTCCTCGATGAAGCGCTTTGCCGCGGCGAGGCCGATGCCGGTGGCGCCACCGGTGATTACGGCGGTCTTTCCATTCAATCGGCTCATGTCATGCATCCTTCGTTGGAGTTGCCTGGGGGCGCTTCGCAGCGCCAGGCCTCCAATCTAGGGCGGCTACCGGCACTTGATTAGCCGGCAATCGAGGGAATGATTATCCCGCTAGTGGTAAAGTCACCCGGGAGGCCCCCATGAACCGCGATCTCAATGACACCTTGGTGTTCGTCAAGGTGGTCGAGCTGGGCAGCTTCACCGCCGCCGCCCGGGCGCTGCGCCTGCCCAACACCACGGTCAGCCGCAAGGTGCAGGAGCTGGAAGCGCGGCTGGGAGCCCAGCTCTTGCACCGCACCACCCGCAAGCTCGGCCTGACCGAGGCGGGCAACGTCTATTACGAGCATTCCAAACGCATCGCGCGCGACCTCGACCAGGCGGAAAGCGCCGTGGGCGAGTTGCTGAGCGGACCGCGTGGCTGGTTGCGCGTCACCGCAACGCATGCGCTGGGTACGACCTGGATCG
>Ga0207691_10007843_pt1 | contig 10284 bp, 9 predicted proteins | sample KBSM13metaG_FD_184327 | JGI IMG/M metagenome (GOLD analysis project Ga0207691, IMG submission 184327) | Miscanthus rhizosphere microbial communities from Kellogg Biological Station, Michigan, USA - KBS M1-3 metaG (SPAdes) (version 2) | ecosystem: Host-associated > Plants > Roots > Rhizosphere >... | reverse complement strand
GTGGCTGACGCGCCCGTCGTCGCCGGCGTAGATCATCTTCAGCATCCAATCGAGCTCCCAGCGCAGCTCGTCCAGGTAGTCGGGCAGGGCGCCGCCCGCCTCCGGGATCGGCAGCGGCGCTTGCAGGATGCCGGCGGGATGGCGCTCGAATGCGCTCAGCATCATCCCCAGCGTGAAGCCGGCGTTGCCGGTGTACTTGCCGAAGTCGCCCGCGTCGTGCCAGCCGCCCGTGCCGTCGCGCATCGCGCCCGCCTGACCGAGGTAGTCCAGGTAGCCGTCGCCCATGTGGCAGGCCGCGTGCGCGAATGAATCGCCGGCGAACGCAAACGACACGGCCGTGCCGCAGCGCCAGCCGTAGAAGCCGACCATCGACGCGAAGAACGGACGGCGGTAGACGTCGTCGCCGATCGGGAATTCGACCGAACGGCCGACGCCGGGCACGTCGACGTAGAAGCGCCCCGTCTCGGCGAGCCCGCTGAAGTCGCCCTGCGCGACCATGTCGTTCGTGCCGGGGTCGGCGGCGGGCGCGGGCAGCGTTCCTTCGAACGCCGTGGTTCCGTCGCTCGCGCGGCGGACGGTGAAACCGGTCGCGGTCCCCAGCACCGAGACGCGCTTGGCCCGCGCGGTCAGGTAGCCGATCGAGCTGACGCGAACGTCGGAATCGGCCGCGCGGGGCGTGGACGGAAGACAGACGATGACGAGGGCGGCGGCGCCCGAAGCGAAGCTAACGCGCACGCCGGGAGGATACCGGAGATCCTTTCGACAGCACGTACTCCTTGATGTCGTCGTGGATACGCAACGTCGCCGGTAACCGGAAGCGTGCCCCGCCGGCCTGCGCCCACGCCTTGCGGAACCAGCGGATCAGCGGCGCTTCCAGCTCTTCGAATTCCACGTTGCGGCCGAACCGCAGCGCCTTCGACAGGGCGGGAAAGAAACCGCCCAGGTAGATCGTCCCGTCCTTCTCGACGCTGAACTGGTTTCCCTTCCCATCCATCTCGTAGACCAGGAAGCGCGCGCCCCGGCGGTCGACGTGCAGCTCAACGTCCAGCGCCGGGACCAGCGGATTCAGCCGCCGCTTCAGGACCCGCCGGCGGATGTCGCGCACCGCCGCGGGCAGCAGCTTCTTCAGTTGCGCCGCCGGCGTCATGGCGCCACCAGCGTCGCGTCGATCTGTGCGCACAACGCCGGGATGTCCGCTTCGGTGTAGGAGCCGTCGGCGTAGTACCAGAAGGTGATCGGGGCGCCGTTCAGGCGGCAACCGCCGAGCGCGTTCGCGTGCGCGCAGGGGGCGTATTCGAAGTGCGCGCTCGGGTGCACGCCGCCGTCGGCCGTCGCATCGGAGACGAAGCAGCTGTTGCTCCACATCACCTGATCGGGAGGCGACAACCCTGCATGCTCCTCGCATACCGTGCCGGTTGCTGGCGTGAAGATCGTGCACGAGGCGGTGCCGGTCTCCTTGCCGCAGCCGATCATCGCGGCGCCGGCAACCGCGAGCGTCAAGACGATGTGCCGCACGGACCGGGACTATCGCCGACGGGCAGCGTCGCAGCAAGGAGCGCGCCATCTTGATTCGGCGATAGTTGATCGGCGCTAATATCGCGCGCCGATGCCCGCAGCCACCAACCCGCGCGTCGCGATCTTCGGCGCGACGTCGGCGATCGCCGCCGAGATCGCGCGCGTCTACGCCGGCCGGGGCGCGCGTTTGTTCCTGGCCGGGCGCGATCCCGCCAAGCTGCGCGCGCTGGTCGAGGCGCGCGGCGACGCGGTGGCGGGCTTTCGCGAGGTCGATCTGACCGCGCCGGGCGCGGCCGCGGCCGCGGTGTCCGCGGCGATCGAGGCGCTGGGCGGCGGTCTGGACGTCGCGGTGATCGCGCACGGCTGGCTGGGTGATCAGCTGGCCAGCGAGCGCGACGTCGCCGAGGCGGAGCGGATCATCGCGACGAACTTCGTATCGGTGGTCGCGCTGCTGGTGCCGCTGGGCAACCACTTCGAGGCCGCGGGCGCGGGACATATCGCGGTGCTGTCGTCGGTGGCGGGGGATCGCGGCCGCCCGCGCAACTACACCTACGGCGCTTCGAAGGGCGCGCTCAACCTCTATCTGCAGGGGCTGCGCACGCGCCTGTGGGCGCGCGGCGTCGGCGTTCACACGCTGAAGCTGGGGCCCGTCGACACGCCCATGACCGCCACGCACGAGAAGACGATGCTATTCACGCGCGCCGACCGGGTGGCCGCCGACATCGTCGCGGCGATCGACGCCGGGCGCGCCGAGGCCTACGTGCCCTGGTACTGGCGCTTCATCATGGCGATCGTCCGCAACATGCCGGAACGCGCGATGCAGCGGCTGCGGGCGCTGTCGGGACGTTAGAACCATCATCCGTACCAGGTGCGTCCCCCACCAGGCGAGGGCCGCCAACTCGAGCACGCCGCTGGCGCCGACCAGGGCGAAGAACACGCGGTGGAAGTCAGTCAGCGCCTGCAGCGTCACGCGCAGGAAGCAGCCGATGTTCACCAGCGCGAACGGGCCGACCAGCGACGTCAGCCCCTGGCGTGGCACACCGCGCAGCGCCGGCACCACATAGGCCGCGACGCCCATGATCATCTGCGACGCGAAACCGACGGTGATCGCGTGCCGGATGGAACCGTAGTACGCGTGGCTGAAGGGCGTGTGCGTCGCGGCCAGGTAGACGGGCATCAGCAGCAGCAACGCGAACGATGCGGCCAGCCACGCATACGCGGCGCGCACGAACTTGGCGGTGCGCTCCGGGCGCAGGAAGGCGCGCCAGGGTCGGAAGGCCGCGCCGATCGACAGCGCGCCCACCGCCAGCATCGACCACGGGAGCATCAACGTCGCGGCGAGCGCGTGCCGGCCCGTGAACCGATAGAGGAGGAAGAGCGCGATCTCTCCGATCACGCCGCCGAGGATCAGCGTCCACGCCAGCCGCGCCCGGCGGCGGCTCACCTGCGGCACGCCGTAGAAACGCGGCAGGATCTGGATCGACACGCCCAGCACCATGAACAGGACGAAACCGTGGATCTGGAGATCGCGAAGCACCGCCTGGTAGGTCGCGACGGCCCAGATCAGCGCCTGGCGATCGACGGCGGTCAGCGTGTTCAGCGTGTGCCATACGCAGAAGATCGCCTGCGCCACAAAGAACGCCAGCGCCGCCCCCACGTAACGCAGGTAAGGCTGCTGGCGCGCGAAGCTGGCCCGCCAGGTCAACCCCAGCTGGACGGCGAAGGCGGCGATCGCGGCGATCTCCAGCGTGCCGCCGGCGACGACGGCCGGGACGGCCCAGCGCGCGCCGACCGCCGCCATCGCGACCGTGCGAATCGCGATGCCCGCGATCATCGCCGCGAAGACCGCCGGGACCAGGCGCGGCACCAGCAGGCGGCGCTGCCACAGGGCCGGGAACATCTGATAGCCGAAGCCCATCACGAACAACCCGACCCAGCCGAACACCTGCGCGTGTCCGTGCGCGTTCACCTGGAACAGCGACGCGCCCGTGAACCGGCCGGCCGCGGCGATCTGCAGCAGCAGCCACGCGCCCCAGGCGGCGCCGACGGTCAACACGACCGCTATTCCGGCGATGAAGAAGTAACGGTAGGGCTTGCTCGCGGCGGGTGCCGCGCCGATTGACGGTAGGGGCATCGCGCGATGAAACAGCAAGATCAAGGCCGCCGCGCCGCACGACCTGCGCGCCTCCCACGCGCACGTTCGTGCACGGACCGCGCTCCAGCACGCAAGCGTTGCGCGGATCCCCGCCGGCGACCACGGATCGCGCGCCGGCCGGCTATTCTCGTTGGATGGGCCGCCGCGCCTGGTTGCTGGTGACCGCCTGCCTGGTCGGGGGACCGGTGGCGGCCGGGCTGGCGTTGGCGATGGGCCACGACGCGCGCCGGGCCGAGGCGGCGCGGCCGCTGTTCGAACGCGACAAGGACTACGTCGGCGCCAGCGCCTGCCGCGCCTGCCACCCGGACCACCACGCCAGCTGGCGGCGGACCTTCCACGCGTCGATGACGCAGCTGCCGGATCGCGCCTCCGTGCGCGGGCGCTTCGACGGCGCGGCGGTGACGCTGTTTGGCGCGACGGCGACGCCGTTCGAGCGCGACGGCCGCTTCTTCTTCCACCTGCCCGCGGTCGGCGGCGACGGCCCGCGTGACGCGGAGGTCGCGCTGTGTGTCGGTTCGCGGCGGTACCAGCAGTACTTCGAACGCGTCGAAGGGCCCAGCGGCGCGGTCTTCCGCCGGCTGCCGCTGCTGTGGCACATCGGCGAGGCGCGCTGGCTGCACATGAACGGCGTCTTCCTCGAGGCCGACGACGACGACTGGTCGCGGCACCAGGCGCTTTGGAACGTGAACTGCGTCTTCTGCCACAACACCGGCGTCGCCCCGGGGCTGAAGCCGGTCGCCGACACCGGCGACAAGCGCTTTGACACGCACGTCGCCGACGTCGGCATCGCCTGCGAGTCCTGCCACGGTCCCGCGCGCGCGCACGTCGAGCTGTTCACGTCGCCGGTCGCGCGCTATCGGGCGGCTATGGCGCGCAGCACGGGCGCGCCGGCCGTCGTCGATCCGCTGCGCCTCGGCCAGGCGGAGAGCGCGGCGCTGTGCGGGCAGTGCCACGCGCAGCGGATCCCCGATTCGATCGAGAAGATCTGGACGTTCCTCGACACCGGCCCGACGTTCCGCCCCGGCGGCGTCCTGGCCGGCCACGTGAAGCCGCTCGCGCGCGAGACGCCCGTGCCGCCCCCCGGCGATCCCGACACGTTCAAGCTTCGCTTCTGGAGCGACGGCACCGCGCGCCTGACCGCCTACGAGTACGTCGGCCTCACGCAGTCGCCTTGCTTCCGCGGCGGCAAGTTCTCGTGCACCAGCTGCCACACGATGCACGCGGGCGATGCCGCCGGGCAGCTCGCGCCCGATCGCCTGGGCGACCGCGCGTGCACGCAGTGCCACGCGGAGCTGGCGCGCGACGTCCGCGCGCACACGCACCACGCGCCCGAGTCCAGCGGATCGCGCTGCGTCGAGTGCCACATGCCGCGCATCGTCTACGGCGTGCTGGAGATCCACCGCAGCCACCGCGTCGAGGTGCCCGACGTCGCGCGCGACGTCGAGGGCGGCCGCCCCGACGCGTGCACCGCCTGCCACGCCGATCGCGACGCCGCGTGGGCCGCCGATCGGATGCGCGACTTCTGGGGCGCGCGCTACAGGCGCCCGACGTCGCGACCCGACGGCGCGCCGCTGGAGATCCCCGACGCGCTGGCGTCGCTGCACGCGGGTGATCCGCTGCAGCGCGCGATGTCCGTGGCGGCGCTGGGGCGCAGCGACGGCGGCGTGCCGGCGGGCGCGCGCGGGTTCGCGCTGGCGAACACGCTGGTCGGGCTGGGCGATGCCTACGGCGCCGTGCGATTTCTCGCGCGCCGGTCCGCGCTGCAGCTGGACCGCTCGCTGGGGCTGGGCCTGCAGCGCGATCTCGCCGCCTACGAAGTACACGCGGGCCGTGACGTTCGCGATCCGGCGCTGCAGGCGCTGCTGCAGCGATTCGCGGCGGCCGCGCGCGAGCATCTGCCGCCGCCGCCCGACGGCCTGTTCGTCGGGCGCGACTGGCAGCTGGATCTCGATCGCATCCGCCCGCTGCTGGGATCGCAGAGCCGTCACGTGATATCCGTGGGGGAATGACGGCGGCCCCCGGCAAGACGACCGATTCCGCGATCCGGAAGACGCTGCGCGCCGGCTGGCTGCTGCTGGCGATCTCGCTGCCGTTCGGCGTGACGCTGGAGGCGCTGCACGGCTTCAAGGTGCAGGCGTACCTGGCCAGTGACATGCGCCGCGAGATGTGGCGCCTCGCGCACGCGCACGGGACGCTGCTGGGCATCCTCTGCCTGGTCTCCGGCTTGCTCGCCGAGGCGCACATCGCCGAGGCGGTCCGCCCGCGGGTGCTGGCGATGATCCGCTGGGGCGCCGTGCTGATGCCGCTCGGGTTCTTCCTGGGCGGCGTGCTCAACAGCGAGGGCGATCCGTCGCTGGGGATCCTGCTGGTTCCCATCGGCGCGCTGCTGCTGGTCGTGGCGCTGGTGCGCGTCGCACTCGCCCCACGCGCGCGTTGAAACCCACGCGATACGCCGCGTCCGGACATTCCGATACAGGAGCCGCGATGCGTCTGTCTGCCATCGCCGCGCTCGCCGCGGCGGGCGCCGTCATCCTCGCGCCGGCGCGCGCCGAGGGACATTTCGTCCTGCAGGCGCCGGCGAGCTGGGCGGAACAGGACGGCAACGGCAATCCCCAGAAGACCGCGCCCTGCGGGCAGGCGGATCCTCAGATCACCGCCGTGCCGACGAACGCGATCACGTCGTTTCGGCCCGGCCAGACGATCACGGTGACGATCGACGAGACCACCTTCCACCCCGGCCACTACCGCCTCTTGCTGTCGACGACCGGGCCGGCAGGCTTGCCCGCGGATCCCGTCGCGACGGAGCCGGGGACGTGCGTCGGCCTCGACATCCAGGACCCGCCCGTCTTTCCCGTGATCGCTGACGGCATGCTTCCGCACACGGATCCGTTCGTCGGACCGCAGTCGTTCCAGGTCACGCTGCCGAGTGACGTCACGTGCACGAATTGCACGCTGCAGGTACTCGAGTTCATGCAGGCCGACACGGGCGGCAACGGCAACTGCTACTACCACCACTGCGCGAACATCACGATCGCCAGCCCGACGGACGCGGGCGCCGGCGGAACGGACGGGGGCCAAGGTGGATCAGACGGGTCCGATGGCGGCGGAGGCTGCGCGTGCACGGTCGGCGCAGGCCGCGTGCCGTTTGCTCCGCTGCTGGTCTTGCTCGTCGTCGCCGGCTTGCGGCGGCGGCGCGCGCTGCTGATCGTGCCGCTGATCGGCGTCGTTCTCGGCGGTGGGTGCGGCGACGACAGCGCGGTGGTCCCGACGTCCGTGGTGTCGCCGGGCGACGTCGAGCACGCCTGGCTGCAGAAGGTGGGCACCGGCCCGGCCCAGACCGCCGTCGCGTGCGGGCGCGGCGCTGCCGATCCGATCGCGCGCGCGCTGTGCGCTCCGGCCGCCCCCGCGCTCGGCGGCCTGACCGACCTTTACCGCGCTCTCGCGCTCGCTCCCGACAACGGCGGCCTCGCCGCGGTGGCGACGCACTCGCTGGGACTGTCGGCGCGAACGGTGACCGCGCTGAACCCGCGCATCGTCGTGTTTCCCCGCTATTCGCCGCTCGACCCGAACGGGATCGCCGCGGCGGCGTTCTCGCGCGGCGAGCCGTTCGTCGAGCTTGTCGGCTTCGATCCCGCCAGCGACGACTTCAACTTCTATCTGGTGGCGTTCGAACCCGCGTGCGGTGCCGGCTGCACGCCTGCGGATCTGCTGACGGAGCGGCTGGAATCGGGGTGGACCGGATGGACGCTGTACGGCGAGCGCGATCTGGAAGACACGCCGCTCGACTGCACGTCGTGCCATCGCCCGGACGCCGAAAAAGGGCGGCTGCTCATGCGGCAGATCGACGGGCCGTGGATGCACTGGGGCGACTTCCGCGGTGTCTTCTCGGCGACCGACGTCTGCACCGATCCGGCCGACACGACCCTCGCCGGATCGATCGTCGCCGACGGAGCCGAGCTCCTCGGCCAGGTGGATGGATCGGACGGCCGACACGGCGGCGTCGCTGTGGCCAACCTCGTCGCCGCGACCAGCGGCTACGATCTGTCGTCGTTCATTCGTTACGCCACCGGGTGGGCCGACGGCACCGGCGACGTTCCTTGCATCGCGCCCTATTGCCCGTTCGCGGAACCGAATCCGTTTCCGTCGCAGGAGATCCTGTGCGATCGGTTGCGCGACGGGGATGGCGGCCGCGCGGGCGGCGCGTGGGATCGCTATCGCGCGGTCGTTCGGCCCGACGGTTTCGCCATCCCGCACTTCGATCCCGACATCGTCGACGGCGCGCTGCGGGCGACCGTCGCGGCCGATTTCGGTGCGTTCGTCGCGGCGCCGCCGCCGGCGGGGCAGAGCGGCGACGCGTTCACGAAGCTGTCGGCCCTGGTCGCCCCGGGCGCGGCGGGCGCGATCGGTTTCATCCCCGGCGGCGCAGACTCGGCCGACGTCATGCTGCGAAGCATGTGCGCCCGCTGCCACAACGACCGGACGGACACCCACCTTGCGCGCAGCCGCTTCAACGCGACGGCGCTCGACCGCCTGAACGCCGACGGCGCGCGCGAGATCGTCCGCCGCATCTCGCTGCCGCCCACGTCGCCCGAGCGGATGCCGCCGCTCCGCGCGGGCGAGCTGCCCGACGGGGCGATCGCCCGCCTGACGGCGTTCCTGCAGGCCAGGTAACGCGTCGTCGCGCCAAGGGCCTGCTCGACATTCGGCGTGAATCTGGTAGCCCATCGGTTCCCGTTCCAGGAAGCCGACATGACCGTCCCCGAAATCTCGCTCGACCTCTCGCTGCCTGCGGCAGAGCGCTGGGCAGGCCTTGCGCCGCACGCCGAGAGCGCAAGCAGGCTCATGGAATGCTACCTGCGGGACCTCGGCCAACTCGGAGACTTCGGCCCGATGGTCGAGGCGTACGCGGACGCGTTCGTCGGCGCCGACCACCGCGGGGAGATCGCGTCGATTGCCAGGCTCGTCGGCCGGCGCGAAGCCGATGTTTTGCTCTGCAACCTCTACTACGAAGCGTTCAGGCAACTGATCGGCTGCACGGCGTTCGCATGCGACGGACCCGAAGGTCCGATCCACGCGCGGAACCTGGATTGGTGGACGGACGACCAGATGCTGGCCCGGTTGACCTGCATCGTCCGGGCCCGTGGCGGCCGCTCGGTCGGCCCGTACCAGATCGTCAGCTGGCCGGGTTTCGTCGGCGCGCTTTCGGGCCTGGCGCCGGGCCGGTTCGCGATCTCTCTCAACGCGGTGATCAGCAGCGAACGGCCGTCGCTGGCCGCGCCTGTCGTTCTACTGATCCGCGATGTGCTCGAACGGTGCGTGGACTTTCGCGAGGCGGTGAGCGCCCTCGAGCGCACGCCGATCGCGGCGGATTGCCTGCTCCTCGTGACGGGCACCCGGAGCGGCGAAATGGCGGTCATCGAACGGACGTCGACGCGCGCGGCGATTCGCGGTCCCGAGGGAGGGTTCGTCGCGGTGACGAACGACTACCGTTCCCTGACCGGCGTCGGTGACGGCCGGGTGGGGAGCCCGCTGCAGGAAACCGCATGCGGGCGGTTCGACCGGGCGGTCGCCTGCTTGCGTGGGGCCCTCCCGGCGAACGCGGCGGACTGCCTCGCCATTCTCAGCGATGCATCGGTGCGGATGGCCATCACGGTTCAACAGATGGTGATGATCCCGCGGACGGGCGAGCTCGTCGTCCAGATCCCAGCTTGAAGAGAGAACGGTCGTGAGTCACGGGTTCGGGGCGGGCGAGTTGGCCGGCGTCGCGCGGGCGAGGTAAGCGCGGGTCTTTCGGTGCCAGAGCAGCGAGCCGGCCAGCCAGAGCAAGAAGCCCTGCACGACGACCAGCGCGGCGATCTCGGACTGGACCGGGACGTCCTCGTACATGAGGTGCTTCAGATCGGGAGGGGGCGGTGCGCCCAGCGCGCTGATCACGCCGTAAAGGCCCCACGCCCACCAGATGCCTCCCGCCACCGGCGCGACGATGTCGGATCGCCGGAACACGCGTTCGATGGCGAGCATCAGGACCACCGCCAGGGCCACCGGCCACAACATCTGCACGAGCCACCAGAGGCCCGCCAGCTCCAGCAAGTGCCTGCCCGCGGCCTTCGCCAGCGGGATCCAGCGAACGCCGGCGACTACCACCTGAAGCGCCACGATCGCCTGCAGGATCCACAGTCGCCACGGCTTCTTTGCCTCCATGGATTCCTCCGCGCTTCGAAGGCCACACGATACACTGACGCCGCTTCGTCATGAGAATCGCCACCTGGAACGTGAACTCGCTGGGCGCGCGCCTGCAAAAGGTGACGTGGTGGCTGGAGCGCGCGCAGCCCGACATCCTGCTGATGCAGGAGACGAAGCTGAACGACGCCGACGTGCCGCGCGACGATTTCACGCGGCTCGGTTACGAGCTGGCCCATCATGGCGCCGGGGGCTGGAACGGCGTCGCGATCGCCAGCCGCCAGGCCGTGACCGACGTGATCACCAACTTCGGCCTCCCGCTGCAGGCGCCCGCGACGGCCGAGGCGCCCGACGACGAGCCGCTGCGCGAGCCGCGCATGATCGCCGGTGTCTGCGACGGTATTCGCGTGGTCAGCATCTACGCGCCCAACGGC
>Ga0207691_10007842_pt1 | contig 10284 bp, 9 predicted proteins | sample KBSM13metaG_FD_184327 | JGI IMG/M metagenome (GOLD analysis project Ga0207691, IMG submission 184327) | Miscanthus rhizosphere microbial communities from Kellogg Biological Station, Michigan, USA - KBS M1-3 metaG (SPAdes) (version 2) | ecosystem: Host-associated > Plants > Roots > Rhizosphere >... | reverse complement strand
GCCTGCAATTTCTCGTATGCCGCTTTTGAGTCCTCGTAATCGTGCTGCTGGTAGTAGCTGAATCCCAGTTCGCGAAGCCCGTCTTTTGCTAGCGGATACTTCGCAAGCATCGCCTTTAAATCTTCGATCGCTTCTTTGACCTGCCCGGCATTTCTCTCCACCAGTGCACGGTAATAAAGTGCGCGCGGATCTCCGGGAAGGAGCGCGAGTGCCTTGGCGAGGTTCGGTTTGGCGTCGTTATAGCGCTCCCACGAAATCTCCACCACAGCCATGTTGGTGTAAGCGTCCGCGTAGTCAGGCCGCAGTGCAGCAACTTGTTTAAATGCCTTCACGGAGGGTTCGTATTGCTGCGCGTCGAGCAATGCGATGCCGTAATTGTTCCAGCGCATCCACTCTTTGTTCTCCTCCGTGGCAGGAGTGACCGGCGGGTTCTCTCCGATTTTCAGGGTCCTTGTCTGCGAAGCGACATCGATAATCGGCATCGGATAATGCTGCTGCCCGGTTTGATCCATTGCGTAATCGATGAAGTGCTGGTTGAAGCGGCGGTACTTGACTGTCGCGGTGATCGAAACCGGGCCGGAGACATCTTTTGGGAGGCGAAACCTGTAGCGAACCAGTTGGGATCGGCCTGATTGAATCGTGTTGTTATACGCCAGCACGCGGTTGTGCCAGATCTGGTGAAGATCGTTTAATTCGCCCTTCGTGTTGATGAGCCGGTTAGTAAATGAGTGCGCCGACGGGTCAAGGTTGCCATCGGGTTTAATGAACCCACTTTCGCTGATTAGCTTGCCCGAGGCGTCTTTGACGGTGAAATTGACCCACGATTCATAGAAATCGCGTTGCTCCGGAACATAGGAGTGGGCGATTCCCTTATTCTGAATCACCACGTCTGCGACGAGCGTTTCGCCGGCCGCGAGAGAGAAGCTAGTCAACCCCAGGGGCGCGACGAGCAGCGGCTGGTCTTTGCCGGTTGCTGCGTCATTTTCCTTCTCCAGAGCGAAGATGTCGACGTTCAGGACGCCGCCGCCAAGAGGGCCTTCCTTAAGGAACGCGACCAGCTTTTCGGCCTGTTCGTCATATTTGTAAAAGGCCGCCATCAGCGAGTTGGCGCCGAGCCAGCGATGACTTTTGAACTGGCCGTCCTTGGCGCCGGGATCGGACGCGCCGGGTGCCAAGGGCTCGGACTTCATGTGGCAGGTCTGACAGGTGGAGACTACGTCTTTGCGATAGAAGGGAAGCGGCGACTGCTTGGTAAAGCTTGCACCTTGCCACTCGTCATAGACCGAGAAAGCACGCAGCCACTTGTAGTCGTCAAGCGAGCGCGGGATAGCCGCTTTGTGGCAGGCGGCGCAAAACTCAGCGCTCTTGTAGAAGGGACGCATGACAGCCTTGGAGTGGCGATCAAGATGGGAAAGGATTTCCGCGTCAGAAACCGGGCGCGTGACCGCTTCTCCCTTTTCGTCGACTATTACGGCCGGAATGCCCATTACGTAGCTGCCCGTGCCCGTAGCGTCGGTGGACAATATGGAGTGGCAGGTCGAGCAGGTGAGCCCTTCATCCTCAAAGGGGCGCTTCTTGGGCATGCCCTGCGAAAGGTCGCCTGAGAGTAGAGCAACAGGGTTGTGGCAGCCCTCGCAGTGCCGGGAGTACTGAACCCCCTTTTCCGCGATGAGCAGATTCACGTTCTTTAGATACCAGGGATTACGGAAGGCGTTGGAATGGACTGACTGACGCCACTGGTGGTAGGCCTCCTGGTGGCAATGGCCGCAGTATTGCGCGTTGTAGAAAGTCTTGGGACTGAGGAATTGTCCGTTTACTGACGTTGCGTTGGATGGGAGAAACGGCGATTCCTTCCCAAATGCGTAGTTGTATCGACCCGACACAGAGTCATGGAAAGCCGTTGTTGGACCGCTGACCTTGATGTTGGCGGTGTATGCGGCTCCCGCTTTGGAGGTCTCGGCGGGAGGCGGCACCGGCGCAGGATCGGTTCCAGCGCGAACAGCCCAATTCGCCGTGAGCGGCAGAGCAAAGAGGATTACCGTAATTGCCCAGCGGCGCGGCGCAGTCTTCAACATCGTTGAATGAACTCCCAAATGATTGCTTAAACTCCGATCCGGCACACCAGAATGGCAGCCGGGGGACAGAAAAACGGTAACAGGGGCGGGGGATGCACTGTCTACCACCGAAAGTTGGAGAGCGGCGAAGTTTAAGACAGTCAAAAACAGGTGCACCGATGTCTTGAACGGGCGCGCCGCTCGTGTTGCAGCAAACGGTTCATAGAGTGGGATGAACGGGCGAAAATCGCGTCTGGGCTGGTTTGGAAATGCACATCTTCTTAGCCAAAGGCGACCCCAAACTGGTACGTTGGATGAGTAGGATTTCTTTTCCGCAGATGGCCTCAAGTCCTTATTTTTCTCTGGCTGTTTTGTTCGTAGCTGCCCTGGGTTTCGGGCTGGCTCCACTGGGGCTGGCGTGGGGCTGGGGGAAGGCGTTTTCTCCCGCAAAACCTAACGCCATCAAGAACGACATCTACGAGTGCGGATTGGAATCCAAGGGTGACGCGTGGGTTCAATTTCGCTCGGCATACTACCTCTACGCGATTATTTTTTTGATCTTTGATGTGGAAGCGGTTTTTTTACTTCCATTTGCCGTTGCGTTTACCGGGCTGGGAGCGGCTGCATGCGCGGCAATGCTGGTCTTTGTGCTGCTGCTGATCGAGGGACTCGCGTGGGCCTGGGCGAAGGGCGTGTTGACCTGGGCGTAACAGAATGGCGAAGGAATCAGGGGCTGGAGTGACACATGGCCGTAGATGAGGGTTTGAAGATCGAACTGGGAAAACAGGGCGTCTTCGTAACAACCATCGAAGAGCTCTATAACTGGGGACGTCGCAGCTCGATCTGGCCGATGCAGTTCGGCCTGGCTTGCTGCGCGATCGAGATGATTGCAACCACGATGGCTCGCTACGATCTGGCGCGGTTTGGATCTGAAGTTTTCCGCCCATCACCGCGGCAGGCTGACTTGATGATCATCTCGGGAACGGTCACGAAGAAAATGGCTCCGCAGGTAGTCCGACTCTATAACCAGATGGCGGAGCCACGGTATGTGATTGCGATGGGGGCCTGCGCCATTTCCGGAGGACCGTTCAAGCAGGGCTACAACGTTCTGAAGGGGATCGATCGCTATATTCCGGTGGACGTTCATATTCCGGGCTGTCCGCCCAGGCCCGAGGCGCTGATCCAGGCGTTCATGACCTTGCAGAAGAAGATCGATGGCCAGGCATTGACCGGCGAGGACCGCCCACGTCACCTGAACGCGGAGGCGCAGGGCGAGTTCCCAGTTCCGGTGCAAGGCGAACACGATCTCGAGCCGACCTCGAATCCGGGCGTATGGACGGTGCCGGTGGTGATTCGATAGTGAAAACCGTTGAGGAGATCAAGGCAGCAATCGAGGCGGCCGTACCGGGCGCAGGGGTAACTGTCGTGCACAATGGCAGCCCGAGTGGACAGCATTCGCTGCGTATTGAGCCGGAACACGCGGTCGAAGTAGCGACATTCCTGCGTGACGATGCAGAACTCGCGCTTGATTTTCTCTCCAATGTGACGGGCGTCGATTTTCTCGACAAAGAAGTCTCGGAAAAAATTAAAGTGACGCGTCCCGTAACAAAGACGGTGGATGGCTTGGAGCAGACGGTGGAAGAGACAGTTGAGGAGACCCGCAAGCACGTTGAGCCGGGCTACCTTGAAGCCGTCTATCACTTGTTTTCCGTGGCGAAAAAACATGGGCCTGTCGTGCTTCGAATGCGGACCAGGAACCGCTCCGACGAAGTTGAATTGCCTTCGCTCACGCCGATCTGGCGATCAGCGGAGTTTCAGGAGCGCGAGGTCTTCGACCTCTACGGCATTGTCTTCAAGGGGCACCCTGATCTGCGGCGGCTTTTGATGTGGGATGAATTCAAGGACCACCCGATGCGTCGCGATTACGTCGAACCCGATGATTACGAATATGAGCCAACGCCGCACGATAAGGTTCTCGCCCGTGCGCAGGCTCATAAGGCCGCGGCCGCCGCTGGGGAGGAGAAGGCATGAACTCCCTGGATGTCAAGACGGAACGGGTAGAGGGTTGGAACCGGCCACCAGTCATTGAGACGGATGGAGAGGGTGAACTGCTTGAAGTGGCCATGGGGCCCCACCATCCTTCAACGCATGGCGTTTTCCGCATGGACCTCGCGCTCGATGGGGAGCGCGTCGTTCGGTTGAAGCCGGTGTTTGGCTATCTGCATCGCAACCACGAACAGATTGCTGAGACCGTCAGCTACCTGGCGATGATGCCATATACCGATCGGCTCGACTACATTTGCTCCCTCACTAATAACTGGGCGTATGCGCTTGCTGTTGAGAAGCTGGTCGGTCAGGAAGTCCCCGAGCGTGCCGAGTATCTACGGGTAATTTTGGCGGAACTGACGCGTGCTCAGAATCACGCCTCGACAATTGGCTTTCTGTTGCAGGAGATGGGTGCGAGCGGCACGCCCTTGATGTATGCCTTTCGCGAGCGTGAGAAGATTCTGGATTTGTTTGAGAGCCTGACGGGCTCGCGCATGATGTGTAACTACATGCGCTTTGGAGGATGCCGCGTAGATGCATCTCCGGCATGGCTGGACGCGGCGCGCAAGGTGGTCGCGGCTCTGCCCGCGTTCGTCGATGAGTTTGAGCGATTCCTAAGTGGTAATGAAATCGTGATGGCGCGGTGCCAGGGTGTCGGGATACTGCGCCCGGATCTCGCGGTGAACGCTGGTGTGACGGGCCCGATGCTACGCGCTTCGGGCGTGAACTACGACATTCGCAAAGTAGATCACTACGGCATCTACGACCGCTTCAGATTTCGAGTGCCGCTGGGCGATCATGGCGATATCTACGACCGCTACATGGTGAGGGTGCTGGAGATTCGCGAGTCCATCGGAATCCTGGAGCAGGCGCTGAAGGATATACCCAATGGACCGGTGATGGATCCGAAGGCGAAGATTCGCGGATTCAGGCCTAAGCCGGGCGAGGCATACGGGCGGATTGAAGCGCCGAAAGGCGAACTGGGGTTTTATTTGATCAGTGATGGAACCCCAAATCCATATCGCTACCGGGTGAGGCCTCCGAGCTTGATTAATCTGACGGTTCTTGAGGACATGTGCCTGGGCAGCAACGTGGCAGATGTGGTGCTAATTTTTGGAAGTGTCGATATTGTGTTGGGAGAAGTGGACAGGTAAGGGCTAAGGAACAGGAGAAGGTATTGCTCGGAGAAGGAATTCTGAAGGGACTGGCGGAGACGGCAAAGAACTTTGCTGGCAGCTTTGTCTCGAAAGAGCGGATGACGACGGTCGAGTATCCGGAGGAACGGCTGCCGCTACCGGAGGCTTCGCGTAATTTCCCGTTTCTGGTCTACGACGGATCGGATTGGCAAGCGGGACTGCGCTGCGTGGCTTGCCAGATCTGCGAAAAGGAATGCCCACCCAAATGCATTTACATCGAGAAGAGCAAAGACAAGAAGCCGGACTATGTTGGGAAGCTGCAGATTTATCCGACCAAGTTTGACATTGATATTTCCGTTTGCATGAGTTGCCAGATCTGTGTTGAGGTTTGCCCGTTCGAAGCGATCAAGATGAACAATGAGTTTGAACTGGCGACCGACAACCGTTTTGGCGGTTTGCTGCTTGATCGGAAGGAACTTGCGAAATCGAACGAGTATTACCACCAGATTCACCCCACCGAAGCAGCAGAGGTAGATGCCCGCCTGGCAGCCGAAAAGGCGAAGGCGGAAGCCAAGGCGAAGGCCGCCGCGGATGCGGCTGCGGCTAAAGCTGCCGGAGCGCCTGCGCCTGCCACACCAACTCGAGTTGCAAAGCCTAGTGAGGGAGAGCGCAAGTCATGATCGATCGGCTCGACCAAATCTTTGTGCTTTTGAAACATTGGCTCGTCGGATATTTACCGGGCGAGTGGCAAGCAGCGGCAGGCGTTGTAGTGAGCGTGGTGGTGATCATCGGGCTGTATCCAGCGCTGTTCGCGTTGACGACCGTGCTGGAGCGTAAAGGCGTTGGCCGAATTCAAAACCGGCTGGGGCCAAATCGCGTTGGGCCATACGGCATCCTGCAACCGATGGCGGACGGCATCAAGTCGCTCACCAAAGAAGATATCGTTCCGCGAAGTGCGGACGCGGTGGTGCACTTTCTTGCTCCCATTGTGCTGGTCGTAACGGTATTCATGGGATTCGCTGTGCTGCCCATGGGACGCAACATGGTGCTGGTGGATATGGACGCCGGCCTGTTGTTTTACTTTGCGATGGGAGCCTCGACGGAGTTGTCGGTCTTTATGGCCGGATGGTCGAGCCGCAACAAATATTCTCTCTTGGGTGCGATGCGCGCCGTGGCGCAGATGATCAGCTATGAAGTGGCGCTACTGCTGTCGAGCGTCGTGGTCGTGATGGCGACCGGGTCGCTTTCGCTGGTGAAGATTGTTGAGGCGCAGAACCATTACACGTGGGGATTGCCGCACTGGTACATTTTTACGCCGTGGGGCCTGGCCGGATTTCTAATGTACGCGATTGCTGCGACGGCTGAAACGAATCGCTCACCGTTTGATTTGCCGGAGGGCGAGTCAGAACTGGTGGCCGGATATCACACGGAGTATTCGGGATTCAAATTTGCGCTGTTTTTTCTTGGCGAGTATGTTGCGATGTTTTCGATTTCGGGATTGGGATCGACATTGTTTCTGGGCGGATGGTCGGCGCCACTCGCATTTCTTACATGGGTTCCGTCGTGGATATGGTTCTTCGGAAAGCTTCTGGTCTCGATGTGTGTCTTCATCTGGCTGCGCGGAACGCTCCCCAGGCTTCGTCAAGATCAGCTGATGAACTTCGCATGGAAGTTCGTTCTGCCGATGTGCCTCTTGAATTTGTTTGTGGTTGCCCTTTGGCGCTTTATAGGTGACGGATGGCTGCGCTGGCTGGTCTGCTCGGCGATTCTGGTCCTTGCCTATGTCGGAATCGGCTGGGAAGGGATGAGCAGAAAGCGTTTGGGAGCGAGGAGCTACCGCTATGCGGATTGAAAGTTGCGTGAGTCTGCGGGAAGGGAGCGGCCGATGGGAATCGCGTTCTACATAATCTCGGCGCTGACCGTGTGTGGAGGGCTGGCAGCCGTGTTGCTGAAGAACACCGTGCACTGTGCCCTGGCGCTGACCGTAGCTTTCGCGGGGCTTGCATTGCTGTTTTTGCGACTCGATGCGCAGTTTGCGGGTTTCGCGCAAATCCTTGTCTACATTGGTGCGGTGGCTATCCTTGTGGTCTTTGCCATTCTGCTGACGCGTGGATCGGACACACCGAAAGACGGGGTATTCAGCAAGACCTGGCTCGCGGGACTGGCAATTGCTGCTGCGGTGTTTTCAGTGTTGGGCTGGGCTGTGCTGCAAGCCGCGCCATGGTTGCCGCACGAGACAGTCGCACCAAACGTAACGGTGAATCAGATAGGCGAAGCTCTCATGGGGCGCTACGTGCTGCCGCTTGAGATCGTAGCGGTTCTGTTGACGGCGGCGCTAGTGGGCGCGGTGATTGTGGCCATGCACGAGAAAGAGGGGGCCAAGTGATCGCTACGCCGCTGGCTGGTTATCTCCTGGTCGCTGCGCTGGTATTTGCAATCGGGTTGGCGGGAGCGCTTACTCGGCGCAACGCGATCCTGGTTCTGATCGGCATTGAACTGATGCTGAATGCAGCGAACCTGAATCTGATCGCGTTTTGGCGTTATGGGCCTCATCCCGAAGCGATGACTGGGATGATGTTTGCGATCTTCTCGATCGCTGTGGCGGCCGCGGAAGCTGCAGTTGGTTTGGGGCTGGTGATTTCGATCTATCGCCACGCGAAAACTACGGACCTGGACCAGATCAACAGGATGAAAGGGTGAGCCGGTAATGCAGGAATTGACTCAATCCTTTCAGCCGCAACTTGCAGGTGGGGCGATTTCCTCAGCCGCAGATCTGCTATGGCTCATTCCCGCGCTGCCGATTGTGGCTTCCGGCGTCATTGCGCTGCTGAAACAACCTCGCCGGAAGACGGCGGCGGGCCTTGCCATCTGTTCCCTGGCATTCTCTTTGTTATTGTCCCTTGCCGCGTTTGGCCATGTCGTAAGCGGATGGGCTCGCGGCACCGCCGTTCGCGAGACGGTCAACTTCAGTTGGATTCAAGTTGGCACCACGCATGTTGAACTGGGCTGGGTGCTCGATCCGCTGTCGGCCGTAATGTTGGTGATGGTCACGTTTGTGGGACTACTGATCTTCATCTATTCGACCGGCTATATGGAGCACGATGAGAACTTCACGCGCTTCTTCTGCTTTCTCTCTTTGTTTGCAGGAGCGATGTTGGGCGTTGTGATCTCGAACAGCATCCTGCTGCTGTTCATGTGTTGGGAACTGGTGGGACTGACTTCGTATCTGCTGATCGGGTTTTGGTATCAGAAGCCTTCAGCGTCGGCGGCGGCGAAGAAGGCATTCCTGACGACGCGCGTTGGCGATGTCTTTTTCCTGCTCGGCATCGTGTGGTTGTTTGCGCAGACGGGTACGCTGCTGTTTTATGACAGCGGCGCCGGCTCGATGGAGAAACTCGCGCTGGGCGGATTGCTGGTGCATCCCGCAATGTTCGGGCTAACTGCTGCGGGAGCAATTGGGCTGCTGATCTTTGCCGGGGCAGCGGGAAAGAGCGGGCAACTTCCGTTGCACGTGTGGCTGCCGGATGCGATGGAAGGACCCACGCCGGTATCCGCGCTGATTCACGCAGCAACGATGGTGGCGGCGGGTGTGTATCTGATCGCGCGGGTGTATCCGCTGATGGAAGCGGGCGCATTGGCCGGGGGAACCACAACAGCGCTGTCAGTGGTGACATGGGTTGGCGCATCGACTGCCGTGTTTGCCGCACTGATCGCAGTCGCGCAAAACGACATCAAGCGCATCCTGGCTTATTCAACCGTGTCGCAGCTTGGATACATGATGGCCGGCTTGGGTATGGGCGGCGTGGCGGTGGGCATGTTTCACCTGATCACGCACGCATTTTTCAAAGCGCTGCTGTTCATGGGTGCTGGCTCGGTGATTCATGGCGCGCATGAGGAGCAGGACATTCGAAAGATGGGCGGCCTGAAGGGCGCGATGCCGGTGACCTTTGCGACGTATGCGATTGGCATGTTGGCCCTGTGCGGATTTCCGCTGTTCTTCTCTGGCTTTTGGAGCAAGGACGGAATTCTCGAGGCTGCACAGCATTGGAGCGTGGCAAAGGCGCCGTTTTACATGCTCGTTTTTGGCGCGCTGCTGACGGCGTTCTACATGACGCGGCAGGTGAGCTACGTGTTCTTCGGCACGTGGCGCGGGCACGGTCACGCGCACGAGAGCCCACGAGTGATGACGATGCCGTTGGCGATCCTTGCATTCTTCGCAATCGCTCTGGCAGCTATTGGCACTCCCGCATGGCCTTGGTTCCGGGCTTTCCTGGACGGTCACATGGCAGAGTTCGATTGGCACGGCTTTAGCGAACCGGGATTGATGGCGCTCATGGTTACTTCATCCCTCGTTGTATTTGCGGGCCTGCTGCTCGGATGGTGGCTCTATGGCAACAAGTCACCAAGCGCCGAGGAACCGGATGCGCTCGAGCGTGCGATGCCTCCCGTTTGGGCTGTGCTCCGCGACAAACTTTATGTGGATGAGTTGTATGGCGCGACAGTGATTGCGTTCTACCACTGGTGGGCGAAGGTTGCCGACTGGCTCGATCGCCGGATCTGGGGCGGAATCGTGGCGGGGGTTGCGCTGGGCTTCGGCTGGTGGGCACAACTGAACCGGTTCCTCGACACGAATGTCGTAGATGGCAGTTTTGACAAAGGCTGCGAAGAATTGGCCAGTGGTGGCGGGCTCATGTCTCGGGTGCAGAGTGGTCGCATTCAGACTTATCTGCGCTTGTTGGCAGTTGCCGTCGTAGTACTGACCGCGATCCTGATTTGGAGCAGCCGAGGATGAACGGAATTCCTGTGTTGACGCTGCTGACGTTGCTGCCCGTGTTGGGAGCAGCGATTGCCATCTGGTCGGGAAGAAATGCGCGAGTGGTGGCGTTGGCGACGAGCGTGGCCGCGTTAGCGCTCTCCTTAGTCGTTTGGAGCCATTTACCGGCGGACGGATCGATCGGTCTGGTTGAGCACTCTCAATGGGCACCTTCGCTGGGCATCGAGTACCACCTGGGAGTTGATGGGCTGGGGGCGCTGATGTTGGTGCTCTC
>Ga0207691_10007841_pt1 | contig 10285 bp, 8 predicted proteins | sample KBSM13metaG_FD_184327 | JGI IMG/M metagenome (GOLD analysis project Ga0207691, IMG submission 184327) | Miscanthus rhizosphere microbial communities from Kellogg Biological Station, Michigan, USA - KBS M1-3 metaG (SPAdes) (version 2) | ecosystem: Host-associated > Plants > Roots > Rhizosphere >... | reverse complement strand
CGCGACATCGAGTTCACTGCGGCCTTCGACATCGACGTCGAGAAGGTCGGCAAGGACCTCGGCGAGGCGATCTGGTCGGGTCAGAACGACACGATCAAGTTCGCCGACGTGCCGAAGCTCGGCGTCACCGTCAATCGCGGCATGACCCACGACGGTCTCGGCAAGTACCTGAAGCAGAAGATCACCAAGGCCCCCGGCGAGACGGCCGACATCGTCAAGATCCTCCAGGAGACGAAGACCGACGTCCTCGTCTGTTACCTGCCGGTCGGCTCCGAGCAGGCGACCAAGTGGTACGTCGAACAGGCGCTCAAGGCCGGCGTCGGCTTCGTCAACTGCCTGCCGGTCTTCATTGCCCGCGAGGACTACTGGGGCAAGCGGTTCGAGGACGCGGGGCTGCCGATCATCGGCGACGACATCAAGTCGCAGGTCGGCGCGACGATCGTCCATCGCCAGCTCGCCCGCCTCTTCCACGAGCGCGGCGTCGAGATGCAGCACACCAGCCAGCTCAACGTCGGCGGCAACATGGACTTCTTCAACATGCTCGAGCGCGAGCGGCTCGACTCGAAGAAGATCTCGAAGACGAACGCCGTCACCTCGATCATGGGCACCGAGCTCGAGGACAAGGACGTCCACGTCGGGCCGTCGGACTACGTGCCGTGGCTGACCGACCGCAAGTGGGCGCACATCCGCCTCGAGGGGAAGAGCTTCGGCGACGTTCCGCTCAACGTCGAGCTCAAGCTCGAGGTCTGGGACTCGCCGAACTCGGCCGGCGTCGTCATCGACGCGGTCCGGCTGATCAAGCTGGCCCTCAACAACGGCATCTCCGGGCAGCTCGACGGTCCGTCGAGCTACCTGATGAAGTCGCCGCACTCGCAGCGCCCCGACGACGAGGCCCGCGAGCAGACCGAGGAGTTCATCGCCGCCAACGCCCGCACCGCCGCTGCCGCGCGTGCCAAGGACGACGTCGACTCCGACGTCGCCGAAGCGCCGGCCAAAAGCTAGAACCCTCCGCGATTCAGGGGGCCGCGCCGACAGCCGGCGCGGCTGCGTCGCGGAGCGGCGCGTGACCGAGGATCAGGTCGGCGCCCTTCTCGGCGATCATGATCGTCGGCGCGTTCGTGTTGCCGTGGGTGATCGTCGGCATCACCGAGGCGTCGACGACGCGAAGGCCGTCGATGCCACGGACGCGCAGCTCGGGATCGACGACCGAGTCGCCGTCTGAGCCCCCCATCCGGCAGGTCCCGACCGGGTGGTAAAGGAGCTCGACGCGGCGACGTACGTCGGTGGCGATCGCCTCGTCGTCGTCGCCGACGCCGGGCCCCGGGTAGATCTCGCGGCCGGCGGCGCCGGCGAGCGGCGGCGTCGCGGCCAGCTCACGGGCGATCCTGACGCCGCTGACGAGCGCATCGACGTCGGCCTGATCGGTGAGGTGGTTGCCGAGGATCGCCGGCTTCGCAGCCGGGTCGGCCGAGGCGAGAGTCACCTCGCCGCGCGCCCGCGGTGCGATCAGGACCGGGCCCATGGTCAGTGCGTGTCCGTCGTACTCCTCGAAGCCGTTGTCGGCGAAGTAGGCGGGGGCGAGGTGGAACTGGAGGTCGGGGGGACCGTCGCCGCCGTCGGATCGGGTGAACAGGAACGCTTCCGCGACGGTCGAGGTGAGCGGGCCGCGGCCCCGGAGCAGGAAGTCCAGCAGCGCGGCCGGCTTCTCGGCGTCGGCGAGGGAGGCGCCGATCGTCGAGTCCCAGATCCCGACGACGTAGGGGTGGTCCTGAAGGTTCGTGCCGACCGCCGGCAGCGGCGCGACCACGTCGATGCCGAGGCCGGCGAGCTTGTCGGGGTCGCCGATGCCCGAGAGCATCAGCAGTTGCGGAGAGCCGATCGCACCGGCGGCGAGGATCACCTCGCGCCGGGCCCGGGCGACGGCCATGTCCGTCTTACCGCTCACCTTGACGCCGCGCACGCGCCCCGACGCGATTTCGAGGCCGTACGCGAACGCGCCGGTCAGGACCGTCAGGTTCGGCCGGCCGGCGGCGGGACGGAGGAAGGCGTCGGCGCAGCTCCAGCGCCTGCCCCGCTTCTGGGTCACCTCGACCGGGGCGACGCCGTCCGGTTCGCCGTCGTTGTAGTCGGGATCGGCGGGATGGCCGCGCCGCCGGGCGGCGGCGATCATCAGCTCGGTCAACGCCCGCGGGCTGCGCGGCGGGGCGACGTTGAGCACGCCTCCGTAGCCGTGATCGGGCCCGGGTCCGGCCTCGTGGTGCTCGGAGCGGATGAAGTAGGGGTGGACGTCGTCCCAGCCCCAGCCCTCGCAGCCCGCTTCGTCACGCCAGCCGTCGTAGTCGGCGCGGTGGCCGCGAACGTAGAGCATCGCGTTCATCGAGCTCGAGCCGCCGAGCGCGCGCCCGCGCGGGACGTAGAGGCTGCGGCCCCCACAGCCCGGCTCGGGCCCGCTCGCGTAGTCCCAGTCGAGCTTCGTCTGGAACTGCTGGGCGAAGGCGGCCGGGATCTTGATCTTCGCCGAGCGGTCGCGGCCGCCGGCCTCGATGAGGAGGACCTCGGCGCCGGAGTCGCTGAGCCGGTTGGCGAGCACGCAGCCGGCCGATCCGGCCCCGACGATCACGTAGTCGTAGTCGCTCATGCTCGCTCCTCTCGGTCCGTCCCGGCCGGGCGATCCTAACGCCGGGCGGGCCGCCACGGGCCCGCCCGCCATCGCCCGCCCGCAACTATCCTGCAGCGGTGTCCCCCAGCAACGGCCTGACGATCGCCCAGGTGTCGCCCTACTCGTGGGAGGGGCATCACGAGGTCAACGCCTACGTCGCCGGCGCCGCCGCCGAGCTGAAGGCGCGCGGCCACCGCGTCGTCGTCGCCGCTCCCGGCGGGACCCGCGAGGAGACGCGCCTCACCCAGCGGACGATCGAGCGGACCCGCAGCGACGGCGCCGCCGTCTTCGGCGCCGGCTGGGAGGGACGGCGGATCGGCGATGACGGTCCCGCGGTGCTGCGGGTCGGGGCGGCGCTGAAGCTGCCGGCCGGCGCCCGCCCGCGGCCGGCGCCGGTCCCGGTCGACATCTCGCGCTCGCTCGAAGGCCTGCTGAGCGCGATCGACTTCGACGTCGTCCACGTCCACGAGCCGTTCGCGCCGAGCGCCGCCTCCGCGGCGCTGCGCCACTCGCGCGCGCTCAACGCGGCCACCTTCCACCTGCCGACCGAGCGCGTCCTCTCGACCCAGGTGGCGCGACCGCTCGTCGAGATCTTCTTCGGACGTCTCGACGCGCGAATGGTCACCGGGCGGAGCACCGGCGAGCTCGTCGACCGGTTCTTCCCGGGCAGCTACGAGATCGTCCGGCCCGCGGCCGAGGTCGGCAGCGCCGAGCGGGTCCCGGGCGGGCCGGTGCGGATCGTCTACTGCCAGCGGGAGGAGCGCGGGGCGCTGCGGATCTTCCTGCGGGCGCTCCGGAAGCTGCCGCTCGACCTCGACTGGGAGGCGGACGTCTGGATCGGCGACGCCGCGATCCAGACGCCGCGGCTGAACAGCCGGCTCCGCGAACGGGTCCGGATCCTCCGCCCGGCGCAGATCGACGCCGAGGACGTGGTCGCGGGCGCGGCGATCGCGGTGGCGGCATCGGGCGGGCCGCAGCCGGCGCCGAGCCTTCTCTATGCGGCCTTCGCGGCCGGCGCGGTGCCGGTCGCCGCGCAGATCGACGCCTACGAGGAGCTCGTCGACGACGAGGATGGCGAGCGCGGCCTCGTCTTCCCGGCCGGCGACTCGCTGACGCTGGCCGGCCAGCTCGAGCGGCTGATCCGGGACGCGAAGCTGCGCGAGCGGCTCGCCGCCGCCGGCGCCGGGGCGGCCCGGTCGTTCGCCGACGTCGCCGACCAGCTCGAGTCGGTCTACGAGCGGATCACGTCGCGCCGCCATGACCCGGTCGGCAACCTGGAGGTGCGCCGGCGGATCGAGCGGCGGCCGACGATCGACTGCGACCTCCACATGCACACCGATCACTCGAACGACTGCGCGACGCCGGTCGAGGTCCTGCTCGAGACCGCCAAGGACCGTGGCATGGGGGCGATCGCGGTCACCGACCACAACGAGATCTCCGGCGCGCTCGCCGCCCGCGAGGCCGCCGAGCGGATCGGTGACATCAAGGTGATCGTCGGCGAGGAGGTGAAGACGGCCGAGCAGGGCGAGGTCATCGGCCTCTTCCTCGAGGAGAAGATCGAGCGCGGGATGTCGATGGCGGAGACGGTCGCGGAGATCCGCCGCCAGGGCGGGCTCGTCTACGTCCCGCACCCGTTCGACCGCCTCCACTCGGTCCCCGACTACGAGCACCTGCTCGGGATGGTCGAGGAGATCGACATCCTCGAGGTCTTCAACCCGCGGGTCGCCTTCAGCGCCTTCAACGAGGAGGCGGAGCGGTTCGCCGCCAAGTATCGGATCGTTCCCGGCGCCGGCTCCGACGGACACGTCGCGCAGGCGCTCGGCAGCGTCCGGATCCGCCTCCACGACTTCGACGGGCCGGGGGAGTTCCTCGAGGCGATGCGGAGCGCCGACATCGTCCGCAAGCACAAGAACCTCGTCTACGTGCAGGCGCTGAAATGGATGCAGGCCGCGAGTGGCCAGGCCGGTGGGCGCAAGGACGTGAGCGATGCGCGGCCCGTCAAGGGCGGACAGCGGGCGAGGCGGCGCCGGGCCGCCGCCGCGCGCGGCAAGAGTTGATTCAGGGGCCATAACGCCGTGCAACCCGAAGGAGAGGAACGGGGGCCGTCAAAAGAGTTGCCTGCCGTGCCGATCACCGAGGATCAGATCAAGGAGAAGTACCTGGAGCGCGCGATCCGCGAGCTCAACCAGCTCACCCACGAGCTCCAGGACTGCGAGGACTGTCCGCGGGGCAACCTGATGCCGGTGCTCGGCTCCGGTCATCCCCAGGCCGACGTGATGCTGCTCAAGCACGCGCCCAGCGTTGCGGAGATCGAGGAGGGCGTCGCCTTCTACGGCCGCGCCGGGACGGCGGTGATGAAGTCGCTGAAGCGGCTCGGCATCGATCCGCTCGTCGTCTACGGGACCCTCTGCGTCAAGTGCCCGCTCTCGGACCCGGCGCTGGCCTCGCCGAACTGCATCGCCCGCCTCGTCCGCGAGGTCGCGATCGTCGAGCCGCGCTGCATCGTCGTCATGGGCGAACCCGCCCTCGAGTGCCTCAACGACGTCCAGATCCCGCTCGCGGTGCCCGTCGAGGCGCGGCCGGGGCAGGTCCAGGCGCTGACGCCGACGATCGACGTGATCTTCACACCCGACATCGACGCCTCGCTCGACGCCGAGGGGCCGAAGCGCGAGTTCTGGCGCGCCTTCCGGGCGGTCGGCGGCTGGTACGAGGACCTGCCGCCCTACTGATTCCCCCGATCGGGCCGGAGCGCCCCCGGTCCGCCGCTACATTTCGCTGCCCATGCGCGTGCTCGGCCAGCTCATCACCTTCGTCGCGACCTTCATCGCGGCGGTGATCATCGGCTTCGGCGTTCCGCTCGGCTGGATCTGGATCGGCTCGCAGCTTCAGACCGGCTCGGGCGCGAGCACGGTCAACTTCTCGGTGGCGATGGTGATCCTGTTCGGGATCATCCTGACCTACGTGCTGCTGCTCTACCTGGCGGGGGTCGTGATGGCGTTCTTCGGGCCCCGCGAAGGCCCGGGTGGCGGGCCGGCACGGGCGCGGGCGCCGTGGATGCGCGGCATGACCGACACCCGCGAGCTCAAGCGGGGCTCGGCGATGGGCGGGATCGAGCGGCTGTTCGTCGTCACGACGATGCTCGTCACGGTCGCCTTCTGGCTCTGGTTCGCGTTCAAGGCCGGAAGCCCGTTGCCGAATCAGTAAATCATCGAGGAGCCGCGGCGGTGGCGACGCGGTCCATCGTCTCCAGTCTGGCGCTGGCGAGGCCGCGGACGACGACGGTGTCGAGGGCCGCGTAGGCGGCGAGCATGCCGTCGGCGTCGTCGGGGTTCTCGGCCGCGACGCCGACCGTTCCCGGAGGCTGGCCGAGGCGCTCGAACTGCTTGCGGTAGCCGTCGTGGAGGTCCCGGTAGAAGCCCTCCTCCTTGGCGAGCCGCGTCTCGGCGTCGGCGCCCACCGACGTGCGGACGTAGCCGTAGACCCGCGGTGGCTCGCGTCCGGCCTCGGCGGCGCCGCGCTCGACGTTGCCACGCGCCGCGGCCGCGTAGTCGGGGGTGACCCAGTTGAAGAAGGCGCCGTCGTAGGCGCCGCCGGCGAGGGCCGCCATCTTCGGGCCCATGGCGGCGAGGATCAGCTTCACCCCGGGGATCCGCTCGCGCAGCTCGTCGTGAGCCTCGCGCATCGTCGTCAACGGCTTCTTCGAGAAGCCGGCGCCGACACCGATCAGAAGCCGCGAGCGGTCGAGCCCGAGCGAGTCGATCTGCTCGTCGATCGCGGCGGGGGGATGGCGGTCGAGGGCGAGGACGCCGACGCCGAGCTGCAGCGCCGCTGACCCCTCGGCGAAGGCGGCGAGGGTCTCGAGACCGCTTGCAGCCGGGTGGTCGTTGGCCCACATCGACGTGTAGCCGAGCTCCTCGCAGCGGGCGGCGAGCGGAGTCGCGACGTCGGGATCGAGGCCGGCGGCGACGCCGAAGCCGCGGGCGCTCACCGGGTCTCCCGCTCGAGCAGGGCGACGCACTCGGTGTGGGGCGTCTGCGGGAACATGTCGACCGGTCGCACGCGGGCCAGCCTATAGCCGGCATCGACGATCTGCCGCGCGTTCGGGGCCATCGTCGTCGGGTTGCAGGAGACGTAGACGATTCGCTCGGCCTCGCACTCGAGGACGCGGCGAACGATCTTCGCCGAGAGCCCGGCGCGGGGCGGGTCGATGACGACGACGTCGGGCCGGCCCGCCTCCTCGAGCAGCGGCCTGATCCCGAGCCGGGCATCGGCTACGCGGAAGCGGGCATTGGCGATCCCGTTCAACTCGGCGTTCGCCTCCGCGTCCGCGATCGCTTCGGCGACGGTCTCGATACCCCAGACCTCGCCGGCGTCGGCGGCCATGCTGAGCCCGATCGTGCCGATCCCGCAGTAGAGGTCGAAGAGCCGCTCGCCGCTGCGGAGGCCGGCGTACTCGCGGGCGATCGCATAGAGCCGCTCGGCGGTCTCGGTGTTCGTCTGCAGGAACGCACCGGGGGAGACGCGGAGGTCGAGGCCGCCGAGGCGCTCGCGGAGATGCTCCTCGCCGAGCACCCCGGTCGGGCCGGCGGTGCCGCCCGATGGCCCGGCGATGACGGTGTGAAGGTCGACCGGCGGCCGCGGGATCGCCGCGGCAGCGGTGACGAGGCGGGTCTGGATCTGACCGGTGCGCCGGCCTTCGCGGACGATCAGGTTGCGGAGCTCGCCCGCGCCGGCCTCGTCGAGCGCGTGCAGCCCCTCGGAGCGGGCCCACTCGCGGACGGCATTGCGGGCGTCGTTGTTCTTCCGCGAGGCGAGCAGGCAGTCGTCGACGTCGACGATCCGGTCCCAGCGGCCGCGGGCGTGGAAGCCGAGGAGGGGGTCGGCGCCCCCGTTCTCGCTGGGAGCGCCGAACGAGTACTCGAGCTTGTTCCGGTAGCGCCACGGCTCATCGGCGGCGACGATCGGCTCGAGCTCGATGCCGGCGAAGGAGCCGAGCCGCTCGAGCGCCTCCGCCACCTGTGCCTGCTTCTCGGCGATCTGACGCTCATAGGGAAGGCCCTGCCAGGCGGCTCCCGGACAGGGGTCGCCGCCGTGAACGCAGCGGTCGGGAATCCGCTCCGCGCTCGGCTCGAGCAGCTCGGCGATCGTCGCCTCCGCCCACGACTTCTTCGACTTGCCGATACGGACCCGGACGCGGTCGCCGGGGAGGCCACCGGGCACGAAGACGACGAAGCCCTCGTCGGTGCGGGCGATGCCGCGACCGCCCTGGGCGAGCGAGTCGACGCGGAGCTCGAGCTCGTCTCCGCGGCGGGGTCGGTTCCGGCTCGGCGGCGCGCTCAGGCGAGCGCCTTGTCGATCTTGTCGAGGATGCTCTTGCGGCCCTTGCCGTTCTTCTCGTGCGTGCGCACCTTGCGCAGCTCCGGCTTGCTGAGATCGCCGAGCCGGTGCCCGATCTGGGCGGCGGTCAGCTCGTCGTAGCCGGTGATCGGGAAGCTCGGGCCGACTCCGGCGCGGCGGCGCGCGGCATCGGCGCGAGCGAGCGGCTCTTCGGTGGCGTCACGGACTCCTCGCGCCGCCTTGCCGGCGGCCGCCTTGACCTGGCGCTGCGCCTTCGACGTCTCCTGCTCGACGCGCCGGCGGGCCTTGGTCGTGCGACGCTGGGCCTCCCGGGTCCGCTTCTCGACGCCCTTTCGCGCCTGCTCGAGCAGCGCCTCGAGCTCCTTGACGAGCTCCTTGGACTCCTTGCGGCTGCGGGCGACGAGCTTCGAGACGAGCTCGTTCGCATCGTCGCGGGTCATCCGGCCGCGCTTGACGGCATCGTCGACGACCTCCTGGATCCGCTCCCGCGACAGCGAGACGCTGCGCTCGAGGGCGTTGCGGAACTCCTCGACGCTCTTGTCGGGGCGATCCGCCGCTCGCGACGGCTGCGGCCGACTGGTCGTCTTCCGGCTGCTCGACGCCTTCGCGGCCGATGCCTTCTTCGTACCTGTCGGCTTCCGGCGGGTGCCGGTCGTCTTCTTGCGGGTGCTCGCCATCGGTTCGCCCTTCGTCGGTGTCGGGATGCGGGAAATATCGCATCGCCGGCCGGGCGCTGCCTCCGCGACGACTACGGGGTCGCGGCTTGCACGTCCGGCGTCGCGAAGAGCGCCTCGACCGGAGCGTGGTCGGAGAGCCGGATCGGGAGCGCGCTTCCGTCCGCTCCGCCGGTCGGATCGGGGACCTCGCGGCGCTCCGGCGCCCACTGACGTGGCGGCTTGATGATCTCGAGGCCGGCTACGAGCAGATGGTCGATGACCCGGTCGCCGGTGGCCGCGTGGAGGCCGAACTCGGCGGCGAGGCGCGCGAAGACGTGGGGGCTGAGCGCCGGACGCAGGTTGAAGTCGCCGCCGAGCAGAAGCGGCGTGCCCGCCGCCCAGTCGCGGGCGGTCCGGGCCGCCTCGATCAGCTCCTCCTCGGCCGCCGGGCGGGCTGCGCTCGCGTGGAGGTTGGCGACGCACAGGGCATCGCCGAGCCGGGTGAAGGCCATCATCCGCCGCTCGGGCCGGGTCGCGAGGCGGAAGCTGCGGCGCTCGGTGGTCGCGCCGGCGCGACGGACGAGCGTCAGGTTCGATCCGCCCTCCCAGGAGGCGATCAGGTCGGGATTGCGGTCGGCGATCAGGGCCTGGACGCGCGCCAGGCCGGGCAGGTTCCGGCTCGTCGGGACGAGGTGCGGGTCGGCGTAGCAGGCGGTGGCGAGCCGCTCCGCCCAGCGCGGCGGGCACTCCTGGAGCAGCGCGACGTCCCAGGCCGCATTCGCGAGCACGGACTCGAACGCGGTGAGCAGATCGGTGTTGACCTGTGCGTGGGCCTTCCCGCGCTCGGTCGTTCCGAGCAGCCGCGAGCGCCATGTGAGGAGCTCCGGCTCGGGCGGATGGTCGCGGCCGTGGAACAGGTTCCAGCTCAGCGCGCGGACCTCCATCGACGGCGATTATCGGCGCGTCTGCGGCGGCACCGCCGGGCGACGCGGCCGGTGCCGGGGTACCTGGTGGGGAACGCTCGGCCGTCTTCGATCAGGCCGCGACCGCCCTGAACGGACGGATCAACTGGCCGGTGGGCAACGCCTAGACTGCCCTTCCGCGGCCCCGTCGTCCAGTGGTCAGGACGCCAGGTTTTCATCCTGGAAACGGGAGTTCGATTCTCCCCGGGGCTATTCAAGAAACCTTTCGCATGTATCCAGAGATCGACATCGGACCGGTCACCCTGCAGACGTTCGGGCTGATGTTCGGATTCGGATTCGTCGCGGCCGGACTCGTCGTCGGGCGCCGGTTCAAGGAGCTCGGCAAGCCGGCGGACTGGGCCTACGAGATGGCGCTCGCGGCGCTCGTCGGCGGCCTCGTCGGCTCCCGCGTCTATTTCCTGATCGAGAACTGGGACGAGGTCAGCGACGACATCGTCGGCAACCTGTTCAGCGGCTCCGGGCTCGTCTGGTACGGCGGGGCGATCGGCGGCGCCCTCGCGGTGCTCGGCTGGGCCTGGTGGCGGGGGATCTTCTCGCTGATGCTCGCCGACGTCGCCGCCGTCCCGCTGGCGATCGGCTACGCGATCGGCCGCGTCGGCTGCCAGCTCTCCGGCGACGGCGACTACGGC
>Ga0207691_10007840_pt1 | contig 10286 bp, 11 predicted proteins | sample KBSM13metaG_FD_184327 | JGI IMG/M metagenome (GOLD analysis project Ga0207691, IMG submission 184327) | Miscanthus rhizosphere microbial communities from Kellogg Biological Station, Michigan, USA - KBS M1-3 metaG (SPAdes) (version 2) | ecosystem: Host-associated > Plants > Roots > Rhizosphere >... | reverse complement strand
ACCAAATCCACTGGCCCGATTCTACTACACCGATTCATGAAACTTTTGAAGCTGTTCAAAAATTAATAGAGCAGGGAAAGGTACGCGCCGCCGGTGTTTGTAATTACAATATACATCAGGTGAAAGAGGCTCTTGATACTATCGACATTGCTTCTAACCAGGTTCCTTATTCACTGGTGAATCGTGACATCGAAAATGAAGTAATACCACAGGCCTTGGAAAAGCACATCGGTATCATTGCCTACAGTCCTTTACAGAGAGGCTTGCTGACTGGTAAGATAAAACCAGGGCATCAATTCAATGAAGGAGATACCAGAGAAGGAAATCGTTTTTATACTGACGAAAGCATTAGGAAAATAAATGATTTACTAAATGAAGTGAAGCCGATCGCCGAAAAACATGGAGCATCACTAGCGCAGGTAATTATTAATTGGACCATTCAACAACCGGGCATTACATGTGCGTTGGTCGGAGCCAGAAATTCAGCGCAGGTGAACGACAATGTAAAGGCTTTATCGTTTAGACTCTCGACTGAAGAATTAGAAAAAATCACTTCATTAACTGATCAATTTTCTGTTGCCAAGCCAACAACGGTGTGATATGCTTCGTTGAACTGAATGGATTTCCGGTAAAATCAATCTCTCAAACATGATTCGATCCCGGGAAGTAAAAACCGTCCTCAATAAACTTAAAAGAAGGGACAGTTGGTTCCTTACTGAATACACAGTGAATCCATATGAAGGATGCAGCTGTAATTGTCTCTATTGCTACATCAGGGGAAGTAAATACGGAGTGAATATGTCCGAGTCTCTTTCGGTAAAATCCAATGTGTTTCCCGTTCTGGAAAAACAATTGAAGAGTAGGTCGGCCAAAAGTCAATATGGATTTGTTGCAGTAGGATCTGCTACCGACGCATATATTCCGCATGAAAAAGATCTCCTTGTAACGGAGGGCATACTAAATCTTTTACATAAGTACAGGTTCCCCGTTTTTTTGAGTACAAAGCGACAATTAATTATTCGTGATCTGCCCTTATTAAAACAAATCGACAAAACTGCGATCATTCCACCTGATCTTCGGAATCGAATGAAAAATGGAGTAATTCTTTCTGTTTCCGTTTCTACGATGAATGAAGCGATTACTAACGTACTGGAACCAGGCGCATCACCGCCTATGGAACGATTGCAACTCGTAAAACAATTAAAAGAAGAGGGATTTCTAGTTGGTGTGAATGCGATTCCTATTCTACCCTACATCAGCGATACCGAAAAAGAATTAGAAGATATTATCGCCTCTGCAGCACTGTATGGATCGGATTATATTTTAGTTGGAGGATTAACACTTTTCGGAAGGGAATTAGCGGATAGCCGAACACTATACTATAAATTTTTGCAGCGGTATGAGCCGTCACTGATCCCGAAATATGATCAACTTTTTGGTGACGGCAACTTCGCTCCCGTCGCATATCATTCAATGTTGAAAGCAAGAGCGGACGCAATTTGTAAAAAATACCACCTGAGAACAAAAATTCTTGCCTGATTAAATATGAGCAAATCACTTTCTTCCATTCAGAATAAACTCCGGGAAAAATCCGATCAAGTAAGTATTGAAGCATTTAAAAAGCTGGTCCCCGGTACACAAAAAATATATGGCGTGAAAACTCCCGAATTGAACCTCATTGCTAAGGAATTCAAGAATGATGGATTCAGCCTTGTTGCCGAACTATGGACTTCAGGTGCACTCGAAGAAAAAATCATCGCAATAAAAATACTTGAACAGATTGGACATAAGGATGTGAATCAAACGCTATCGCTCGTGAAAAAATTTTCAAATGGAATAGATAACTGGGCAGTTTGTGACGGATTGGGAATGCAGGCATTAAAGGGGGTAAGAAAGGCGAACGCAGAACTCATCTTCCAACTTGCTGAAGTTTATAATAAATCCAAAGATCCATGGCAGCGACGGTTAAGCCTGGTGATGGTTGAATGGTATACGCGCGATCCAGCTTATCATACGCGGATTAAAAGATTAATAAACGCACTAAAGAGCGACGAAGAATATTACGTGAAAAAGGCGATACAATGGATTGATCGAAATTTTAAGAAAGGGAAATAGTTTACTGTTTTCAGTTTTCAGTTTCCCGTTATTGAATTCTGCTTCTCGTTTATCATAAGGAAACAGTAAACAGGAAACTGTAAACCGTAAACTTGTTATTTGCTTCCTGTTCCAAGTTTCTTGATTCGTTCGTCCAATTGCTCTCGTAGAGCAATTGCCTGGTCAAGGACCGCCATGTGATCATTATAGTTTTGCTCAAGTTCGGCTGCTGATTGTACAAACCTGTTTTTCTTATCCTCTGCTTTCTGCCAATTGTTCAATCTGTTTCTTTCATCCGGCGTTATATCCTGTTTCTGTTGCAATGTCGTTCGCTCAAACTTTGCTTTCTCAAGCTCTTTCTCAAGGTTTTCAATTTTTGTTTTTAGACCTTCCCTGATAGAATACAATTCCACCAACTGTGTGCTTAGTGAATCAACGCGCGCTTCAAGTTGGTGTCTCATGACTTGAAGGGACTTAATATCGTTCGTTACTGAATCTGGATTTGACTTTTGGCCGAAAGAACTACAGGCCCAAATGAGTGACAATATAAGAAGTAGAGACCTGTGCTGGAATGCAAGGATCTTAAGAGAGATATTTCTCATGTGCAAGGCAATTGTTGATTCAAAGAAAAAGGAATTTATTCATTTATCCAGACGGATTTTTGGCTAAGTGGAATTCTTTTGCCTGGCGGCGAAGGAACCGCCGCATATCCCAGATAAAAGAATCCCAATAATCGATCCGCAGGGCCCAATCCGAAAAATGCCTTTGCGCTTTCAAAATAAGTAACTCCCCCGGTTGTCCAATAGCCCGCAATACCATACGCATTTAGAGAGAGGTAAATGTTCTCCACAGCACATGCGACTGCCGCAATTTCTTCGACTTCCGGCACGCGATTAATTGGAGATCGCTTCATGCAAATTGCTATGATGTGAGACGCCACTAACGGTTGTTCCTTTAGTTTTTGATATTTGTCTGCCTTAAAGTCTGGTGTTTCGCTTTTGTATAATTCACTTTGAAATTCAGCTAATCTTTTTAATCCATGATCTGTAAACACCACAAAGTGCCAGGGTTCAGTTTGTGCGTGCGTTGGTGCCCAAATAGCGTTTTCCAGCACCTGACGCACTATGTCATCAGGAATTTTCTTTCCCGGGTCGAACTGTTTCGGGAAAGTAGATCTGCGCTTGCGGATCAAGTCATTGACTTCAGTGGGATTCAAACTCATCGTTGTAATTAATTCGGCAAATATAGGTAGCAATGGAATTGTCTTCAGAGTTCATAGAATCAGATGTTCATAAAAGATAATTTCCTTAATTTTCTTCCATGAAAAAGATATTCATTTTAACTGCCCTTGTATTGTTTGTTTTATCATTAAAGTCCCAGGAGAAAGAGATCTATTCTAAAATGAATTTCATACGGGGGACTGATACACTTCGATATAGGTTACTCTATCCACTCAACTATAATCCGAAAAAGAAATATCCGGTCGTTTTATTTCTCCATGGCGCCGGCGAGCGTGGGAGTGATAATGAAATACAACTCACTCACGGATCGAAATTGTTTACTGATTCATTGAACAGAGCAAAATACCCGGCCTTCGTAATATTTCCTCAATGCCCCGTGAATGAGTTCTGGGCGAGAGTGAGTTTTGACAGAAACAAACAACCTGTTCAATTAGAATTCGCTTCCAACGAACCCATGACACGGCCTCTGACAATGGTTTCAGCATTAATGGATTCCTTCGCTACATCTGGTAAAGTGGATAAGAAAAAAATATATATCGGTGGTCTGTCAATGGGCGGAATGGGAACCTTTGATATGCTTTGGCGCAAACCTGGTTTTTTTGCCGCGGCATTTCCAATCTGTGGTGGCGGAGACTCTACCAAGCCAGCGATATATGGAAAGAAGTTTCCTATCTGGGTTTTCCACGGTGCCGACGATCCTGTAGTCAACGTGAATCATTCTCGCAGAATGGTTGCCGCTTTGGAAGCAGCAAAAGCGAAAGTCAAATACACTGAATATCCCGGAGTAAAACACGATAGTTGGAACAACGCGTTTGCTGAACCAGAGTTGATGAGTTGGCTATTTAGTCAGCACAAATGATCGTTAGACCGGGACGGTCAGACGGGCCAATTACTTTTTTGGAAGCACGTACGTTTCTACATCGTCTACGGTGATAGACTTTGCCGAAAGAATGATCAATCGTTCAACTACATTTCTAAGTTCACGAATATTTCCAGTCCAATTGTGTTGCTGCAGCGCAGTTATGGCTTCCTTATCTATCGACTTCTTTGCAATACCATATTCTGCACAGATGTCGGCAAGGAACTTATCGACGAGTAATGGAATGTCTTCTTTTCGTTCATTAAGTGAAGGAACATGAATGATGATTACACTAAGCCGATGGTATAGGTCAAGACGAAAATTCTTTTCATCTACTTCCTTCAATAAATCCTTGTTTGTAGCTGCAATCACGCGAACGTCAACGCTGATATCTTTATCGCCGCCAACACGTGTGATCTTTCCTTCCTGTAGCGCTCTCAATACTTTTGCCTGGGCGTTTGCACTCATATCACCAATTTCATCCAGAAATAGCGTTCCACCATTTGCCTGTTCAAATTTTCCGATGCGCTGTTTGATGGCCGAAGTGAAAGATCCTTTTTCATGACCGAACAATTCACTTTCGATCAGCTCACTTGGAATGGCAGCGCAGTTCACTTCGATGAGCGGACCGCCAGCGCGACTACTCTTTTCATGAATCCATCTGGCCACTAATTCTTTTCCCGCTCCATTTTCACCGGTGATCATGATTCTTGCTTCAGTGGGCGCAACCTTTTCAATTGTTTCTTTGATCTTCACCATTGGATCCGAATCACCAATCATCTCTTGTACCTTACTCACTTTTCTTTTCAGCACTTTCGTTTCCGCCACCAGTTGATTTTTATCCATGGCATTACGGATTGTAATCAGAAGGCGATTTAAATCTGGGGGTTTGCTAATATAATCGTACGCCCCTTTCTTTACCGCTTCAACTGCTGTTTCAATTGTACCATGTCCAGAGATCATTATGATAGGCGTATCGCCGTTAATGTCTTTGGATTTTTCAAGAAATTCTATCCCGTCAACCTTCGGCATCTTGATGTCGCAAAGCACAACATCAAATTCTTTTTCTCGAAGTTTCTTTAAGCCCTCTTCGCCGTCCGCCGCTTCATCAATCTTGTATCCCTCGTATGATAAGATTTCGCTTAGGGTTTTACGAATTGCTTTTTCGTCATCAATGATCAGGATGTTTGACATACTACTCATTTGTCATCCTTCTCTAGAAGGAGTTTTTTTATTAAGAATAACAAGCAGGTTTGTGGATTTGCTTATTTCCAGGATCAGGGTTCCAAAAGTAAGAAATGAAATGCTTGTACCTGCTGTCAATAATTTTGCCAGTTTTGGGCTGTGGCCAAACCAGCTTGCCGGCGATTTCATCAGGGGATAAAGAATCATCGTCCCGGGAAGAGAATCCATTTGCAACTATCGAAGAAATCCCTTTGCCCAAAGGATTTGAGCGGGTGAATACCTCAATACATTCTTTTGGCAACTACCTGCGACACTTGCCATTAAAAAAAGATCGAACGATTCATTTGTATAATGGAAGGCCAAAAGCCAACCAGGACGCTCAGTTCGCCGTGATCGATGTTAGCGTAGGCAACAAAGATCTGCAGCAATGTGCCGATGCGATTATGCGATTGAGAGCGGAATATTTTTACAGCAGCCACCAATGGGAAAAAATCGCTTTCAAGGATAATGCGAATCATACCTATAAGTTTTCCGGTGGTGACCGGATCAAATTTGATGCGTATCTGGAAACGGTATTCTCTTACTGCGGCACGCTTTCATTGGATCGCACATTGCAAAAAAGAAATTCACTAAACGAAATGGAAATAGGTGATGTATTTATTAAGGGCGGTTCACCGGGACATGCAATGCTTGTTATGGATGTTGCGAAGAATAAGGAAGGAAAAACGATCTATTTGCTAGCGCAAGGATATATGCCGGCACAAGACATTCATGTTGTAACAAACCCCCTAAACAGCAAAATTGGCCCTTGGTATTTGGTTGATAATGAATCGGATATAATAACCCCAGAATGGACGTTTAAACCTATCCAGCTAAAACATTGGTAGCCAATATCCGTCAAATTGCACCTAATTATTGTAGCCTACCTTGCTTGCATTAATGCAACCCGGATATTAATTTAGAGGCATCCTTTGTAAAAACAATCCGTAAAATTTAACCCTATGAAGGCAGAAATGCATGTCTCAACCCCAGTACCAGCAACAGTATTGTTCAAATTAGCCGTCCTTGGAGGAATACTCCTGGGAGGAGTCTTTGGAATCATTCAGCTTTTTGCAACAGCGATAAAGTTATTTCAATAAATAAAGGTCCGACCTCTTCTAAGAGGTCGGATCTTTTTTATCTAGTTACCTCCAGCTCAATCACGGTATCGATTTCTTCAGGAGTTACAGTGTTCAAATCTAAAACCACGTAATTATTTCCGAGGTTGAGGAATTTGACTGCAGATTTATTTGAGAAAACTTTAGCCGTCTTAATGCGATAAGGAATTTGGAGCATGAATTTCTCTCCTGGCCAATTAAACAGGTGCACATATACCTTGTTTTCTTTTTCAGTGATAGCTCCCCACTCCTGCGGTTTTATATAACCTCCCTTTGTTCCGTAAATAGTGTTACCATAAGTTCTCAACCATTGTCCCATACTCGCCAACCTTTCTTTAAACTCAGGTTGTATCTGTCCATTGGGCATAGGACCAACATTGAGCAAAAAGTTTGCTCCAAAACCCGCATCTTTCACCAGGTAGTGAATTAGTTCCTTCACTGATTTGTAATGTTGATCTGTGATATTGAATCCCCATGAATCATTCATTGTTTCACATGTTTCAAGCGGCATCCTGGCCGAAACTTCTTGGCCACCAAAGCCTGTAGTATTGCCACCGGGCAAATCTTTTTCGAACATTTGAAAATCTTCTCCGGGAATTGGTGCGAGATGGTGGTTGTTGCCGATCAAACATTGCGGTTGCAGTCGATGAATGAGAGAATAGATTTCGTCATAATGCCAATCAACTTTCGACACACCTTTTTTATTTTGGTCATTCTCGAGTTGATCCCAATGCCCGTCAAACCAAATTCCCGAAATCTCTCCATAATTTGTCAATAACTCAGTCAACTGCTGCTTCATGAAATTGATATAGTTCGGCCAATTGCTTTTTGCTGTGCGACCAGTTCCTTTTCCAGTACGACCTGTTTCATATTGATAGTCGGACCGATACCAATCAAGCAATGAATAGTAGCAAAAGAGCTTTATTCCCTGGCGATGACATTCGTCAGCGAGCTCCTTCAACGCATCTCTTTTGAATGGAGTGTTTGTGATTTTCCACTCGGATGCTTTTGTATCCCAGTTACTGAATCCATCGTGATGCCGCGTGATGAAGGTGATGTATTGCATACCTGCATTCTTCGCGGTAGCAACCCAGTCCTTTGCATTAAAATCAATCGGATTAAAAATGTTGATCAGTTTTGTATATGCGGGAACAGTGATGTTGCGATTATTCATGACCCACTCGGCGGATCCTAAAACACTGCTTGCGCCCCAGTGAACAAATAATCCGAATCTCGCACTGTCAAACCATTTCCGGGCTTGAATGTTTTCTGCAGCAGGCCTATATTCTGTCTGAGAAAAAGAAGTGCTAACTACAAAGAGAGCCAATAGAAAGAAAAGAAGGTTTTTCATCGCAGTTGTTTTGGTTGTCGCCCCTAAAATAAAAAACCCTGCGATAACGCAGGGAAGTTTTTATTAAATGTTATTTAGGCATCCTGTGTCTTGCATTCGCCGATGCTGAAGCTACGGCGGACAAGTCCAGTATCACTTCTTCATATACATCACATCCTTCACCAACATGATGGTCCTTGGCACATCAGGTAATGCAGCTGCAACCAGGTTAGGCGCATAATGCAGCGGCGCATCTGCAGAAGTGATCCTGCGAATAGGAGCATCCAGGTAATCGAATCCTTCCTTTTGAATATGATAGGCTAATTCGGAAGAAACAGAACAAACAGGCCATTGCTCTTCAACAATCACCAGTCGATTTGTTTTTTTAACTGACTCCAATACCGTCATCCAATCTAATGGTCGGATCGTACGAAGATCGATCACCTCCGCACTAATATTTTCTTTTTCTAATTCTGCAGCGGCACCTAATGCCACCTTCATCATTTTATTATAAGAAACAATTGTCACATCCCCGCCGGGTCTTTTCACATCAGCTTTTCCGATCGGAATGATATACTCTTCCGTAGGAACTTCTGATTTCTCACCATACGATACTTCACTCTCCATGAAAACAACAGGATCATCATCGCGAATAGCTGCCTTCATCAATCCCTTTGCATCATAAGCATTGGAAATGGAAACAACTTTTAATCCGGGAATATTTGCATAATAACTTTCGTAAGCGGTAGAGTGTTGCGCGCCTAATTGACCTGCAGATCCATTAGGACCGCGGAAGACGATTGGGCAATTGATTTGACCACCACTCATCGCCAGCATTTTGGAAGCAGTATTCATGATTTGGTCAAGCGCCAGGTTCGCAAAATTCCAGGTCATAAATTCAACAATCGGCCTGAGTCCGCGCTGAGCCGCACCTACTGCCACTGCCGTGAAGCCAAGCTCAGAGATCGGTGTATCGATCACGCGCTTAGGCCCAAATTCATCCAACATACCCTGACTAACTTTGTAAGCGCCATTGTATTCGGCAACTTCCTCGCCCATCAAAAGCACGCGGTCATCGCGCCTCATTTCTTCAGTCATCGCTTCTCTTAATGCTTCACGAATTGCAATCTGTCTGGCCATGTAGGAATTATAATTTTAGCGCACAAAAATAGGCTAGCTGGCTCACAAAACCAAAGCTAAGAAAAGGCACAAGGCACAAGGTACAAGGCACAAGAAAGGTCCAAGATCTAAAGAGCTAAAAGCGAAGAAAGGTTCAAGCGGGCAAGGTTTTAATGAAATATCGTTGCGCCTTTTTTCGCAATCCGTAATTAAAAATCGTCTCAAAATTAAAAGAGCCTTCCGATTTTGGTTTTGCTTGGCTGGTGGTTCTTGGACCTTGAGCCTTCCTTGTACCTTGTGCCTTGCTTCTTGTGCCTTCAAAAAGTTGTAGCTTACTTTCAAAATTGCTTATGAGTCGCTTGCTCTGTATTGCGATAGTAATTCTCATTGCACTAAATAACTATGGTCAGTCGCGAGAAATCACCATTCTGCAACTCGAAAAAAACAGGTTTACGGCCATGATTAACAAGGATAGTGCGTTCATGGCAAAAATATTCGCGTCTGATTTACTCTACATTCATAGCAATGGTATGCAGGATTCCAAAGAAACACTTATCCAAAATATCATGAACGATTACCTGGATTATATTACCGTTGAACTCACGCAAGCGGATGTTAGAACTACTAATCAATTCGCCTGGGTGCACGGTGCAGCGAAAATAAAAGTGCGGAATGGAAAAGATAGTCCTGAAGTGGAAATGTCAATCCGTTATCTTGATATTTATAAAAAAGAAGATGGAGATTGGAAATTGGTAGCATGGCAGAGTGCCAGAATAAACACCCCCTAGATACTAATACTTGACAATTTATTTGTTCGCCCATGCGGAATTCTAAATGCTGAAGCGTGAAGTGAAAATTCGAAAAGTGTAAAATTCGCTCTAGAACATTTCGGATTAGGAGTTACAATTATTACAGGATAAAAATTATGAATAGAAAAACATTCGTGCGGAATATCGGACTTGCAGTTACAGGGGCAGGATTGCTTCCCTCCGTGGCGCAAGCGAAGAGTAAGAAAAAGAGTATTCGCTTTGCCCATCTAACGGACATTCATGTGAAGAAGGGAGAAATACCTGAGACCGGGATGGCGAAAGCATTCCAGCATGCGCAATCTCTTTCGCCTAAAGTGGAATTCATCATGAATGGAGGCGATTCGATTATGGATGCTTTGCAAGCCGACAAACAAAAAACACAAGAACAGTTTCAATTGTATAAAACAATCTTGCAAAACGAAAATAGTCTGCCTATATATTATACCATCGGTAATCATGATATATGGGGATGGTTCGTAAAGGAAAATGACC
>Ga0207691_10007839_pt1 | contig 10287 bp, 9 predicted proteins | sample KBSM13metaG_FD_184327 | JGI IMG/M metagenome (GOLD analysis project Ga0207691, IMG submission 184327) | Miscanthus rhizosphere microbial communities from Kellogg Biological Station, Michigan, USA - KBS M1-3 metaG (SPAdes) (version 2) | ecosystem: Host-associated > Plants > Roots > Rhizosphere >... | reverse complement strand
GCTTCGGCCAGGGGCCCATCTCCGGCTCGGGCAATGGCTCGGTCAAGCTGACCACCGCCGAGCCAGTGGCACCGACCACGCCCGGCTCGGTCAGCGGCGTCGTCTGGCACGACGTGAACGGCGACGGCGCCCGCCAAGTCGCCGAACCCGTGCTGGCGAACCAGCGCGTCTTCGACGACGCCAACCACGACGGCGTCTTCAACCTCGGCGAGCGGACCACGCTCACCAACGCTTCGGGCGCCTACGTGCTGGCCAACCTGTCGCCGGGGCTGCACCAGATTCGCGAAGTGAAGCCGGCCGGCACGCGCTTCACCAAGCCGTCGAGCGGCGTGCACAACGTGGTGGTGCCCGCGGGCGTCAACACGTCGGGCCGCGACTTCGGAATTACCCGCACGGTGAAGATCAGCGGGACGGTCTTCAACGACGCCGACAGCGACGGCGTCCGCGACGCCGGCGAAGCCGGTTTGTCGGGCTTCAAGGTGTTCCTCGACGCCAACAACAACGGCGTGCTCGACGCCGGCGAGAAGAACGTCCTGACCAACGCCGCCGGCTCGTACACGTTCAACGGCCTGGCGGCGGGAGTCTATCGGGTGCGCGTGCAGCCGAAGTTGTTCTACACCCAGACCGCTCCTGCCACGGGCGTGCACACCGTGGCGCTGGCCAGCGGCACGACGACGAGTAACCGGAACTTCGGCGAGCACTTCCGGCCGATCATCATCGACCCGATCCCGCTGCCCGTTCCGCTCCCGCTGCCGCTGCCCCGGCCCCTGCCGATCCCGCAGCCGATCCCGATCCCGATTCCGCAGCCCGACCCGGGCCCGCTCGCCGTGCTGTAACAGAGCGAGCCACTGCGAAAAACGGCCGCCGGCGCGAAAGCGCCGGCGGCCGGTTCGTTTGTCGAGTTGGTTTGCAGCGCTTATTCGCGGGCGGACTCTCCTCTGGTCCCCTCTCCCTCCGGGAGAGGGTTAGGGTGAGGGGGCGTCAGGAGTCGAAAGCCGTTCGTACGCTCACACCCCCTCACCCCTGCCCTCTCCCGGAGGGAGAGGGAGGACGGGCCGCGCAATTCGGAAATGGCATTCAGGCCTTGGCGGGCTCGATGCGCGGGAACAACGGCTGGCCCTGGCCGACTTGGTGCCCTGACGGCAGCGCGTCGCCGAGCAACTCGCGCAACGTCTTGCCTTCCACGTTCACACCGAGCTGGCTCAGACCCGCGGAAGCTTTCTCCGGCGCGACCGGCAGCAGCGCCGCCAGCGCCGCCCGCGTCGCCTGGCCGGCCAGGTGGAGGACCGTGTCGAGCCGCGCCGATTGCGCCGGGTCCTTCGCCAGCGAGAACGGGCGGGTGGCGTCGATGTAGCCGTTGGCGGCGCGAGCCAGTTCCAGCGGCAGAAGGCACGCCTGCTGGAGGTCGAGCTTCGCGTACGCGCCGTCGAGCTGACCCGGCAGCGCGGCCGTCAGACGGACCAGGTTGTGGTCAATGTCTTCCGAGGCGGCGCCGGCTGGCAGGGAGCCGGCGCGGTACTTGTTCAGCATGTTCAAACTGCGGTTCAGCAGGTTCCCCAGTACGTTGGCCAGCTCGTTGTAGCTCTTGGTGAAATCGGCCTCCGTAAAATCCAGGTCGTTGCCGAAGGGCGCGGCGCGCAGCAGGTAGTAGCGCAGCGCGTCCTCGCCGTAGACGCGCACGATCGTGCGGACGCGCTCCAGGTCGATGAAGTTGCCGAGCATCTTGCTCATCTTCCGTCCCTCGGCGGTCCACCAGCCGTGGGCGAAGACGGTGCGCGGCAGTTCAAGCCCCAGGCTCATGAGCATCGCCGGCCAGTAGACCGTGTGGAACCACATGATCTCCTTGCCGATCAGGTGGATGTCCGCGGGCCAATAGCGGTGGAACTTCGCATCGTCGCCCGAGCCGTAACCGAGAGCGGTGATGTAATTGCTCAGCGCGTCGATCCACACGTAGAGCACGTGGCCGGGGTCGTTGGGCATCGGGATGCCCCACTTCAGCGTCGCCCGGCTGACCGACAGGTCGTCCACCCCCGCCTTCAACTTGCTCAACACTTCATTACGTCGGCTCTCGGGCTGGATGAACTGCGGGTTGGCCTCAATGTACGCCAGGACACGCGGGGCGTACTTCGTCAGCTTGAAGAAATAGGTCGGCTCCTGGTAGCGCACCAGCGCCCGGCCGCTGATGGCGGACTTGTAGGCGTTGGCCTTGGCCTCGGTCTCGGTGACGAATTCTTCCTGGCCCTCGTCGTACCAGCCCTGGTAGCTGCCGAGGTAGATGTCGCCGTTGGCGGTGAGCTGCTCGACGATTTTTTGCACGCCGGTCTTGTGGCGCTCGCTCGTGGTGCGGATGAAGTCGTCGTGGGTGACGTGCAGTTCCTTCCAGACCGCCTCGAACACCGCCACGTTGCGGTCCGCGAGCTGCGCCGGCGTCACGCCGGCCGTCTCGGCGGTCTTGACCATCTTGATGCCGTGCTCGTCGGTGCCGGTAAGGAAATACGTGTCGTCGCCTGCCAGGCGGTGGTAGCGCGCCACCGCGTCCGCCGCCAGCGTGGTGTATACGTGCCCCAGGTGCGGCTCGCCGTTGGGGTAGTAGATCGGGGTGGTGATGTAGAACTTTCGGTCGCTCATGGGAGCGGGGGATTCTACTCGGTAAGAGTCATTTGTCATTCACGACTGACGAGTGACAAGTGCTGAGTGATGAGTGAGAATCGCGGGAATGCCCGAGGCGGTCGTTTGCGATCTGTGTGGGCGCGAAATCGACCTGTACGAATCTTACGTCGTGCAGATCGACGTCTTTGCCGAGCCGACGATGAAGCCGGCGACGGCGGAGGAATTGGCGGGGATCGATTTCGACGCGACCTATTCCGAGCTGCTGGACCAGATGAAGCACATGACGGCCGACGATTTGCAGGACGACGTGCACCGGCGCTTCGAGTACCGGATGTGCCGTCCGTGCCAGCGGCGGTTTTTGGCGAATCCCCTGGGCAAGCCGCGCGACGTCCCGGCGGGACACAACTAGCCATGGCGAACTTCGTCTCCCGCGCGGGCCAGAAGCTGGAACACGCGCTGGCGGAATTCGGCGTGGACGTGTCGGGCCGGGTCTGCGCCGATCTCGGCTCCAACGCCGGCGGGTTCGTCGATTGCCTGCTCCAGCGAAGCGCGGCCAGAGTGTACGCCATCGACACCGGCTACGGCGCGCTGGAGTGGAAGCTACGCAAGGACCCGCGCGTGGTGGTGATGGAGCGCACCAACGCCATGCACGCGGTGCTCCCGGAACAGGTGGCGCTGGTGACCATCGACGTGGCGTGGACGAAGCAGCGCCACATCCTCCCCGCCGCCCGGCGAATGGTCCGGGACGACGGGCACGTGGTGACGCTGATCAAGCCCCACTACGAGGCCGCGCCGGCGCTGCTGGTGAAGGGCGTTCTTCCCGCGGAAGAAGTGGACGGCGTGGTCCACGCGGCCGGGGCGGACGTCGTTGCTTCGGGCTTCGAACTGCTCCGAACGGTGCGCAGTCCGATCAAGGGGAGCAAGGGAAACGCCGAAGTCCTCGCCCTGCTCCGGCCGGTCCGGCCCGCTTAAGCGGGCGTTACTCCACCCGGTCGTCGGGCGCCGGCGCCGGGTTCGGGCTCTTGAAGACATGCCAACCCTCCCCGCTCGAGAGCACCGCCTCGGGGTCCGGTGCCGGCCGGCGCGGCGGCGCGTCCGGCGGCCGGTTGAGGACCCCGTCCAGCTCCGGAAAGGGAAGCCAGCCCGCGCGGCGGATCTCGTCCAGCGTTACGACGCGCTGGGCATGGGCATTGCGGGCGCTGTAGATCGGGTCCCACAGGAGCACCGTCCCGGGCTCCGGACGGGCGACGGAACTCTTTTCCCACTGCACGGTCTGACGCTCGTCCTGCGGATCGACGTCGAGGTAATAAAACACCGCAGGGTGCGCGGCGAGGACGCGCGGGTAAGTCTGGCGGAAATCGTGGACGTATCGGTCGGCGAACGCGCGGGCGACGCGCCAGTGGTCGGGAGGCCGCAGCGGGAGGATGGGGTAAACTAGGTTCGCCCCCGCGGGCAGCAGCGCGGCGGCGCCCGCCCACCGGACGGCATTGCGCCACGCCAGCCGGTCGAACGCCCACTCCCACCCCCGCGCCGACAGGACCGCCCAGAACGGCGCCGCCACGAGCAGGTAGCGCGGCTCGCCGTAGCTTGCCATTTTCCCCAGGCGGTAGAGCAGGCTGTGCACGAGCAGCACGCCGAGCGGAATGGCAGCGGTGAGGAGGATGCAACGGCGCGTGTGGGCATCGGCGCTGGCGGAGTCGTCCGGCCCTGATCGCAGACTTCGCCAGGCGCCCAGCAGCGTCGCGGGCAGGACGAGCGGCGACACCACCACCGGCAGGAACGCGACGAATTGAAAGACGCTTCCGGATGGATAGACGCTGTCGCGCGAGTAGGGCCAGTTGTCGATCAGCCAGCGCCACCACAGCCCGTGTCGGCCGTAGAGCGACCACCCGGCGAAATCCCACACCAACAGCGGCAACGGCAGCAGCAACAGCGACAGCAACAGCGAAAAGGGCCTTCGCTGCCACGCCAGCCCCGCCGCCGCCAGAAGCACGAGTCCGAAGCCCTCCGGCCTGGCGAGCGGCGTTAGCGCGACCAGCATTGCCGCCAGCGCCCACCGCCGCGACTGGTACGCCCAGAACGCCGCCCCTGCGAGGGCGGCAAAGGGCAGTTCGGTCATCTCGGCGAAGGAGTTGAGAAAGACCAGCGGCTGGGCGAGCGTGAACAGCAGTGCCAGTGCGGGTCGCCTCAGCCCCTGTCCGCGCGCGAGTCGGTACGCGATCAGCCCACACGCGACCGCGAGCAGGAGGCTCGTGAATCGTACGCCCGTCCTTCCCGCGATCGCCGCCGGCACGGCGAACAGGGCGGTCACCAGCGGCCTGCCCCACACGTCCACGAGATACGTCGGCCGTTGGAAGGCGTACCGCGCGTACTGGAAATGCGTCAGCGCGTCGGCGGTGAGAAACCCTTCGGACCCGATCGCGCAGGCGGCCGAGAGAACGGCGAACACGCCGACGGCGATCGCCGCGACCCGCAGGTCGTCGCGGCCCGCGTGTTCTTCCGTACCCATGACGATGGCGGCGGGAAACTCGCTCACCGCATGTCTTCCTGCCGCAGCTCGCGCCGCAGGCCGCGGATGTCCTGCATCAGCTCCTTGCGCAGGACGTACCGCGCGAGCGTGGCCGCGCCGTAGGTGACGGCGAATACTTCCAGCGCGTGGATCTCGCGCACGCGCGCCGCGATCCACGCCGCCACCGCAGCGCACGCGGCCCACTCGCCCAGCGCCACGATCCAGAAGTCGCGCCAGGGCGTGCGCGTGACGAGGAATTTGCGCTGCGTACGCGTGTAGCGGAGGTGGAACACCGCCGTCGCGAGGATCGCGGCGGGGTACGACAGCGTCGCGGCGCGCATCGGCACCATCCCGGTGCGCGACAGCGTGAGAAAGACGGCGAGGCCCGTCAGCCAACCGCACGCCGTAGCGATCAGGAACTTCACCACCGGCGAGAGGCGCGGGAAGGTGAAGTCGTAGAGCCGGCTCAGGTGCTCGAGGTAGCGGAACTGCTGCGCGACCGTCAGCTTTGATTGGCCGTGCTGGCGGGCAGTGAAGTGGATGGGGATTTCCTTCACCCGCCCGACGCGGCACTTGCACATCAGCTCCAGGCCGATCTTGTAGCCCAGCGGCGTGAGGCGCCTCGCGCCCTCGAGCGTTTCGCGCCGCAGCGCGATGAACCCGGACATCGGGTCGGTCGTCTCCCGCCCCGCGAACGGCCGGGCGAGCAGCGTCGCCACGCGCGAGTTGAGCCGGCGGAACAGCCCCCATTTCTCGGCGACCGTGCCGCCGGGGGCGTGCCGCGAGCCCAGTACGAAATCCGCCTCGCCGCGCTCGAGAGGCGCGAGCAGGTCCGGCAGGCGCTCGGGCGGGTGCTGGAGGTCGGCGTCCATCACGACCAGCACGTCGCCGCGCGCGCGTGCGAAGCCTTCCAGCACGGCGCCGCTCAAGCCGTCCTCGGGCTGCTCGCGGACGTGCAGCGTCAGCGGATAGGTCTCGGCGAGTGTCGCGCAGACGCCGCGGGTGTCGTCGCGGCTGGCGTCGTCCACGACGACGACCTCGTACGCCCGCCCCGCCATCGCCCCGGCGATGCGGGGCACCAAGAGCGGCAAGTTCTCCGCTTCGTTCAAGGTGGGGACGATGATCGAAACCATTTGCGGTGTGAGCCGCCCCGGCTGCTTAAGCTCAAGAGGCAGGCCGGACGCCTGCACCACAATACCACCTAATAAATCGGCAGGTCGGCCTGCACCAGCGCCGGCTTCCATTCGCCGCGCTCCAGCGTGCGCGTGTTGTATCGTGTCACGGTCACGCCGGGCGCGTCACGGAGCTGGCCGTTGTGCAGGTGGAACGCCCAGAGGTGCCAGGGGCAGACCGCGCAGCCTTCCTCGACGAAGCCCGCGGCGAGGTTCCCGCCGGCGTGGGGGCAGGTGTTGTCGATCACGTGGACGGCCCCGTGGTCGAGGAACACCGCCAGCTGGAAGCCGCCGATCTCGACGTACTTTCCCTTGCCCTCTTCGAGTTCGGAGCGGTCACAGAGGGAAGTCCAGGGCATGCGCGGGCGTTAGTTTCTCCCTCTCCCGGTACTCCGGGGGAGGGTTGGGGTGGGGGTCTTCTGCCGCGTTTCCGTCAAAAGACCCCCCCCACCCCTGCCCTCCCCCGGAGTACCGGGAGAGGGAGTACGCTTGATCAGCGCTCGGGAGCCGGTTGCGTCGGCTGTACCGGCTGCGTGGCGCCTTCGCCGAGCCGCTGCGACATCGCTTCCGACATCTGGCGAATCACCTCCGCCGTCGCCTCGACCGACGCAGCGGCCGCCTCCTGGTGCGCCGGGCCGCGCGCCGCGTCCAGCGCGGCGACCGACGCGTCGAGCCGGTCCACCGACTTTCCGAGCTGCGCCTGGTCGAAATACGCGCGGCCCGCCAGCGACTCCAGCGCGTCCCGCGCGGCCCGCAGCGCCGTGTCCACCGTCGGCTCGACCGCCAGGCCGGGCGGGCCCGACGCGAGCTGCGTTCGCGCGTTCTCCACGATCCGGACCTGCTGGCGGAACGTGCCGGGGGGATTCGGCCCGTGGAGCAGGGGTAGAATCTGCGCCAGCTCGGCGAACACCTGCTGCATGATCTGCCGGTCCTGCTGCGGCGTGCCGCCGGGGAGCTTCTGTGCGGTCTCGCCGAAGCGGCGCGACAACTCGGTCAGCTCGTCCGACCGCTTGCCGGCGCTCGCCTCCACCTTCGGCGGCGGGTTCGGCTCCGGCGGCTTGCCCATCGAGCTTTGCCGCTTGGCGCAGCCTGAAGTCCCCGACAGGGACACGGCTATCGCCAGCGCCAGGGCCATCGCCAAGGCCGGCGGCAATCCACGATTCACGATCCGCGATCCGCGATCGTTCATTTCATCTCTTCGATCTTCACCGGCCGGCGCTGCTCGGCGCTGACGATCGCCGCCTCGAGCACCTGCTGGGTCTTGTAGGCGTCTTCGAAGTCGGGCAGCGGGACGACCGGCTGCTTGCCGCCGATGACGCTCATGATGTCGGCGACCTGGTTAATAAAACCGTGCTCGTAGCCGATGATGTGCGCGTCGGGCCACCAGTTGCCGACGTAGGGGTGGTCGCCGCCGTGGGTGACCATGATGCGGGTCCAGCCCTGCTGCTTGCGCGGCTGCGTCGCGTCGTAGAAGTCGAGGTAGTTCATGTCCTCGAAGTCGAACCGCACCGAGCCCTTGTCGCCGTTGATCTCGATCTTGTTGCGGTTCTGATTGCCCGTGGCCAGGCGCGTGGCCTCGAAGCTGGCGATGGCGCCCTTGCCGAACCGCGCGAGGAACAGCACGGCGTCGTCCACGTCGCTCTTGCCCATCTGCCCGCCGCCGGCGGTGCCGCCCGCGATGCCGCCCTTGGGTCCCGACTCGACGATCTTCCGCTCCTTGATAAACGTCTCGGCGACCGAGCCGATCACTTCGGTGACTTCGTCGCCGGTGATGAACCGGGCCATGTCGATGATGTGCGCGTTCAGATCGCCGTGGGCGCCGGAGCCGGCGTTTTTCTTCTGGAACCGCCACAGCAGCGGGACGTCAGGACCGCCCCAGTCCTGGAGGTAAGCGGCGCGCACGTGGTAGACGCGCCCGATCTTCCCCTCCTTCACGAACTGGTGCGCCAGCGCCACCGCCGGCACGCGGCGGTAGTTGTACCAGACGAACGTCTTGCCCTTGGCCTTGCGCGCCGCGTCGCGCATTTTGCGCGCGTCGGCCAGCGTCCCCGCCAGCGGCTTCTCGCACGCCACGTGCTTGCCCGCCTCCAGCGCCGCGATCGACTGCTCGGCGTGCACGTCGTTCGGCGTGCCCACGTCCACCAGCCCGATCTCGGGGCTCGTGACGGTCTTCTTCCAGTCGGTCGACGCGTGTTGCCAGCCCCAGCGCGACTTGAACTCCTCCAGCTCCTGCTGGTTGCGCCCGCAGATCGTGTGCATCACCGGCTTCACCGGCGGGTCGAAAAACTTCGCGACTTTCAGGAACGCGTTGCTGTGCGTCCGGCCCATGAACTTCTGGCCGACGAGGCAGACGTTGATCGTGTTGGCACTCTGCGGCATGGGAATCGTTTCTCCTGGAGAGTTGGACCGCACGAAGATAAAGGCGCGGGCGGGACGATGCAACGCCAGGACAATCGGTGACAACCCGAAACAGTGGACGAAGACGTGCGTCTTCCGCGAAGGGCAAGCGGCGGCCGGGCGGCGCCTTCACCTCGGGGCCCGTCCGCCGGGGCTTCGCCCTTCGCGGATAAAGAAACACGCCCTCACACCAGATCACACGCCTCCGGCGGCATCCACTTCGCTGGCTTGCCCTTCCACTTCACGTTGCACCCGATCGGGTTCGTCACCTCCACCTTCGGCTTCTCGCCCCTCAGCAGCGCGTCCACCGCGTCGCGCAGCTCGTGCGTCTTTTCCATCCCCGGCTGCCGCGGGTTGTCGTCCATCCGGCCGGTATAGTGCAACTGCCACCGGCCACTCGGGTTGGTCCCCCCGCCGCAGAACTCACGGGTGAACACGAAATAGTGCGGCGTCCGCAGCGCGCCGTACGCCCGGGCCACGTCCTGGCTCTCGTCGCGCAGGTACGGGAAGGAAAAATTCCGCTCCTTCGCCCGCTGGATCATGTGTTCCATCGAGTCGGTCGGGTGGTTGTCGGTCTCGTTGGAATTGATCGCGACGAATCCCACGCCCTTGGGCGCGTAGCGCAGGCAAAACTCGCTCATCCGCTCCTCGCTGCCGACCACGTACGGGCAGTGGTTGCAGGAAAACACCACCACCAGCACGCGGCAGCCGTCGAAGCTCTTCAGCGAGTGCCGCTTGCCGTCCACCCCGGGCAGGTCGAACTCGGGTGCGGCGTCGCCGATCTGAAGGGTGAATGCCATGGGAAGCTCCGGGTGAGTGAAGCGTGATTGTTAGACCCGATCCCACTGCCGCGTCAAGGGTCGGGAAATTGGAACCAGAGAGTCCACAGAGGACACAGAGAACACAGAGGCGTGCCTGACGCGCCACACTGCGTCGCGACACAACCGCCTCGTGTGTGACAGTGAAATCAAATCCTGATGCCCGAGCTCGCAACCGGCGCGCAATGTAAACTGATGCCTCCGTGTTCTCTGTGTCCTCTGTGTCCTCTGTGTCCTCTGTGTCCTCTGTGGTTCAATTCGATTCTCCCCGGTTGACGCCGCACTCGGGCGCGTCGCATGATTGGGCGAGCAACGCATTATTTCGATTCCATGCGCATCGTCATCGCCCCCGACAAGTTCAAAGGCTGCCTCACCGCCCCGCAGGTGTGCGACGCGATCGCGCGCGGCATCCGCCAGGCGGCGCCCGACGCCGAAATCGACCTGTGCCCGATGGCCGACGGGGGCGAGGGGACGGTCGACGCGCTGGTCGCGGCGACGGGCGGGCGGTTCGAAACCCGCCGGGTGACCGGGCCCCTGCCCGAGATGAAAGTCGACGCGACGTTCGGCGTGTTAGGCGACGGCAAAACCGCGGTCATCGAAATGTCCGCCGCTAGCGGCTTAGCGTTACTCCCCCCCGAAGACCGCAACCCCCTCAACACCACCACCTTCGGCACCGGCGAACTGCTCTTGGAAGCAGCAAAACTCGGCGCAAAAGAAGTAATCCTCGGCATCGGCGGCAGCGCCACCACTGACGCCGGCGTCGGCTGCGCCCAGGCCTGCG
>Ga0207691_10007838_pt1 | contig 10288 bp, 5 predicted proteins | sample KBSM13metaG_FD_184327 | JGI IMG/M metagenome (GOLD analysis project Ga0207691, IMG submission 184327) | Miscanthus rhizosphere microbial communities from Kellogg Biological Station, Michigan, USA - KBS M1-3 metaG (SPAdes) (version 2) | ecosystem: Host-associated > Plants > Roots > Rhizosphere >... | reverse complement strand
TGGATGGCAAGGGCAAGCAGGACGGGATCCAGGGCCGCATCGGCGAAATCCGCGCGGCGATCGAGAAGAGCACGTCCGACTACGATCGTGAGAAGCTCCAGGAGCGCCTGGCGAAGCTGGCCGGTGGTGTCGCCGTGATCCATGTCGGCGCCGCGACCGAGACCGAGATGAAGGAGAAGAAGGCCCGTGTCGAGGACGCGCTGCATGCGACCCGCGCCGCGGTGGAAGAGGGCATCGTGCCCGGCGGCGGTGTGGCGCTGCTCCGTGCGCAGGCCTCGCTGGACAAGGTGAAGGGCCTGACCGAGGACGAGCGGATTGGTGTCGACATCGTCCGCCGTGCCATCGAGGAGCCGATCCGCATGATTGCCCAGAACGCGGGCGCGGAAGGTTCGATCGTGGTGGCGCGTATCAAGGAGTCGAAGGACAAGTCGTTCGGCTACAACGCCGCGACCGATACGTATGAGGACCTGATCAAGTCGGGCGTCATCGACCCGACGAAGGTGACCCGCACGGCGCTGCAGAACGCCGCGTCGATCGCCGGCCTGCTCCTCACCACCGAGTGCGTGGTGGTGGAGAAGAAGGAAGACAAGCCGGCCTCGGCCGGTGGTCCTCCCGGCGGCGGCATGGGCGGGATGTACTAGTCGTCATCACGCATCACGAAACAGGAAAGGGCCCCGGCGAATGCCGGGGCCCTTTTCATTTTCATTCATGGCTAGTGCCCGCGGACGCGCTGCAGCGAGTTATCACCCACGTACTGGCCCACCTGCAGCCCGGCCGCCAGCCCCATGTCCGCCGCGTGACGGAAGTGGAAGCCGATATAGACCCGCGAGTCGGCGTTCTCCCGCGCGGCCTTCAACACCGAGGTGAAGCTCCGGGTCTTTCCGGGCAGCGTCCCGGATTCCGTGGTGAATGCCGTCGTGCCCTCGATGTTCGCAAGAATGGCCTGGGCCGCGGCACCGCCGGCGATCGCGTGTCCCGAGGCGTAGTCGGGAATCGGCGGAGTACCGCCAAGCTCGGGCACGAGGAGGCTGGAGACCTGCCAGGTCGGGTCGGCAACGGTATTCGGATCGAGGTTGCCGAGACGGATCGCCGTCACGGGGCGCCAGAAATTGTAGAAGTACTTCCCATCGAAGGAGGAGATGTACGCATCGGCTTCGGCAAGCGCGACATGAGAGAGAAGGCGCGCCAGGCGCCACGCGCCGAGGTGGCGCTTGTCGGCGATGTGCCGGGTGATGCGGTTCCATCCCTGGATGGTGCTCTCGATCCAGAAGAAGGCGATGTCGGTCTGGTCCTGCGTCCGTTCGGAGACCATGCCGCCCAGCCGCTGCACCTCGTCATAGTCCTGGAGATAGAGCGCGGTCTTTACGGCGTCGGCGACGTTCGTGGTGCCATACATCGGTGGAGAACGGAACTGCGACGCGCTCGCCATGACGAACGGCTTGACGCTGCCCCAGCCGGGAATGGCCTGTGGCCCCGTGAGCGCCGTGGCGCTTCCGATGGGAGAACGGAACTTCCCCGGCTCGCCGGTCGAGGTGAAGATCACGACGGGCGGCTGGGCCGAGCCGTCGTTGGCCCGGAGCGCCAGCATGGCGGCGGCCGCATCATGGCCGAGCTGGGTACCGCGCGTGATTTCGTCGCCGGTCCCGAGATCCGTCATGTAGTCGTTGTAGGCCTGGGTGATGAAATCCAGCGCAGCGGTGCTCGGCAATCCTTTCCCGATGTCGGCGAGCACGTCAAAGGCGCCAGTCGCGATAGCGGCCTCGACCGAGAGGGAGCTATTCACCCTGGCGTCGTAGGCATAGGGCTCGTAGCGCCGCTCCACTGCGTTGAGGACGTCATGCACCGTCGTGTTGGCCATCGCGGAGATGCGCGCCTCGGCAGGCGGTGAAACGAACGCGAGGCGGGCGAACTGCTCGATGTCATCATTCCATGTCTCCACGGCATCAACGAGCGTGGCCCGGTGACCCGCCCGGTGCCATGCCAGGGCGCTTGACTCATCGTCCAGGACGGTGGACGTCGACGGGTCGGTCCCGGGTGCCTGATCGACCCCTGTTGGCAACTCATTGTTGGTGCACGCCGCGAGGATCATCAGTGAGGCGGCGACAGTCGTGAGGAGCCGTGTGCGCATGGTTGTCTCCAGTTGGCGAAGTGACCGGTGACGCTCCATGGGTCGATCGACCCATGATGGTATTGAATCGGTCCATGGTTCCATTTAACGGCAGGCATCGATCATCCTTGTTCGCGCGGGCACTCACGCCAAAGGGCCCCGGTAAATGCCGGGGCCCTTTTCGCTTGCCCGTCTCACGGACGCCAGGCTGGTTCCGAGACATCGGTGAAGGTGGTCGAGATACTGTTCCGGCCGGTTCCATCGGCATTGATGGCCGTCAGGAGCGAGCACTGCTTCGTCTTGCAGGTCCCCGCGGCGCGATAGGCGATCCGGCCATCCGGACCCCATGCCGGGTCGCCGACGGTCTTGCCGCTGATGCTGGCCTTGTGTGCCGCCATCATGGCGCCAGCCGGGCTCAGAGTTTCCAGCGCGATGAGGTCGGTGGACTTGGGTGCATTGTTCGGGTTGTCAGGCGTCGCCACCGCGACGAGTGCGTCGCCTGCCGGCGACCAGGCCGGACTGGTGAGGTAGCCGGCCAGGAGGCTCACGCCGGAGCCGTCCGGGTTCATCAGGTAGAGCGCCTGGATGCCGGCGCGCGTGCTGACGAAGACCAGGCGATTGCCGCCCGGCAGCCAGGCGGGTGAGGTGTTCGACCCCGCGTCCGCCGTGAGGCGAACCTGGTTCGAGCCATCCGCGTTCATCATGTAGATCTCGCGCGCGCCGTCCCTCTCGCTGACGAATGCGATCCGGTTGCCATCCGGCGACCACGCCGGCTGGTAGTCGGCAGCGGAAGACGAAGTGAGTTGGCGAATGTCCTGCCCCGACGCATCCATCACATAGATGTCACCGCTGCCGGTGAGCGCACTGGCATACGCGATACGGTTGCCATCGGGTGACCAGGCGGGATTGGAATCCGCCACCGTGTTGCTGGTCAGTCGGGTGTACGACCCCTCCGTGGAAATGATGCCGATCTCGGCGCCGGACCTGAGCCCGCGTACGACGGCGATCTGGCGCACCGGGTCGCACTGGACGGCGAGCGGCAGCGACATGTTCGCCGCCACGACGACCGTCCGCCTCTCCGTACCCACCAGGTGGCAATTGCCCCGGATTCCGGTGACCGTCGCGACGTAGGACCCATTGAGCATCGAGAGGCCGGTGGCCGACCCGTTGACCGGGAGTGCCAGCACATGGCTGAGCGCGGCGGTCGGGCCCGTCAGGGTCAGCTCGTACCCGTCGAAGTCGGTGACGTTGCCGCTGGTGGTAACCGTCGTGGTGACGACGGGCAGCGGGGCACACGTCACACCCAGCGACAACTCGACCGTGTCACCCACTGCGACCAGGGCACTGTGCGGGTTCCCGCCCGTCACGCTGCAGTTGAGCTGGAGGCCTGGGTCCTCGTAAGTCGGCTGGCTTACCACCGCCACGGTGTGCGGGCCGGGCGGCAGCCCGGTGATCGTGGTTGACGACTCGCCATCGGTGGACACGGTGTCGTTGATGTCGATCGCCAGGAGATAGCCGGGCTCCGGTATGTCGCTGCCCGATGCCGCGAGGGCGATCCGAAGCGCGCCGGTGGTCGGGGTGCAATTGAGCTTCAGTGTCAGCTGCGCCGTCTGGCCCGCCACGACCTTGATGGAAGTCGGGTTGGTCGGATCGGCGGTGCAGTTCGGTGCGAGCCCGCTCAGTACCAACGGCAGCGTGCCGATGGAGTCGGTCGGCACCGTCGTGGTCCCCTCTGACCGGAGACGGCTCGGCTCGGCGGTACCGATCTTCAGCATGTAGCCATCGGCGTCCGGGTCGGAGCCCGTCACGACCATGTCGACGGCCACTCGTGACCCGCCGGCGGGACAAGAGACGGTGAAGAGCACCTCCTCGGTGGTGCCGCCATCAACCGCCACCACGACCGATGCGTCACCGGTGATGAAGCACTGGTCCGCCAGGCCGGAGAGCGCGACGGTGTAGTGTCCCGCCGCCAGGTTGCTGACATTGATCGTGCCATTGCTGCCGATGCTCTGGGCCGGACGGTCGGTGATCGTGACGGTATAGCCATCGGCATCGGCAGCCGCCCCGGTTGTGGTGACGGAGATCGTGAGCGCCCCGGTGGAATCGGAGTCGTCCGACGAGCATCCGGACAGCGGTGCCCAGAGCACCGCGATCGCCGCGAGCCCCGCGGCCGTGATGGATGAACGCATACACACCTCCTTGCTGCAGTGAAGCGGCGCAAGCAACGCGCTGCGGCGAGCAACCCGGTGTGATTGAACGGCGCGGATTGCGCGAGCTTGTGGAGCCTCGTGGCGGAAGGAGGGCGCGCGTCAAAGTCCACCACGCGAGCCGTTCGTGGCGTGGGCGGCGGGCATTTGCGGTGGTCGTTTGCGGCGGGACGGGGCCTGTCCGTAGCGGGGACGCGTGACGGACGCAATACTATGGCCGGGCGACGTTTCATAGGATGGTGCCCGAGCCGCAGGCAGGTGGTCTGCCCGATGACCTGCCTGTGCCGGGACGAGCAAGGAGCGATCGCCGTTTCCTACCCACGCGAGCTGGAGCACCTCCTCGAAGCCCGAACCGACCCGGCGAAGGACAGCGCCTGGTCGGAGTTTCTCGTCGCCTTCCACCGTCTGTTGCTGCACACCGCCCGCACCGTGCTGCGGGACGAGGATGACGTCCGCGATGCCTACGCCGAGATGCTGGAGCGCCTGCGCGCGAACGATTTCGCGCGGCTCCGCAACTTCACCGACGACGGACGGACCCGCTTCACGACGTGGCTGGTGGTGGTGGCGCGGCGCCTCTGCGTGGACAGCTACCGCCGCCGATATGGTCGGACCAACGGGGGTGACATGAGCGCGGGCCAGAAAGCGAGGCATGCGCTGCAGGAGACCCAGTGGAGTGCCGTGGACCCCGCGGTCCTCGCCTCGACGGCCGAGCTGCCGGACGTGCTTCTCGAGGAACGCGAGCGGCACGAAGCACTGCAACGGGCCATGAAAGGCCTCGATGCACGCGACCGCATGCTGCTCGCCCTCCGGTTCAAGGAAGACCAGACCGCGATTGCCATTGCACGACTCATGGGTTTTCCGACCCCGTTCCATGTATACCGGCGACTCACCACCGTCCTTGGCGTCCTTCGCGAGTCGCTCGGGCACGCCGGCGTCGATGGCCTCCTCAGGTGACACCGCAAAGTCGGGCCTGCGTGCCGTTTCATATAGGTCGATTGGCCTACTCTCACTCGAGGACCCCATGGACGGTCTGAACCATCCGGACCCGCAGCAACAGGCCAGGTACCTCGATCACGGCTGCACCCCTGAGGAGCGGACGATCATCGAGGCGCATTGTGCCGTGTGCGCGGAGTGCCGAGCCGAACTGATCGAATCCCACCTGGTGCTCCGGACCGCGCCATCGGCAGTGTCCGGACGGCGACCGGTGTACATCGTACCGCTCGCGGCCGCGGCGGTAATGACCGTGTTTCTCCTTCCACGGGGTCACCGGCCGCCCATCGCGGTGGACCGCGAACCGGGGGTGGTGACGGCGATGGGGCCGGTTCTGGCCATGCCTACAGGTGATGTCTCCGCGCTCTCGACACTGACCTGGACTCGCGTCGCCGGAGCGGACGCGTACCAGCCAACGGTGTTCGATTCGGCGGGCACGGTGCTCTGGACGGTGGTCACCACCGACACCTCGGTGGCGGTGCCGGTGACCCTTCGACGCGCCAATTCACGTGACTACTACTGGACCGTCCGAGCCCGGACCGGATGGGACCGTTGGGTCACTTCATCACTTACCCGTTTCCGGATCGTTGGCGGTGCTGCAACCCCATAAATGACGGGCGCGCTGCTCTTCCTGCTGACAGTTGCCCAGGCGCCCGTTGCGCCCGGGCCGGACTCGTTGCGCGCCATGGCCATGCATGGGAGCGACCTGGAGCTGCTTGCATCGGTGCGGGCTGCGCCGGTACAGGCGCGCGACGCCGTTTCGCTCCTGCTGGGCTCCGCAGCGGGAGTGGATTCGGGCAGCGCACGGGCCATGCTCGCGGCTGAGCGCCTGGCCGAAGCGATTGCGGTACAACTGGGCGACTCGTTTCCACGGCGGCAGGTACGGCGCTTCGGCGATTGGAGCGTGGCGGAGCGGAGGCAAAAGGTGGCGATCGACAGCCTGCGGCGGGCCGGGAATGCCGCCATGGGTCGCGCCGGCTTTTCCCGCGCGCTGGTGCTCTGGCAGGCAAGCGCGCGCCGCGCGCGGGCGTTGCGCGACACTGCAGGGCTGGCGTCGGCGCTCGGCAACATCGGGACGGGATACTATCGCGCCGGGGAACTCGACAGCGCCACGGACTATTACGCGCGCGCCGCGTCGCTTGCGGGCGATATCGGTGACCGTCGCACCGCGCTCAATGCGCTGGGTGGTTCGGCCGGTGTGGCACTCGAGCGAGGGGACCTGCGGGCGGCGCAACAGCTGTTCGACAGTGCGCTGGCGCTCCGGGCCACGATTGGCGACGTGCGCGGCATGGCGGCCGACCGGAACAACATCGGCGCGCTGAACGAGCGGATGGGGGACGTGGCTGCGGCGCGCGAGTCATACCTCGCGGCGCTGGCCCTCGCCGAGCAATATGGAATGGACGAGCCCGCCGCGGTGAGCCAGCTCAACCTGGGGAAACTCGCGAGCTTGCGCGCCGAGTTCCCGGAGGCCGACCAGCGCTACGCTTCCGCGCAGGCACACTACGAGGCCGCGGGAAACCGGTCCGGACAGGCGCTGGTATACGAACACCTTGGCATGGAGGGGATGCGCCGAGGTGACTATCCGGCAGCGGCACGCCGGTTCCGCTCGGCGCTCGCGATCTACCGCGAGACGGGGCCGGGGTCCTCGGTTGCCGGCCTGCGGGCCCAACTGGCGCGCGCGCTCGCCGCCGCCGGAGCGCTGGACATGGCGCGCGTGGAACTGGAACGGGCGCGGAGCGACCTGGTCCGCGATCCCGAATCGAGTGTGGCGGCGCTCGTGGAACTCACGGCGGCCGACCTGGCGGTCGAGTTCAATTCCTTTGACGCCGCGGAGGCCGGGTACCGCAAGGCGGAGCAGCGCTACCGCCAGGCGAACGATGTGGCGGGTCGCGCCCAGGCGCGCCAGGGCCTGGCGTATCTCCAGCTCATGCGGGGTGAGCCAGCTGCGGCAGCCGCGACACTCGAGCCGGTGGTGTCGGCCCTCGACCTTGCCGGCGCACACCGGGACGCGGCACTGGCGCGCGTCGACCTGGCGTTCGCCTACGCCAGTGCGGGGCGGACCATGCGCGCCCGCATGGTCCTCGCGGAGGCGCGCGACAGCCTGCGGCAGGGTGGGGACGCGGTGGGGGAAGCTGCGACGCTGGATGCCATGGGCGACCTTGAACGGGGTGATCGCCGGCCGGTGGCGGCGGGCACGCTGTACGAGCAAGGCTTGCGAGTGCTGGCAGGGCACCCGGCACCGAATGTCGAGTGGCAACTCCGGGCGGGTCTTGCCGAGGCAATGGCGGACCAGAAGTCATCGGCCGCGGCGGTGGCCTCCATGCGGCAAGCCGTGGCGCTGCTCGACCGAACGGCACTGCGTATTCCGGCGGAACAGCGACGGTCGCGGTATCTCGCGGACAAGTGGTATGCCTATGACCGCCTGGCGCGGCTCGAGGTGCAGCTGGGACGGGACAGCACGGCCCTCGAGGTGAGCGAACGGATGCGTGCTCGCGAGATGCGCGACGGACTGGCGCGGGGACGGATACCGTGGCGCCCCGACGCGGATTCGACCCTGGTACGGCAGGAGCAGGAACTGCGACACGTGATCACCGAGCTTGCCGCGGAAGCGGATGGGAGCGCCCCGACCACCGGTGTGCTGCGAGGCCCCGGGACCGCCCCCAGCACTCCGGGTGGCCTGCTGGAGGCACTGGCACAGGCGGAGACGCGTTACGCCGAGCTACTCACGACACTCCGGGATCGCCAGCCGGCCTACGCGCGACTCGTGGCCGGGCCGAGTGCGACGTGGCGGGAGATCGCGGGGGCGCTCTCGTCCGATGCCGCGTTGCTCGAATACCTGGTATCCGACTCGGCTGCCATGGTATTCGTCGTGACTCGCAGCGGGGTGCGATCGATCGAGCTCGCGACGGATCGTGAGGAGCTGGCACCGCTGATCGATTTCGCGCGCGGGGTCATCGCGGGGACGAGGACCCCCGGCGCGGCGCCCAACTTCAAGACGCCACTCAGGACCCTGTACACGATGCTGCTGGCTCCGGTCGAGGCAACCGGAGTGCTGGAAGGCATTCGCACCCTCATCATCGCGCCGCAGGCCGAGCTGCACTACCTGCCGTTCGCGGCCCTGCTCGAACAGGGCGCGTCCGGACGCTACCTGATCGAGAAGTACGACCTGTCGGTCGTACCGTCGGCGTCGATCTGGCTGCAACTGCGGCAGCGTTCGCCGCGGGCGAAGGGCATGCGGGTACTGGCGCTCGCGCCGGAGCAGCGCCAGCTCCCCGGGTCGGCCGTGGAGGTCGCGGCCATCCGGACGGCAATGGGCAGTGGCACCACGGTGCTGATGGGGGCGGCAGCGTCGCGCGAGGGTCTCGAGGCGGGAGCGCCGGGCCACGACATCCTGCACTTCGCGACCTACGGCGTGCTCAATCGCAGGAACCCCTTGCTGTCGTACCTCGAGCTCGCACCCAAAGGCGAGGACGGACGGCTCCAGGTCGCGGACGTGTACGGGATGTCGCTCGATGCACGTCTTGTAGTACTGAGCGCCTGCCAGACGGGCATCGGATCCGGGATGCTTGCCGACGTGCCTTCAGGCGACGAATGGGTCTCGCTCTCTCAATCATTCCTGATGGCCGGGGCGCGAAATGTCCTCGCGACGTTGTGGCCAGTGGAAGACCGAAGCACGGCCGAGTTGATGAAGTCGTTCTACGAGGAGCTGGCGGCCGGGGCGGATGTCGATGTGGCCCTGGCGCGGGCGCAGCGGAAGGCAATCCGCAATTCGAGGTGGCCGCAGCCGTTTCATTGGGCTGCGTTCGTCCTCGTGGGGGGACCCTAGGATGAATCAGACATTCCGAGCCTGGCAAGGCATCATATCGCTGGCCCTCCTCAACCTGTCGCTGGGATGCGGCGGGGAATCGATCTCGCCCGGTGAAGAGAGCGAGCGACACGTGGAAGGCCTGCTGGTCTCCTCGCCGTTCCAGGCCGGGGGGTCGTCAACGGCGTCAACCGCTGCCAGCCGCACCGGGAGCGTCGCCTATGTGTCCATCGTGCCCGGCACCGCTCGCAAGGGTGCGACCATGAGCGTTCGCAACAAGAACACCGGTGCCACCGCGACGGCACCGGTGATCGATGGCGGCCTGGACCCCGTCGCGGTGGCCGCTATCGCGGGTGATGACCTCAGCATCACCCTCACCGACAGCGCCGGGCATTCCACAACCTCGATGGAGTCGGTGAAGCAGCGGCGTCCGCCGCGGGTGGTGCGGACCCAGCCGATCCGCGGCAGTGTCGACGTGCCGCTGAACGTGCGCGTCACGGTGGTGTTCAGCGGGCCGATCGATCCCGCGACGGTGGATTCGACTGCGATCATGCTCTCGCAGGGAGGGAAAGTCGTGGCGGGAACGCCCACGCTCAGCAGCGACGGGCTCTCGCTGTCGTGGACCCCGCGCTCCCCGCTTGCCATTGCCACCTCGTATGTGGTGGCCCTCTCACCGACGCTGGAGGACCTGAACGGCTTCGCGGTCTCGGGGTTCGAGCCGGTGGACTTCATGACGGGCGCGGCCTCGGAGGGGGACTATGGCGCCCTCGAGATCGTCGTGCGGACATCGGGGTCACCGGTGCAGGTGATCACGGATCCGGGGGTGTCATCGAGCGGATGGCAGTTGCGGGTCGGCACCATGCCGACGCCCTTCCGCATTACTCCACAGGACACGGTAACGGTCGGGCGGCTCCCCCAGGGACGCTACGATCTCGCCTGGAGCCTTTCGCCGAACTGCACGCCGCACTCCTCGGTGCCGGCGCAGGTGTCGATCTCTGCCGGGGCCACCAGTCACGTCACCGCGATCTTCAACTGCGCCGCATGGTCCGCGCTGCTGAAGGCAACAACCAGGTCGACGGGTGTCAGCATTCCGCGTGAGCACCAGCTGGTGTTCCGCTCCCAGGGTTACGTGACGGTCATCGCGGCCACGGTGCCGGCCGATGGCACGGCGCTCATTCC
>Ga0207691_10007837_pt1 | contig 10288 bp, 9 predicted proteins | sample KBSM13metaG_FD_184327 | JGI IMG/M metagenome (GOLD analysis project Ga0207691, IMG submission 184327) | Miscanthus rhizosphere microbial communities from Kellogg Biological Station, Michigan, USA - KBS M1-3 metaG (SPAdes) (version 2) | ecosystem: Host-associated > Plants > Roots > Rhizosphere >... | reverse complement strand
CGAGCTCCATGAGCTCGATCAGGCGCGAGCGCGCGAGCACTGCAGGGAAACCGTCGGCGGTGTGGCAGGGATACAAGCGCAGCGTCGCCTCGCCAGTCCTGGATTTGAGGCTCATCGACGTCTCCCTTGCTGCGCTTTCATCTGGCGGCAATTCAATGACAACTCCCGCCGCGGGGATTTAGGAGCGCTCCCGATCCGGTGGGGATCGAAGTACCGGCTTGCATGTAGGCCGCTCCTTACCTCCGGCAGCGCGATGATTGACCGCCCTCCTTCAATCACGTATCGCGTGAGTTCATCAGCTCAGGGTGACCTCCATGTTCATCACCTTGCTGGCCGGTTTCGCGCTGTCCGCCAATCTCAATCGCGCAGGACTATCTAGTGGCGATCGACGCCGCGTGCGCTGCCACGGAGGCGGTGAGAGCCGAGCCGGTGCGCGGCGCAATAGGCCAGCCAGAACGATTCTCACTCGGCGCAGGTCGTCGAGTTCTCTCTTATTAATAGGGGTTATGGCCCCGTAACTGTGCTGCCGAGCACAAATGCGCACAGATTGGCGAGCGGTCGGCGCGCAGGCGGCGCTAGTCTCCGGGCATGGCTCACGAATCCCTGCCCGGCACAGAGACAGGCCAGCTCGAAGCGCTGCTGGAACGCTGGCAGGTAAGCCTCGATCTGCACGCCAAATACTCCGCGCTCGATGATGCCCGTTACTGGCACGTGCAGCCGTGGCCCAAACACGAACGGCCGCAGCGCTGGATCATCCAGCTGGCTCGCAAACGAATCCTGGCGCTCAAGCGTCTCGTCGCACAGCGCCAGGCCGAGGGCGACCGCGCCTGCATCGAAGGTATCGAGATCATGGGTTTCCTCGCGACGCTGGCCGGGCTCACCATGGTGGACCGCTTCATTCCACTCGCCACACACGAAACCGAACGCCGCGACGTGCTCGCGGCCAATCCGCGGACTATCGCCAAACCCGCAGCAGATACCGGCCGTTCACGCGTACCCCTCGCCGCTCGCGAAACCGCTGTCCGCGAACCGAAACGAGCCGCCGAGACCACGCGCCAGATGCCGGCGCTCCCGACCGCCAGGGTCGACCGCATGCCGGCAACACCGCGCGCCAGCGTACCAGTCCGTGAAGCGGCGCCACCGGCCGCCGCCAGGCGCGAGGTTCGCCGCGAATCCGCGCGCACCGCCACCGTCAAGCCGAAGAAAGCACCGGCGACCGTGACACAGACCGAGCACGTGGTCATCGCGGATGCAGTGCGCTTGTTAGGCTGGGGCAGGCAGTGGCACGAATTGGCGGAGATGATTGCGCGGCTGTCCGAACGGCCCAGCCCCTCGGAGATCCGCCGCATCCTGCGCACCTACCGGGACCAGATCGACGCCGTCGTCACTCGCCGACGGGATTGATTACAACCGCGTAATCTGCGCCGCCGTCAGGCCCGACGTCTTGCGCGAAGCCCCGTGCCTCAGCAGAATCCCGGGCCCAGCGCCGCGGAACTATTTTTCCGGCGCACCGCTCAGAACAGGCGCCATGATCAAGACGCAGAACCTGACCAAGAACTACGACGGGCTGCTCGCCGTCGACGATCTCACCTTCACCGTGGAACCGGGCGAAGTCCTGGGATTCCTCGGCCCCAACGGCGCCGGCAAATCCACTACGATGCGCATGCTCGCCGGCTTCATCACACCGACGAGTGGCACGGGCAGCATCTGCGGCCATGACATCTCGACCGATCCGCTCGCCGCCAAGGCCGAGCTCGGCTATCTACCCGAAGGCGCGCCGCACTATGGCGAGATGACGGTCGGCGGATTCCTCGATTTCATCGCCGATCTGCGCCGCCTTTCAGGCGCGCACCGCAAGGCGCGGCTCGATTACGTCATCGGCCGGCTGCAGCTCGAGCCTGTCATCGCGCAGACCATCGAAACCCTGTCCAAGGGTTTCAAGCGGCGCGTCGGCCTTGCGCAGGCCATCGTGCACGACCCGAAGGTGCTGATCCTCGACGAGCCCACCGACGGTCTCGACCCGCTGCAGAAACACGAGGTCCGCACGCTCATCGGCGAGATCGCGCGCGAGAAGACCATCGTCATTTCCACGCACATCCTCGAAGAAGTCGACGCCGTGTGCACGCGCGCCATCATCGTCGCGCGCGGCAAGCTCGTGGCCGACGACACGCCCGCGGGCCTCAAGAGCCGCTCGCCCTCGGGCCGGCTCGAAGACGTGTTTCGCACCGTCGCCGCCTGAATCAACCCGGAGTTGCCTTGAATACCGTACGAATCATCCTGCGGCGTGAGCTCGCGAGCTATTTCGCGACGCCGCTCGCCTATGTGGTCATCGTCATCTTCCTGCTGCTGGCGAACCTGTTCGCGCTTTTCTTCGGCGCGCTGTACGAGCGCGGCCAGGCGGACCTCACACCCTTCTTCACCTTCCTGCCTTGGCTCTATCTATTCCTGATCCCCGCGGTCTCGATGCGGCTGTGGGCAGAGGAGCGCCGCAACGGCAGCATCGAGCTGCTGCTCACGCAGCCCATCACACTGTGGCAGGCCGTGCTCGGCAAGTTCCTCGCCGCCTGGGCTTTCGTCGGCATTGCGCTCGCGCTCACCTTCCCGATCTGGCTCACGATCAACTACCTGGGCGATCCGGACAACGGCGCGATCCTCGCCGCCTATCTCGGCAGCTTCTTCATCGCCGGAGGTTTTCTCGCGGTCGGCTCGTTCACCTCCAGCATCACACGCAACCAGCTCATCGCGTTCCTGATCGCGGTGCTGCTGTGCTTCCTGCTGCTGATGGCTGGCTATCCTGTGGTCACCGACTTCTTCCAGCGCTGGGCGCCGCAGTGGCTGGTCGACGGCGTCGCCTCGCTATCGTTCCTGGCGCATTTCGAAAACATCATCAAGGGCGTGCTCGACCTGCGCGACGTCCTGTACTACGCGCTGGTCACCATCTTCTTCTTGCTCGCGAGCACCGTGGTGCTCGACGCGCGTAAATCGAAATAGCCTCACCCATGTTCAAAAAATCCACTCTCGGTATTGGTGGCATCGCCGTCGTCGGCGTGCTGTTCGTCGCCATCATGTTGCTGGCCAACCTGCTGTTGCGCGGCGCCAAGCTCGATCTCACGGCCGACAAGCTGTTCACCATCTCGCCCGGCACCGAAAACATCGTGCGTGGCCTCACCGAGCCTGTGAACCTCTATCTGTATTTCTCGGAGAAGTCGGCCACACCGAATCCAGCGTTGCGCACGCATGCCACGCGAGTTCGCGAGCTGCTCGAAGAGCTGGTGTCGCGTGCCGACGGCAAGCTCACGCTCAAGGTCATCGACCCGCAGCCGTACTCGGAAGAGGAAGACCGCGCCAACGAGCTTGGCATCGCGGCGGTGGCCGTCAACCAGAGTGGCGAAAAAGGTTATCTCGGCCTCGCCGCCACCAACTCCACCGACGGCAAGGAATCGATTCCCTACCTCGATCCGCAGACCGAAGAGCAGCTCGAGTACGACATCGCCAAGCTGATCCACAAGCTCTCGAGCGCGAAGAAGCCCGTCGTCGGGTGGCTCTCGTCGCTGCCCATGCAGGGAGAGTTCGACCCGCAGTCCGGCCGCCCCGGCCAACCGTGGGTGGTCTACAGCCAGACCGAACAGCTCTACACCGTGCGCAACCTCGAGCCCGCGCTCACCAGCGTCGAGGATGACGTCGACGTGCTGGTGGTCGTGCACCCGAAGAGTCTGCCGCCGGCAGCGCTGTACGCGATCGATCAGTTCGCACTGCGCGGCGGTCGAGTGCTGGTGTTTGTCGATCCGGATGCGCAGGCCGACCAGTCGGCAGCCGACCCTAACAATCCCATGGCGCAGTTCATGGCCGACAAATCCTCGCACTTCGAGCCGCTGCTCGCGGCATGGGGCGTGGACTTCAAGGCCGGCCAGGTGGTCGTGGATCTCGAGCGCGGCATGGTCGTCAGCATGCGCCAGGGTGAGCCGCCGCTGCAGCACATCGCGGTGCTCGGACTCGACGGCGGAAGCATGGCGAAGGACGTCGTCACGACGAAGCTCGACAACGTCTACATGATCACCGCCGGTAGTTTGAGCGCAGTTGCCGGCACGAAGCTCAAGATCGAGCCGTTGATCAAGACCAGCGCCCAGGCGGGGCTCATTCCCGCGCAGCGCGTGAGCATGGCCAGCGATCCGCGCGCGCTGCGCGATGGCTTCAAGCCGAGTGGCGAACAGATGCTTGCAGTCCGTGTGTCGGGCAATGCGGCGACCGCGTTTCCGGATGGCCCTCCTGCCGGGGTCACGGCGGCGCCCGGCGCACTCAAGGCATCGGCCAAACCACTCAATGTCGTGGTCGTCGCCGACACCGATATGCTGTCCGACTACGTGTGGGTCCGGCAAAGCAATTTCTTCGGCCAGACCATCGTGCAGCCGGTCGCCAACAACGGCGAGCTCGTCTGGAATGCCATCGACAACCTGGGCGGCAGCAACGACCTCATCAGCATTCGTGGCCGCGCCGCGTACTCGCGGCCGTTCGAGCGGGTCAATGAGCTGCGTCGTAATGCCGACGCCCAACTGCGCACGAAAGAGGAACAGCTGCAAAAAGAACTCGAACAGACCGAGGCCACGCTGAGCAAACTGCAGACCGGTCAGCCGGACGGCGGCGCCGCCCTGCTGTCCAACGATCAGGCGCGCGAGATCGAACGCTTCCAGGAGCAGAAGCTCCGCATCCGCAAGGAATTGCGCGCCACCAAGGCGGGCCTCGAGCAGGACATCGAGGCGCTCGGCTGGAAGATGAAGCTCATCAACATGCTCACCATGCCGCTGATCGTCACGGCTTTCGGCCTGCTGGTGGCGATGTGGCGCAAGCGCCGGCGGCACGCCATCGCCATGCTGCGCAAGGGGGGCGCGGCATGAACCAGCAAAAATTCATGATCATGGCCGGCACTGCCGTGGTGTTGCTCGGCGCGGGCGTGTGGCTGTCCCTGCATCGCTCGAACCTGCAGGCCGTGCAGAGCGGCGGCAGTGTCTTCGCCGATCTCAAGCCGGCACTCGGCGAGGTCGAAGAAATTCGCATTTCACGGGGCGACGGCAGCCGCACCACCCTGCACCGGAATGCCGATGGCTGGACCGTGGTGGAGCGGCAATATCCGGCGGACGCCGCGCGGGTGCGCGAGCTCGCCTTGGGACTCGCCGGCCTCCGCGTCGTCGAACAGAAGACCAGCGACCCGGCTAACTACGCAAAGCTCGGCGTCGAGGCGCCCGACAAGCCGACCGCCACGAGCACGCTGGTGGAAGTGGTGGCGGGCAAGAAGACCTGGTCGTTGATCGTCGGCAAGAACGCCGACGCCCGGGCGGTTTACGTGCGCAAACCTGCCGAGAAGGCCAGCGCGCTGGCACAGCCCATCATCACCGCCGACCCTGATCAGAAGCGCTGGATCGATCGCCTCATCACCGACATTCCAGGCGCCAGTGTGCACGAGGTCTCGGTGAAACCCGCGAGCGGCCCCGCCTACGTGCTGACACGCGCCGATCGCAAGGCCACCGATGTCACCCTGAGCCCCATCCCGAAAGGCCGCACACCAGTGAGCGCGATGTCACTCAATGGACAGGCTGAAGCGCTGACCGCGTTCCACTTCGACGATGTTCGCGCATTGCCAGCCGCGACGACTCCGGCCGGCGCAACGTCGGCGACGGACCTCGCGACCTATCGCACCTTCGACGGCCAGGTCATCGAATTCACCGGGCATCGCGAAGGCGACAAGGCTTTCGTCGCCATCTCGGCGCGACGCGATCCGGCGCTCGCGGCAAAGTTTCCCGAGCCGGCGCCAGCGCCCGCCACCAGCCCTCCCGCAGCCACCCCTGTCCCGGCAGCGCCGGCCACACCCGCGAAGCTGCCTGATCAGACCGCGGAAACGCTGGGTGCACGTGCGCAAGGCATGGAGTACGAGATACCGGCGTACAAATACGAGGCGATCTTCAAGAAGCAGGAAGAGCTGCTCGAAAAGCCAGCACCTGCGCCGGCGAAGGCTGCCAAGGCGGCGAAGCCCGCGGCGAAATAGTGCCGGCCTGACAGCCCGCGAGGCTGCTAACGAGTGCGGGCGATCAGTATCAGCGCGGCGGCACCCAGCAATGTCGTCGGGGACCAGGCGAGTACCACCGGGCTCGCGTCGAACACGAGCGCGCCGCTTTCGAGCATTCGCTGCACCAGGAAGAAGGTGACGCCAATGAGCACGCCAAGCAGCGTGCGCGTGCCGGTGCCCGACGAGCGCAGGCTGCCGAACACGAAGGGAACCGCCAGCAGCGCCGCGAACAGGATGGCCACGGTGCGTGCAATGCGCGACCAGAATGCAAACTCCTGTTCGGTCGATTCCAGATCGTTCTGCTTCAGATGCTGGATGAGGTTCCACAGCACGCGGGTTTCGAGTTGCCGCGGTGAGGACACGGTGAGCGCCAGGAAGTCGCCGCCCACCGATGACGCAAACGCGCGGCTGTCCTGGTGCTCGGATTCGATACGATCTCCGCCGAAGGTGGTGCTGGCGTAGTGCGACAGCCTCCAGCTGCCATCGGCCTGCACAGTGGCCGTGGTCGCGGTGGCGACGGATTTGAGTTCGTGCGATTCGGTCAGCTCGAAGATCCGCATGCCACCGAATTCGCCGCGTCCCGACTGCTGGGCAACATTGATGAGCAGATTGCCGTCACGGACCCAGGGGCCCGCGCGGCCGGCGAACGTGATGGTGGAGAATTTGGCGAGCAGCTTCTGTTGTTTGGCCATGGACTGCAGGGGCGGCGCGATGAATTCGCCGCAGAGCACGGCTAGAAATACCAGCAGCAGGCCCGCCATCGTCACGGAGCCGGCGATGCGCCATACCGAAATGCCCGCGGCGCGCATCACGGTGAGCTCGCTGCCCTTGGCGAGCGACCCCAGGCCCAGCAACGCGCCGATCATGACCGCGATCGGCATGGTCTCGTACATCTGCTGGGGGAGGTTCAGCAATACGAACCAGAGCGCGTCGAGTGCCGTGTAGCTGCCTTCGCCGATGTCGTCCTGCTGGCCGGCAAACGTGAACAACGCGCCGAGCGCTAGCAGCACCGCCAGCACCACGAACACGCCGCCGAGTACCGCGCGAATGACGTAACGATCGAGCTTGTTCATGCGGCGGCCGCCACCGGCGCAAGACTGCCGCGCATGTTGCGCCGATAACGATAGCGCGCCAGCCATCGCGGCGCGTAGATGAGCACGACTCCGAACAAGCCTACGCCCGCGTGCACCCACCACAGGCCTAACCACCCGGGCGTGACGCCGCGCTCCAGCCAGAACCTGCCGGCAATGGCGAGCTGGATATAGAGATAGAACACGAGAATCGCGAAGGCCACGCGCGCGTAGCGGCCCTGGCGTGGGCGCAGCCTCGCGAGCGGCACGCCGATGAGCGCCATGATCACGCCCATGATCGGGACGGCGAGACGCCAGTGGAACTCGGCACGCTGCAGCGGATCGCTCGAAGCTGCGAGCACCGCGGTTGGCACTCCGCCGAGCTGCAGTGCACCGCCCGGCAGTGCCGGCAGGCGCACCGGAATGCTGTTTTCCGCGAAACGCACGATGCGGAATTTCCGCTCGCCCGGAATGCCTTCGTAACGTTCGCCGTCGTACAGCGTGATCACCTGCAGGTCGCCACCCTCGGAATAGGCATGCGTGGCGCGTTGCGCGAGCGCGATCTCGAGCTGGTTGCCGCGGGTGCGCTGCACGAATACGCGGCGCAGCGTGCCGTCGCTGTCGGCCGATTGCGCGTACACCACCGTGCCGCCGCCGCCGAAGGTGCTGAATTTTCCGGGGCTGATAGGCGCGAACTGCCCCGCACGCATGGCCTCGCTGCGCATTTCCAGCATGCGGCCGGTGGCGGCGGGCGCGACTTGCAGCGACAGCATGGCCAGCAGCGCCGTGAGCACCACGGTGAATCCCATGACCGGCAACATCACAGATCGCGAACCGGCGCCGCAGGCTTGCGCCGCGGTCATCTCGCTGTCGTGGTACAGGCGGCCGAGTGCCAGCACGATGGCGAGCAGTAATGCGACGGGAATGACGAGCGGGAGTTTCTGAACCGAACCCAAGAGGATGAGTTCGAGCACGACGCCACGCGGAAACTGGCTCTCGGCCGCACGCTCTAACACGCGCGCTACCTGGTCGGTGAGCATTATCGCCAGCAAAACGCCAGATACTGACAGCCAGCTGACGACGACTTCACGCAGGATGTAGCGATCGAGGATCCGCAGCAACAGGCCCACCTCAGGAAACTTGGGTTACACTTCGCGACCTTAAAACACCGCACCCTCCGCGACAATGCGAGCGTGAACATGCAGTTCGAAATCTGGACGAAGAGCCTCGCCGATTTAGCCCTGGATTGTGTCGCCGTCGGAGTCTTCGACGACGGCGAACTTGCCGCCGAAGCCCGTGCCCTCGACCTGCGCGGGCGCGAGAAGCTCGCGCGGCTCCTCAAGCGAGGTGACTTTACCGCCAAGACCGGTGAAACCTGGCTGATCGACTACGAAGGCATCCGCGCCGAACGCGTGCTGCTGGTGGGGCTGGGAGCGAAAAGCGCCTCATCGCGGGATGAGATCTCGCGCAAGACCTGGCGCCGCGCGGTGACGGCAGCCATCAGCGCCGCGACTCGCACCCGTATCACTTCGCTCGCGTTGGCGCTGCCACGCCCAGCGACCAAACTTCTTTCCGATGAGCGTTTCGGGCGCGCCGTGGCCGAGCTCACCGGACATACCCTGTATCGCGTCAATGACCTGAAAAGCGCGAAGAAGCCGCGAGCGCATGCGCTGGCGCGCATCGTGGTGGTGGCCCCGGCAAAGGCGTCGGCGGCAATCCAGAAAGGCTTCTCGCAAGGTTCCGCGCTCGCCGGTGGTGCTGCGCTCATGCGCAACCTGGCCAATCTTCCCGGCAACGTCTGCACGCCGAGCTATCTCGCGAAGACCGCACAGGACCTTGCCAAGACCTACAAATCCCTGCGCGTGAAAGTCCTGGGCCTGCCGGAGATCAAACGCGAAAAGATGGGCTGTTTCCTCGCGGTCACCCAGGGCAGCGAAGAACCGCCCCGCTTCCTCGTCATCGAGCACCGCCATGCGCGCGCCAAGGCTGCGCCGGTGGTGCTGGTCGGCAAAGGCATCACCTTCGACACGGGCGGCATCTCGCTCAAAGACCCGCCGACCATGGACGAAATGAAATTCGACATGAGCGGCGCGGCCTGCGTCATCGGCACCATGAAAGCCGTAGCCGAGCTCAACCTGCCTCTCAACGTCGTGGGCATCGTCGCGGCCTGTGAAAACATGCCCGACGGCCGGGCCATCAAACCCGGCGACATCGTCACCAGCGCCGCGGGCCTCACGGTCGAGATCCTCAACACCGACGCCGAGGGCCGCCTGATCCTTTGCGACGCGCTTCACTACGCGCGGCGCTTCAAGCCCGAGGTCGTGATCGACATGGCGACGCTGACGGGTGCGATCGTCGTAGCGCTCGGGGTGCATCACACGGGTGTGTTCGCCAACAATGACGCGCTCGCGCGCGAGATCGTCGATTGCGGCGCGGCGGTCGACGACCGCGCGTGGCACATGCCGCTCACCGAGGAATACGGCGAACAGCTCAAGAGCAATTTTGCCGACATGGCCAACGTCGCCGGCCGCGATGGCGGCTCCATCACGGCCGCGGCATTCTTGGCCAAGTTCACCAAAGACCTCACGTGGGCTCATCTGGACATCGCGGGCACCGCATACCAGGGCGGCGCCGCCAAGGGCAGCACCGGGCGACCGAGCGCGATGCTGCTCGAGTTCCTGCTGCGTCGCGCGACCACGCGCTGATGCCGCGTGCCGACGCCCCGCGTTGATTTCTACGTGAGCGCGGACGCGGGCGAGACCGCGCGGCTGCGTCTCGCCTGCCGGATCGCCGAAAAGGCGTACCTCGCGAAACAAAAGGTGGTGGTGCTCTGCGAGGATGCGGAGGCCCTGCGGCGGTTCGATGAACTGCTGTGGACCTTTGGCGACGGCAGTTTCGTGCCCCACGACACCGTCACCGCCGATGCCGCGTGTGCGGCACCGGTGGCACTAACTACCGGACCGTTGCCGGAAGGTCACACCGACGTGCTCGTGAACCTGGGCAACGAGGTGCCGGCCAGCTTCGGAAAATTCGCACGCGTCGCGGAGTTCCTCGATGCACGGCCGGAGGTTCGCGCTGCCGGGCGCGAACGCTTCAGGATTTATCGCGGCCAGGCCCTGGAACCGCAGACGCACTATGTCTGAGCTGTAGGATGCCACCG
>Ga0207691_10007836_pt1 | contig 10290 bp, 6 predicted proteins | sample KBSM13metaG_FD_184327 | JGI IMG/M metagenome (GOLD analysis project Ga0207691, IMG submission 184327) | Miscanthus rhizosphere microbial communities from Kellogg Biological Station, Michigan, USA - KBS M1-3 metaG (SPAdes) (version 2) | ecosystem: Host-associated > Plants > Roots > Rhizosphere >... | reverse complement strand
GCCGAACCGCGGCGCCGCGGAAACGCGGCCGTAGTCGGCGGCCAGGCCAGCCCCGCCGTCCGTCTTGATGCCCCACGGCCCGAAGAACGCGGTGTTCGGGCTGGTGCCCGGCTGCTGCGCGTCGCGGCCGAACACGAACGTCCGCTCGCGGGCGATCGGGATGTTCGACAGGTCCGGGTTGGGAATCATCTGCGTCGGCACCACGCTCAGGTCCGGGTACGAGGCCGGCCGCACGACGCGGAACTCCAGGAACCGTCCGACGCACGGATCGGGCGACGTCCCCGAAATCGCTTCCGCCATCGACAGCGTGCGGATCGGCTTCTTGCCGTTGAGCTCGCCGTTCTCCGGATCCCAGTGCTCGAGCAGGTTGACCAGGTGCAGCTTGTCGCCGATGTTGTAGTTCGAGAAGTCGATCACGATGTCGTAGCGCTCGGCGATCCCCTGCTCGTCGAGCGCGCCGACGAACACCGGCTGCGGCAGCAGGTTGCCGTCGTTGCCGATCCACGTGATCAGCTGCGTCTGCCCCGACGCGTTGGCCAGCGCGACCTTGAAGAAGCGCGACACGCTGGCGTTGAGGATGCGGAAGCGGTACTTCCGTTTCTCGACCTCGAAGTAGGGGCTGGCGGTCAGGTTGACCGTCATCACGTCGCCGATGAAGCCGTCGAAGTTGAAGATGTCGAAGAACAGCTGTCCGTCTTCGTCGAACGCCTTGTCGGCGAGCATCAGGTTGACGTCGTAATCGAGGTTGCCCCAGCTCTTGCCGCTGCGCGACGCGCTGCCGCTCGGCAGCTGCAGGTTGACGGTGCTGCGCGAGCCGTCCGGGTTGACCACCTCGTCGACGACGTCTTCGGCGCCGCGATCCATGCCGCTGTAGATGTTGAACATCGCGGCGTTGCCCTTGTACACGTTCTGCGCCGTGAAGCTGAACATGTGATCGTGGAACCAGTGCGTGCTCATCGTCTCGCGCCAGTCGCCCGGCACGTAGTTGAGGCCGCCCGAGTCGTTCGGCGAGCTCGCCCTGGGATCGGTCGCGCCGGTGTTGATCGTGAAGTGCCCGGCGAGCACGACCGGCCAGTGATAGTCGTAGAACTGGCCCGGGAAGAAGAACGCGCCGGTGAAGCCGTCGTTCTCCGCCCCGTGGTGGCCGTTGTGCTCGTGCGTCGAGATGGTGTGCCGCCCGAACCCGAAGTTCTGGGTGACGTCAGCCGGCAGCCCGTTGTGGTGCCGGAACAGCACCGGCTCGCCGTAGCGCGCCTGCACCAGCTTCGGCGGAATTGTGCCGTTGAACGTCCACACCGCGTTCTGGTGCTGGACCGGCAGATCCGGGTGGAAGCACAGCGGCATGCCGTGCGTCGGATCGATGCCCGAGTTCACGTGCGAGCCGCAGCCCGGGTTGTAGACGTAGTTGGTGCAGCCCGACGCCTGCGTCATCTCGACGGCGACCTGCGGGAAGAACTCGTTGAAGCGCTGGTGCGCCCACACCGGGCCTGGCGGACGGCCCTCGCGCGGGCCGGTCCCGCCGCCGAGCGCCGGATCCATCGGGATCCGGTCCTCCTCGTTGACCTGCGCCACGGGCGCCGGCGAGAGGCACGAGATCGGGTTGCGCTGCATGACGTCGAAGCGCGGCATCGGCGTCGTGAACTTCTGGCAGCCGAACAGCGGACTCGGCGGAGCACCGGTCGGGTGCGCGAGCACCTGCGCCTTGGCGCTGGCGACGAACGGATTCAGGCCTCCGATCGGCGCGAGCATGCCGGCGCTGGTGAACAGCCCCATCTTGATGAGCTCACGGCGCGAGACCCGGCCCCAGGAGAGCTCCCTTACAATCTCGGCGCGGTTCCGGCGCGCCTGCTGCGCGGCGCGGATCGCAGCCTTCGATGCATTCTTCGGCAGAAAGATACTCATGAGCGTTCTCTCCTCAGTGTGCGCGGCGCCCCCTGGCGCCGCGCGACCGTGACTGCTACCGCTTGATCTCCACGATTGCGAAGTTCCACTGGTCGGTGGTCGGCGCCGTGTCGTTCAGCGTCGCCGTCACGCCCGCACCCGAGGTCGTCGCATTCAACATCTGCATCCACATCGTGTCGCCGCTCGGCGCGAGGAACTCGTGGACCTTGGTCTGGCCCGCCGGAACCGTGCGCGCCACCGCGCGATCGAAGTCGATGCCCACACCGTAGATGGCCGAGGTCGCCGCCTGCGCCACCAGCGACACGCGCGGAGCGCCGGTCGCGCCGTTGGCGACGGCCGAGGCGCCGATGCCCGACGCGCCGGTGAACGCGATCACCGTCAGCGACTGGTTCACCGGCTGGCCGAGCACGCTGGTCACCGACTGGGTGCTGGTGACCGTGACGTTGCTCAGCGCCGCCGGCGCCGTCGCCGTCCAGATCTCCGCGACGCCGCGCTGCACCGCCGCGCGCTGCACGCGCGTCCAGGTCAGGCCCGCGCCCGAGACCGTGATGTTCTGGTTGTTCGCGCCGCTGGTCGGACCGTCGGACGCGACGAGCGCCACCAGGACTTCACCCGGCGTCGTCGTGCTGAAGGCCGGCGTGGTCTGCGGTCCCGTTCCGTCGGCGGAGACCGTGACCTGCGCTGCAGGGCCTGGAGCCGGAGCGCCGCTCGACACGACCAGGGCCACCGCGCTGCCCGCCAGGGCGCTCGAGCCGCCTGCGGGGGTCTGGCTGATGACCGAGCCGGCCGGTACGGTTACGCTCGTCGCGTTACTCACAGTAGAGGTCAGGCCGACGGCGGCGAGAGCCGACTGCGCGTTCGCCTGCGTCTGGAGGGTCACGTCCGGAACGGTGACCGACGCCGGCGGCGTGCCGCTCTTGATCTCGACCGCGGCGAAGTTCCACTGGTCGCCCGTCGGCGCCGTGTCGCTCAGCGTGGCGGTGGAGCCGGCGGCGCCCGTCGCCGCGCTCAGGCCCTGCATCCACATCGTGTCGCCGCTCGGCGCGAGGTACTCGTGGATCTTGCTCTGGCCGGCCGCGACCGTGCGCGCAATCGCCTGGTCGAAGTCGATGCCGACGCCGTAGACCACCGAGCCCGCCGACTGCGTGACCAGGCTGACGCGCGGTGCGCCGCTGGCGCCGCTCGCCTTGGCCGAGGCGCCGATGCCCGCCGAGCCGGTGAAGGCCAGCACGGCCAGCGACTGGTTCGCCGACACGCCGTTGATGACCGCGTTGGCCTGCGTGCTCGTCACCGTCAGGCTCATCGCCGCCGGCGCCGAGGCCCACCAGATCTCCGCGTCGCCGCGCTGCGTGATCGCGCGCTGCAGGCGCGTCCACGTCAGGCCGCCGCCCGAGATCGTCAGGCTCTGCGTGTTGGTGCCCGAGGGAGGACCGTCGGACGCCGCCATGGCGACGAGCAGCGTGCCCGGCGTCGTGATCGTCATCGCCGCGGTCGAGATCGGGCCGGCGCCGTCACGGTACGCGGCCGCCACCAGCGCGAGGCCGGACGGCGGAGGCGGCGGAGCGTTGTTGACCGTCACGACCACCGCGTTCGAGGTCGTGGTGTTGCCCGCGGCATCGCGCGCCACGGCGGTCAGCGTGTGGCTGCCGTCGGCAACGGTCGTCGAGTTCCAGATGGTGCTGAACGGCGCCGAGGTAATCTCGACTCCGATCTGCGCGGCGCCGTCGAAGAACTTGACGCCGGCGACGCCGACGTTGTCATTCGCGGTCGCGCTCAGCGGGACGTTGCCCGAGACCGTCGCCCCCGGCGAGGCCAGGCTGATCGTCGGCGCGATGGTGTCGAGCGCGACGGTGATCCGCACGATCCCCATCGTCGCTTCGCCGGTGGCGTCCTGGATGACATAGGGGAAGAAATCGGTGCCGGTGAAGGCGGCGGCGGGAGTGTAGACGTAAGGATCGCTTCCGGTGATCGTGCCGCCCTTGGCCGACGTCGGGCCGACAGACCGGACCGAGAGCGCGCTCGGGCCGGTGTCGTTGGCCAGGAGCGTCGCGCCCGAGAACGTTTTCGGCCCTGTGGTGGCGCCGAGGATGTCGGTGCCGGCCACGGGCCAGTGATCCGGCCCCGCCGGATCCGGAGGCGGTACGCACTGCGGCAGTACCGGCGGTACAGTCTGCGCCTGCAACGGCGCGGGCGCGGCCGTCAGGCCGAGCAGCAAGGCTGCCGCGCTGACTGCAGCCTTACACATGGAAGATTTCGTAGGACGACGGTCAGGCAGCATGCTGCGCTCCTCGTAATGTCGAACCCGCCGGCAATGAATTGGAGAACTTCGGCAAGACAATTTAGGAAACTGGTTACGAACTGTGAATGGCTCGACGGTGCCCCCGACGTTGGTGGAAGTCGCCCGGGGCCGGTACAATGGGGGTTTCCGGCCGCTATGTTGACTGTCAACGAGATCTTTCACTCCATACAGGGGGAGTCCACCCACGCCGGACGCCCCTGTGTGTTCGTCCGCCTGACCGCGTGCGACCTGCGGTGTTCGTGGTGCGATACCCCCTACGCCTTTTACGAAGGACGTAAAATGAGCGTCGACGACGTGATCGCCGGCGTCGAGCAGTACGGCTGCGACGTGGTCGAGATCACCGGGGGCGAGCCCCTGCTGCAGAAGGAGGTCTACCCCCTGATGCAGCGCCTGCTCGACGCGGGGCGGACGGTGATGATCGAGACCGGCGGGCATCTCAGCGCCGACGCGGTGCCCGAGGGGGTGATCCGGGTCATCGACGTGAAGTGCCCCGGCAGCGGCGAGGCCGAACGGATGCACTGGCCCAACCTGGAGCGGCTGCGCCCCACCGACGAAGTGAAGTTCGTGCTGCGCGATCGCGCCGACTACGACTACGCGCGCGACGTCGTGGCCAGGCACCGGCTGGCCGGGCGGTGCGCCGCCGTCCTCTTCTCTCCCGTCCACGCCGTGCTCGACCCGCGCCAGCTGGCCGAATGGATCCTCGCCGACCGGCTGCCGGTGCGCCTGCAGCTGCAGGCGCACAAGTACATCTGGGATCCGCAGACCCGCGGCGTGTAGTGCGGGCGGTCCTGCTCCTCAGCGGCGGCCTCGACTCGTATACCGCCGGCGCGATCGCCGGCGGCGACGGGTACGAGCTCTATGCGCTGACCGTTCGCTACGGCCAGGTCCACGAGCGCGAGGTCGAGGCGGCGCGGCACGTGGCGCGTGCGCTCACCGTCAAGCGCCACCTCGAGCTCGACGTGCCGCTCGCGAAGATCGGCGGGTCGGCGCTGGTGGGCGAGGGGGACATCCCAAAGGATCGCGTCCTCGACCGCGAGGCGGACGCGGGCGGCATCCCGTCCACTTACGTCCCCGCACGCAATACCGTGTTCCTGTCGCTGGCCATGGCGTGGGCGGAAGTGATCGGCGCGGAGGCGATCGTCATCGGCGTCAACGCGCTGGACTACTCCGGCTACCCGGACTGCCGTCCCGAGTACCTCCGCGCGTTCGAACGCGTCGCCGCGCTGGCGACCAGGGCGGGGGTCGAAGGGCGTCCGCTGCGCATCCTGGCGCCGCTGCTCGAATGGTCGAAGGCGCAGATCATTCGCCGCGGGCTGGACCTCGGGGTGGACTACGGGCTCACGTGGAGCTGTTACGATCCGTCGCCAGGCGGCGCGCCCTGCGGCCGCTGCGACAGTTGCATCCTGCGCGCGCGCGGGTTTGCGGAAGCGGGTGTGAGCGATCCCGCGGGAACTTCCGGCTGAAGCCGGAAGCCACGAGAGCACATGCGTGGCTTCCGCCTTTAGGCGGAAGATGACAAAGATGACCGAGCGCCTCTATTACACCGATCCGTATCTGCGCGAGTTCGACGCGACCCTGGTTGACACGGTCTCCCATGAGGGGCAGACCGCGCTGGTCCTCGATCGCACGGCCTTCTATCCCGACTCCGGCGGACAGCCGTCCGACGCCGGCGCCTTCGGCGACGTGCGGGTGCTGGACGTCGTCCACGTCGAGGACGGCCGCATCCTCCACGTCGTCGATCGCGCGCCCTCGGCGACGGCCCTGCACGGCACGATCGACTGGACGCGACGGTTCGATCACATGCAGCAGCACACCGGCCAGCACGTGCTGTCGGCGGCGTTCGCGCGCCTGTTCAGCGTCAGGACCGAGAGCTTCCACATGGGGGTGGACTACTCGACCATCGATCTGGCGCGCGAGGTGTCGGCGCAGGAGATCGCGCGCGCCGAGAACGAAGCGAACCGCATCGTGTGGGAGGACCGTCCGGTCACGATCCGCTTCGCCGACGCCGAGGAAGCGGCGTCGATGGGGCTGCGCAAGGAGTCGAAGCGCGACGGCACGCTGCGGCTGATCGAGATCGACGACTTCGACCTGTCGGCGTGCGGCGGCACGCACGTGGCCCGGACCGGCGCGATCGGGATCATCGCGGTGGCGGCGAGCGAGCGGTTCCGCGGCGGCTCGCGGATCACCTTCCTGTGCGGCGGCCGCGCCCTGGCCGGGTTCCGCGCGCTGCGCGACAGCGTCGCCGGCAGCGTGCGCGCGCTGTCGGTGCTGCCGGCGGAACTGCCGGCGGCGATCGAGCGGCTGCAGGCGGAAGGCAAGGACCTGCGGCGGCACGTGAAGGATTTCCAGTCGAGAGTCGCGGCCCAGGAAGCGGACGCGCTCGCGGCAGCCGCGCAGCCGTCCGGCGACGTGCGGCTCGTCCTGACCGCAATGCCGGGCTGGGATGCGGCCGGCCTGAAGACGGTCGCCTCGCGGATCGTCGAGCGGCCCGGGCACCTCGTCGTCCTCCTCGGCGATCCCCCGACGGTTCCGATCGTCGTCGCGCGCTCTTCTGACGTCGCGCACGATGCGGGCGCGATCCTCCGGAAGATCGTCGAGCGGCACGGCGGCAAGGGGGGCGGACGGCCCGAAATGGCGCAGGGTGGCGGCATCACGGCGCCGCCCGCGGCTGTGCTCGAGCACGCGCGCGAACTCGTCTCCTCATAGTCAACCGGGGGGCTTCGCCCCGCCGGACCCCCCTGCGCCGTCGCTCGCGGGGGCCCCATGCCCCGCTCCGCTCCGGCGGGCGCGCCTGCGGCGCGCTACTGTCATCGAATTCCGCGAAACGTTACAGCACTCGCTTGCGAGCCGCACCCAGTCTAATAGTTAGAATGTTCCTGTGAGGCCGTTCGTGGCGCTCTTCATCGCGCTCGTCGCCGGGATGGGCGCGGCTGTCTGGTATTACCGCGCCCCGCACGGCGGCAGCCCGGCGGCGATCACCAGCGTCATCCCCCGCAACGAGGACCGCTGGCTCGACGACCTGCAGAGCCGCTCGCCGAAAGACGTCGAGCGCGGCACCGCGGATCTCGAGCAGCGCGGCACCGCGGCGCTTCCGGTGATCCGCCGTACGCTGCAGGACGCCAACGCCGATGCCGCGAAGCGCCGGGCCGCGCTCAAGGCCGCGGCGATCCTGGGCCCGCGCGCGGTCGAAGCGATCCCCGACGTTGCCGACGCGCTCGACGATCCCGAGTACGCGCCCGAGGCCGCGCTCGCCCTCAGCTTCATGGGCTCGGCCGCGGTGCCGACGCTGCGCGAGGCGGTCAAGGCTGACGATCCGGCCGTCCGCCGCGAGGCCCTGCGCTCGCTCGGCAAGCTGCGCGAGCGCGCCTCGATCGATCCGCAGATCGTGGTGCCGCTGCTGCTCGACGCGCTTGGCGACGCCGACGCCTCCGTCCGCAACGTGGCGGTCACCTACCTCGGCATCGTCCGCGACAGCCCGGAGAAAGAAGTGGCGGGGCTGATCAAGGCGCTCGCGGATCCGGAAGCGGGCGTGCGCCAGGCCGCCGCGGTCGCGCTCGCCGCCTACGGCACGCTGGCGGAGCCCGCCATTCCCGCGCTCCGCAAGGCCGCTGGCGACCCCGACGACGAGGTCAAGCGCGAGGCCGGCCGCGCGCTCGTGCACCTGGCCGAGTTGAAGGGGAAGAGCTGACTTCCGCCTGAAGGCGGAAGCCACAAGGGCGCCACGTGACTTCCGCCTTCAGGCGGAGTACTGTGGCTTCCGCCTTTAGGCGGAAGTCTCAGCGAGCGGAATAACTGGCCAGCGCGACGATGGCGCGATCCGTGAGGCCGTTGACCGTGGCGCCGGGTGCAGTGAAGTTGTTCGCGATGATCGAGAACACCAGCGTCTCGCCGTCGCGCGTGCGGAGGTAGCCCGAAAGAGCGCGCACGTTCGCAATCGATCCGGTCTTGGCCATCACGTTACCCTCCGCCGGCGTGCCCTTCAGCCGATTCGAGATCGTCCCGTCCCTGCCGGCGACCGGCAGCGTTGCGACGAACGGGTCGTGGTGCGCCGGATCGCGGAACATGTGCTCGAGCAGCATGACGATCGTGCCGGCCGTGACGTAGTCGTAGCGCGACAGGCCCGAGCCATCGGCCTGCACGTAACCGTCAGCCGGGATGTTCCAGCGGTCGAAGATGGCGCGCGCCGCGGCGCGCCCGGCCTGCGCCGTGCCCGGCGCCGCGTTCGCCGCGCCGATCGTCTTGAGCAGCGTCTCCGCGTACAGGTTCTGGCTGACCTTCATCATCGTCGTCGCGATCTGGCGCAGCGGCGGCGACAGCGTCTCGTGCAGGACCCGCCGCGGCAGCGGGGGGACGATGTTGCGGAAGTCGGGGAGTTCCTTCGGCAGGCCGTGTACCGCGATGCCGCGCGCGGTCAGCGCGTTCACCAGCGCGTGCGTGAAGAACAGCGTCGGGTTGGCGACCGCGACCTCGCGCGTGACCGGTTGCGCGTCAGCCGCGATCGATCCCGTGACGTCGAGCCAGCCGCCGTTCGCCTGGCGATTGATGTCGATCCGCGTCGCCGATCCCGGCTCGCCGGTGACGACGTGGTGCACGAGGCCGAGGCCGGTGCTGGGCGGCAGCTCGATCGAAGCGTCGTCTCCCGCCTTGGCGCCGGGGCGCACCAGCAGCGTCGCGGTGTTCTCGTTGAACTCCAGCGCGCCCGCGCCGGCGGCGTAGCCGAACTGGAGGTAGTCCCACGACCAGCCCTGGCCAAGGCGGCTGTCGAGCGCGCTCGCATCGCCGATCACGTTGCCGTCGATGCGGGAGATGCCGGCGTCCCTGAGTGCCGCCGCCCACTCGTCGAAGACCGCGTCGGCTCGCCGCTCACGCGTGTTGATGGTCGGATCGCCGCGCCCGACGACGATCAGATCTCCCCTGAGTGCGCCGTTCTCGATCTCCGCCGACGTCTCGAGCGTGGTCCTGAACCGGTAGTCCCAGCCCAGCGTCTCGGCCGCGGCGGCCAGCGTCAGGATCTTCATGTTCGACGCCGGCATCATCAGCGTGTGCGCGTTGCGCGAGAAGAGCGTGACCGGGCGATCGAGCGAGCGCACCTCGACGCCCCAGAGGCCGTTCCGCGTCTCCGGCGCGTCGAAGATGCGGCCCAGCTCCGCGGCCAGCGCGCGTTCCTGTTCGAGGTTGACCGGTGGAAAGGCCGGGCGCGCGTGGGCGCACCCGGCGGCAATCGAGAGCAGGCAGACGGCGATCGCCGCACGCACGCGCGACCCTGCCGTCACGACTACTTCAGCGCGTCGAACGCCTTGGCGATGCCGTCCAGGCTGGCGGCGTCGATCTTCGCGGCGCCGGGATCCCCTTCACGCCGGGCGAAGGCGTCGGATCCCTTCTTTGCGAACGCGACTTTTTCCTCTTTCTTGCCCTCCTCGAACTTGACCGTGACGGTCAGCTCCGGCTTGTCGAGGCCGGTCTCGGCGACCTTGTCGGTGAAGCCGGTGGCGCGGGTGTTGGTCAGCGCGGTCAGCAGCGCTTCGACCTTCGCGCTGTCGGCCGCCTTCGCCGCGGGCGTGACCTGCTTCCAGGCATCCTTGTCCTTCTCGAACGCGAGCGTCTGGCCGCCGCGCGCGACCTCGATGCGCGTGGTGTTGAAGGCGCGCGCGTCGAACAGATCCTTGACGCGGAAGTCGTCCACCGGCTTCTTGAGCTCGTCGGCGAGCGCCTGCTCGACGGTGAAGACCATCGGCCGCGACAGGTCCCTCGCGTACACCACGCCTTCGCCGGCGCTCTTGCCGAGGACGAGCCCCGCCTGCGAGCTGCCGGCGTTGACGTGCACCGTGGCCGACGGCTTGTCGAGGCCGTATTCCTGCAGCGCCTTGGCGTCGCCCGCCTCGGCGGCGACGATCGACTTCATCGGCGTCGCGTTGAGCCGGCCGAGGATCCCTTCGATCGCGCCGAAGTCGGCGCGCGCCTGGACCGGCGTGGTCAGCCGCCAGTCGCTGTTCTGCTTGACGAACGTCGTCGTCCGATCCGGCAGGACGATCTGCATGCCGTCGATCTTGTCGCGCTCGACCTTGAGGATCGTCTTGTCGCGGAGGTCG
>Ga0207691_10007834_pt1 | contig 10291 bp, 9 predicted proteins | sample KBSM13metaG_FD_184327 | JGI IMG/M metagenome (GOLD analysis project Ga0207691, IMG submission 184327) | Miscanthus rhizosphere microbial communities from Kellogg Biological Station, Michigan, USA - KBS M1-3 metaG (SPAdes) (version 2) | ecosystem: Host-associated > Plants > Roots > Rhizosphere >... | reverse complement strand
GCCGGCGCGGCCGGTTTGGCTGTGTTTACCGCCGGCTTAGCTGTGTTTGCCGCATTAGCCGCCGGCTTCGACGCAATGTCATTCGAGGACGAATTCGCGTTCGTATTCGAAGGCGCAGCCGTGTTTGCGTTCGCGTTCGAGGCCGGGGTTGCCGCATTCGCGGCTCCTGCGGGACGTGCTCCGCTGAGCTCGTTCGGATTGGTCACCACTTTCTTCGCGAGAAAATTCTCGATCTTCGCTTCGTTCATCGCGATCGCTTGATAAGACGCCGCAAGAAGCTGCTTCCGCGAATTGCTCAAAAAGTCAGTGATCTCCTGTCGAACGCCCGGAGTTTCAAGAGTTCGGTCCTCGTCCGTTTCCTGTTTCCGTGTCAGTTTGATGATGAGGTAACGGCTTTCGAACGGAATGAGCTGCGGGAACACCTGGCCGTTCTGCATCTTTGTCATGATGTAGTCCGAAACCCCCGGCGGAAACGCCTGCTTCATTTCCTCTTCAGTGAAATATCGCCAGTCACCGCCCTTCATTTTAGAATCCGGATCCTCGCTCGATTCACGAGCGACCGTTGCAAAATCGGTCCCGGGCTGCATAACGCGGCTTCCGACCTCTTTTGCCTTTGTCTGAGCTTCGAGTTCGTTCCTGGTCGTGTCGCCCTGTCCGTTATCACGCGGGTCAATGACAATTGCCGAAAGCTGCGCACCGCGCTTGTTTTTGAACGCCTCAGGATTGTTGTTATAAAACTGCGCGATCTCCGCGTCCTTAGGAGCGTCGATCTTTCCGGTGATCTTTTCCTGAAGTTTCTGGATCGCCAGCCCTTTCTTTATCGAAAGCCGTGCGGAGGCTTCGGTCTCGCCGATCTCTTTCATCTTTGCGTCCCACTGTTCCTGCGATAAGCCGCTGGCGGTCTTGCGTTTGTTGTACTCGCCGGTGACTTCCTCGTCCGTGGGCATCGCACCTTCCTTTTCGGCCTTTTGGAACATTACTTCCTGTTCGATAAGGCTTTGAAGGACCTGAAGCCGCGCAGCAGCCAATTCGAGCGGTGAAAGATGAGTCTCCTGTCCCTGAGCCTGCTGCTTGATAGCCCGTTCGACCTCTTCCATTTTGATGGGCTTGCCGTTAACGGTCGCCGCTGTCTCGTTCGGGTCCGAGCCCGCATCCGGGCCGGACGCCCCTCCGCAGCCTGCAAAACCCGCAGCAAATGTAAATATGGCCGCAGAAAAAAGAATAAGTTTGGTTGATCTTCGCACTCTGGATGTTGCTCCTTTCGCATTTAGCGTTCTGCTGCTTACTTGACTTAGCACAACGCAATTTGGTATAAAATTCGTTTTGAGTTTTTAAACTCTAAATAGTTTTCCTCTTCAAATAAGAGGTGCAATATTATGGCTCAACGATGTGATGTATGCGGCAAAGGGCCGCAATTCGGCAATAACGTTTCGCACGCCAACAATAAGACCCGTCGGCGTTTCAATCCCAATCTGCAGCCCGTGCGTGTTCAACTTCCGGGCGGCGGTAATGGCCGCCAGAAGGTCTGCACCCGCTGCATCAAATCGGGAAAAGTTGTCAAAGCTGCGTAGTTTCTTTTGAGTTACGCTTATCTCGTTTGGTTGCCAAATGCTGAGTTTTCAGCGTTTGGCATTCTTGTTTTGCAGGCATCATACCGTCAGGCATTTTAGCTGCAGAACCATTGCCTTAGACCAAGGCTATACAATCGATCTCGACCTTTGCATCACGCGGCAATCTGGCCGCCTGCACCGTCGCCCGCGCCGGCTTATTCTCGATAAAATACTTTGAATAGACCTCATTCATCGCAGCGAAATCATTCATATCCGCCAAAAAAACTGTCGTTTTCACAACTTTGTCGAAACCGCTTCCGCCTGCTTCGAGCACTGCCAACAAATTCTTGAACACCTGAACCGTCTGCTCCGAAATATCGTCGGAAACGAAATTCCCGGTTGCCGGATCGATCGGTATCTGGCCGGAACAAAATATCATCCCGTTGGCCTTGATCGCTTGCGAATATGGGCCGATCGCTCCCGGCGCTTTTTCAGTGGAGACAACTTCGTTCATCTTTGTCGCGAATTAATGCCCTTAAGCAAAAGGCTGATATTAGCAAAACGAGCGGGAAAAGAAAAGTTTGTAGGATGGAATTCAGGCGTTCATACGTTCGACGGTGAGAACCCCGGTTACATGCTCGACCGCCGATACAACGCGATCTAGATGCTTTTTGTCGAAGACCTCAACGGTTACTTCGATCAGGCCGCGATCATCACGCGAAACATTCGCCCTTGCGTCGCGGATACCCGTCTTGATATCGGCGATCGCATTCGTAATGCCCGCGAGCATTCCTGTGCGGTTCTCTGTCGTGACTAATAACCGTACTGATTGGACCTCTTCTTTTTCGCTTTTTGCCCAATCGACCTCGACTATGCGATCGCGATTCACCATCAACTGCGACACATTCTTGCAGCGTTTGTTGTGAACGACAATTCCCTTGCCGAGCGAGATGTACCCAATAATATCTTCGCCGCGAATAGGATTACAGCATCTCGCCCGCGTCGTCAGAAGATTATCGACACCCTTGACAACGATCGCGTCCTCGCCCAGGCCGATCAGCTTCTTAACTGCCTTCACGCCCGTCGAAATACGAGTTTCCTTTCGATTTTCCGGATCGAGCTCGGCAAATCTTTCGGCCCCAAGATGTTTGGAGATCACATTGCGCGGCAGCGTTTTGCCGTATCCGATCGACGCCAGCAGGTCCTCGGGCCGACCGAGGCCGTATTCATTCGCAATACGTTTCATCTCGCCGTCATTATTGAGCAGTTTTTTCGGCGCGACATTGAACCGGCCCGATTCTTTTTCAAGCAGCTTGCGGCCAAGGTCGATGGAATCGGCACGCTGTTGATCACTGATGAAATGCCGGATGCGGTTCTTAGCTTTCGATGTGACTACATAGTTCAACCAATCGCGCGATGGCTTTGAGTTTGAGGTCGTCATTATCTCGACCACGTCGCCGTTTTGCAGTTCGGTTTTTATGGGAACGATACGTCCGTTGATCTTTGCACCCGTGCAGGCGTCGCCGACCTCGGAATGGATCGCATACGCGAAGTCGATCGGCGTCGCTCCACGCGGGAGTTGTATGACCTTTCCCATGGGCGTGAAGGCATAAACATCTTTCGGGAAAAGATCGAGCTTGAGCGATTCGATAAAATCTTCGGAATCGTCGTTGGCCTGAGTGTCCTCGACCAGCGGCAGCAGCAATTTCTCGACCGTCTTTCGCAGTTCGTCGAGGCTCTCGTCGTCTTCACTAGTTCCGAGCTTGCTCTCTTTATATTTCCAGTGCGCGGCGACGCCCTCTTCGGCGATCTGGTGCATTTCCTGCGTTCTTATTTGCACCTCGAACGGCTGGCCGCCGTCGCCGATAACGGACGTATGCAGCGAGCGGTAGAGGTTGTCACGCGGGATAGCTATCCAGTCCTTGAAACGCTCGGGAACAGGCGTCCAGATGTCATGGACAACACCGAGAGTCAGGTAGCAGTAAGTTTTATCGTTCGGAGTAATGATTCGCGTCGCGATTAGGTCATAGACCTGCTCGATCATGATCCGCTGCTTACGAAGTTTTTTCCAAAGCGAGTAAAGCCGCTTAACACGTCCCTCGATCGCGACGAACGGCACCTCGTTCTCGTGCAATCTAGCTGTGATCGTTGTTCGTATCTTTTCAAGTATCGCTTCGAGTTCCGGTCGCCGGGCATCGACTTCTTTTGCGAGTTTCTTGTATTCGTCGGGAAAGAGGTTCTGAAAGGAGAGGTCTTCGAGTTCGCTTCGCATCTTACCCATTCCAAGTCGATGAGCGATAGGGGCGTAAATATCAAGCGTTTCCTGCGAAATGCGGGCACGCTTCTCGGGCTTGAGGTACTGCATCGTCCTCATGTTATGGAGCCGGTCGGCGAGTTTGATCAGAACGACGCGGACGTCGGTGACCATTGCCAGCACCATTTTTCTGACATTTTCGGCCTGTTGTTTTTCGCGGGAAAGATTGCTGATCTGAGCGATCTTCGTGAGTCCGTCGACAAGCGTTGTGATCTCATCGCCAAAATACGAACGGATCGTATCCAGATCGACAAGGGTGTCTTCTACCACATCGTGGAGCAGGCCGGTCGAAACGCTTACCTCGTCGAGGCGCATCTCCGCCAGAATATTTGCTACCTCGATGGGGTGAACAAGATAGGGTTCGCCGGAAGCACGTTTTTGGCCTTTGTGATGCAGGGCAGAGAAAAGATACGCCCGCCGGATCAGGTCGATATCCGCGCCGGGACGATTTTTTTCGACAACTCCGATGACATCTTCGATTCTTATCATCAGGCCAAATTGTTTCTAATGAATTCTAACGAAATTGGTCCGATAAAATCCACGCTTTTCCCTTCAAGAGCCGGCACATAAGAAAAATGGTGCCCGGTCAAATTGAACCGGGCACCAGGAACCAGTTGGCCGTCACTCGGAATTACTTCGGAGCTGCGGCATTCGCATTCGCCTTATTGGCGTTTACAGCCTCTTGTTCAGCGGCAAGCCGAGCTTCCTTCTCTGCCTCAAGGGCCTTCACCACTTTCTTGATCTCATCGGCGGACGCACGTTTCGCGTCGGCATCCGCTTTCAGGGCTGCGTAATCCGGGCTGCCTTCCATCTCTGCAAGACGCGATGCCTGGACCGCGATGCTCGCTCGATACGAACGTGCTGAGTCGAAGGGTGAGATCGTCTCTTCAAAGATCTTCAGCTCGTCGTCATTCATCGTCTTAACGTTTGCGGACGGAGCATTCTTTACAAGTTCGGGCTCCAGTGCCAGCGTCGGATTGAAATATTCTTGTCCCTTTGCAACGCATTCTTTAAGCTTCGTCAGGTCCTCGGGATTTTCCGGCTTCACGAACTGAAAAACGTCCTTCCCATCTTTCTTGACGGTCTTCTTGGTCTTTTCGGTGTCCGTGATGTCATTTGCACAGGTGTTGTACTCTAATCCCATCGAAACAAGCGCGCGTGCCCGCGCGGTCTCCGGCAACTGCGTATTTGCGGCAACTTCCTTTTGGAACTGAATGGCATTTTCCTTATCACCCAGGTTGTCGAGCAGGCTCGGGATCGCACTGACCGTGCTGTTCACACTTGATAGGGCGGAATAATATCGCTTCTGTTCGGCACTGCCTGTCTTGTTTGCTTCGTAGGCAGCCTTCGCGTCGGCATATTCGTGGGTAACTTGCGGGACGGCTTTCTTATATTCGTCGACCGCCTGCTGAGCCAAACCTTTATTTTCACGACTTCCGATATAACGCGAATGCAGCGTGCGCGCTAGGAAAAGCTGGGCTGTTCGACCTTCAAGCGTTGCGCCTTCAGGGTCACGAGCGGCAGCCTTTCGGAAAAGCCCCTCTGCTTCCTCAAACTTTCTGTCTTTATATGCGATGGAACCGTCCACAAGGTTCTTACGAGCCATAATACGGCTGTAGAACGAGCAGTTTGTTGTAAATAGAACGGCGCATACAAAAACAACAAGCACCGCAAAACGAGAAGACCTCATTTCTTCACTCCATTCGAATTAATAATCTCTTATCGCGTAAAAAGCACGCGGTCCGCTTCGACTAATCGGTCAGATCGTCGATCTGCAATCCGACAGGCTGAGCTCCAGCCATCTTTACCGCGTCGATCACCCGAGCAACATCGCCATATTTGATCGAAGTAGGCGATTTGATAAAGATCGTCTTTTCGATCTCATTCGTACCTTCGCGTCGAACGTCGTTCGCTTCGCGTTGCTGAAAGATGCTCTTCAGGCTATTGATCAACGCGTCCGGCTCGTCCACAGTACCGGCAGGCTCGTTGTTCAAGCTCAAAGCACGGTTGTTTCGGTTGATAGAAACAACGAGTGTTAGTGGATTGGGCTTAACTTCGACCTGTTGCTGGTCTTTAGGCTCCGCGGGCACCTTTGCCTCGAATTTACTCGGCTTGACCGGCGTGATGACCATAAAGATGATCAGCAGCACAAGCAAAACGTCGATAAGCGGCGTTACGTTGATATGCGGGGTTGCCTCGTTCGACGAGTTACCCGTTCCTGACATTCCCATTATCTTCTACTTCCTTTAAAGATTTCGCGAACAGCGCCTATTGCGGCGCCGCACCAGTCTTCTTCTTATCCGCCACAAGCCCGATCTTGTCGATCTCCTGCTTACGGATCGTGTCGATAGCCTGAACAACCGTCCCGTAATCCACTTCGACGCCGCTCTTGATGTAGACGATCCTCTTAGCGGGCTCTTTGTCCTTCATCATCGACTTGATCTTTTCACCAAGTTCGGCAAGCGGCTTTGGATCTTTTCCGATATAAAAATCGGTGTTGTTCGGGATCGAGATCACGACTGACGTATCCTTCGTGATCTCGGCATCTTCTTCCGGAGTATTCATGTCTCTCGGAATATTTACCGAAACACCTTGTTGGAGCAGCGGCGTCACGATCATAAAGATGATCAGCAACACCAGCATCACGTCCACCATCGGTGTTACGTTAATTTCCGAGTTATATTCGTCGGTTCCCCCGATCTTTGCGCCCATGGCAACTATTCTCCTTAAATGTACGACGGATTTACTGACCAGCCGTCAGAACAGGCCGAGATCGGCCCGATCTACAAGTAAAGCCGGAAATTAGCCTCGCAGGGCTTTGGTCCGCTGCTTGATGAAGTAGTCAACCAGTTCCGATGCCGAGTTTTCCATTTCGACACCAAAGCTTGTCACTTTGTTCGTAAAGTAGTTGAACATCCACACTGCGGGCACCGCAACGGCAATACCGAATGCGGTTGCTACAAGAGCTTCGGCGATAGCGGCACCGACCGCACCGATACCGGCATTTTCAGCCTGTGCAAGAGCGACGAATGCGCCAATGATACCCACGACCGTTCCAAACAAGCCGACGAAAGGAGCAGTCGAACCGACTGTCGCCAGACCAGCGAGGCCGCGCTTCAATTCAGCGGTCTTAACCGCGATGGCGCGATCGAGTGCACGCTTGGAAGCTTCCATCTCGTCTGCCGAGATGTCGGTGTTGCCTTGGTGAGCGGCAAATTCCTTTAATCCCGAAGAAACGACCATCGCAAGGTGCGAATCTTTGTGGCGGTCACTAATGTTGATCGCTTCGTCGATGTTGCTGTTCTTGAGAGCCTGAGCAACTTTCGGAGCGTACTGACGGGATTGCTGTTTTGCCTTGTTGTAGGTTAACCACCGCTCGATTCCGACAGCGATCAGATAAACAGCCTGAATAAGCAGGATACTGATAACGATCCAGCCCGGGATCGTCAAGCTGCGTGCGATATCATAGATACCGAAAGAGATCTTCGCTCCGCCCTCGGCGAAGAACATATATAAGCCCAGAACATCAGTCCCTAACAGGCTTGCGAAAAAAGTCATGATTTTTCCTCCAAAAGAAATCCGAAAATTCGTTTAAAATTGCGAAGGTAAACTATTTGGAGGCTCGTAACTCATGTGTTTCGAGCCTCCACATCCTGCCGTCGCCGCTTACGGAGCGACGAAATTATACGTTATTACACCCGAAACCTTCACCGGCTGACCGGAAAGTTTCGTCGGGCTGAACCGCGCTCCGCGCGCTGCGCCGACTGCTGCCGCACGCAGAAGCGGGTGGCCGCTGACTGCCGAAGCAGAGACGACGCTTCCGTTCTCATCAATGAGCACCTGCACACTTACCGAGCCGGACGCACGGACGGCCTTCGCTGCCGCCGGATATGCGGGTTTCGGCAGGCTGATCGCCTTACCGTTCAGAACGCCGCCGGAGATCTGCTTTGGTACTTCCTTCTTTGGCGGTGGCGGTTCAGATGCGACAACATCGTCGTCACCTCCGCCGCCTTTGTTTCCGGCGTCGCTGCCAGTGCCATTTACATTTACAGGTCCCTTGTAATCCGCACCCGGATTGTTCGCGGCACTAAAGTTAGTGTCGCCCTTGACCGTATATTTATTCGGATCGCGGGGCGGGATAAGGTTCTTTTCGGTACTGACCTTGTCAGGCACCTTTGGCGGCGTTTCGTCCATGCTGGCAAGGATCTCCTTGCGGACGTCAACATTTGGGTCTTTCGGCTCCGGTTTCTTTTCAGGTTCCGGTTCCGGAGCTTCTTCAACGACAGGCGGTGCGACAAGCGTCTCGAGCGAGAGGTCGCTGCCACCCATTCCGTAGTCCTTGGCGAAAAGGCTGTACAAATATGCACTAACCAATATCGTCGAAAGAATGACGAAAGTAGTCAAAAGAAAGCTGCTTCGCCGAGTGTCTTCGGAAGCATGGCTTTTGGATTCGACTAATTGATCTAACATCTCAATTTCCTCCCTTTCTTACGGTGCCAAACTTAAGTCAAGGGCTACGAAACCTTCCAAACTCTTAGATGTATCGCGGTTAACCCTAAGTTGTCGTTTTTCTTTTGTTTGCGGTCTTAGCGCAAAGCTGTTGAAACGACAATCGCTTTCATTCCAGATCTCTGTTCGAGGTACGGTAATCCAGGCGTGGGCCGGCAATCGGACAAACGCCCCACATTACCTGTTTCCGCACGAATCAGAAACAAGAGAAAGCAGATACAAAATATCTAATTGACCAGCAACGTTATGAAGTCTATGTTCTAACCTTTTGAATGTCAAGATTAGCCGTGGAAGTTTTAACCTATTTGTCAACGTTTTTGGCAAATTCCAACCCTGCTTGAAACTACCTCGTCACCGGCCTTCGAGTTACGGAGCTGCGGGCCGCCGTTGCAAGCTTCTGTTTACCCACATCCTTCGTGACTACGTCCTTCATTTCCGCACGGCCAAGCTTGCTCTGCCACCAAATGGCGATAGGGCTTGCGATCGCAACGGTCGAATAACAGCCGAGTGTCAGGCCGACGAGTAGGGCTAGCGAAAAGCTGCGCAGAACTTCGCCGCCAAAAAGCACGAGCGACAACACGGACAAGATGACGAGCCCCGCGGTGATCACCGTTCGCGACAACGTTTGATTTATCGACTCGTTGGTTATTGTAAAGATCGAATCGATACGGTTCGTCGCCATGTTCTCACGGATGCGGTCGAAAATAACGATCGAATCGTTTACCGAAAAACCGACGATCGTCAATATCGCAGCGATAACCGTAAGGTTCACTTCCCACTGCAAGATAGAAAAGAACGAGAGTACCATCAGCACGTCGTGAAACACGGCGAGCACGGCCCCGGCAGCATATGTCCAGTCGTATCGAAACGCAATGAACAGCAATATCCCAACGAGACCAAGAAGCGTCGCGGTAACAGCCTGGTTGCGAAGCTGCGATCCCGCGATAGCACCGACCGAATCGGTACCGACGATCTTATAAGCCGCATCGGGCGCCGTATCGAGCGTTAATTCGCCTTCCGCTTCTTTACCGAATGTATCTAATGCGGTCTTTACCGATTGCCGCCCAGCCTGTACCTGTTGCTGCTGCTGTTGCTCGTCCTGACCCACGGTCGATTCGAGCAGAGGTATCTTGATAAGCACCTCGTCGGGCTTGTTGGTCGTAGCCTGTATCACCGGATCGGTAATACCAGCACCGTTCAATGCGTCGCGTATTTCGTTGTCGGTCGGCCGCTGGCGGAATTTGGTTGTAACAACGGTTCCGCCTTTGAAATCGACCCCGAGGTTGAAAGCGTTTGTGCCGCCGGGCGAAAGTTCTCTCGAGATCGCAGAAACTAATCCCGCGACCATGATGAATATCGAAAATGCTATGAAGGCCTTTCGCTTCCCAAGCCAATCGATATGAATGTTCTGAAATAAATTAAACATCGCTAAGAAATTCAAATAGCGAGCATTAGATGCTCAGCTTTTGCAGGTTCGGCCTCAGGCTTAACTCCCAATTAAATATCGTTCTCGAAACAAAGACCGCCGTGAACAGGTTGATCAAAAGACCTAGAATAAGTGTCACAGCAAAACCGCGAATCGGCCCTGAGCCGGTCATATACAGGATCAAAGAAGAAATGATGGTTGTAACGTGCGTATCGATGATCGTTACAAATGCCCGATCGAAACCGATCGAGATCGATTCCGGCACGCTGATACCCAGCCTCAACTCCTCGCGAATTCGTTCGAATATCAGCACGTTCGAGTCGACCGCCATCCCGATGCCCAGAATAAGGCCTGCGATGCCGGGCAGCGTTAACGTCGATTTGATCAAAATAAGCGCGGCCATCGTTAGGATCATATTTAATATCAACGCAACAACGGCGTTGATACCCGAGCCGCGATAGTAAAAGAGCATGAACAGGACGACCAATGCCA
>Ga0207691_10007833_pt1 | contig 10292 bp, 8 predicted proteins | sample KBSM13metaG_FD_184327 | JGI IMG/M metagenome (GOLD analysis project Ga0207691, IMG submission 184327) | Miscanthus rhizosphere microbial communities from Kellogg Biological Station, Michigan, USA - KBS M1-3 metaG (SPAdes) (version 2) | ecosystem: Host-associated > Plants > Roots > Rhizosphere >... | reverse complement strand
CTAGGGCTCAGGGTGACACCATATCTTCGCAGCTCCATCTCCCACATCTACGCCGCCGGCGACGCGGCGGGGCGCCGACAGCTCACCCCCGTCGCCGCCTATGAAGGCCGCATCGCGGCGCTCAACGCGCTCCAGGGCGATACGGTGCGGGCTGACGAGACAGTCGTCCCTCAGGTGATCTTCGCTACCCCCGAGGCGGCCTCGGTCGGCCTCACCCATGGCGAGGCGGAGGCGCGCGGCATCCCGTGCGCCGTCGCACCTCAGCTCCCGAACTGCAACAAGCCTCTCCCTGATTCCGCGAACCCGGCTACCGGGACTCCCGGCGTCCTCCGCGATCGGCTCCGGCGACGGCGTCGCCGCGGTCATCCAGCTCGACCAGACGGCGGCCGCACACGGCTTCCGAAGCAACTTCGGATTCGCGGAGGTCGCGGGAGCGGACGCCGTCGTCGTCGTGACCGCGAAGAGCGGCGACACCGGAGAGGTCCTGGGAGCGCGCGCGTTCCCGATCGCGGCCGGAGGCTCGTTCCAGGCGAGCCTCGACCAGCTCGTCGGCGGCGAAGCGTTCGCGAACGTGTACGTCGAGTTCGCCGTGAGCTCCGGAGCGGGCCGGGTCCTCGCCTACGGCGTCTCGGTCGACAACACCTCGGGCGACGCGATCTACATGCCCGCGCAGCGGGAGCCCTGACCCGCCTCTCGGCGGCATAGAATCGGCCCGATGGTCGGGGGTACTCCATCCGGCAGGACGGCCGGTGTCCTCGCGCCGTGGCAGCGGCGCCTCTACCGCATCCTCCTCGTCCCACTCGGGCTGATCGCGGCCAACTCCATCTACCTCGCGGCGTTCACGCGGGACACCGCGTTCTTCTACGCGATGCTCCTGCTCCATCTGACGCTGGGACTCCTCATCGCGATCCCGTTCTTCGTGTTCGCGGCCACGCACGCGAAGCGAATGATCCGGATGTGGAACAAGCGCGCCAAGTACGCCGGCCTCGCGATCTTCACGCTGGCGATCGTCTGCGTCTCGACCGGCCTGTACATGACCTTCCGTGGCGCGACGCTCAACCACCGCGCCGCCTGGCTCCTCCACGTTTCGTCGGTCCCGCTCGCGCTGGTCGCGTTCATCCTCCACCGCCGCGCGCACACCCACAAGCTCCAGCTCCGACGGCTCTACGCGTGGGGAGGCGCCGTCGCGGTCTTCCTCGCCGCGATGGCGGGACTCTCGAAGCTCGAGAGGCCGCCCAAGCGGATCGTCAACGTCAACGGCGACACGGTCTTCTACCCGTCCTCGTCCGAGACCTTCGACCAGGGTCTGCTCGACGGGAAGAGGCTCGCCGACAACGCGTACTGCAAGTCCTGCCACCCCGACTCGTTCCACCAGTGGGAGCGCTCGGCGCATCGCTTCTCGTCGTTCAACAACCCGTTCTACCGCAAAAGCGTCGAGCTGATGGCGGACCAGGTCGGCCGCGAGCGCACGAAGTGGTGCTCGGGCTGCCACGATCCCGTGGTCCTCTTCACGGGCCAGATGGGCGCGGCGACCCAGGCCGGCTTCTCGTACGACTCGTGGGAGGCGCAGCAGGGCCTGACCTGCATGTCCTGTCACTCGATCACCGAGGTCAAGGACGTCAAGGGCAACGGCTCCTACGTCATCGAGGAGTCGAAGCAGTATCCGTTCGCCTTCTCGAAGAACCCGGCGCTCGCGGCGGTCAACCGGCTGCTCATCCGCATGGAGCCGTCGCTTCACCGCAAGACGTTCATGAAGCCGGTGATGCGGACGCCCGAGTTCTGCTCGTCCTGCCACAAGGTCGCGCTGATCCCCGCGCTCAACGGCTATCGCTGGATGCGCGGCCAGGACCACTACGACACCTGGTACGACTCCGGGGTCTCCGGGCGCGCGGTGCGTTCCTTCTACGACCCGCCGCAGGCCAAGGCGTGCCGCGACTGCCATCTTCCGCCGTACCGCTCCGACGAGTTCGGCAACCGGAAGGGCTTCCTCCATGACCACCTCTTCCCCGCCGCCAACACGGCGCTGCCCTTCGTCCGCAAGGACGGCGCGACGCAGAAGACGATCGAGGACTTCCTGAGGAACAAGGTCCTGACGGTCGATGTGTTCGCGATCCGCCGCGGCGACGAGGTCCTCCCGCTGACGGATCCCCTCCCCACAGTCCGGCCGGGCGAGACGCTGGAGGTCGAGGTCGTGGTCCGCACGCGGGGCGTCGGCCACCCGTACACGAACGGGACCGCGGACTCCAACGAGACGTGGGTCTCGCTCGCCGCCGACGCCGGCGGCCGGAAGTTCTTCGAGAGCGGCGCGCTCGACGCGGACGGCCGGCTCGACGGCGGCGCGGACCGCCTGGAGACCTTCGTCATCGACCAGAACGGCGACCACATGGACCGGCGCCAGCCGCAGGACATCCGGGTGCCGCTCTACAACAACGGCATCGGACCCGGTGCGGCGCGCGTCGTCCACTACCGCGTCCGGATCCCGGAGGACGCGAAGGGCGCGGTCACGCTGTCCGCGGGCACGCACTACCGGAAGTTCTCGCGCGACTACACGACCTTCTCGCTGGGCGCGGCGCACCCGTCGCTGCCCGTGACGACGGTCGCGAGCGACGCGATCGCGCTCCCCGTGGCGCCGAAGCGGGACACGCCTCCCGCCGCCGCGCCGCGCGGCAACCCGGACCCCCTCTGGCTGCGCTGGAACGACTACGGCATCGGCCTCTTCCTGCAGGGCGACCTGAAGGGGGCCGCGCGCGCCTGGACGCGCGTCGAGGAGCTCGCCACGGACAAGCCGGACGGGCCGCTCAACCGCGCCCGCGCCGAGATCGCGGAGGGCCGCCTCGCCGACGCCCTCGCCTCGCTCGCGGAGGCCGAGCGCCGCAGACCCGGCTGGGGCAAGACCGAGTTCTTCCGGGCGACCGTCGCGAAGGACGAGGGACGGCTCGACGACGCGGAGAGAGACCTGAAGGCCGTGCTCGAGAAGTTCCCGCTCGATCGCGTCGCCTGGAACAATCTCGGCTCGGTCTACTGGCTTGCGGGGCGGATGCAGGACGCGATCGCGGCGTACGGCCGGACGCTCGCGATCGACCCGGAGGACCTGAACGCGCACTACAACCGGATGCGGGCCTACCGCGCGCTGGGAGATCGGAAGAACGCCGACGTCGAGGACGCGGCGTACCGCAAGTACAAGGACGACGAGACGATCCGCGCGATCGCCGGGGACTACCGCCTGCGCAACCCCTGGGCGAACCGCGAGTCGCTCCCGATTCACGTCCACGGCGAGGCGGAGCCGCCGCCGGCCGTCGTGCCGGACTGGGTTGCGCGGATGGGTCCCAAGGGATACGAGACCGACCGCGGCTACCTGACGCGCCAGCATCCGCCCGTGCCGAGCGAGAAGGATCAGTGGCGGTACGTGGCGTCGCGTCCGGACTCGCCGGCGAACGCGCCGCGGGTCTCTTCGGCGCCGTAGAGCACGCTTGTCATCCCGAGGAGCGCAGCGACGAGGGATCCCTTTGTTGCCGACGGCTTCGTTCGGAAAGGGATTCCTCGCTTCGCTCGGAATGACGGGGGCGATTCTCGGCGTCCTTTCCTGCCGCCGTGCTCCGGCTCCCGCGCCGGCCTCCGTCCCTGCGCCCTCGCCGACCCCGACCTTCTCGCTGCCCTTCGCCGAGAAGTCCGAGGCCATCGGCGTTCGCTTCTCGCACGTCAACGGCGCGCGCGGGAAGAAGTGGATGCCCGAGACGATGGGCGGCGGCGTGGCGGTGCTCGACTACGACGGCGACGGGAAGCCGGATCTGCTCTTCGTGTCGTCTCCGGTCTGGCCGGGCGAGACCGACACGCGACATCCGAATCCGACGCTGGTGCTCTACCGCAACGAGGGCGTCGGCTCCGACGGGCTGCCGCACTTTCGCGACGCGACGCGCGAGGCCGGGCTCGACCGCGCGGGCGCGTTTTACGGCATGGGGGCCGCGGTCGGCGACTTCGACAACGACGGCAAGGACGACGTCCTCGTGACCGCGCTCGACCACGCGCGGCTCTTCCACAACGTCGGCGGCCGATTCGAGGAGGTCACCGCGAAGGCGGGGATCGGAGCGCCCGGCTGGACGACGTCGGCGGCGTGGTTCGACTACGACGGCGACGGGCTCCTCGACCTCTACGTCTGCCATTACGTCGACTGGACGCCCGCCAGGGACCTCTTCTGCACGCTCGACGGCAAGACCAAGTCCTACTGCACTCCCGAGCGCTACCCCGGCACCTCCTCCCGGCTCTATCGCAACCTCGGCAAGGGACGCTTCGAGGACGTCACGCAGAAGGCCGGCGTCGCGACCACGAACCAGAAGGCCCTCGGCGTCGCTCCGTGGGACTTCGACGGCGACGGGAGGATCGACTTCCTCGTCGCCAACGACACGGCGCCCAACAACCTCTTCCGCAACAAGGGCGACGGGACCTTCGAGGACGTCGGCATCTCGGCGGGCGTGGCGGTGGACGAGGCCGGCCGTTCGCGAGGCTCGATGGGCGTCGCCTGGGCCGACACCAAGAACGGCAAGGGAGCGGCCGTCGCGATCGGCAACTTCTCGAACGAGCTCAAGTCGCTCTACTGGACCGACGCGGGCGAGGTCTTCCTCGACGAGTCGCCGGCGAGCGGCGTCGGGCCGAGCTCGTTTCTCGACCTGACCTTCGGGCTCTTCTTCTTCGACGCGGACCTGGACGGCCGCATGGACCTGCTGCTCGCGAACGGCCACGTGGAGCCGACCGTGCAGGAGGTGCAGAAAGAGGTCGCGTACCGCCAGCGGCCGATGCTCTACCGCAACCTCGGCGGCGGCAAGTTCGCCGCCCTCTCCGCGGAGGGCGCCGGAGACCTCGGCGCGCCGCTCGTCGCGCGCGGCGCCGCCTATGCCGACCTCGACGGCGACGGCGATCTCGACGTGATCATCGTACAGAACGGCGGGCCGGCCCGAGTGTTCCTCAATCCGGCCAACGCGGCCGTGCGGAGCGTCCGGGTGAGGCTCGTCGGCTCGAAATCGAACCGCGACGCCGTCGGCGCGAAGGCGACGGCCTCGATCGGCGGACTGCGGCTGACGCAGCAGGTGACGGGCGGACAGTCCTACCTCTCCTCGTGCGAGAAGACGCTCACCTTCGGCCTCGGCGCGGCGCCGAAGATCGATGCGCTCGAGATCCGCTGGCCGAGCGGCGCGACGCAGACGCTGCGCGACGTGCCGGGCGGATCGCGGCTGACGGTCACGGAGGGCTCGACGCCATGAGAGCGCATGCGGCGGTTCTCGGCATGGTCCTCGCCGGCATCGGAGTCGTCGCGTCGGATCCGGCGTCCGCCGCCGAGCCGCGGACGCTGGCCGCGGGCGGACGGACGCGCGTCTACCGTCTCTACGTTCCGCGGTCGCTGCCCCGCGACAAGCCGGCCGCGCTCGTCCTCGCCTTCCACGGCGGAGAGGGCGAGGGCGCGACGCTCGAGCCGTTCCTGCGCTTCGACGACCTCGCCGACCGCGAGGGCTTCCTGGTCGCCTATCCGGACGCCGTCGGCAAGCACTGGAACGACGGCCGCGAGAACGAGCACTTCGAGTCCTACCGGGAAAAGGTCGACGACGTGGCCTTCGTGTCGGCGCTCATCGATGCGATCGCGAAGGAGCATCGGATCGATCCCGCCCGCGTCTACGCCACCGGCATCAGCAACGGCGGCATCTTCAGCCACTACCTGGCCGCACGCCTCTCGACGCGCATCGCCGCGATCGCGCCGGTCGCGGGAGGCATCGCCGAGCCCTTCCGGGCGAGCTTCCATCCGGAGAGGCCGGTCTCGGTTCTCCTGATGAACGGCACGGAGGACCCGCTCGTCCCGTACCACGGCGGCGGGGTGCGGCGAGGCACCAACGGGCGCGTGCTCGACACGGAGGAGGCCGCGCGGATCTGGGCGGCCGCCGACGGCTGCACGAAGGAGCCGCGGGTCGAGACCCTGCCCGACGCCGACCCCCACGACGCGTGCCGGGCCAAGCGCTCGCGCTGGACCGGCGGGCGCGAGGGCGCCGAGGTCGTCCTCTACACCTTCGAGGGCGGCGGCCACACCTGGCCCGGCGGCCGTCAGTACGCGCCCGAGATCCTGGTCGGCCGCGTCTGCCACGACGTCGACGCCACGCAGGTCATCTGGGACTTCTTCAAGGCGCACCCGCGTCCCTGAGGCGATGAGCGCGATGAGGGAAGCCCCGTACGCCATCCGCCGCGCCGCCCCCGACGACCGGGACGGCCTCGCGCGTCTCTCGACGCAGCTCGGCTATCCGATGACCGCGGAGGAGGCGTCGGCCCGGCTGGCGGAGGTCGAGGACCATCCCGATCACGCGCTCTTCGTGGCCGACGCGGGTGCCGAGAGGCGCCTCGCGGCCTGGCTCCAGGTCAGCCTGCCGCGGATCTTCGAGTCGCCGCGCCAGGCGGAGATCGCGGGGCTCGTCGTGGACGAGGAGCATCGCGGGCGCGGGATCGGACCGGCGCTGCTGCGCCGGGCGGAGGCGTGGGCGCGGGAGCGCGGCTGCGCGGTCCTCCGGGTGCGCTCCAACGTCGTCCGGGAGCGCGCCCACGGGTTCTACCGGCGCGAGGGCTTCGGCGAGATCAAGACGCAACGCGTCTTCGAGAAGAAGCTCGACCCGCCGGCGTAGGCCTCAGGCGCCGCCATAGGCCGGACGCGGCCGCGCCGCGAAGAGCCTCACCAGCAGCACTCCGGCGAGGAAGCCGCCGATGTGCGCGCCGTACGCCACGCCGCCCATGCTCCCCCCGAGCATGCCCGCCCCGGAGATGAGCTGGAACAGGAACCAGATGCCGATCGCGAAGAGCGCCGGCACCTGCAGGATCTGATAGAGCCAGATCACGCGGACGCGGCGCTGCGGGTAGAGCACGATGTACCCGCCGAGAACGCCCGAGATCGCGCCCGACGCGCCGAGCGACGGGATCAGGGGGTTCCCGCCGAAGGCGGCGGTCACGAAGACGTGCGAGAGCGAGGCGAGGACTCCCGTCAGCAGGTAGAAGATCAGGTAGCGCAGGTGCCCCATCGCGTCCTCGACGTTGTCGCCGAAGATCCAGAGGTAGAGCATGTTGCCGGCGATGTGCGCGAGACCGCCGTGCAGGAACATCGCGGTGAAGAGGGTCAGGAAGACCGGGATCGGCGTGGGCTCGAGGACGAGCTGATCGACCGTCCGGCCGTACGCGTCGCGGATCGGGATCGCCTCCGCGATGTCCTTGCCCGTCAGGATCTCCGCCGGCACCGTCGCGAAGGCCATCGTGAAGCGCTGGTTGGTGCCCAGGCCCTGGAACACGACGAAGACGAAGACGTTCGCCGCGATCAGCAGCCAGTTGACGAAGGGCGTCGTGCGCCGGTCGGAGTTGTCGTCGCCGATCGGGATCATCGCGGTTTGCCTGCGGATCCTATACCCGCGCCACGGAGCGCTCCGCCCGGCGCGAGCGCGTACGCCTTGCGGGCGGATACGTTCTCGAAGGTCTGCGTCTCCCCCGAGGGCCAGCGCACCTCGACGCGCTCGGCCGTCTCCGCGTTCCCGAGCCCGAAGTGGAGCGGGACGAGCGAGCCCGAGGCGTAGGAGGAGGAGACGCGGTACGTCTGAAACTGCGTCCGGCCGCCGGCGGTGACGCGGACCCGCGTGCCGATCACGGTCTTTCCGTCGGCGGCGGGCGTCGGCTCGATCGCGATCCAGCTCCGCCCCGGCGCCGCCGTGTTCTTCAGGACGCGGACGGGACCGTCCAGGTCCACGATGACGAGATCGAGGGCTCCGTCTCCGTCGAGGTCGGCCACCGCCGTGCCCCGCGCCGCCATGCGCAGCCTCCCGAGGTCGCCCGCGTCGGGCCACTCCTCGAAGCGCCCGTCGCCGCGGTTGTGCAGCAGCACGGTGGGCTGGGTGAACGACTTGTCGCCGGCGTCGACGTAGGCCGCGTAGCCGTTCTTGTAGTGACCGAGCAGCCGCACGATGCGCGGCGCGAGGTGGCCGCCGGCCGCGTAGAGGTCGGGCCAGCCGTCGTTGTCGAAGTCGGCGAAGTGGGTTCCCCAGCGCACGAACGGCAGCCCGACGGCTCCGGCGCCGCTCGCCGCGCCGGCGTCCTCGAAGAGCGCACCCTTCACGTTGCGGTACAGGCTGTTCGGCTCGGCGCCGAAGTTGGTGATGAAGAGGCTCTCGCGGCCGTCGCCGAACGGGTCCCCGACCGCCGCGCCCATTCCCGCGCGCGGCTTGTCGCCGAGCATCCCGGCGCCCGTCTCGGCCGTGACCTCCTCGAAGGTTCCACCCCCCAGGTTGTGAAACAACCGATTCGCCGTGCGGTCGTTGACGAAGTAGAGGTCGTCCTTGCCGTCGCCGTCGTAGTCGATCACCGCGATTCCGAGCGTCTTCATCTCAGAGGGCGGGAACGCGAGACCGGCCTCCTTCGCCGCGTTGCGGAACTTGCGTCCGCCCTCGTTGTGGAAGAGGTGCGACGGCTGGCCCATGTAGTCCTCGGGCACGCGCAGCTGCATCTGCGGCTGGGCGGCCTCCCACTCGGGCGTCGAGTCGAGGTAGTTCGCGACCGCCACGTCGAGCCGGCCGTCGCCGTCGTAGTCGAGGAGAGCGACGCCGCTGCCGCCGGACTCGAGGATGTGGTCCTTCGTCGGACCACCGCAGTACGTCTTCGCGCCGAGCCCGCCGATCTCTTCCGCAAAGCGCCGGATCATTGGCCCGCTCCGGACGAGGCGTGCCTCATGCGTGATCGCCTTGGGCAGCTTCACCGAAAACCGGAACGACCTCGGAACCACGGCAGCCCAGCGTTCGTAGGTGTCTGGTCGATGCGAACGATGGAACGTCGAGTTGACTTCCACGACGGAGAACCGCGTCGCATACCGCGCCAGCACGCTCTCGCCCGCAACGATGAAGACGCTGCTGAAGGTGGCGCGCGACATCTATCCGCACGACGTCCTCGGCGACAGCTACTACATCACCGCGATCAAGCCGTGGGACGGCAAGGCGGCCAAGGACCCGGCCGTCAAGTCGCTGATCAGCGACGGCGTTACGCGGCTCGACCAGAATGCGCGCGATCGCCACAAGATGGCTTACGCCGAAGTGCCCTGGGAAGCCGATCGCGTGGTGCTGCTGAAGGAGATCGAGGGAAGCGACTTCTTCCAGAAGGTCCGCGGCGACCTCATCGTCTCGCTCTACAACCAGAAAGAGGTCTGGCCGCGGTTCGGCTACGAGGGCTCCTCGGCCGAGCACGGCGGCTACATCAACCGCGGCTTCGCCGACATCGACTGGCTGCCGAAGGCTTAAGGCTCACCCAACGGTTCAGGAGAACGCATATGGCAAAATTCGATCTGAACGACTCCAGCGTTGTGGTGATCGTCGGCTCCGGTGCCGGCGGCGGCACGCTGGGCAACGAGCTCGCGCAGAAGGGCGTCAAGGTGGTCATCCTTGAAGCCGGCCCACGCATCGAGAACCAGGATTTCGTCAACGACGAGTGGGAGAGCTTTTCCCAGCTCGCCTGGACCGATGCCCGCACCACGTCGGGGACATGGCGCGTCGCCAAGGATTTTTCGGGCCTTCCCGCCTGGATCGTCAAGGCGGTCGGCGGCTCGACCACGCATTGGGCCGGCGCGTCGCTGCGCTTCGACGAGCATGAGTTCAAGGTGAAGAGCACCTACGGCGGCCTGCCCGGCGCGAACCTGCTGGACTGGCCGGTGACGCTCGCCGAGATCGAGCCATGGTACGCCAAGGCCGAGAACAAGATGGGCGTGACCCGCACCAACGGCATTCCCGGACTTCCCGGCAACAATAATTTCAAGGTGCTGGAGGCCGGTGCGAAGAAGCTCGGCTACAAGACCGTGCATACCGGCAATATGGCCATCAACAGCCAGCCGCGTGACGGCCGCGGCGCCTGCCAGCAGATCGGCTTCTGCTTCCAGGGCTGCAAATCCGGCGCGAAATGGTCGACGCTCTACACCGAGATCCCCAAGGGCGAGGCGACCGGCAATCTCGAAGTGCGGCCGAGCAGCATGGCGGTCAAGATCGAGCACGACGCCTCCGGCAAGGTGACCGGCGTTGTCTATGCCGACGAGAGTGGCGCGATGCAGCGCCAGAAGGCGCGCGTCGTCGCGGTGGCCGGCAACTCGATTGAAAGCCCGCGGTTGCTGTTGAACAGTGCCTCGACCATGTTCCCCGATGGCCTCGGCAATTCATCGGGCCAGGTCGGGCGCAACTACATGCGGCACATGACCGGCAGCGTCTACGCCGTGTTCGAGAAGTCGGTGCACATGTATCGCGGCACCACTA